>Ga0247718_1000164_pt1 | contig 16362 bp, 19 predicted proteins | sample 21E_DmetaG_FD_189045 | JGI IMG/M metagenome (GOLD analysis project Ga0247718, IMG submission 189045) | Soil microbial communities from hillslope of Landscape Evolution Observatory, University of Arizona, Oracle, AZ, United States - 2-1-E_D | ecosystem: Engineered > Artificial ecosystem >...
GTGACGGCCGCAGAGACCGGCCACCTCGTGCTTTCGACGCTCCACACCAACAACGCCGCACAGACGATCGACCGTATCATCGACATGTTCCCGCCGAACCAGCAGGACCAGGTACGTGTGCAGCTTGCTGGCTCGCTTGCCGGTATCTTCTCGCAGCGCCTCGTACCGCGCATTGCAGGCGGACAGATTCCTGCGTACGAGCTTCTCATCAACAACAGCGCAATTGCAAACCTCATTCGCGAAGGACGCACACATGAGATCACTACTGTGGTGCAGACCAGCTCACAGGACGGCATGATCGACATGGATCGCTCGCTTGCTGAGCTCGTACGGCGCGGTGAAGTCACGATCGAGCATGCGTATGAACGCGCGTCGGATCCTAAGACATTTGAGCGCTATATTTAACCTATGCTTTTCTCCTACCACGCACTTGATAAGGACGGTCACGAGCGAGAGGGAACTATCGAAGCTCTTTCCATGGATGTCGCGGTGTCAACGCTTCAGCGCCGCAACCTCATCGTTTCTTCCATAGAACCTATCGATAAGAAGTCGGTTCTCTCAATGGACATCGGCCTCTTCAAGCGTGTCTCCAACAAAGACGTGGTGATCCTTTCGCGGCAGATCGCGACCCTGTTCGAGGCGCAGGTCTCAGCGCTCCGCATCTTCCGCTTGCTCGCGTCTGAGGTTGATAACAAGTACCTCGCAGAGATCATGACGCAGGTTGCCGACGATCTCCAGGGAGGCAGTCCAATCTCAAAGGCGCTTGCGCGCCATCCGAAAGCCTTCAGCGCGTTCTACGTGAATATGGTTCGCGCCGGCGAGGAATCCGGTAAGTTGTCTGAGACGTTCGGCTACCTCGCCGACTATCTTGACCGCACGTATGAGGTCATGAACAAGGCGCAAAATGCGCTTATCTATCCTGCCTTCGTCATTGGCGTGTTCGTTGCAGTTATGGCGCTCATGCTCACGCTCGTGATTCCAAAGATCAGCACAATCCTTCTTGAATCAGGCCAGGACATTCCGTTTTATACGAAAGTGGTCATAGGGCTCTCAAACTTCCTTGTTGATTACGGCATATTCATTCTCATCGCGCTCGTAGGCGCCGGTATTTACGCGATGCGTGTTGCGCAGACGCCTAACGGTGCGCACTTCTTCGACCGTATCAAACTTGATATCCCGTACCTTGGCGATCTGTATCAGAAGCTGTATCTCTCGCGCATCGCAGACAACTTCTCAACCATGCTCGTCTCAGGCGTCGCCGTGGTAGAGGCGATTGAAATCACCGGTACGGTGGTGGGCAGTCCGGTGTACCAGGAAGTGCTGCGCGATACAAGCGAATCTATTAAAGGAGGAAGCTCTATCTCTGAATCGCTTGGACGCCACCCGGAAATTCCCGGTATCATGGTCGCTATGATCCGTGTGGGTGAGGAGACAGGCGAGCTCGGCAGCATTCTTTCAACGCTTGCAAAGTTCTATCAGCGCGAAGTATCGACCTCGGTTGATACGCTCGTTGATCTTATTGAACCACTCATGATCGTGACACTCGGTCTTGGTGTCGGTACGCTCCTTGCGTCGGTAATGGTGCCGATCTACAACCTTGCTGGTGCAATCGGGTAGTCGCGTTATCCACACGAGAAATAGGCAGCAGAGATCCGTCTCGTACAATAAGGGAAGCGGATCTTACTCATAACCCGCCTTAATCTGATATTCATTACTATGAATTTTGCACCATCAAGCGCGCGCCGAGGCTTCACGCTCATTGAGCTTCTCGTCGTTATCGCCATTATCGGTATTCTTTCAGCAGTCGTTCTTGCGTCTCTCAACACAGCACGCAACAAGGGTGCTGACGCGGCGGTTAAGTCGAACATTGAGACCATCCGTACTCAGGCTGAGCTCTTCTACGACAACAACTCAAACCGCTACAACACCAACGGCACCTCTGCTGCTACTGGTTCTTGTGCTACTGCAAACACCATGTTTGCTGCTGACACAACTATCAGCAATGCGCTCACACAGGCAGGTACGGCTGGCGGCGGCACTGCAGTCTGTCATATGAACGCAGCTGGCTCAGCATACGCTGTTGCTGCTCCGCTCAAGACGCTCTCAGGTACTGCAACTCAGTACTACTGTATCGACAGCACCGGTAACGCAAAGACCACCACGACCGCGCTTACCACCACAACCTGCCCATAGTCCACACGGATTACGCAGTTTTGCAAAAGAGCTCCCGCACGGGAGCTCTTTTGCTATGCACACGCACACGCAATCAAACGATGCCTGCTGTTAGAATACGTATACAGATGCCCTCCACACCATGAGTAACGGAACAGGAAATGCTAAGAAATCAAAACTAGTTAAGCTTGGCGCCCTCGTCGTATTCCTGCTCGCGTTCATTGCTATCATGGCGCTTGTCCTGGCTTCAGTGCAGAAGAAAAGCGCTGATGTCGCGATACTCAATGAGCTCTCGCAAGCGCGAAAGCAAGCGGAGCTCTATGTGGATGCGAATAATCGCAGTTACCTCAACGTGTGCGCAGGTGCTGATGTTGGAGGGGTGCCTACGCTATACTCCATACTTGATACGGTTGCGCGCAAGTACGGCTATACGCTAAACCTGAACGAGCGGGCAGGGGGGCAGGGGCTCGTGAGCTGTAACGATACGGTGAATGAGTGGGCGGCTGAGGCGCCACTCACTAAAGAAAATACATTCTTCTGTGTTGATTTCCGGGGGAGGGCAACCACAACCATAGGTTCAACGCTTGATGCGTATGATACGCGCTGCGAATAGATGATGACGTACCTCCTTACATTTTCCTTTGCGGTACTGGGTGCGATTCTTGCAAGTTTCGTAGGGGTGATTGCTGAACGCGTTAATACCGGGCAATCATGGATGCACGGCCGTTCGCGCTGCAATTCTTGCGCGCAGGACTTAACCGGCAAGGATCTTGTTCCTGTACTCTCCTACCTTGTCTCGCGTGGTCGTTGCTTTGCATGTCGTGCGCGCATTCCGGTAGCGTACGTAGCGCTTGAGCTTCTCCTTGCGCTTGTGTTTGGCCTTGCTTATGCCGCGCTTGGTCTTACGCCTGCGCTCCCGGTCTTCCTGCTCAGCGTACTCGTGCTCGCATTCATTGTTGTGTACGATCTTCGCCACACCATCGTGCCAACCAGCGCGTCGCTGACGCTCGTCTCGCTCTCGTTCCTGTTTGCGCTTATGGAAGCAGAGACGATAGTCTCGTTCGGACTCGCTCTATTTATCGCTGGTCTCATCGGTTCCATGTTCTTCCTGCTCTTTTTCTTTTCACGAGGACGTGCGATGGGGCTTGGCGATGCGCCGGTGGCGCTTGCGTTATCGCTCCTTATCGCACCGTATGCTTTCGGTGGCCTCCTCCTTTCATTTTGGATAGGGGCGGTGTACGGGATAGCCGTGTTGGTTTTGCGTAGGGGAGGGCCTAGAATGGGTATTGAGGTACCGTTCGTTCCGTTCCTTGCCCTTGGCTATCTCATCGCATACTTTGCCGCATGGAATCCCGCTCTCATAACTCTATAAAGGAAGTCCAGACCGAACGTGGTTTTACGCTCGTGGAGCTTCTCGTGGTGCTTGCGATCATCACGATCATCACGCTAGTGACCCTTATGTCACAGAGCTCATTCAACCGTTCCATGCTTGTCACAAGCACGGCATACACGGTTGCACTTTCCATACGCGAAGCACAGTCTCTCGGCCTCTCCAGCCGCACATTTAACGGCACGCGTAACGCCGGGTACGGGGTAACGTTTGCAAGCGGCATGCCATCAAGTTACCGCGTGTTCAGCGATACGTTGCGCACGCAAGGTGTGCCAGGCTGGTGTCCGACAGGGACAGCGGGGACACCGGAAGCAAAGCCGGGCAACTGCTTGTTCGATGATGCAAGCGAGATCGTGAGCACCTTTAACCTGAACAAGGGATTCACTATAAGTGATTTCTGCGGTATCGCTACAAACGGCCAGAAGTTCTGCGCAACTTCAAATCCGGGCACCAGCCTTTCTAATCTCGACATCGTATTTCTTCGCCCTAATACCGAATCGGTTATTTCAGGAACACGCGGCAACGGCAGCGGGCAGAAGGTTGCGCTCACCTGCGCCGTTATCTGGATCCAGCCGCCGTCATCGACAACCGGTCATAAGTGCGTTGTAGTCTCTCAGGTAGGGCAGGTGTCCGTACCGCAGTCGTGCCCCGCAGCTTCCTTTACTTCATGCCCATGAACACGCACCAGACACAACGCGGCTACACGCTTCTTGAGATGATGGTTTCCATCGGTCTCTTTAGTCTGGTCATGCTCCTTACGACTGCGGCCTTTCTTAAGCTCATCAGTCTCGACCGTATCGCGCGCGGTACAAATGATGTGGTGAACAATCTCTCATTTGCGATCGATACTATGGAGCGCTCCATTCGTACAGGAAGAAACTATCAGTGCGGCGGCCCGGGTGGTTCTAACTGCTGGACACCGCAGTCTCCTGGCTCGGCGCTCACATTTACCGATGAGAACGGCCGCACGATAACCTTTTTGCGCAAGCGGGACGGTACAATCGGCCGGTGTGCCTTTGCATCAGGCGTGAGCACCACCTGTACGATTGATAATGCGGTATCGCTCACAGATCCGCGCATCACAATTGAGACAATGAGCTTCTATGTGCGCGGCGTCGGAACTGCGCCGCCTAATGACACCGTGCAGCCGCAGGTGATCTTCACGCTCAGTGGGTATATGCGGCCTGATGCGAACTCAGACACGGTCGACTTTACAATACAAAGCCAGGCGACGCAGCGCCTTATCGAGCTATGATGACTACTATGCGCGGTTTTACGCTTATTGAAACCTTAGTTGCGGTGACGCTGCTTGCGACGACTATCGTGCTGCCGTTCGTTGCCATCCAGCGCTCTTTGATTGCCACCTACGCAACGCGCGACGAGATGGTTGCCACTGCGCTTGCATCTGAAGCTATTGAATATGTGCGTAGCGTTCGCGACAGCAACTACCTGGTAAACCTGAAGCAGCCGGGAAGCAACCGGCCGTGGCTGTACGGGTTCGACGGATCACCTGGAAGCGTTAACTGTTTTGCGCCAAGCCGTTGCATGGTTGATGCAACGCGCAATTCTCCAGTCCTGCTGTGTCCGCTGTCTGGATGCAGCACGCCGCTGTACCTGAGCTCGCAGAATCTCTTCAATCAAGCAAACAACGGTACGCCGAGCATTTATATTCGCTCAGTGCAGTTCACACAGATAACAGCGAATGAGGTGCGCGTTACTGCGACCGTAACGTGGAGTGATCACGGGAGGGTAGAGGAAGTCACGGTTACCGACATACTAAGCAATTGGCTATGATGACGAACCCCCGCGGCTTTGCACTACTCATTGCTATCTTGATCGCAACTGTTGCGGTTACGCTCGGCGTCTCGCTTCTTGATATCTCGTATAAGCAGGTAATTCTTACCTCAACCGCAAAGCAGTCGCGCGTCAGTTTCTATGCAGCTGATTCTGCGCTTGAGTGCGCGCTTTACTATGATCAGCAGGTCAATGCGTTTAGCTACGCAAATCCTATAGCTGCCGCAAGCGTACGGTGCCAGAACATGGCCGTGCAGAGCTACAACACCTATACCGAGAACGCAGCAGGAGGTCCGCGCCGCGTCACGACGTTCACCATTCCTTGCGCTACGGGCGGCAGCAACGCCAATGTGACTATATATAAGAGCAGCAGCGGGCCGACCAACATTTATGCGAACGGATACAATAGCTGCAACACAAGTGAGCCCCGGCGCGTAGAACGAGGACTTAAGGTATTCTATTAGGGATGCCAGTCCCTAAGGACATACAAGAACGCGCAGAAAAGCTTCGCAATGCAATACGCGATTACCGCGCTCGCTACCATGGCGAGGCGGAACTTGCCATTTCTCCTGAGGCGCTCGATTCTCTGAAGCACGAGCTTGCAGAGCTCGAGCGAAGGTATCCTGCCCTGGTGACGCCAGATTCTCCCACGCAGGTGGTCGCCGGCGGGGTGCTCCCAGGCTTGAAGAAAGTGCGCCACCAGGTACCGCAATGGTCGCTGGACGATGCGTTTAACGAAGCTGAACTGCGTGCATTTGATGATCGTGTGCGCCGCGGTCTTCAGAAGTCGCTCGGTGCAGGTGTTGCACCGACATACACCTGCGAACTTAAGATAGACGGACTCCATGTCGTGCTTACCTACGAAAAGGGAGTGCTCACAACCGCGGCAACACGTGGTGACGGCGTTATCGGCGAAGATGTCACGCACAATGTGCGCACCATTGCTGCAGTGCCGCAACAGCTTCCAAAGCCGATAGATCTCATTGTTGAAGGAGAAGTGTATATGACACGCTCCGGTCTCACTGCACTCAACAGGAAGCGCGCAGAGGCCGGTGAGGCGCTCTTTGCGAATCCGCGCAATGCAGCTGCAGGCTCAATCCGTCAGCTTGATAGCAGGATTGCCAGCGAGCGTCCGATCTCAGTATTTTTGTACGATATAGACGCATTGTCTGAGCCGCTTCCTCAAACGCAGTACGAGGAGTTGGAGTACCTTGATGCGCTCGGTCTGCCGGTAAATGCGCACAGCGTGCACGCAGCGAGCGTTGAGGAGATTCTTGCGCTTTGGAAGAAATGGCAGGGCACCATTCGCGACAACGAGGATTACCAGATCGACGGCATTGTCGTCAAAGTAAATGAGCGCGCGCATCAGGAAGCGCTGGGATACACGGGGAAGGGCCCGCGCTTTTCGATTGCGCTCAAGTTCCCAGCAGAGCAGGTCACCACGGTCATTAAGGACATTACGCTCCAGGTTGGGCGCACAGGTGCGCTCACGCCTGTTGCCCATATGGAGCCAGTTGCCGTTGCAGGGACAACCGTTGCGCGTGCGACGCTCCATAATGAGGATTTCATTCGAGACAAGGACATACGCATCGGCGACACCGTAGTGCTTCAGAAAGCAGGAGACATCATTCCTGAGATCGTGCAGGTGCTGCCGGAGTTTCGTACAGGAAAGGAGAAGCCGTGGCGGTTTCCGAAGCGTTCGCCTCTGTGCGGTGGGGATGGTGCTATCGAACGCGTTCCCGGCATGGCACAGCATCGCTGCGTTATGCGCGGTTCGTTTGCTGAGCTTGAACGCAAGCTTGCGCACTTTGCAGGAAAGCAAGCGCTTGATATCGATGGCATGGGCAAGAAGACCGTATCGCTCCTCATGGAGCATGAGCTTGTGGGGGAGTTCGATGACTTCTTCACGCTCACTAAGGACGAACTTCTCCAGCTTCCAGGATTTAAGGAGAAGTCTGCGCAGAATCTCATAGATGCGGTCATGCGTGCACGAACCGTACCCCTAAATAGGGTGCTTGTGGGACTTTCGATTCTCCATGTAGGAGAGGAGACCGCGCTCCTGCTTGCGTCAACATTCAGAACGCTAAAGAGATTGGCAGGTGCATCTAAAGAGGAGATTGAACGTGTGCCGGGAGTCGGCTCTGTGGTGGCGGATTCGGTACATGCGTGGTTTGCGGACGAGGGGAACAAAATGCTCCTTGAACGCCTTGGCGCGCATCTAACCATCGAGGAGGTGGAGCTGCCAAGCGGGGGGCCGCTTCAGGGCCAGACAGTCGTGGTGACCGGTACGCTGCCGACGTATTCGCGTGAAGAAGCCGAGGAATTCATTCGCAAGGCAGGCGGTACTCCGGGAAGTTCGGTCTCGCGCAAGACCACCTTTGTCTTGGCAGGAGAGAACGCTGGCTCAAAGCTTGGCAAAGCCCAGGAGCTTGGCATCGAGATACTCAGCGAAGATGCCTTTAAGAAGCTCCTCGGATTGTGATACAGTCAGGACATGGCAACATCTGAGGACGTCGTAAAACTCGCAGAACTGGCACGCATACAGCTGCCAAAAGAGCGCCTTGCTACGCTGGTCGCGGAATTCGACCAGATTCTCTCCTATGTAGGCCAGCTCGACACGCTGACCGTCTCGAACACAGAACCCTTGCTCCCGTACAGCAACATCATGCGCAAAGACGGAGAGCCGCACGAGAAGGGTATGTGGACCGAGGCGCTTGCCTCCCAGTTCCCAGAGCGCAGCGGCAATTACCTTGCCGTGAAGAAGATTATTTCCCATGACTAGCACACTGAACGAGCTTTCCCTTACTGATGCAGCGCGCGGACTTCGTGCGCAGGAATTTAGCGTGCGTGAGCTCTGGGATGCCGTTGCGGCAGCGGCAAAGGGAAGGAATCCTGAGCTCAATGCTTACCTTGAGTTGTTTGATGCTGATGAGGAGCAGATAGCCTATGCGCAGAAGCGCATTAACGAAGAGAAAGATGCGGCACCGCTTCTGTGCGGTATTCCGGTTGCGATGAAGGACAACATTTTGATTACCGGGAAAATAGCGAGCGCGTCTTCAAAGATGCTCAGCAATCATGTGGCAGTCTATGACGCGGCAGTCACCGAGAAGCTTAAAAAGGCAGGCGCACTTTTCGTGGGGCGTACAAATATGGACGAGTTTGCGATGGGTAGCTCGACTGAGAATTCAGCGTTTGGTCCGACCAAGAATCCGGTAGATACTTCGCGCGTGCCAGGAGGCTCTTCAGGGGGTTCTGCTGCAGCGGTTGCAGCGCATATGGCGCTCGTTGCACTCGGCTCTGATACGGGCGGTTCTATCCGTCAGCCAGCCGCACACACGGGCCTTGTCGGCCTCAAGCCTACCTATGGAAGCGTTTCGCGCTACGGGCTTATCGCACTTGGCTCCTCGCTTGATCAGATTGGTCCGCTCGCAAAGACCGTTGCCGATGCTAAGGCGCTGCACGATACGCTTGCCGGTCATGATGACCGTGATGCAACGAGCATCCCGGAAGGGTTCGTGTTCCCTGTGCGCGAGGCAGGGCAGAAGATGGTGATCGGCGTTCCGTACCACCTCCTTGAAGAGGGTGTTGATGAGGATATTCTCGATCAGTTCACCCGCACGCTTGAATCACTCAAGGCAATGGGCCATACGATAGTTGAGGTCTCGCTTCCAACGAGCAAGTACGCACTCCCTGCCTATTACGTGGTGCAGCCTGCAGAAGCGTCTGCAAACCTCGCACGTTTTGATGGTGTGCGGTACGGGCATGCTGCACGCGGTGCGTCATTGCTTGATGACTACGTGGCGTCGCGCACCGAAGGTTTTGGAAGCGAGCCGACACGCCGTATTCTCCTTGGCACATTCGTACTTTCTTCTGGTTACATCGATGCGTACTATCGTAAGGCAAGCGCGGCCCGCAGCGTGCTTACGCAGGAATATGATGAGGCTTTCAAGACCGTTGATGTGATCGCGTTTCCTACAACACCATCGCCGGCGTTCACCTTCGGTTCGAAATCTGATCCGGTCGCCATGTATCTTGAAGACATTTTCACGGTAACCGCAGACCTCACGGGCATGCCTGCTATTTCTGTGCCCATGGGCGATGTCGCACGCGACGGTGTCATGCTGCCTACAGGCATTCACTTCACAGCACCTAAGGGAGCCGAAGAGCACCTGTTTAGAATTAGTGCCGCAGTAACTGGGGAAGCGCTATACTAGAGCGTAATGGATCCGGTCGGCCCTTCAGTACATTTCCTCAACATCCAGTATTTCTTCAGGCTCCTCTATGATGTGAGCCTAGGGCGTCCTGACCTCTCTGAGCTCGGTATGCTCGCAGCAAACATATGGCTTGCTGTTACCGTACTGGGATATCTGCTCGTGATTGTGCTTATTGGTGCGCTTATGCACTACACAACGCGCATTTACCAGGTGCGCATGGCAGAGGCTGCGCTGTATTCAACTACAACGCATGAGCATCTTGATGACCTCACGGATCGCTCGCGTTGGCAGCATGTGCTCACTCTCATCGAGAGTCCTCATGAGAACGACTGGCGCCAGGCGATTCTCGAGGCTGACATCATGCTTGATGAGATTCTTGATGAGCAGGGCTATGCAGGCGAGTCAGTGGGAGAGAAGCTGAAACAGGTCAATCCAGCTCGATTTGCAACCATCCGTGACGCCTGGGACGCACATATGGTGCGCAACGCTATTGCGCACCAAGGCTCTGCCTATCAGCTCACCGAGCATATTGCGCACCGTACTATCGCGCACTACGAAAACGTCTTCCGCGAGTTCGGCGAAGTCTAATCATTGCATTTTCAGAAAACGTGAGATAATATAGAGGAAATAGCGGGGTAGAGGAGAGGTACCTCGGGAGGCTCATAACCTCCAGACGCCGGTTCGATTCCGGCCCCCGCAACACGATCTTCCGTTTCGAGCAGTATCGAAGCGCACTTCTTGCAGCAACTACGCAATCTGAACAGTTAAGTGCTTGCAGAATATATTAGAATATACTAATATATTCTCATGTCGCTACAGACACTATGCAAGGCAATAGGGAATCAGGAGCGCGTACAGCTTGTCCTCTGTCTCGCGCAAGAAGCTAGCGTGAGCGAACTTCTAGGGAAGTGCGCTCTGGGCCAGAGCGCACTCTCCCAACACCTGGCAATCCTGCGGGAAGCAGGCATCTTGCGCAGTCGCGAGAGTGGGCGCAATGTCTACTACCGCGTCGCCTCGGCAAAGTACCTGAGTCTTGCAAAGAGCATTATCTCCCTAACACATTAGCTGCATGAAGCACATATCCGTCGCCGCCTTCAAAGAAGTCATTGATGCGGAGAAGAATAACCCCTCAGTCGACTTTATAAACGTATGTACTCCTGAGGAATACAAAGAGAAGCATATCCCGGGTGTTCGCTCCGTCCCTCTTGATGAGATTGAAAGACACGTAGGTGAGCTTTCCCTAAGGAAGACGATATATGTGCATTGCCGATCTGGCCGTCGTGGTGAGAAAGCGATTGAAAGGCTTGCTGGCCTTGGCATCACGGCAGAGCTAGTGAATGTCGAGGGCGGAATACTTGCGTGGGAGGGTGCAGGATACGGGACCGCACGGCTCTCATCTCGCATGTCACTCATGCGTCAGACCTTTATTGCCGCCGGCGCGCTCGTTGTGATCTCGTACGTACTTGGCACCTTTGTGTCGTCAGTGGCATACGCTCTAGCAGGCGCAGTTGGTCTCGGTCTTATTGTTGCTGGCAGCACAGGATGGTGCGGAATGACCATGCTTCTGTCACACATGCCATGGAATAAGAATTAATCATCTACTTATGCATACGAATGAAGATCTTCTCAAGTACCGGCCCATAGTCCAGGGATTCTTTGATTCGGCAACAAATACCATTAGCTACGTTGTCGCGGACGAGCAAACTAATGAGTGTGCGATCGTCGACAGTGTTCTTGATTATGAGCCGCATAGCGCGACGATCTCATTTGAAAGCGCTGATGCGATCATTGCGTATGTGCAAAACCGTGGCTATCGCGTGTCGTGGATCCTTGAGACACATGTGCATGCAGATCACTTGTCTGCGGCTCCGTATCTGAAAGATCGCCTAGGCGGCAAGATTGCAATTGGTGAACGTATACTCGAAGTCCAGAAGGTATTCGGTAAAGTGTTTAATGAGGGTACTGAGTTTGAGCGCGACGGCAGTCAGTTCGATCAGCTCTTCAAAGACGGTGACGAATTCACGATTGGCTTGATTCCAGCACGTGTCATATATACGCCGGGTCATACGCCGGCAGATGTCACCTACGTCATAGGAGATGCGGTTTTCCCTGGAGATACGCTTTTCATGCCTGACTACGGTACCGCACGTGTTGATTTCCCGGGAGGCAGCGCTGAAGATATGCATGCCTCTGCGCAAAAGCTATTTGCACTTCCAGAAGAGATGCGCATGTTCATGTGCCATGACTATCTTCCGGAAGGACGGTCAGAGTATCAGTATGAGACGACGGTGGGGGAGCAGAAGCATGCGAACGTGCACCTCAATGAGCACACGCAGGCGAGTGAGTTTGCTGCGCTGCGCAGGCAGAAGGATGCCGTGCTCGGCATGCCTCGGCTCATTATTCCGTCCCTTCAGGTGAATATACGAGCTGGCAAGATTCCGACCGATTCGCAGACGGGCAGGCCATTTCTTAAGACACCCGTGAACAGTGTCTTTTCAAAGAAATAGACGGTGCCAGGGCTGGAATGGCGATAGAAAATCTACGCAACGGAAATCCTCAGTTCGATTCCGGCCCCCGCAACACGCTTGTGCTCCTTAGGACTCCGGTCCATATGAGAATAAAAGCAGCCTTCATGAGGCGAGCTGTTTACGGCTTATGCTCAGCAGTATGCTGACCTCTTTTACAACTAAGCCGTAAACAAGTCGCCTTATGTGCAAAAGCGCCGCTCAATGCGGCGCTTTTGCAGTAACGTACATGTAAGGGAATCAGACGATGCTCGTCTTAGATTTCGTAACCACTCTATTCATGAAATTCCCATCTCGTATTCTTCCCGTGTTTCTTGGGCTCCTGCTTCTTCCTGCGGCTTTTGCGTATGGTGCAGAAGGCAAGGCGCCTGAGCGTGATCTTACTGTAGGTATGCGCGGCTCAGACGTAGTCTGGGTACAGGAGTACCTTATGACGCATAAGGTAGGAAGGGCAGCAGAAGCTCTAAGCGCAGCTGGCGCAACCGGCTACTTCGGATCGCTTACTCGCGCCGCAATCGCAGAATTCCAGGCGGCAAAGGGCATTACGCCCGCACATGGCTATTTTGGTCCGAAGACCAGGGCTGCTATTGCCGGGACAGCAGTATCAATGCATGCGCCTACATTCGTAGGAACGGTTGAGGCAGTTGATACCGCCTGCTTTGCCGATGGCATTTGTTCGGTAACCGTAGATGGCAAGAAGGTGATTCTCCTTACCGGCATGCGTATTGGTGAGATTCCTCCGGTTGGAAGCTTGCAGGGCGTTGAATCTATCGGTGACCTTGAATCTAGGATTGGCGCAACGGCCCGCGTCTACGCAGCGACCACGACTGAGGGCGGTGCTGACTATACGCTCTACGGTAGCAAGGACTACTATGTTGAGGTTGTGGCTAAGGTAACGGGCGAGCCTATTACCGTGCGCGGCACCATTGGCTGCTTGCCTCCGAAGGAGACAGACAAGCCAACCATCATGCTGTGCGCATTTGGTCTCAAGGCTACTGACGGCAACTACTATGCGTTGCGCGATGAGCGCCCCCACAATGATGTCGCTGATCTAGCAACTGACGTAACGGTGGAAGTTACCGGTACCTTTACCAAGGGAGAACATGAGACTTGGAAAAGTATCGGCACGATTGCCGTGAAGAGCATTAAGGAAGTGCAGTAAGTACTCCTTAAAGACAAAAGCCGCTCACAAGCGGCTTTTGTCTTTACTTCTTATACATCTCTATCTCACGGATTGAGCGGTTCCGATGCACGAGCTCGTCATTACGGATGAGCGAGAAGAGTTCATACTCTGTACGTACATTGCGACCATAAAAGTCGAGGAAGTCAGACTGGATAGGCGTATGGCGCAGCTTCTCCTCGTTCTGCTCAAGGAAGAGTCCGTACTGCTCGTAAGCGTGCGCCTCAAAGAGGTAGTTGAGTTCAAGCGAAGATTTGCGCGAGAGGAAGTAGAGGATAAAGAGCGTGTTGAAGTAGAAGAAGGAGAACAGAAGCGGGATGAGTACGTGGCGGAAAAAGCCCTGGCAGTTCAGGCGGCGGACGATCTGCGAGATTACCACAACGTGGAGCGTCTCGTTGTCCTGAGCAATGCGCGAGAAGCGCGCAATCTTAGCAAGCTCAATCGCACGCGTCTCATTGCTGTAGAGCGCGGTGAGAAGCGTGTAGGTGGCAACTTCCCAGGACTGATAGGGAATGCGGGCGATCACCTCGATTGCCTTGAACTTCTCATACGAAGGCTTCTTGCCGTAGACCAGGTCTCCGGAACCTATAAGAAGCTTGCCGAGTACGCGTGCTACGAAACCAGCCTTGTAATGGTTGTAAGGAGCAGCGTACTCCTTGCGGCGCTCCGGATCGTTGAGCGCTATAGCAAGAAGCTCATGCTCGCGAATATCATCGTTCATAACCCGTACTGTAGCATGATGAAACCTGGAGGCGGAACGCACAGTTTTAGGAGTATCATATAAGTATGCAAGCAGTCATTCTCGCAGCTGGACGCGGTACCCGCATGGGCGCGCTTACCGAAGATCTTCCTAAGCCGCTTCTCCCTGTAGCAGGCAAATCGCTCCTTAAACACAAGCTCGATACGCTTCCTGAGGCGGTTACTGAAGTCATACTCATCGTGGGGTACCATGGCCCCTTGATACGGGAGCAGCTCGGCCAAGAATACGCTGGGAGAAAGATAGTGTACGTAGAACAGGAGGAGCTTAACGGAACCGCAGGTGCGCTCTGGAAAGCGGCCCCGTACCTTACTGACCGTTTCCTCGTTATGATGGGGGACGATCTCTACGCCAAGGAAGATGCAGAGCGGTGCATTCGTACCCCAGACTGGAGCATGCTTGTTGAAGAGACTGAATCCATGGCGTCTGGCGGCTCAGTCATTACGGACCATGAAGGGAGGGTAACTGCGATAGAAGAGGGAGAACATACCGGCAGGGGTCTCATGAACACGAATATGTTCGTGCTCGATGCCCGTCTCTTTGCGTTTCCGCTTATTCCTAAGAGTCCAGGGAGTGCGGAGTACGGTTTGCCGCAGACGGTGCTTAACGCGGTACAGACCGGCAATATCCCGCTCACAGCCATTTCTTCCACGTGGTGGATTCAAATTACGGCCCCGCACGATCTAACCGCTGCCGAGGGCAGACTGGCCACCGTTGAAGGGAAGGGCAAGGCATAGTATGGTGTCCAGTATTGCTGGTGTAGCTCAGGTAGTTAGAGCATAGGACTCATAAACCTAAGGTCGGAGGTGCAAGTCCTCCCACCAGCACACGCTTGTATAAAGCCCCTGGAAACGTTATATTCCAGAGGTTCGAGCACCATGCAGCGGTAGCTCAACTGGTTAGAGCACCCGCCTGTCACGCGGGAGGTTGCGGGTTCAAGTCCCGTCCGCTGCGCCATGATACAAGAGCCCCTAAATAGGGGCTCTTGTACGTTTAGGGTACGGGACTTCTAAACCGGTGCTATGCTCTTGGTATGAAAAGCCTCGCTCTAATAAACCCTCGAAATGTGACCGAAGAGGAGTGTAGAGCCTACGCTCCTCGACACGCTGCTCGTGCGATTGTCATCGACAATAAAGGTGATGTCGCGCTCCTTCATGTTTCTCGGGATGGCTACTACAAGCTTCCCGGTGGGGGGATAGAGGACGGAGAGGAGTTGTTTGACGCACTTGGTCGTGAGACGAAGGAGGAGATAGGTTGCTCCATTGAAGTTGTCGCTGAGGTAGGAAGCACAGTTGAATACTGGAAAGAAGATAGAGAACGACAGGTCTCTCAATGCTTCCTTGCAAGGTTAGTTGGGGAGAAAGGAATGCCTGAACTTACAGACAGCGAGAAAGAGCGAGGGTTCGAGACTGTCTGGCTCCCGTACGAAGAGGCGATGGAAACACTTCGCACATGTAAGCCAACGGACTGGGAAGCGGATTACATAGTCCCGCGAGAGCTGGTTTTCTTTGAGGCAGCGAAGGATGTCTTTCCAATGCGTAAGGGACTCATTCTTCCATTCAATTCAAAGAGCGAAGTGCTCATTCAGGATAGGCGCGGTCATAAGAAGCCAGATTGGGGCTACTTTGGTGGCACCATTGAGGAAGGGGAGACGTCTCTTGAAGCAACAATACGAGAGACCAAGGAAGAGCTAACGCTCGACGTGAGCGAGTCTGACCTAACCTATCTCGGCGTAACCGTCACGAACTGGGACGGACACCTGAACATCCGACACCACTACCTATACCGAACAGAGCAGGAGAACTTCGACGTTCGAGAGGGGGTGGGAGGATGCTGGCTTTCCTTTAAGGAAGCTGGGGAACGCATGGATAGCAAAGATAGGTTTGATGACATCGCGGTTCTACTCAAGCGCAGTCAGCTATAGAACTAGCTTGCACAGTAGTTCCAGTTCTATCCACGAGCCCGCGCCATGATACAAGATCCCCTACATAGGGGCTCTTGTACGTTCGGGGTACGGGACTTCTAAACCGGTGCTAAGCTTCCAGTATGGAACTCCTATTCTCCAAAGCCGTCTTTGGCGTCCTCTCCTCACTCTTTGCGTTCATCGGAGGTATTCCATACCTCAATGACATCGCAAAGAAGCGAGCGAACCCGCACGTACTCAGCTGGCTTGGTTGGGCGTTCATCACCGCCCTCGGTGCGTTTGCGATGCTCGCAGAGGGGAGCACATGGGCGGTCGCCATCTTGTTTGCAAACACAGCGCTCTGTCTCCTTATCGCCATCTATTCGATAGTCACGCGCGTTGGCGTATGGTCGACGGGGAAGTATGA
>Ga0247718_1000165_pt1 | contig 16318 bp, 18 predicted proteins | sample 21E_DmetaG_FD_189045 | JGI IMG/M metagenome (GOLD analysis project Ga0247718, IMG submission 189045) | Soil microbial communities from hillslope of Landscape Evolution Observatory, University of Arizona, Oracle, AZ, United States - 2-1-E_D | ecosystem: Engineered > Artificial ecosystem >...
GCTACTCGTCGATGATCACGCCGAACTCGGTCTACGAATTCGATCTGAAAACCCGGACGAGCACGCTCGTCAAGCAGGACGAGATCCCGAGCGGATACGACAAGTCAAAGTACGAAACGACGCGCGTCTGGGCGACCGCGCGTGACGGCGTCAAGGTGCCGGTCTCGGTGATGATGAGAAAGGGAACGAAGCTCGACGGTAAATCGCCGATGCTGTTGTACGCGTACGGCTCGTACGGCCTATCCATGACGCCCGGATTTTCAACCAACCGGCTCAGCCTCGTCGACCGCGGGATGATCTACGCGATCGCGCACATTCGCGGCGGCAGCGAGCTCGGCGAGAAATGGCGGCAGGAAGGGCGGATGTTCAAGAAGATGAACACCTTCAACGATTTCGTCGACTCGGCCAAGTGGCTAATCGCGAACAAGTACACGTCGCCCGACCGTCTCGTCATTCAGGGCGGCAGCGCGGGCGGACTGTTGATGGGCGCGGTGATGAACCAGGCGCCGGAGCTTTTCAAGGCCGCGATTGTGCAGGTGCCGTTCGTCGATGTCATGAACACGATGATCGACGACACGCTGCCGCTCACGACCGAAGAGTGGATCGAATGGGGCAATCCGCGCGACGACAAGAAGGCTTGGGACTACATGGTTCAATACTCGCCTTACGAGAACATCAAGCGGCAGCCATACCCGAACATGCTGGTCGAGATATCGCTCAACGACAGCCAGGTTCCGTACTGGGAAGGCGCAAAATACGTTGCAAAGATCCGCGAGATGAAGACGAACGACAGCGCCGTGCTGCTCAAGACCAACATGGGCGCCGGCCACGGCGGTTCGTCCGGCCGCTACGACCGGCTAAAGGAGATCGCCTTTGACTATGCGTACGCCCTGACGCAGGTCGGGATAACAAAATAGACTGGAGCGCAGGCATCCTTGCCTGCATGAGTGCGAAGCACGAAGAGAGGCGCCGGAGAACTGAGTTGATTATTGTCCGGCGCCTCTCTTCGCGTCGAAGCGACGCTCATGCAGGCAAGGATGCCTGCGCTCCAGTCACTCCGCGTAGATCTTCGGCTTCGCGCCGAGCGGGTGCTCGGTCTCGTAGCGTGAGGTCATATTCAGCAGTAAACCTTCCGACCAGAAGTTGCCGATGAGCTGCGTTCCGATCGGCAGGCCGTCGGACGAAAGGCCGCACGGCACGCTGACGGCCGGCACGCCGACGAGATTCGCCGAGACGGTGTAGATATCGCTCAGGTACATCGCGAGCGGGTCGTCTGATTTTTCGCCGATCTTGAATGCGACGCTCGGCGAGGTCGGCGTCAGGATCGCGTCGCAGCTCGCGAACGCCTTCGCGTAATCCTGCCGCAAGAGCGTCCGCACCTTTTGGGCCTTCGCGTAGTAGGCCTCGTAGTATCCGCTCGAGAGCACGTAGGTGCCGAGCATGATGCGGCGTTTTACTTCCGGGCCGAAACCCTCTTCGCGGGTCTTGAAGTACATCTGCCGCAGCTCGTGCGCATCTTCCGCCCTGAAGCCGTATCGGACGCCGTCGTACCTTGCCAGATTAGAGGACGCCTCGGCGGTGGCGAGAATGTAGTAAACGGCGATGCCGTATTTGGAGTGGGGAAGTTCGACGTCGACGATCTCGCAGCCCAGATTCCTGAAGTCGTCGATAGATTTTTCAACGGCCGCGCGCACTTCTTCATCGAGTCCCTCGCCAAAGAGATCTCGAGGAACACCAATTCTCTTTCCGCTGATGTCGTCATTCAGCGTCGCCGCATAATCCGGGACCGGAACGTCCGCCGTCGTCGCGTCGAGCGGGTCGCGCCCGGCGATCGCGCCGAGAACACCCGCGATGTCGCGCGAGGTCTGGCCAAAGACACCGATGCTGTCGAGCGACGATGCGAACGCAACGAGGCCGTAACGAGAAATGCGTCCGTACGTCGGCTTGAGCCCGACGATGCCGCACAGAGATGCGGGCTGGCGGACCGAACCTCCGGTCTCGGACCCGAGCGAAACGCGTACGACGCCCGACGCGACCGCGACCGCCGAGCCGCCCGAACTGCCGCCGGGAACCCGGTTCGTGTCCCAAGGGTTTTTCGCGACCCCGAATGCCGACGATTCGTTCGACGAGCCCATCGCGAACTCGTCCATATTGGTCTTGCCGATCACGACAGCGCCGGCGGCATTTAGTCGCTGGATCGCGGTGGCGTCGTACTGAGCGCGGTAGTTGTGCAGGATGCGCGAACCGCAGCTCGTCTGCATTCCCTTTGTGCAGATGTTGTCCTTAACGGCAATAGCGACGCCGCTCAACGGGCTGCCGTCGATGCCGCTGGAATCAAGTTGATCGGCACGAGCGAGGGCGGATTCACGCTCGATCGATAAGAACGAGTTGAGCTCGGGGTTTAAGCTCTCGGCTCGCTCGAGAGCCTTTTCGATTTCGGAACGGATCGTCATATTCAATTTTCGGTTACGTTATTGAGCAGCCAATCGCTGCCGCGTTTGATCATCTCAGCCGTGATCTTTCGCTGCGAATTCTGTTCGTTCTCTCGCCAGTAGAGATTGATCTCGATTTTCACGCGGTCGCCGGATACGACTTCGCAGCTGCTGATCTGAAACGCGGTTGGGTAATTTTCCGAGTCAGTGAAGAAGTCCCGCCGCGCGCCCGTTCCAGCGCCGCTGCTTAGCCGAGCCGCCAACGCATCTGTCAGGTATTGCCGTTTGGCCGCAAGGTTTTCCGGCGTCGGAGCCATTCCGCTATCGAAGTGGTACGAATAAAACCGCTTCACTGCGTCCCGGGCCTCAAGGCACTCTTGACCCTGAAGCACAGGAATGCTGCAACCAAGTGAGCCGGTTGCCATGGCCAGCAGTCCGGTCAGCATAAGTGCTCGAGCAAACCGAGCAGCCGGCCGCATACTGACTGACGCCGATTTCATAAGACCTTCGGCACCTGGAAATGGCCGGCGACGCCGGCGGGTGCCTGATCGAGTGCTGCTTGCTGACCGATTGAAGGTCGGGCGACGTCGTCGCGGTCCGCCGCGGTCGCTTCGCCTTCCGCGGTTAGTCCGCCGATGGCTGGCTCGACCGATTCGGTGTCGAGTAGGTTGAGCTGCTCGACGTATTTCACGATCTCCGCCATCTGCGGCGTATACATCGCTACCTCTTCGTCGGTGATCTCGAGATGGGCCAATTTTGCAACTTGTCTAACGTCCATTTGACTAGTCTTCGTTTGCGCTCAGGCGTTTTTCGCGAGCGATACAGCTCCCGGCGGCGAGCAGGAACCGGCGCCGCATTTCCATATCGCCGATCGCCATTGCAGCCCTGCGCAGCTCGGGCGTGATCTCCGCTTCGGCGGCCGCGAATGAGTCCGCGAATTCGTCTCGCTCGCGCGATTCCGCGACAAGGGAGGCATTTTCAGTGAATTCGATAAATTTGACGCTCTCGCTGGCAAGAAGCCTGTTGATACGGAAAAGGAGCTCGCCGGCGAGATCTTCCAGATGACGCTTCCAGGCCTTCCCGCTAACCGCTATGATCAGGCGGCCGTCGTCGATGCCTACAGGGACCGTATGCTCGCTAATGCCGTCGCCCGCCACCCGCCTCCATGTCGCGAAAACGACGGATTCACGCACCGTGTCATCCTCGCCGAACTTTTCGAGAATCATCGGCAACGCCGCAAAAAGATCCTGCATTGGTATTTACCGCCGGTAGCTCTTATCATCTTAAACGACAAATTTCTGAAATGCTAAACGGCGATTATTCAACGGTTAGACTGCCCAAACTCGTGCTCGCGTCAGGTAGCCCGAGGCGGGCCGAGATCCTCACTGCTGTCGGTTGGGAGTTTGAAAAAGTAGTCCCCGACGTCGACGAGTCGGTGCTCGAAGGCGAATCGCCAGAAGACTACGTGCAGCGGCTCGCCCGCGTAAAGGCTGAGGCTGTGTCCGCTGCCATCGGTGAAGATCGTTGCATCCTCGCAGCTGACACTACAGTAGTGATCGATGGACAGATACTCGGTAAACCCGAAGATCTGGATGATGCCCGCCGGATGCTGCGTACGCTCTCCGGCACTCGCCATGAAGTTTTGACCGGGGTCGCGGTCTTGTATAACCGCGATGTTGAGGTCGCGCTGCAGCGCACGGGTGTTAGATTTTCACCGATGAGCGATGCTGAGATCGAGTTTCTGGTCAGTGAGGGCAGCCCGCTCGACAAGGCCGGAGCTTACGCAGTTCAGGCGCAGGCCGCACTTTTCATTGAGGGGATCGAAGGAGACTATTGGAACGTCGTCGGGCTGCCAATCAGCTTAGTTTACCGGCTGATGAAAAAGGCGGACGCCACGCCGACGTCCGCCTAATGAATCCCTGTTTTATTTCCTTACGGAATTAGCAGCTTGTCGACGGCTTTCGAGATGACAAGCGTGATATCTGTTTTCGGGTCAATACCCGCGAATGCCTCTCCGGCCTGATTGCCTGACTTGTCGATCACCACAAATGCAGGGATCTGGTCGAGGTTGTATTTTTTCATCACGACGGCACCGTCCGGGTCGCGCAACACCGTCACGTTCAGCTTGCTATCGGTAGCGAATCTCCGAACGTCATCGTCCGAGGCAAAGTTGCGCGATTTCGCGGTGACGGAGTCCGTCGAGACAAAGTACACCAGCACGTCCTTGCCACCGTATCTGCGGGCCAGGATATTGGCAAACTCGGCCTGTTTTGCCGAAAGCGGCAGCCAGCGAGCTCCGACCGCGAGGATCACTACCTTGCCCCGCTGCGAATCGAGATCGATACTTGATCCGTCCACCGTGCTCAACGTCGTTTGCGAATACGCCGACAACGTAAAGGCGATCGAGACGATCAGTGCCGCAGCAAAATATTTGATGGTTCTCATAGGTTTAAGAAGAGTATATTTCCTTATTTTCTCTTCGGTAATTTAGATGCAGGATCGAGGCAAACTACTGCTTTCCGTTTAGCACTACATTGTCGATCAGACGGACATCGCCGAAGTGCGCGGCGGCGACGATAAGTGCTTCTTGATCAGTTACTTTCCGGACCGGTTCGAGCGTCTCGGAATCCACAATCGAGACGTAATCAACCTGGGCGGCCGGCTCCTCCGCCAGCACCTGATTGACCAGTTGGACCAACGTCTCTGCAGTGCGTTCGCCGCGTTTATAAGCTATTTTGGCCTCACGCAAGGCGCGATAGATAATCGCCGCTCTTTGTCTTTCTTCATCCGACAGCCGTGAATTTCGCGACGACATCGCAAGGCCCGATTCCTCGCGGACGGTCGGAACGATAACCAGTTCCATCTCGAAGCCCAGATCGCGAATAAGCCGCCTAATCACTGCTACCTGTTGAGCGTCTTTTTGCCCAAAAAATGCGAGTTCCGGCCGTACCGTATTGAACAAGATTGTGACGACGGTGGCGACACCGCGAAAATGCCCAGGCCTGGATGCGCCCTCTAGCGTTGCGCCGATCCCCTCGACCTCGACATAGGTCGAAAACCCTTCCGGATAGATTTCGGCCGTTTCCGGCGCAAAGATGTAGTCGACTCCGTAATCAGCCAGCATCGCCGCGTCGGCCGTCAGGTCGCGCGGGTATCTTTCCAGATCGTTTTTATCGTTGAATTGAGTCGGATTGACAAAAATCGAGACGACGACTGCATCGCAGCGTTGCCGGGCCTCTCTTACCAGGGCGAGGTGGCCGGCGTGCAACGCCCCCATCGTCGGGACCAGGCCAACGGTCTTGTCCTCGCGCCGAAGCTTTCGCGCGATCGAGAACATTCGTTGTCGGCGGTTGATGATCTCCATCAGACTAGACCTGGAAGGGAAGATCGGCTACTCGACGTTCTTAAGTTCGGCGACCGTTTCTTTGGTCAGGCCGTAGGACTCGGATTCGCTCGGGTAAGCACCGGATTTAACGTCTGCCGACCAGCGTTGGACGGCGTCGGTGATCGTTTCGCGCAAGTTGGCGTACTGGCGGACGAACCGCGGCTGGCGGCCGAACGACAGGCCGATCAGGTCGTGGAGCACCAGCACCTGAATATCGCAATCCGGCCCGGCGCCGATGCCGATCGTGGAGATGCGCAGTTCGTTCGTGATGATCGCGGCGACCTCGCGGGGAACAAGTTCGAGGACGATCGCGAAAGCTCCGGCGTCTTCCAGAAGTTTTGCGTCCTCGATGAGCCGCTTTGCCTGCTCGGCCGAACGGCCCTGCACTCGGTATCCGCCGAGCTTATAAACCGATTGCGGCGTCAGACCGATGTGTGCGACCACGGGGATCTCTTCGTCGACGAGCCGCTTTACGAGATCGACGCGGTTGCGTCCGCCCTCAAGCTTCACGGCCTCCGCTCCGCCGTACTTCATCAGGCGGAGCGCGTTCTGGACGCTGGTGTCGGCGTTCACGTGGTAGCTTCCGTATGGCATATCGGCGATCACCATCGCCCGCTCGGTGCCGCGCTTGACCGCGATGCAAGCCGACGTTATCTCGTCGATCGAGACCGGTATCGTGTTGCCGTAACCGTGGATTACGTTCCCGACGCTGTCGCCGACCAGGATCATGTCCACTCCCGCCTCGTCGATGACGCGGGCGGTCGGGTAGTCGTACGCGGTGAGGCAAACCAGTTTCTCGCCTTTTTCCTTCGCGGTCCGAATGGCAGGCAGGTAAACCTTCTCCGGTCGGTCGGGTTGCAGGTAAGCCATAGATGCCGTTAAGTCTAGCCCTTTAAGAAGGTTAAGTCTAGCCGATCAGCGCGGCCTGGGTGCCGTGGCGCACGCCCGGGTTCCAGCGAGCGACCTGGCCGTTGTCTTCGCATGCGTGGAGCAGTTCGTGGATCTCTTTCTTCAGAGTCGGGTGTTTGAAGTGGGGTGCGATCTCGGCCATAGGGACCAGGACGAACCTGCGCAGGTGCAATCTCGGATGCGGGACGGTGACGAACGGCGACTCGATCTGTTCGTTGCCGAAGAACAGAATATCCAGATCGATAGTCCGCGGCTTTTTAAGAGTTTTGTCGCGGCGGCCGAGGATGTACTCGATCCGCAGCAAGCGGGCCATCATCTGCGACGGCTTGATCCTGCGCACGCGGACCTCGGCGGCCATGTTGAGGAAACAACTCGCATTCTCGATGCCGAGCGGCTCGGTCTCGTAGATCGCGGAGAGTTTCGTGACCTCGAAGCTCGCCTCGACCAATCCGCGCACGGCGAGCAGCAGATTGCCCGCCCGATCGCCGAGATTCGAGCCCATTCCGATGTACGCTGTGGTGTGGTCGCCGAACACTTTGAGCTTCCTTACAATTAATCGAGGTCCTCCGTTTTGTCAATAAAAACGGGTAGATCGAGGGCATTTACATTTCCCGGGTTCGGTGTTTCAATAACTTTAGAAAGTTATCTGGAATCCAGTAGTGCTCCGACCCTCGGGCGGGGCACTCGGGCGGATAAGCCGCGTGGCCGTCTTGACAAAATATCACGCCGCAGCAAAATGGCCAGAAAAAAATTCCGCCGCAGCCCTCGCTTTGAGCCTCAGGAAGACCGCTCTTTTCACGAGTACCTATCGAACCAGCCCGCGCAGATGACGACGCGGACCGAGCTTTTGCGCCTCATCCGCGGCGGCGAAGACACGTTTCTCGAGCTAAAGGTCAAACTCTCCAACTCCGAACGCATTGCCCAGGGCATCGTCGCGCACGCGAACACCGCGGGCGGGATGATCATCTTTGGCGTCAACGATCAGCTCCGGATCGAGGGCGTCAGCAACCCGGAATGGGTGCAGGACGAGCTCGTCCGAATCTGCCGCGAAGAGATCGTGCCGCCGCTTATCCCGATCCTCGACGTGATCGCGTTCGACAGCGGCAAGCGCGTCGTCGCGCTCGAGATCGAGGGAAAGCGCAAGCCGTACCGCACGCGCGAGGGCCGCTTTTACATTCGCTACGGCGCGGAAAAGAGGGAAGTCGCCCGCGAGGAGCTTTCGGCGTGGCTCGACGAGCTGCGGCCGTTGACGTTCGAAAATATCCCGCTGCACGACGTGACGGAAGACGACTTTGACGACGGCCTTCTGTGGAGCTTCGCGAACGCCTTCGAGGACCACACGCTCAACACTTACCTGTACCAGACGAGCGACTTTCTCAGAAAAGATCTTTTGCTCGCGGTCGGCAACGCGGACGAATTTTTCCCGACCGTCGCGGGCGTGCTGCTCTTCGGCAAGAACGACCGCGTGGCCGAGATCCTGCCGAGGTCAAAGGTGACGATCAACCGCTACTCCGGCGACAACGGCTCGGCGCAGCTCATCGAGCGCGTCGAGATAAAGGGAAATCTGCACACGCAGTACGAGTCGATCATGGCGTTCATAAAACGCTACGCCGATCTGCACAAGACGCGCCCCAAAAAGACGCTGCGACTCGTCACCGACGCGCCGGTGATCGCTCGGTCAAATTACCACCACTACTCGATCTGCGAGGCCGTCATCAACGCGCTCATTCACCGCGACCTCGCGCTCAGGGAAATCCCGACGCGGATCTCGATCTACGACCACTCGATCGAGATCATCAACCCTCGACGCACGAGCGGATTTTCCCCGCCGGCCTCCCGAGCGATCCGCTACGGTATCTCGCAGAGATTGAATCCGCAGATCGGTTCGATTTTCACCCGCCGCGAATACGGCGTCCACGCCCCGCACGGCGGCCTCCCGATGGTGCTGCGCCAATCCCAGAACTTCTCAGGAAAACGGCCGGAAATTTATATCTCGAACGACGAATTTAAGCTCAAGATCTACGGTAGCTAACCAAATTCGGGTTTCAATTCAGCCCTTTTAATTGTCTGGAATTCAGGCCCGGCTTGTGCTAGCCTGCTCTTGCTATGCGGATAACCAGAGACATTCAGAGCCTGAGCGACTTCAAACAAAACGCCTCTAAGCTGGTCAGACAGGTACAGGAGACCAAGGAGCCGATCATCGTGACCGTCAACGGCAAAGCTGCCGTCGTCGTGCAGGATGCGGAAAGCTATCAGGCGATGATCGACGCACGGGATCGTGCAGAGTCGGTAGCGGTCCTGCGCGAGCGGCTGGAATACGTCAAGGCCGGCGGGAAACTGGTTGCGGCCGAGGACGTGTTCGAGCGGATCTCCAAGAAGTACGGCATATCGTTCACCGACTGAAGCGTCGGTTTCGGATGGCGAAATTTCGTGTCTTTTTCACGCCCCAGGCTTTGGACGACGTTCTGCAGTCGTATGAGTGGGGCGTCGCCAATTGGGGCGAGGCCGCTGCCGAAAAGTGGCTGCGCGAACTTCATCGAAGCGTCTACGAGAGACTTGCGAAGTTTCCGAAGGCTTGCCAGTTAGCACCCGAAAGCGATGAGCTGGGCGTCGAGGTGCGACAGCTTTTGTTTATGCGTTATCGCATCCTGTTCCAAGTCGAAAAGAAGGAAGTGATCGTTATCCGCGTAGCCGGCCCGTACGCCGCAGCCGAGGATGATTAGCGCTTTCGGTTGCGCCTCTGGCGTTTAACGCACACGGATGCTTCTCGATATATCTCCGCTCAGGGCCTCGCGCGAGTACAGGCTGCTCTTTTTCGGGCAGCTCGTTTCGTTCTTCGGGTCGATGATGACCTTTATCATCGTGCCGTGGCAGATGTACGAGCTGACGCAGTCGAGCGCGATGGTCGGGTACATTTACCTGGCGGAATTCGTGCCGATGGCGACGCTGGCGTTTGTGGGCGGGGCGATCGCGGATTTTTTCGACAAGCGAAAGATCCTGCGCGCCACCGAGATCGGGCAGACGGCGGTGACGGCCGTTTTGCTGCTGAATTCGCTGCTGCCGCGGCCGCACGTGTGGGTACTATTCCTCTGCGTCGCCGCGCACGCGGGGCTCGCGGCGCTGCAGCGGCCGGCGTTCGAGTCGTTCATTCAAAAAGTCATCCCGCCCGAAATGATGTCGGCCGTGATGGCGCTCAACTCGATCCGTTACAGCATCGGCGCGATCGTCAGCCCGGCGATCGCCGGGATCATCGCGACGCAGTTCAGCGCGGCGGTGGCGTATCTGATCGACTTGGTGACGTTCGGCGCGACGCTGATCGCGGTCTTTATGTTGCGGGCGGTGCAATCGCCCGCGAACGCGGAGCGGCCGAGTCTGGAGAGTATCAAGAAGGCGTGGAAGTATGCGTTCTCGCGGCAGGAGCTGGTCGGGACGTATCTCATCGACATCGCCGCGATGTTCTTCGCGATGCCGCAGGCGCTGTACCCGGCGCTGGCGGTCATCTACGGAGCGCAGTACGTCGGGTTTTTCCCGGCGGCGATCGCGGCCGGAGCGTTGCTCGCCAGTCTCACGTCGGGCTGGACCAAGAGCGTTCACCGGCATGGGCTGATGGTGACGGTCGCGGCGATTCTATGGGGCGTGGCGATCACGTTTTTCGGATTCGCGAATCATATCGCTCTGGCACTGGTGTTTCTCGCGGCGGCGGGTTTCTTCGATATGATCTCTGGTATCTTTCGCGGGTCGATCTGGAACCAAACGATCCCAAACTACCTTCGCGGCCGCCTCGCCAGCATCGAGATGATGAGCTACCTGACGGGCCCGATGCTCGGCAGTGCTAAGATGGGAATCGTTGCGGAAACTTTCGGCGTGAAAGCCGCGCTCGTCTCGGGCGGAATCTTCTGCGTGATCTCGGTCGGGCTCGCGGCGTTGTTCTTACCGAAGTTCGCCACCTACGACGGCCGCGAAGGCGTCAAACAACGCGAACGCGAAGAAGCCGCCCGAGCCGAGATGCTGAGAGTGTCGGAGAGTGAGTTTTAGAGGTTTCACGCAAAGCTCGCGAAGAACGCAAAGTTGATCGGACACGCCGGACGCTCCGAGCGGGCCATCTTAAGTTCGTTGGTTCAGAGTTCATACCGGCCCTGCTTTGCGTCCTTCGCGAGCTTTGCGTGAGATCCACTTCTATCCAACAATTGATCAATGCCGATCCTACGAAAACGCGAAATAGAAAACCTCGAGCAACTGAGCGGCCAAGAGCTGCAGGCCTTTCTCGACAGCCTGCCCGCCGGCCAGCACACGATCAGCGAGATGCTCGACTACATCGAGGACGAGCTTTACGACTCGGAATGCAACGACTCGCTCCAGTACGCGATGAAGTTCATGCTCGAAAACCGCCTCGAGTTTCCCAAGCTCACAAGCTGGCTCAACGAAAACGGCGGCTACTGCGACTGCAAAGTGATGGAAGAGATCGCCCCGAAGTGGCGGGCGAAATTCGGCGACGATTGATTCGCCCGCGAGGGATCGGTCGTTGCTTTCGTTCCTTTACTTAAGAAATAATGGCCTCATGAGCACCGTCTCCATAGAAATACCCGAAACCCTCAGCGTCGCCCTCGGCGGCGAGCGGGAGGAGCTGGGCAAATCGATCCTCGACGCGGCCGTCGTCAAGTGGTACGAGCTCGGGCTTCTCTCACAGGGGACGGCCGCCGAGATACTCGGCACCTCGCGTTCGGAGTTTCTCGATCTGCTTGCCCGTTACCGCGTGTCCGCCTGGCAATACACAAGCGACGAACTGGACGAGGAATTAGGCCTTGGGTGATATCCGGCGTCTGGTCTTGGATGCCTCCCCGCTAATCGTGCTCACGAAAGGCGGACTTGTCGATCTCCTTGCCAGAGTTTTTTCCGATGTCTATGTCACGCCCGCTGTTCTGATCGAACTGGAAGCGGGTGCGGAGCGGGACAACGTCTTCAAAACCGTTTCAAATTTTCACTGGTTGCATCAATTACCGGCAACAAAGCTAGCAGACAGGTTACTCGAATGCGGGAGCCTTGGTCTTGGCGAGAGCGAAGTTTTATCCGCCGCATTGGCGATGCCGTCAGCAGCAGGCGCAATGATCGATGACGCCGCGGCCCGGCGATGCGCGAGGTTGCTGGACGTCGCCTTCATCGGAACGGGCGGATTCCTCGTGCTGGCAAAGCGAAAAGGGCTTATCGAATCGGTTTCAACCGCACTTGACCGGGTGCGCGGCGCGGGTCTTTGGGTCGACGAAGATCTTGCAAACCTTCTCAAGACCCGGGCCGGCGAATAGTCACGATCTAAGCAATGCCGATCATCGGAGCCAGATATAGTCCAGTTATTGACCGCTTGTTCTTTACGATCTCTTCCGGCGTTCCCGTTGCAACAACTTCACCTCCGCCAACGCCGCCTTCCGGCCCGAGATCGATCACGTAATCCGCGGTTTTTATCACATCAAGGTTGTGCTCAATGACGACGAGACTTGCTCCGTTGTCGATCAGTGCACGGAATGCGGCGAGCAGTTTATTGATGTCGTCGAAGTGCAGGCCGGTCGTCGGCTCGTCGAAGATGAAGAGAGTTTTGGTCTTGGTCTTTTGAGCAAGATGCGCGGCGAGCTTTACACGCTGCGCCTCGCCGCCGCTGAGCGTCGTGGCCGATTGGCCGAGACGCAGGTAATTCAGACCGACGGCCTCGAGCACCTTTAGCCGCGAAACGATCTTGTTGACATCCTTGAAGAAAAGGATCGCCTCGCGGATGGTCATCTCGAGCACGTCGTGGATGCTCTGGCCCTTGTACTTGACGTCGAGGATCTCCTGCTTGAAACGCATCCCTCGGCATTCCTCGCACGTCAGTTCTACGTCGGCGAGGAACTGCATCTCGATCGTCACGACGCCGCTGCCCTGGCAAACTTCGCAGCGACCGCCGGGAACGTTGAAGGAAAAGTGCGACGAATTGAAGCCTTTTGTCTTAGCCCCGTTCGTTGCGGCGAAAACGTCGCGTATCGCGTCGTAGGCCTTGATATACGTGACCGGATTTGACCGCGGTGTGCGGCCGATCGGTGATTGATCTACGAGAATCACGTCGTCGATTAGATCGTCGCCGGTGATCTCTTTAAAGAGCCCAACGTGAGCGTTCCATTCGCCGCGCTTCTTCTTGAGACCCGCATACAGAATGTCGTGGACAAGCGTCGATTTGCCCGAGCCCGAAACGCCCGTGATGCACACCAGCATATCGAGCGGGATGCTGACCGAAACGTCGCGCAGATTGTGCTCGCGGGCGCCGACGATCTCGATCTTCCGCTTGCCGACGGGCCGGCGCTTCTGCGGCATCTTGATCTCGGCCTCACCGCGAAGATACTTGGCCGTGATCGAGTGTTCGCTCGCGAGCAGAGCATCGAACGAACCTTCGAAAACCACCTCACCGCCAAGCTCGCCCGCGTGCGGTCCGATGTCGAGAATGTGATCGGCGGCACGCATCGTCTCCTCGTCGTGCTCGACGACGAGGACGGTGTTGCCGATGTCGCGAAGGCCTTCAAGAATGCGGATCAGCCGCGTGTTGTCGCGGGGGTGCAGGCCAATGCTTGGTTCGTCGAGAACGTAAAGCGTGCCGACGAGCAAGGATCCGAGATTGGTCGCGAGCTGGATCCGCTGCGCTTCGCCGCCCGACAAGGTCGCGGCGATGCGGCCGAGCGTCAGATAATCGAGGCCGACGTCGACGAGGAATTTCAAGCGGCGACGAACTTCCAGCAACAGCTTCTCCGCGATCTTGGCCCGCTCTTCGCCGAGTTCAAGCCGGTCGAAAAACTCCTGGGCGTCTCGGATCGAAAGGTCAACGATATCCGGCAGCGATCGGCCGTCGATCTTCACGTCGCGCGCTTCCTGTCTCAGCCGCTGGCCGTTGCATTCCGGACACGTCGTGTAGCCGCGATACTTCGCAAGAAAGACGCGGACGTGCAGTTTGTACTTCTTGGTTTCGAGCCAGCCGAAGAAACCCTTGATGCCTCGCCATCCGGGCGCGCCGAAAAGCACCGCGTTTCTCAGGTGTTGCGGCAGATCAGCAAATGGGATATCGACATCGATCCCGTTCGAACGGGCAAAGCTCACCAGTTCTTTCTGCGCCCACGCGTGCTGCGGCCGCGTGAAGGGCTCGACCGCTCCGTCCTTGATCGAGAGCAGCGGGTTCGGAATGACGAGCTCGTAATCGATCCCGATCGTGTTGCCGAAACCCTGGCACGTCGGGCACGCACCGAACGGCGAATTGAAGCTGAAAAGCTGCGGCTCCGGTTCCTCGTAAACCGTGCCGTCGTATTTGCAGATGAAGCGATCGGAGAACTTCAAAGTGCCCGGCAAACTTGAGTTTGCCGACCCGGCGGTCGGCTCCTCGGCGCGGCTCGACAAACTGAAGTTTGTCGGACCATCAGCCGTCTTGATGATGGCGGCGTGCGCCTCGCGGAAACAGATCTCGAGCGAATCGACGAGCCTCTGCCGAACGCTTGCGTCGGCCTTCAGCCGGTCGATCAATACATACGTGTCTTCAAAATCCGCGAACGGATAATCCTCCGGCCGCTGCAGCTCGATGACCTGCCCGTTACGAAACAGACGAGAGAATCCCTGTTGTAAAAGCAGTATAAGGTACGCTGACGTGCTGAGGTCTTCGGTCTTCTTCGCCGTCTTTGCCTTACTCTTCTTTGCGGGCTTTGCGTCTTTGCGTGCGTGCTCTTCCTGGATCGGGAAAAGAACGTAGAATCTCGTGCCTTCCGCCAATTGACTCAACGTCTCGTCCGCTGCCGATTCGGGAGAGTCCTTCTTTACCTCGCGCCCGCAGACGTGGCAAAACGTTTGTCCGGCGCGTGCGAACAGCAGCCGCAGATAATCGTAGATCTCGGTCTGCGTCGCGACGGTCGAGCGGGGATTACGCGTGGAGTTCTTCTGCCTGATCGCGATCGCCGGTGCGATACCGGTAATCTCGTCGACGTCGGGCTTGTCCATCCGCTCGAGGAACTGGCGGGCGTAGGCGGACAGCGATTCGACATAGCGGCGCTGCCCTTCGGCGTAGATCGTGTCGAAGGCGAGACTGGATTTGCCCGAACCCGACACACCCGTGACGATCGTGAGCTTGTTCACGGGCACGCGGAGTGAGATGTTTTTGAGATTGTGAACGCGGGCGCCCCGGACCTCGATCGCTTCCTCTTTTGCTTCTACTGCCTGCATAGTGAGAAATCTTGCCGTGTGGACAAAAGTAAATTCTACCAAACGGAAACAGGGGGATGAAGCGGCAGGGAAACGGCGGATTTGTTTACCAACGTCGGTCGTATGCGGAAAAGTTCTCGCGCCACTCTTCGACCATGTCGGTCAGAAGTATCGGGATGGCCCCGTCGAAACTAAGGCCGGCGTCGCGGCCTCGCCGCAGCCGGTACGTGTGGCCCGAAGGCGAGCAGATCGACAGCACGACCGTCTCCTCGACGAACCTTGAGACGGCGGCGAAACGCCAGTCCTTCTTCGATCGGACGATGAGCCGTGCTCCGATCGGCAGCTGGCCTAATTCGACGTAAGCTATTTTATTTTCCGGAACTTCCAATTCTTCCGTTAGCGTCGGTGCGTCGGCTCGGGTGTCGGGATGAGGTGTGGATACTTCTTCGGGGCTAACCATTTTACTAATCTTTCCCGTGTCTCCGATGACGTTGCACCGAGGTCGACCCGCGGCGAGATGCAAATTACAAGGCAAAAACGCCCGGGCAAGTCATTAGTTTCTTCCCGAGCGTTTTCTCAAACCTGTCGGCGGGGACCGCCGGCCATTTCATCCGGTCGGCGATCTTGTCGCAAGACCTATCGATCTTCGAAAAGCGAATCGGACGATTTGTTGCGGCTGACCGCGTACACCCGCAGCCCGAGCGAGATCATCAGCAGCGAAAGGGCGATCCAGATAACGACCCACATGAATCCGGGGATGCCGGTCGCGGCGTACATATTGGCCGCGTCGGTGTGCATGTCCGAGCCGATCAGCGGAGCACTGGCGAAGAAAACGTTCTTCAGATCGGCGAGCGAATTGAGCAGGCATTGCACGGCGAGGAACGCGACGGCAAAGTTCGCGACTCGCAAATTCGAAAAGACGCCGAGAGTGATCAACGCCACGCTCAGCACTAGTCCCGCAAGCAGCGTGAAGAAAATGCTCGAGACCGGCACCTGCAGCGACAGGATGTTGATCATCGGGCTTAGCAGCGTAAAGACGACCGTCATCACCGCGACGAAGACGCCGAGACCGGCCAGCAGCTTGTTCGGCGAGAAGTTCTTTCTGATCAAAAACAGCAGCAACACGCCAAATACTGTCGTGCCCAGATAGCCCGCGCTCGAGGTCAGCAGCGCGCCGAAGAGGCCGCTCGGCGCCGAATAAACCACCCCGCTGCCGTCCGAAGCGATCGTCAGGCTCTGCACCGACCCGCCGGTCAGCACTGCGGCTAAGGCGTGCCCGCTCTCGTGGACGAACGTCACGAACAGCCGGATCGGGTAGACGAGATACTCGGCATACGGCACGAACCACAGCGCGATGGTCAAAACGGCGGCTGCCAGAAGGAGCCAAACTTGCGGC
>Ga0247718_1000166_pt1 | contig 16300 bp, 14 predicted proteins | sample 21E_DmetaG_FD_189045 | JGI IMG/M metagenome (GOLD analysis project Ga0247718, IMG submission 189045) | Soil microbial communities from hillslope of Landscape Evolution Observatory, University of Arizona, Oracle, AZ, United States - 2-1-E_D | ecosystem: Engineered > Artificial ecosystem >...
GATGCGACCGTGTCATGCGCCCTCTCAGAAAGTCACGTGCAGCGTGCGAAGCGCCACGTTCAGCGCCGTACCCGTGCCGACGGCGATGATGGTGACGACGACGAGGATCGCCAGGCCGGCGCGAAGGCCGCGCTCGCGGATGATCATCAGCAGGTTCGCGACGCACGGCACGAACAGCGTCATGACGGTGAGCGCGACGACGGCCTGCACCGACGTCAGCATCCCGTCCTGCGCCAGGGTGAACAGCCCCGCCGCGCCGTAGTCCCGCCGGAGGAAGCCCATCACGAACACGTGCGCAGAGTCGGCGGGCAGGCCGAGGAGCCCGCTGACGACGGGCCGCGCCGCGTCGGCCAGCACGGCAAGCCCGCCCGTCCGGTCGAGCACGAACAACAGCGCGGTGCCGGCGAGGAACAGCGGCACGGCCTCCCCGAGATACCAGCGCACGCGCAACAGCGTTTTCGTGAGCAGGTTGCCCAGCTTCGGCAGCCGCAGCGGCGGCAGCTCCATGATGAACTCGGAGCGGTCGCCCGGCAGGGCCCGGGCGGCGAGAAAGCCGACGATCAGCATCTGCGACAGGACGACGCCGAACAGGGTGAGGAGCGCGCCGAACGAGATGCCGCCCAGGATGCCCATGATCGTCGCGAGCTGCGCCGAGCACGGGACGCCGAGCGCCAGCAGTGTAATGGCGATGAGCCGCTCCTTCGGCGTCCCGAGGATCCTCGTGGTCATCGTCGCCATCGTGTCGCAGCCCAGGCCGAGCACCATCGGCAGCACCGCCTTGCCGTTCAGACCCATCGCACGGAACAGCCGGTCGCTGAAGATCGCCAGACGCGGGATATACCCGCTGTCCTCGAGAAAGCCGAAGGCGAGGAAGAACGTGGCGACGACGGGCAGCACGATGCCGAGCGCGTAGGCGAGCCCCATCGTCACCAGGCCGAACTCGCCGACGAAGAAATCGCGGATCAGCGCCGCCGGAAGATGCGCGGCGAGCGATGTGACCCACGGGGCGATGACGCCGCCGAAGAGGTCCTCTTCGAGCAGCCCGACGAGCGTCTGCGCGCCGAACACGCCGACGAACAGGTAGGTCAGGTACAGGACGAGGGCGAGGATCGGCAGACCGGTCAGCGGCTGGCGCACGGCGCGGCCGAGCCACTCCTGCGCCCTGCCGACCGCCGCGCGCCCCTGACGCCGATGCCGCGCGGTCAGGTCGGTCGCCCACGTCACGTGCTCGAGACCTGCGGCGTGCGCAGCGCGCGGGCGCGCCGCCAGCGGCAGCGCGTCCCGCAGCTCCGCGAGACCGCGTCCTTCAGGCGCAACGGTTTCGATCACCGGGATGCCGAGCTCGCCGGCGAGCCCCGTGGCGTCGACGGTGATGCCGCGCGCACGCGCCTCGTCGACCATGTTCAGCACGAGGATCATCGGACGCCCGAGGTCCGCGAGCTGCGACGTCAGCAGCAGCACGCGCCGCAGGTTGCGTGCGTCACCGACCTGGACGACCAGCTCCGCATCCCCGCCCGTCAGCATCCGCCGCGTGACCTGCTCGTCCTCGCTCAGCGTCCCCTCGAGCACGTTCACGCCCGGGGTGTCGAGCACGTCGCACACCTCGGCGCCCACCATCGCACGGCCGCTGCTGACCGCCACGGTCGTGCCCGGGTAGTTGGACACGGTGGCGTAGCGCCCCGTCAGGTGCCCGAACAGCACGCTCTTGCCGACGTTCGGATTGCCGACGAGCGCGATGCGGAGGGGGTGCGCGCGAAGGCGCAGAACCGGCGTGGTGCCGGTGGGAATGGCCGCGTGCGGGCAGGGCATGCCGGACGAGGGGCAAGGTGGGTGCCCGCGGAATTCCCGTGGAATTCCCCGCTGGCGGGCTTCCGGTGCCGGATTTCCGGCAGGACACCGCCCCTCCCGCGCCGGCGTCGGCACGCCGTGGGTCGGCGCGGCTTCAGGCGACCGCCTGTCTGGCGCCGCGCGCCGCATCGCCGCGGCGCACGTGACGCCTGAGCGGGGGCGGATCCGGAAGGATCCGCCCCCGTTCGCCTACCAGAGGTAGGAGATCCTCACCCAGCCGGAGTGCGCGGTGTAGGGGCTGAAGAGATAGCCCGTGTAGACCGCGGACGGCAGGTTGAGCGCGGTGATCGTCGTCTGTGCGAAGGCGAAATCGTCCACCGCGTACTTCTCGTACCAGTAGCCGACGCCGAGCGCCACGTTGGCGCGCACGAAGTAGCGCGCGTCCACCCGGCTCCCCTTCACTTCGTTCTTCACCTGCGGCAGCTGAATCAGGGGCGTGGTCGTGAAGAGCGTCTGCGTGGGGCGCAGGTTGTAGACGTAGCTCGCCGTGCCGTCGCTGACGTCGTACGACAGACGAATGTCCATCTTCGGGATGGTCTTGATCAGGTCGAGGCTCGCCGTGACGGTCTTCACCTTGTCGTCCTGGTCCGTCCAGACGTCCCGGTTCGGATCGTTCCACTGCGCCAGCCACGCGGCCGTGCCGGGGGCCTGCGAGATGCTGCGGGCCCAGTGCTGGGCGGTGTAGCGCTCGGAGCCGTAGTTCACCCCGAACGTCACCGTGTTCACCGGCACGAGGTCGAGCCCGACGCTGTAGGCGCGGTTGTCGTTGTCGCGCAGGCCGAAACCGGTGCTGGTGTAGTCGTCGTTGCCATCACTGACCGAGCCGTTGACCGAGAGCCACTGCACCGGCGTCACGGTGAGCATGCCGCTCAGGCGGACCCGCTTGCGGTCGGCGACATCGTAGTGGCGCATCGTCGGCTGCTCGCCGACCTCTTCGAGGAGGTGCAGGTCGAAGCCCGAGCCCTCGCGCTTCGCGTGCTCGTACTTGGCGCGGAAGCTCACGTACTGGTTGCCCCGCGTGTCCACCGTCGCCCGCCAGACGTTCTCGGTCGTCTCCTCGAAGATCCGGTAGGTGCGGTCGCTCTTCTCGTTGCCGTACCCGACGCCGAAGGTGAGGAAGTCGACCGGCGCGTACGACGCGTCGAGGTCGAGCGTGCCGCGCGTGTAGCTCGCCGGCTCGTTGTGCCGGTTGACCGTCCCGACGGTCCAGTCTCCGACGAGCGCGCGCACCTCGTAATGGTGCGTCTTGTTGTCGTAGTCGTAGTAGCGGTACCTGGCGTTCAGCCACAGGGTCGGCACCGGACGCGAGCTGAGGTTCAGGTTCACCGACCTCACGTCCGCCTGGGCCTCGGCCGTCCCGCGCGGAAGGGTCGGCGCCACCAGCGCGGTGTTCGAGGTCGGCGCGGCCAGCGGCTCGTTCTGCGTTAGGCGGCCGACCGAGAGCGCCGCGCTTGCCCGTGTCCGCCGACCGAGTTTGTACGCCCCGTTCGCGTGCACCGAGAACGACGAGTTCGACGGCCAGAGCACCGCCTGGCCAACCGCCGCGCCGTTGTTGATGTTGTCGATGCGCAACGGGTTGTCGAAGCGCACGGTCGGAATGCTGTTCTCGTACCAGGAGCCCGTGTACCCGACGCTCAGCAGCCCGCGGGCGTTCGCGTACTCGATACGTCCGCTGACGTCGGTCGTGCGGTCATCGGTCGGCACCCCCATCTCGACGATCGGATTGAGTCCCGGCGAGGTGCCGAGGCCGAAGGTCATGATGTTGTGCCCCGTGCGCTGCGTGTTGCGAACGTTCACCAGCAGGTCCACGTCGCGGTTCAGCGTGTAGGTCATGTCGAACCGGCCAACGTCGCGGCGGCTGCGGATGTCGAACGGCCGCGCCTGGGCGACCGCGTTCGCCAGCGTCAGCGCTCCCGTCTGGATCCCCCGCTGGATTGCGTCGTCCACCTCGAGAATCCCGTTGCCGCGGTCGGTGTGCAGCGTCCGGGTGGTGTTGCTGATGAACAGCGGCACCTGGTCCCAGGCGAAGGCGACCTTCAGACGACCGATGTCTTCGATGCTCCCGCCGAACCGCTGGTCGCGGTAGCCGATGTTGCTCGCGAACCCGCGGGCGAACCAGTTGTCCGTCTCCTTCTGGACCGTGAACCGGTTGACGTAGAGACCGTCGCGGGTGTCGCGGAACCGGTTGTAGCGCGCACGGTCGCCCGAGATGTCCTCCGCCCGATAGCCGAAATCGAACAGTCCGAAGGCCGGCTTGTGCGCGGCAGGAACGTCCGGCGGACGCGAGGTCGCCGGGAGGGTCTGCGCCTGCTGCGCCAGGGTGAGCCCCGGGGACGACAGCAGGAGCGCGCCCGCCACAATGAGAATTCTGCGCATCATCTCCTCCTCGCCCTACCGCATGAACATCTTGCCGGACGTCGGGTGGTTCGACCCGTGGATCATCTGGTGACAGTTCACGCAGGATCGCCCGACGAGCCGGTTGCTCTTGTTGTTCAGCTGCGTGCCGTCGTACACCGTCGACGGGTGCCGGCTGTGGCTGTGGCACCGCTGGCAGAGCATCGGCACCTTCGAGACCAGCATGCGGTCGTTGTTGGAGCCGTGCGGGTCGTGGCAGGTCACGCAGTTCTCGCGCCCCACCGCGTGCTCCCACAGGAACGGTCCGCGCTTCTCGGCGTGGCAGCTCGCGCAGGACTCGTTGATCGAGGTCCCCTCGCGCAGCATCTTCACGTTCTGCGACCCGTGGGGGTTATGGCAGGTCGTGCACTCCATCTTCCCTTCGGCGACCGGCATGTGCGACGACTTGCGGACCTTGCTCACTTCCTTCTGATGGCACTGCACGCAGGTCTCGGTGATCGTCGCGCGGGCGAGCTGCGCCCCCTCCGATTTCGCGTCGTGAACGCTGTGGCACGAGGTGCACGACAGGTTGCGCGCATCGTGCTTGCTGCCGTCCCACTCTGCGTGGGCCGACCGGTTGTGGCAGGTCGTGCACAGCTCCGACGCCTCGGCCGGCTTCAGCTTCGGCGGGTTCTTGATGAACGCCACCTCGCCGCCGGAATCGACGTGCTTCTCGCCGGGCCCGTGGCAGCTCTCGCAGCCTGCGCCGGCTCCCGGTGTGCGCACGTTCTGCGCGCGCGCGTGCGGCGTGCCGTGATACCCCTTCGTCTTGTCTTCGTGGCATGTCAGGCAGGAGTCGTCACCCACATAGCCCGATGCGAGTGCCGAGAGTCCTGCGGTTGATGGTGCGATGGCCGGTGGCGGCGACTGCGGCGTGGCCGCAGCGGCCGCGATGACCCCTGGAGGCAACTGCCTGTCGTCGGACGACGTCGCCGTCACGCCGACAGCCACGATCGCCCACATCACCAGCGCGACTGCTACTGCTGATTTCGGGCTGAGGCTCCTTCTGAACCTACCCATTCCCCCTCCTAACCACGGATGACTGCATTGCCGTCCGGGTGAGCAAGGGGCATTCCCCGGGGGTTTCGCTAGGAAATATCCGCGTTCGCGCCGGCATCGGCAACGGCGCCGCCGGAATTCCGCCGGAGCCGGCGAATCCGATCGCCCAGCGTCGACCGGCTGATGAGCAGCAGTTCGGCCGCCTTCGACTTGTTCCCCTGGCTCGCGGCCAGCGCCCAGTCGATCAGGCTCGCTTCGACCTTCTCGAGATGGTCGTCGAGCGAGAGCGCCGTCGGATGGGCGGGCAGCACCGGCTCGGGCTCCGCGACGGAGACGCGGGGCGGCACGTGAAAGAGGATGCTCGCCGGCATGCAGCCGCATCGCACCTGGCGGCACGCGCAGGTCTGCGCCATGCGCTCGCACGCGTTCTCGAGCTCGCGCACGTTGCCGGGCCACGAATACCGCTGGAAGGCGTCGCGCACCGTCTGCGAGAGGGGCGGCACCGGCCGGCCGCCGAAATACTTTTTCAGGAAGTGGTCGGTGAGCAGCGGGATGTCCTCGCGCCGGTCGCGCAGCGGCGGCAGCGTGATGCCCATCACGTCGAGGCGATAGAACAGGTCGGGGCGGAACGTCCCCTCCGCCACCATGGCGCGCAGCGAGCGCTTCGTACCCGTGATGACGCGGACGTCCACCGGGATCTCGCGGGTCCCCCCCACACGCTCGATGCGCCGCTGCTGCAGGGCGCGCAGCAGCTTGACCTGCACCGCCAACGGCACATCGTCCACGTCGTCGAGAAACAACGTACCGCCGTCGGCGAGCTCGAAGCGGCCGGGCCGCTCGCTCACGGCGCCGGTGAAGGCGCCGCGCTCGTGGCCGAACAGCTCCGTCTCGATCAGCGTCTCGGTCAGGATCGCGCAGCTGACGGCGACGAAGGGCTTGCGCCGGCGGGGACCGCTGTGATGAATCAGGTGCGCGATCACCTCCTTGCCGGTACCCGTCTCGCCGGTGATCAGCACGTTGCTCTCGCTGTCGGCGATCACCCGGACGAAATCGAACACGACACGCATCCGCGGGCTCTTGCCGACGACGATCGAGTCGATGGAGAAACTCATGGCCGGAGGGTTCCGCAACCTCGATGCCAGACGGCGACGCACCTGCCGCCCGGCGGAATTTGCGCGTGAATCCACAGGTGTCGTGCCGCCGGAAGGGGCCGGCCCGCGGCGCGCGCGTCCCGTTGCCGGAATCCCGGCAGCGGGCGCCCGGGGGGCCGTGCGGCGCACGGGCGCCGCGGAAAATGCTCGGAAATCCGGCACCCCGGGCGCCGGCACAGGCTTTGTGTCTGGCGAGGCATGCCCACGGAGCTGCAACCGGATCCCGTTCACGCGTGCGGCGTGAGCATCGCCTCGCTCGTGCGCCAGTACGATCGTCCAGGCCCGCGCTACACGTCCTATCCGACCGCCGTCGAGTTCAACGATCACTTCGACGAAGCCGCGTATCGCGGACGGCTGCAGGCGGCCGCCGCGACCGACGACCCGCTCTCGCTGTACGTGCACCTGCCCTTCTGTGAGGAACGCTGCTCGTACTGCGGGTGCGCCGTCATCGCGACGCGGCGGCGCGAGGTGGCGGCGAAGTACCTCGGGTACCTCGAGAAGGAGCTCGCGCTGCTCGCCGGTGCCCTCGGGGGACGGCGCCATCTCGCGCAGATGCACTGGGGCGGCGGCACGCCGACATACCTCACGGTCGATCAGCTCCGCTGGCTGCACGCGGCCGTCGAACGCCACTTCCGGCTGCAGCCCGAGGCGGAGTGCGCCGTCGAGATCGATCCACGGGTCACGACCGGCGAGCAGATCCGCGCGCTGCGGGACCTCGGCTTCAATCGGCTGTCGATGGGCGTGCAGGACTTCGCGTGCGACGTGCAGGCCGCGATCGGCCGCCGCCAGTCCGAGAACCAGACGCGCGGGCTCTTCGCGTTCGCGCGGCACGTCGGCTTCGCGTCCATCAACGTCGACCTGGTGTACGGGCTCCCGCGGCAGGGGATCCCTTCCTTCACCCGCACGCTCGAATCGGTGGTGAGCCTCAGGCCCGACCGCATCGCGGTCTATTCCTATGCGCACGTGCCGTGGCTGCGCCCCAGCCAGAAGGCGATCCACGTGTCGGACCTGCCGACGCCGGTGCAGAAGATCGAGCTGATCGGCGCGGCGATCGAGACGTTCCTCGACGCCGGCTACGTCGCGATCGGCATGGACCACTTCGCGCTCCCCGACGACGACCTGGCGATCGCGGCGCGCGAGCGGCGCCTCCACCGCAACTTCATGGGCTATACGACGAAGCCGGCGGCCGACGTCCTCGGCGTCGGCGTCTCGTCGATCGGCGACGTGCGCGGCGCCTTCGCGCAGAACGTCAAGAAGCTCCCGCACTACTACGAGGCGCTCGACGCCGGACGCTTTCCGATCGAGCGCGGCTACGCGCTCAGCGTCGACGACATGATCAGGCGGCACGTCATCTCGGAGCTGATGTGCAACTTCCACGTCGATCGCTCGCGGGTCGAGCAGTTGTTCGCCGTCGACTTCGACACGTACTTCGCCGCGGAGCTCGAGCAGCTCGCGGCGCCTGGCGGACCGGCGGCAGACGGTCTGCTGGAGATCACCCCGGATGCGCTGACCGTGACGCCGCGCGGACGGCTGTTCGTCCGCACCATCTGCATGCAGTTCGACCAGTACCTCGCCGCTCACCGCGGCCGCTCCGTCTTCTCCCGCACCGTGTGACCCATGGCCACCACCGACACCACCGCCGTCGTCCTGTTCAACCTCGGGGGGCCGGAAGACCTGGCTGCCGTCGAACCGTTTCTCGTCCGCCTGTTCTCGGACCGCGAGATCATCGAGCTGCCGGGCGGCGCCGCGCTCCAGCCGCTGATGGCCCGCCTGATCGCGAAGATGCGCGGACCGGAAGTGCGCGGCAACTACACGCTGATCGGCGGCGGCTCGCCGCAGCTCCGCATCACGCGCGAGCAGGCGGCGGCGCTGGAAGGGCGCCTCAACATGCTCGCGGGCGGCGGCGAGCGGTATCGCGTCTTCATCGCGATGCGCTATTCCGAACCGTCTTCGGCCCGGGCGCTCGAGGCCATCGCCGCGGAGGGGATCCGCCGGATCGTCACGCTCTCGCTCTTCCCGCACTGGTCGAAAGCGACGACCGGATCCTCACGGAACGAGTTCGAGCGGACGCTCGCGCAGCCGCGCTGGCGGACGACGGCGTTCGAGATCGCCCACGTCGAGCACTACCCCGACGATCCGCGCTACCTGGACGCCTTCGCCGATACCGTGCGCACCGCGTATGCGCGCATCCCCCACGGCCGGCGCGAGCGGGCGGTGATTCTCTTCAGCGCCCACGGGCTTCCGCAGAAGTTCATCGACGAGGGGGATCCGTACGTGGATCACGTCGAGGCGACGCGCGCCGGCCTCCTCCAGCGCCTGCAGGTGCCAAACCGTCAGCTCCTCGCGTACCAGTCGCGTACGGGGCCGGTGAAATGGCTCGGGCCGGGCACCGAGGAGGTGATCGAGCAGCTCGGACACGAAGGGGTCGAAGACCTGCTGGTCGTGCCGCTGTCGTTCGTCTCGGACCACATCGAGACGCTGTACGAAGTGGACATCCTCTTCGCCGAGACGGCGCGCCGGGCTGGGATCGCCGGCTACTTCCGTCCCGAGGCGCTGAACACGCATCCTCTCTTCATCGACGCGCTTGCGCAGCTCGTACTTCACGAGCGCGGCACCAGCCGGCGACACGCGGAGCCCCTGCGCGCGGGCGTGGCATGAAGCGCATCGTCATCGCCGGCGGCGGGATCGCCGGACTCGCCACCGCCTGGAATGTCCGCCGGCGCGATCCCTCCGCCGAGATCGTGGTGCTCGAGCGCGCCTCCCGTGCGGGGGGCAACATCCGCACCGAGGTGGTCGAGGGGTATGCGTGCGAGTGGGGGCCGGACGGCTTCCTCGACAACGCCCCGGCCACGCTCCGGCTCGTGCGCGAGCTCGGGCTCGAGGGACGCCTTCAGCCGAGCAACGACGCCGCGCGGCGCCGCTTCGTCTACCTGCAGGGGCGCCTGCACGAGGTGCCGACGTCCTTCGGCGCCTTTCTCCGCTCGCGCCTGCTCTCGACGCGCGGCAAGCTGCGCCTGCTGTGCGAGCCGTTCGGCCGCAAGCCTCCAGGTGGTGACGAGTCGATCTTCGATTTCGCGGCTCGCCGGATCGGCGCCGAGGCCGCGTCGGTGCTGGTGGACTCGATGGTGTCCGGCGTCTTCGCCGGCGACGCGCGTTCGCTGTCGCTCCGCGCCTGCTTCCCGAGGATGTGGGAGCTCGAGCGCGACTACGGCAGCCTCGTCCGCGCGATGATCGCGACGCGCAGACAGCGGACGAGGGACGATGCCGCCGGCGCTCCCGCCGGGCGGCTCACCTCGTTCACGGGCGGGATGTCGGACCTCGTGGACGCGCTCACGCGGCAGCTCGGCGACGTCGTCCGCCTGTCGACCCCGGTGCTGTCGCTGCGGTCCGCCGCCAGTGGCGGATGGCACGTCGGCACGCCACGCGGCGGGCTCGATGCGGACGCGGTCGTGCTCGCAGGGCCGGCCTCCGAGGCGGCGGCAGTGCTCGCCCCGGTGGACGTCCCCCTCGCGACCGACCTCGAAGCGATCCCCGCGGCGCCGCTCGCGGTCGTCTGCCTCGGGTTCGACGAGCGGGCGGTCGGGCCGCTCGACGGCTTCGGCTTCCTCGTCCCGCGCTCGGAGAAGATCCGCGTGCTCGGCGCGCTGTGGGAGACGAGCATCTATCCGAACCGCGCCCCCGGCGGGAAGGCGCTGATGCGGGTGATGATCGGCGGCGCGGTGGACCCGCTCGCCGCCTTTCTCAGCGACGACGTCCTGGTGTGCATCGCCCGCGAGAACCTGCAGCGCACGATGGGGCTGGTGGCGGTGCCGGAGTTCGTGAAGGTCATCAAGCACCGCCGGGGCATCCCGCAGTACGGCGGCGGCCATGTGGCCCGGCTGGAGCGGATTGCCGCGCGGCTGGCGCAACACCCGGGGCTGTTCCTGGCCGGAAATTCGTACCGAGGCGTGTCGATCAACAGCTGCATCGCAGAAGCGGACACCCTCGCCGACACGATCCTGCGAGAGCCAGCGGTCACGCTGCGCCGCGCCGGCTGACAGGAGGCCAGGAGGTCCAGGAGGTCCAGGAGGGACAGGAGAAACTCCTGCAGGAGATCAGGAGGTCAGGAGCCAGCCCGGTCGACCACGCTCGTCGAGGGCGGCGGCACCGGCCTGCGGCCGGCGGCGCGAAAACCACGAAACCGGAACCAGAAGCGGCCGCAGAGTCAGTCGGCCCCTTCTGGTTCCGGTTTCCTGTTTTCCGCACCGCGCAGAGCGCGGCCGCCGCCCTCGACGACAGCGTGGCAACGAACGGGAGCTCCTATCCTCCTGATCTCCTATCCTCCTGCCGGCGAAGCGCAGCGTGACAGTGCCCCCAAGTGCCTCCTGCCCCTCCTGATCTCCTGATCTCCTGTTCCCCGTCGGCGAAGCGCAGCGTGACAGTGAGCCAAGCGCCTCCTGCCCCTCCTGATCTCCTGATCTCTTGTTTACACCTCGACGGCGGTGTCGGCGGGTTCCGCCAGGCCGCAGCGGGCGATGCGGTCGCCGAGCGTGGATCGCTTGATGTTCAGCAGCGCGGCCGCGCGCGACTTGTTGCCTTCGGCGACCTTCAACGCCCAGCCGATGAGGTTCGACTCCACCTGCTTCAGCCGGTCGTCGAGCGAGATCGGCTGCGGCGCGGCGGCTGGCACGGGCAGCCCCGTGCGCGGATTGCTCGCCGCGCCGAAGAGCACGCTCGCCGCGACACACCCCACGCGGACCGTGCCGCACGAACAGGTCTGCACCATCCGCTCGCAGGCGTTCTCGAGCTCGCGCACGTTCCCGGGCCACGAATAGCGCGTGAACGCGTCCATCACCGCGGGGGAGATCTCCGGCGTGTCGATGCCGCGGTCGCGTGCGAACCGCCGCACGAAGTGGCGCGCCAGCACGGGGACGTCTTCACGTCGTTCGCGCAGCGGCGGCAGCACGATCGGCAGCACGTTGAGGCGGTAGAACAGGTCCTCGCGGAACTTCCCTTCCGCCACCATCTTCTTCAGGTCGCGCTTCGTGCCGGTGATGACGCGCACGTTGACCGGCAGCGTACGCGTACCGCCGACGCGCTCCACCTGCCGGTTCTGGAGCACGCGCAGCAGCTTCACCTGCATCGACAGCGGCACGTCGTCGATGTCGTCGAGGAAGAGCGTGCCGCCGGCGGCGAGTTCGAACCGCCCCGGCTTGTCCCTGATCGCGCCGGTGAACGCACCCCGCTCGTGCCCGAAGAGCTCGGTCTCGATCAACGTCTCCGAGAAGAGCGCGCAGCTGACCGTCACGAACGGCTGGTGCCTCCGCGCGCTGAGGTGATGCAGCATCTGGGCGATCACTTCCTTGCCCGTGCCGCTCTCGCCGGTGACGATCACGCTGCTCTCGCTGCGGCTGACGACCTTCACGAGATCGAAGATCGCCCGCATCCGCGGGCTCTCGCCGACGACGACCTGCTCGATCGAAAAGGGGGCTGGCGCGCGCATGACGCTACACCACCTGGAGTTCTTCGAACTCCTGGATCTCGTCGCGCAGCGCCATCTCGACGCCCATGAACAGCGTCATGTGCGCGCTCGGGCAGGCCGAGCACATACCCACCAGCCGCACACGTGCGCTGTTCCCGTTCACTTCGACCAGCTCGATGTCGCCGCCGTCCGCCTGCATCATCGGACGGATGCGATCGAGGACAGACTCCACGCGGGCTCTGGACAACATGGGCGCTCTCCGTTATCTGCTGAAAATCAGGATGACGGATTTCCGTCAGAGCAACCGACGTGCCGTCTGTCAGGCGCTGATTTTCCGGCCGTTTCCGCCGTTTCCGCCGGCGGCACGGCCGTTGCTCCCCACGAGCGCGGGGATTATTCCGCGCTGCTGCGGAATCATCCCGGAAAAGGCCCTGCCCCCCCTCGGTCCGCCTCCACCTGTCCGCGGGCCGTCAGACGGCCCCCGGTATCGGCGAGTGCGCACTCCCACTCACGCCCGTCGTCGAGGCGCAGCACGGCCTCGGCGCCGACCTGCCCGGGGGCGAAGCCGCCCTCCGGCGGGTTGAGGATCGCGCCGCGGATCAGCGGCAGCCCTCCGAGGATGTCGGCCGGCTTGATCACCAGCTCGTACCGTGCCTCACGCAGCCAGACGGCGCCGTCGGCCGACCGCAGTTCCCCCGTCCCTGCTTCCTTGTCCATGGTGTCCGCCGCTCAGTCGCGCGCCGCCTCGAGCCAGCGGCGCATCTCGGTATGGGGAACGACGCCCGCCTGCTGAAACACGGTGCGGCCGTTCCGGATGACGACGAAATTCGGGATCCCCTGCACACCGTACCGCGAGGCGAGCTCGGGGTACCGTTCGGTGTCGACCTTCAGCACGAGCGCGCGGCCGGCGGTGTCGGCTGCGACCCGGGCGACCTCCGGCGCCGCGACGCGGCACGGGCCGCACCAGGACGCCCAGAAATCGACGAGCACCGGCACCTTCGCGTGCGCGACGACATCGTCGAACAGCGCCGCGTCGGCCTCGATCGGTTCGCCGATCGGATCGAGCGGCGTCTTGCAGGCGCCGCAGCGCACGCGGTCCGACAGGTTCGCGCCGCGGATCCGGTTCCTCTGCCCGCAGTTGCCGCATGTACGGATCATGCGCGTTCTCCTCCAGGTAGCTTACCGTGCCGCGGCTCCGGTATCCTGCTGGGGATGCCGGCCGAGGCGACAGTGACGGTGACGCGGCAGGGCGCAGACGACGTCCGCCAGCGGCAGATCTACCTGTCGATCGACGGACGCTCCGTCGCCGAACTGCTCTACGGCGACACCTTCACCGGCACCGTCGCCGCGGGACCCCACCGGATCCGCGCCCACAATACGCTCGTGTGGAAGACGCTCGACTTCGACGCGGAGCCTGGGGAGCACATCCGGTTCCGCGTGGTCAACCGTCCCGGCATCGGCACGTATGCGATGCTCAGCCTGCTGGGCACCGGCCCGATCTACCTCACCTTCGAGCGCGAAGCCGACTGACCACACCCATGCCGGAGATCACCTGGGACCACTTCAGCGCCGTCGAGATGCGCGCCGGCACGATCGTCGCCGTCGACGACTTTCCGGAGGCGCGCAAGCCTGCCTACCGGATCACCGTCGACTTCGGTCCCGACGTCGGCCTGCGGCGGACGAGCGCGCAGGTCACGGCGCTCTACACGAAAGAGGAGTTGCTGGGACGGCAGGTGCTCGGCGTGCTGAACTTTCCGCCGAAGCAGATCGGCCCCGTCCGGTCGGAATTCCTGCTCGCCGGCTTCTACCGCGACGACGGCGCCGTCGTGCTGGCGGTGCCGGAGCGTGTCGTGCAGAACGGCGCGAGGCTCGGCTGACCGGTGGACAACGTCTGCCACACGCTCGTCGGCATCGCGGCCGCGCGCGCCGGGCTGCAGCGGAAGACCGCGTACGCGACGGCGACCGCGGCGATCGCCGCGAACCTGCCCGACCTGGACGTGCTCGTGTTCGCCACGGACATGCCCTCGGTCGCGTTCAGGCGCGGCATCACCCACGGCGCACCCGCGCAGCTGCTCCTGCCGATCGTGTGCGCCGCGGCGATGTGGTGGATCGGGCGGCGGCGGCCGTCGCCGCGCAGGCCGGTGCACTTCGGCTGGCTGCTTGCGATCTCGTACGTCGGCGTGCTGTCGCACGTCCTGCTCGACCTGCTCAACACGTATGGCGTCCGCCTGCTGTCGCCGATGTCCCAGCGCTGGTTCTACGGCGACGCGGTCTTCATCGTCGATCCGTGGCTGTGGCTGATGCTGGGCGCCGGCGTGCTGTTCGCGCGGCGGTACGGCGCGCGGGCCGCTGCCGTCGCGCTCACGTGCGCCACTCTGTACATCGGCGCGATGGTCGTATCCGCACGCGTCGCCCGCACGATCGTGCACGACGCGTGGATCGCTCGCACCGGAGAAGCGCCTCGCGCGCTGATGGTCGGGCCGCGGCCCGTCACGCCCTTCCGGAAGCAGATCATCGTCGATGCGGGGGATCACTACGTCGCAGGGGCCTTCAGGTGGCCCCTCGGCGACGTCGAGTTCGACCCCGACGGTGTCCCGAAGAACGACGACGGTCCGGCCGTTCGCGAGGCGCGGCACGATCCGGACGTCCGCGGGTTCCTCGTGTGGTCACGCTTCCCCTTCTGGCAGACGCGCGACGTCGCCGGCGGCACCGAGGTGACGGTCCGCGACATGCGATTCAAGGATGGTCCCGCGGGCCGCGGCTTCACGGTCTCCGTCCTGGTGGACCACAGGAGATGAGGAGGTCGAGGAGGGACAGGAGGGTGTCACGCCTCCTTCGCTGCTCGGAGGAACAGGAGATCAGGAGGGCAGGAGGGACAGGAGATTTCCTGGTTGCCTTTCGCGTCACGCCGCCTTCGCTGATCGGCGAACAGGAGATCAGGAGGACAGGAGGGTGTCACGCGGCCTTCGCTGGTCCGCGAACAGGAGATCAGGAGGACAGGAGGGACAGGAGATTTCCTGGTAGGGCTCGCGCCACGCTGGCTTCGCTGATGAGAGCACAGGAGATGAGGAGGTCGAGGAGGGACAGGAGGGTGTCACGCCGCCTTCGCTGGTCGGAGAACAGGAGATCAGGAGGTCAGGAGGGACAGGAGACTTCCTGGTTGTGTTTCGCGCCACGCTGCCTTCGCTGTTGAGGGGACAGGAGGTCGGGAGGGACAGGAGATGCCCTGGTTCTGTTTCGCGCCACGCTGTCCCCGTGCGGCCATGCGCAGGACACGAGGTGGCGGCGACTTCTGCCTCGGGCCCTGCCGCCGCGCGTCGCGCGGCTGAGGGGTGGGGACTCGCGAACGCGAGCGGCTCGCGACACGATGCTGCTCGGGTTCGTGAAGGCCCGCGGCAGGGCGCCCGGCTGCCGACACGCCCTCCTGTCCCTCCTCGTCTCCTCATCTCCCGGTGTCTCATCAGCGAAGCCAGCGTGGCGTGAAAACCTCAGGAAATCTCCTGTCCCTTCTGCCCTCCTGATCTCCTGTTCTCCAATCAGCGAAGCCAGCGTGGCGTGAAAACCAATCAGGAAATCTCCTGTCCCTCCTGCCCTCCTGATCTCCTGTTTTCCCTCACCGAAGCCTGCGTGACACGTGCAGCGTGACAGGAATCGCTTTACCATCCTCCATTTCCCATCTACCATCCGCATCGCAGATGCGCGACCTCACGAGCGGGTCGGTGACCCGCCACCTCCTGAAGACCACCAGCTTCATGCTGGTGACGATGATCTTCCAGACGCTCTACTTCCTGGCCGACCTCTACTGGGTCGGCCGCCTCGGCACCGAGGCGATCGCGGCCGTGGCCGTCGCCGGCAATCTGACGTTCGTCGTCCTCGCGGCGACGCAGATGCTGAGCGTGGGGACGACTACGCTGGTGTCGCATGCGGCAGGGCGAAAGGATCAGGCGCGCGCGAACTTCGTGTTCAACCAATCGCTCCTGCTCGGCGTCGCGGCGGGCGCGGTGTTCTACGCGGCGTCCATGATCACCCGCGGGACGTACGCGACGGCACTGGCGGCCGACGCAGCGACCGCGGCACTCGCCCTCGCCTACCTGGCGTGGTTCATTCCCGCGATGGCGCTGCAGTTCCCGATGGTGTCGATGAGCGCCGCGCTGCGCGGCACCGGCAACTTCCGGCCGGGCATGATCGTCCAGACGAGCACCGTCGTCATCAACATCGTCCTGACGCCGATGCTGATCTTCGGCTGGCCGATCGGGCCTCCGATGGGAGTGTCAGGGGCCGCGCTGGCGACGTTCCTGTCGCTCGTGATCGGCACCGCGTGGCTCGCGCTCTACTTCCGCGGCACGAGCGCGTACCTGCACGTGCGCCCGAAGGAGTGGACGCCGCGGCTGCGTGTCTGGGGGGAGATGCTGAAGGTCGGGCTTCCGGCCGGGACGGAGTTCGCGTT
>Ga0247718_1000169_pt1 | contig 16201 bp, 12 predicted proteins | sample 21E_DmetaG_FD_189045 | JGI IMG/M metagenome (GOLD analysis project Ga0247718, IMG submission 189045) | Soil microbial communities from hillslope of Landscape Evolution Observatory, University of Arizona, Oracle, AZ, United States - 2-1-E_D | ecosystem: Engineered > Artificial ecosystem >...
GTGCGGAGCGCCTCGGCGTGCCCCTCGACCTGCCTCCCGCGCCCGGCGCGCCCGTGCTCGTCCCGAGCGGCGTGGAGGAGGAAGTGGAATTCGAAATCATCGTAACCCCCATCTCCCCGGAGGAGCCCCGGTTCCCGTTCCGGCGGAGGGACTGACATGACGGACGCGAACGCCGACACCACCCAGCCCGCTCAGGAACGCCGCCGCACCACCCTCACGGTCCGCCGCGAGACGCGCGAGACCCTCCGCTACCTGGAGCTCAACCGCGTCACCCGCGACGAGAAGCAGCGCCTCGAAGCCGAGGCCGTCGCGGACGCGCCCGAGGCGGAGTTCTTCGAGAAGGCGTGGAAGAAGCGCCGCTCCGAGAACCTGCTCCAGATCCACGCCGCCGTGGACAAGCTGGGCGCTCCCGAGGAGCCCGCGCCCGCCGCGGCCCCTGTCGCCGAGGCCGCGCCCGTCGAGGCGCCCGAGCCCACGCCGAGCATGGTGGCCTCCACGCCCGAGCCGGAGCCCGCCCCCGTGGTGGCGCTCACGGACGCGGAGCGCGCCGCCCTCGCCCGCGCCATCCCCGGCGAGATCACGAACGTCGCCGTCATCTACCGCGCCGCGCGCGGCCTCATCGTGGACGTGAGCTTCCAGCGCGACGGCGTCCTCGACAGCACCATCGTGCGCCTCCTCGGCGAGTCCGTGCAGGACCTCGAAACGATCCGGGCCCGCGTGGAAGACCTCCCCGTGCCCGAGAGCGCGCCCGTGCAGGAGGAAGCGCCCGCCGTCCAGCCTGAGGCGCCCGTGGAGACGCCCGCGCCCGAAACGGCCCCCGCCGTTGAGACGCCGGCGGCTGAGCCTGCGCTCCCCGCCGCGGAAGCGGCGCCCGCCACGGTCCCCGAGCCTGCCGCTCCCGAGCCAGCCGCGCCCGCCGCGGCCGAGCCCGAAAAGAAGGGCCGCTTCGGCATGAAGTTCGGCAAGAAGAAGGGCGAGGAGAAGCCCGCGGAAGCAAAGCCGGCCGAGCCCGAGGCGCCCAAGGCCGAGAAGAAGTCCAAGTTCGGCTTCGGCAAGAAGAAGGCCGAGGCCCCCGCGACGACCGAGCCCGCGCCTGAAGTGAAGGCCGAGGAGAAGCCCGCGGAGAAAAAGAGCCGCTTCGGCTTCGGCAAGAAGGAGAAGCCCGCCACGGCCGAGGCCGCTGCCCCTGCCCCCGCGGCGGAGGCCGCGCCCGAGGCGAAGCCCAAGAAGGGCCTCCTCGGTGGCTTCGGGAAGAAGAAGAAGGCGGAGGAGAAGCCCGCGGAGGCTCCCGCCCCCGTCGAGAGCGCCGAGAAGCCCGCGGAGGCCCCCTCCGAGAAGAAGGGCCTCAAGGGGCTCACGGGCCGCTTCGGCCGCAAGAAGGAGTAAGGCTCGTCGGCCCTACTTCCGGGTGCGGCCGAGCGCGAGCGCCGCGCCCACGAGCGCGAGGAGCGCGAGGGGCCACGGGACGGGGACCGCGTTGGGTTCCGGCGCGGCGCTCTGGGCTTCCGCCGGGGTCGTGACCTCAGGCGTGGTCCCTGAAGGAGCGACGGCGCTTGCGGGAAGCACTTCGATCTCCCGCGTGGCCTTCGCGCTGTTGCCGTGCGCGTTGTACACGGTGAGCGTCGCCGTGTAGGGGCCCGGCTGCGCGTAGGTGTGTTTCACGGGCTCAAGGCAGGTGGCGGGCGTGCAGTCCACGTCCTCGCCGTCGCCGAAGTCGAGGGTGAACCGGACCACGGGGTGGTCCGGGTCGTCGAGGGCGCGCGTGAAGGCCACGGGGACCCCCGCGCGGGGCGGCAGGGGCGTGACGACGAGTTCGGTCTCGAAGGGCCTCGGAACTAGGACGACCACCTGGGACGCCTTCGCCGTGCGGCCGTCGGCGTCCACGTAGGTGAGGTTCACGCGGTAGGTGCCGGGCGCGTCGTAGCGGTGGGCCACGTCCCCCGCGGGGTAGGCGCCGCCGCGGCCGTCACCGAAGTCCCACTCGATGCGGCGGGGCGCGCCCGTTGTGCCGTCCACGACGGGGTCGAACACGAGCTCGCGCTCCGTGGTGGGCGAGGCGGGACTCACGGTGAAGTTCACGATGAGCGCGGGCGGCAGGACCGTGACCGTGGTCTCGCCCTCGGCGCGCTCGCCCTGCGCATCGGTGGCGACGACGCGGACAAGGTATTCTCCGGGAGCGCCGTAGCGCTTGCTCACAAGCGGGGAGCCCGTGGTGGTGCTGCCGTCGCCGAAGCTCCACGCCCAGGAGACGACGCCGCCCGACCCGCCGCGGGCGGTGGCCTTGAGCTGCACCGCGTCGCGGACCACGGGGGCCGCAGGCTCGGCCGTGACGCGTACGACGAGGGGTTGGGGCGGCTCGGGCGCGGTGCCAGGCCAGGGCTTGAAGGCGAGCATCGCGTCCACGGCCGCGCGGTAGGCGTCGGGGTCGCTTGCGCGAAGCGCGAGGAAGGGGCGCTCGATGTCGGCACGGGAGAGGGAGGGCGCGTGCTTCTGCAGGATCGTGGTGAGCTCCGCGACGGTGCAGCACTTCTTGGCCGCCGCGAGGTCCGCCCACACGGCGCGGTACGCGGCTTCGCCGGCGCGCTCGCGGTAGCTCTTCACGAGGAAGTTGCTCACAGCGTAGGCGAAGGCCGGGTCGGGCACGTGGCCGTGCTCGTCCCAGGCGATGTCGAACTCGCCGTTCTCGTACCGCGTCATCTCCGCGGGCGTGGGGAGACGCTGGGGGACGCAGTCGTCGCCCTTGTATTTCACGCTCCCCGCGCAGATGACGGAGGCGGGGAAGGCGCGACGCGCCTCCTCCGCGGTGCCCTCAATCCACCAGGTGAGGCGCCCGTTGGGCGCGTAGTCGCGCTGGCCCACGTGGAAGGTCTCGTGGAGGAGGAGCGCCGCGAGGGGCCACGGCGTGTCCTCGAGGGTGTCGTTTCGGACGGCGCTGCGCTTGAGCTCGATGCCCCAGCCCTCGGCGGTGAAGTGCCCCGCTTCCCAGGGGGAGACCCAGGCGGGGTGGTTGTCGGGCAGGACCACGACAGGCACCTGGTCGCGGAGGGGGAACCCGGCGCGCGTGAAGGCCTCGCGGATGGGTTTCGCAGCGCGCTCGGCGGCCTTCACCGTGAAGGCGACCTCGGTGGGGTCGTTGCCGTAGATGCGGAAGAAGCCCGAGGCAGCCGCGGTCCAGCCGGGAAGCTCCCGGTCGAGGGTGGCATGGAACCCCTTCGGCTGCGCGAAGGCCTGGTTCCAGGGAACGTTTGCACGGCTGAGGGCGAGGCGGTCCCGCTCGGAGGGGTCGACGGCAAGCTCCACGTAGTGGCGCGTGTCCTCGTCGTCGGCGGGCACGTCCATCGTGAGGAGCGGGTGATCCATGCCGGGGCCAGGGGTGAACCACACGCTCGCGACGGCGATGCGGCCCGGCAGGTCGCGGGCGCGGAGCGTGAAGCGGCCATCCGTTCCAGGGATGGGCGGCGGCAGCGGGCCCCACGCGTCGGCGGCGTGAGAGATCTCCCAGCCGGGCGGAAGGCGCGCGGGGATGGCGAGGTTCCACACGCTGCTGTTGGCCCACACCGTGAGCTGGAGGGTGGGCGTGCCTCCCGTGGGGACGGTGAGACGGTAGCGTTCAAGGATGTCTCGGCTCGCATCGCCCGGAGGCGTCTCCCGCGTCTCGGTGGCGGCGGCCGGCCCGAACAGGAGGCGGGGCCGCATCGGGCCCGTGAAGGCGGCAAGGGTGGCCTTCGACGGGCTTGCGTCGAGCCAGCTCTCCCCCGGGGGAGCCTTCACGGTGAAGCGCACCGTCTGGGTGCTGCTTCCCGCGATGGAGACTTCAGTGGTCCGGAAGCCGCCGCCCCCGGGCACCTCCTGGAGGGCGGGCATCGCGAGGTACCACCGCAGGGAACGGATGCCGGTGCCGCCCGGGTAGGGCGCGGTGACGGAGTCGAAACCGTTCTCGGTCTTGTGGTCGAGGCGGCGCCCCGCCTCGTCGAGAACGTACAGGACGGTCGCGCCCTCGGGCACGTGCCACTTCCACTTGGGCGAGTAGTAGCTCGTGTCGTACTGGAGCTTCGCTTCGAGCACCGGGGGGCTCTGGGAGGCGTCGTAGAGCACGTCCACGAGCACGTTCGCGCCCTTGGCCTCGCTCACGGGCCCCTGCGCGAGCGCGGGGGGCGCGGTGAGCAGGGCGGGAAGCAGAAGGAGGACGGCAACGAGGAGGTACCGGAGCGGCCGCACACGGGGGGACTTCCGACACCACACATAAACGTAGCCGGTTTGGCGCCCAGGCAGGGCGCCGCTGCGGAGGTGTTGGGCGTGGGCCGAACGGAAGCGCCGGTTTAAGCCTCCCCGCGCCCTTGCGGCGGTCATGCGTCGCGCCCTCCCGCGCCTCCTCGGTGCCGCCGCCGGAGCGGGCTTCTTGGGACTCCTCGCCTTCGACTTCGCCTACCTCACGGTCCGGCAGCCCCCCATGGTGTGGCCCAGCTCCCATGAGCCCATCAGCGCGGAGGCCCTCGGCTGGCTCGTGGGGGGCCTCGCCTTCCCGGCGCTCCTCCTGACGCCGACGCCGCGCGGTCGCATTCCCGTGTGGGGCGAGTGGGCGGCCGCCGCCGTCACCGCCCTCGGCTTCAGCCTGCTCCTGGTCACGCTCCCCTGGAACCCCGACTGGGCGTGGGGCCACGGGGACCTCGCGGGAATGCGTCTCCTGTGGGTCGCGCTTGCCGCCGCCTACCCGACCGTGCTGTTCCTGCACGATGCCGGCAACCTCCTTGCAAGCCGCGCCCGCTGGGTGCGGGCCGTCCTGTGGGCCACCGTGATCATGGCGCCTTGGGTGTACCTGGAGGCGGCGGGCGCCCTCGGCATGGTGTGGCAGGAGCCCGGGAAGCCCTACGACCCGATGACGTGGCGCGGCGCGATGGACGCGGGGCGCTTCGTGCTCCTCGTGCTCGCCCTCCGGTACGTGGCGCGCCCCATCGAGAAGCGCCAGGCACTGGTGCCTGCCGACGCGACGGAACCCCAGGAAGCGCCCGAGGCATCCTCACGTTTATAAGGAAAGCCAGGTGTAGGCGCGCCAGTCATGTTCGAAATCACTGCGAAGGACGGGGCCGCGCGCCTTGGCCGCTGGGAGGTCCAGGCCGGGCAACCGGTCGTGGCCACGCCCGCCGTCCTCTATGTGGACTCGGCCCGCATCCCCGCGCCCGCCTTCGCCGAGGTCCTGCTCACCGACGCCCCCGGCCGCACCCCGGGGAAGCCCAGCATCCACCCGGGCGGCAGCCGCTTCTATCCTGCCACGAGCACGGAGGGCGCGAGCCTCGTCATCCAGAACGATCTCCCCTACGCGCCCGCGGGCGGCCCCCTGCTCCTGGAAGCGGCGCAGACCCTCAACCAGGAGATGCGCCAGCCCGGCCAGGCGACCGTTGTCGTGTCGCCGAAGGCGGAGAAGCTCGGCGACGAGTTCGCGGTGCTCGCGAACGCTCGCGCGCTCTTCGACAACCCCTACCAGTTCGCGGCCCACATCGCGGAGCTTCGCAGCCGCGTCGGCTACGCGCCCCTCCTGTACGCGCCCGGCGTGGGGCTTCCCCACGAGATCGCGATCCTCGTGTACGCGGGGATTGACGTGGTGGACAACCTGAGCGCCGTCCTCGCGGCCCGCGCGGGCCAGTACCTCACCGCCGAGGGCCCCGTGAGCGTGGACGCCGTCCGCGCGCCGGGCACGCGCCCCTGCCTCTGTCCCGCCTGCCAGGGCGCCGGCATGGGGTACGAGTGGCTGCGCGACCACAACACCTACGCCGTCCACCAGGAGATGCTGCGCGTCCGCGCCGCCATCGCCGACGGCCGCCTCCGCGAGCTCGTGGAGGCCCGCACGCGGGCCCGCCCCTACCTCGCGGCGCACCTGCGCCGCATGGACAAGGAGCAGTACGCCTACTTCGAGGAGCGCGCGCCCACCACCCGCACGGGCACCCTCTACGCGACAAGCAAGGAGAGCCTGGAGCGGCCCGAGGTGGTGCGCTACCGCAAGCGCCTCGAGGAACGCTACCGGAAGCCCGAGAGCGCCCGCGTCCTCCTGATTCTTCCCTGCAGCGCGCGGAAGCCCTACTCGGACTCCCGCACGCACCGCACCTTCGAGAACGCGCTTTTCGGCACGCCCAACCGCGGCGCCGTCCACGAGGTCATCCTCACCTCCCCCCTCGGCCTCGTGCCGCGCGAGTGGGAGACCGTGTACCCCGCGGCCCACTACGACCTGCCCGTCACGGGCCACTGGGACGAGGACGAGCGGAAAATGATCCGCGACACCTGGGCCGCGTTCCTGAAGAACAACCACTACGATCACGTGATCTGCCACCTGGAGAAGGCGGAGCGCGACCTCATCCTCGACGTGCTCCCCGAGCACAAGTGGACCGCCCCGGACGACAACCCGCTGAGCACGGAGAGCCTCGGGAACATGCGCGCGGCCGTCCACGACATGGCCGGCCCCGGCGCGCCCGTGAACTTCCGCGCCCGCGAGACCGAGGACATGATCAGCCGCGCCCGCTGGCAGTTCGGCATCGAAGGCGCCGCCGCCCTCGGCCGCAACACCACCATCCGCGGCAAGCTCCCCTTCGTGAAGCTCCTCGACGCCACCACCGACCAGCAGGTGGCCATGCTCACCGACCGCGGCCTCCTCTCCCTCACCCTGGAGGGCGGCAAGCGCCTCCTCGAGGCGGGCGTGTACCGCGTCGAGATTGAGAACTTCAAGCCCAAGGGCACCGTGTTCGCCGTTGGTGTGATCGGCGGCGACGCCGAGGTGCGCCCCGAGGACGAGGTCGTCCTGCATCACAAGGGCGAGCTCAAGGCTGTGGGCCGCGCCCGCATGAGCGGCCCAGAGATGGTGCAGTTCAAGCGCGGTCCAGCTGTGGACGTCCGCCACTACGTGGGGGCGAGCAAATGACGGAAGTGTACTTCAAGCCCCTCGCGAAGGCGAGCCGCGACGCGCGCCGCCTCGAAGTCAAGACCGGCGACCCGAGCGTCCCGAGCAGCATCTTCACCCAGCCCGACCGCTACGACGGGGAGGAAGTGACGGCCCGCGTCGTCATCCTGCGCACCCGCGGCTGCCGCTGGGCCCTCACGGGCGGCTGCACCTTCTGCGGCTACGTGAACGACTCCTTCGTCCGCAAGATCGACGGCGCCGAGCTCGTTGCGCAGTGGGAGAACGCGCTGCAATCCTACGCGGGCGAGCCCATTCTCAAGATTTACACGAGCGGCTCCTTCTTCGACCCCTACGAGGTGCCCGAGGAGGCGCAGAAGGCCATCCTCGCGAACATGCCGGAGGGCCTCAAGAAGCTCAACGTGGAGTCCCAGGCCGTGGACATCACGGAGAAGCGCATGGAGCTCGTGATGTCGAGCTTCCCCAAGGACCGCGTGAAGCTCGAGATCGGCGTCGGCCTCGAGGCCGCGAACTACGAGGTCGCGCGGTACTCCGTGAACAAGGAGTTCTTCATGGAGGACTACCGGAAGGCCGCCGCCGTCGCCAAGCAGCATGGCGCGACGCTGAAGGCCTACACGATGGTGAAGCCGCCCTTCCTCACGGAGCGCGAGGCCATCGAGAGCGCCGTGGAGACCGCACGCGAGGCAGGCCCCCACAGCAGCACCATCTCCTTCAACCCGATGAACATCCAGAAGAACACGCTGGTGGACAAGCTGTGGAAGCGCGGCCAGTACCGCCCGCCCTGGCTCTGGAGCGTCGTGGAGATCCTGAAACGGGGCAAGCAGGTGACGGACACCGTCGTGAAGAGCGACCCCGTGGCGGGCGGCAAGGTCCGCGGCAGCCACAACTGCGGCAAATGCGACGAGTACGTGCTCGCCGCGATCCGCGACTTCAACGTCCACCAGAATCCCAAGGTCTTCGACCGCCTCAAGTGCGACTGCAAAAAGGTGTGGGAAGACGTGTTGGAGCTCGAGGGCATGTTCCAGGGGCCCATGGGGCGCTGGGATGACCCGATGCGGAACAGCGAGGATGACGACTGAGGGCGGGAACGCACAGTTGTTTTCTTCACCTGATCTGAAGATAATTTGCCTTATCTTAACGCGCAGGTGGGTAGCTCGCCAGGCCGCGTAACGCAAGGACCATTCCTTTGTTACTCCTCTCCGTAGCCTAACCGGGCCTGGGGCCATGGCCACCACCCCCCACCAACGTTGAAATAACTTAATCTTTAATTAACGGCAATGGTCGCCCAGAAGCCTTCCACGCGAGCAGGGTACCACCCCATGCTCACCCTCGGGCCTGGAATCAACGGGCCGGCGTCGAAGGCCCTCCGCCTCGACGGACGGCTCGACTCGGGAGTCCTGAGCCCCGCCTTGCACCAGGTTCTCCTCAACATGGCGAGGCTGCGCAACGTGGTCAGCAGCCTCCAGATTGAGGGCGAAAAGGTGGACCTCGCGGAGGCTCGCCGTGTCCTCGACACAGAAGCGCCAACGACGCCCCGCGAGCAGGAGGTGCTACGCTTCGCGAAAGCCTACACGGACCTGCACCACCGGCCGGAGCCCCCGAACCTCACCGTGGAGCGCATCCGGAGAATGCATCGCGAGTTTTTCGAGAACGGGACCCTCGAGGAGGGCCCCATCGGGGGGTTCAAGCAAATCCCAAACGGCGTGAGGGACAAAACCACGGGCCAATGGGTCTTCCACGCAACACCCCCCGAGGAGACGGAAGCGGAGCTTGAGGCCCTCCTGGAGTGGTACCACGGTGACGCGTTGTCGCTGCCGCCCGCCGTTGCAGCAGGCCTGTTCTTCGTGGAGTTCGAAGCCATCCATCCGTTTGCCGACGGCAATGGAAGGCTCGGACGGTTCCTCAACCTCGTGGCGCTCAAACATTTCGGATTCCACAATGCGTGCCTCACGCCCATCGACGGGCGGTTCTTCCGGAGCGGGGAGCGATACTATGAGGCGCTCGCCGCCACCAACGGGGGAGGAAACTACCACGTCTGGTCCCGCTACTACGTCAAGGAGCTGCTACGAGCGTACGAGATCGCCGACCAGCGCGCGGACCTGAGGACGCTTCTTGAGGTCCACACCAAGCCCACCACCCAAGACGTGCTCAAGTGGGTCCTTTCCGGGGGAGCAAGTTGGTTTGTCCACTCCGACTACCCGAACCCGAAAGGCTTCTCCTCGACCGCCGTGAGCATCGCCCTCAGCGAGCTCGTGAAAGAGCACGTCTTAGAGGCGGAGGGAGAAAAACGGGGGCGCCGGTACCGGCTTCACCCCCAATTCCTCACGCGGCTTTACAACGCGGACTTCCTCGGGGACACCCCGAGTAGGCTCCGCCAGGGGGCTCAGAGCGGCCGTCCGCCCACGTAGGGCTGGCGGACGTCGCCGCGGTAGCCGCGGTCGCCCTTGGCGCCGAGCTTGCCGCCGATGATCGCGCCGGCGAACATGACTAGGAGCGTCAGGACGAGGCCGATGATGGCGGGGCCTGCGAGGGCGCCCCAGTCGAGGTTCATGAAGGGGATGGCGTTCATGAACTGGGCGCCGAGGACGCCGCCGAGGACGGCGGCGAGGATGCCGACGATGATGGTCCAGACGGGGACGACAGCACCGTGTTTCGCGCCGCCGAAATAGGCGATTCGGCCAGCGGCGTACCCGCCGATGAGGTAGGCGAGGAAGACGCACACGAGGAGGCCGATGAGTCCTCCGATGCCGAGCGTGTTCATTTCCTGCTGAGTAAAGCCGGCCTGAGCGGCGCCCGATCCGACGCCGCCGAGGATGGCGGCGAGGATGCCGACGAACACGAGGGTGAGGAAGCTCGCGACGCACCACCCGAGGAAGGTGGCGCCGAGGGAGAAGCGGTGGCGGGGCTCGAGCACGCCGGCGCCTTCGCCGGCGGCTCCGCGGTGTGGGTATGCATAGGGGCGGTCCATGGTGATCGCTCGCGCGTCTGCCGAGAACTGGTCAAAAGGGTTGTGGCCCCATGATGGAGAAAAACGCGCACGCGGGGTGTGCACGGAGGTGGGGCTGCCCGCAGGGCTGCCCCTTCGCTTTCCTGCATGGAAGCCCGGTTTCCGCAGCGAGAACCCGGAAATTCCTGTTATCCGCAGCCTATCGAGAAATCCACCGCCGAATGAACCGGAGTCCTTAAGCCCTCTCACGACGAGGGGGTCAAGATGAGTGAAAGCACAACTATCCCTGGTTCTTCGCGGCAGTCCGTGACAGTCACATGCACGAGCTGCAAGGCGGAAACCACGGTGCCCTTTACGCCCACACCCGGGCGGCCCGTGTTCTGCCGTGACTGTTTCCGAAAGCGCTCCAACGCTCCCGGCGGCCCGCCCCAGCGGACCGGCGGGTTTGGCGGAGCCCCTGGGGGCGGCTTCTCCCGCGGTCCCCCCCAGCAGATGCGCCAGCCCAAGAAGGCCATGCTCGCGCAGGGCCGCAAGGCGCACTTCGTGTACGACAGCCTCGCCGCCCTTGGTGCGGAGGGGAAGCTGGACGAGAGCCAGCGCCGCATGTTCATCGAGATGCTCTTCACGCGTGGTTCCCGTCAGAGCACCGAGGCCGCCCAGGAGTTCCTTGAGGCGAAGCTCAACGACGAGACCATCACTTTCGAGGAAGCCCAGCGCCTTTCCAGGCTCCTCGACCGGTACAGCTTCCGCCGCTGATCCCCTGGATCACGCGGCGAAGGGCCGCTCCTCGTGTCGCGAGGCGACACGAACGGCAGCGGCCACCCCCAGGGCGAGCGCCCCAAGGGCTGCTGCCCACAGGAGCACCGCCACGGTTGCCCACAGGAGGCCCAAGGGGCCTCCCCAGGCGTCCGCAATCCGCCCCGCGTAGTCGGGTGAGGCGGGCCACAGGTGCGAGACGCCCGCGGCGACCGCGAGGGAGAGGTTCGCGCCGATGCTGAGCCCCAGCCCCACACGGCTGTGGACGCTTGCAGCGGCGGTCCCGATCGCAAGCGCGAGGAGGACCGGCGCGAGCGTGGCCCACGCCTGGAGCGGCAGCGGGGCCCGGACCTGCTCCTCCAGGACGTGGGCCACCGCAAGGCCCAGCGTGAGGCAGTTGGCCACCGTCAAGGACCGCCAGGGAGTCACGGGAGGGTGCTTCGTCATGCAGGAGGCCTCCGGGAGGCTATCCTTGCATTCTAAGGCATGCCTCATGCATGGTTCCCTGGGAGCCCCCTTGGGGGGTTCTCCCTCGGGAGGGAGGGCCCAGGGCCCGTGGGCCCCAAGGGCCCGGGCGTGAACCGGATAGCCTTGCGGCTCGAAGGTTGTAGCGGATTGCCATGCGCTCCCTAGGCCGCTCCGACTCCGGCTCCCTCGAACTGTTTGCCATCCTGATGCTTCTCTTCTCCTCCGCGTTCGCGTATGGAAGCGGCTTTGGCCCCCGCACAACCTACGCGTCGCCGTTTCCCGATACGCAGCTCAACGTGCTGGGAGGAGACGATCAGGTCACTCTCAGGCACCTCAGCGGGGACCCCCTCAAGGCGGGCGCCTGGAAGGTGAGCATCACGCCCCCCACGGCGACGGTTGCGTACTGCACCATGCCTCGGGGGCTTCAGGGCGGCGATGAGCTTCGGCTCACGGCGACGACGAGCCGGTGCGGCGCAGCGGGTGGCGCGGGGGAGCCTCTCGGCTTCAGCGAGTACAAGATTGTGATTGTCGATGCGACGACGAACACCGTCCTCTTCGACCGCGTGGTTACGGTCACCTAAGCTCTGGACAACGGCGAACAGGCAGGCAGCCAGGGTTTCGGCGCTTGTACCAGAACCCGCTTTCAGGAACCAGGCGCGACAGGGGGCGTGCCGGACCGCCGTCCCTTTCCCCTCCGCGCCGCCGCCATTGCCTCCGTTGGCCTCCTCCTGTTTGCGGGAGTCCTCGCGCTCGTCCCCAAGGGCCCCGAGAACGCTCCCGGAAAAGGGGGCCCGGTGGGTGACGCCACCGCCGAGGACCCTTCGTACCCGGTGAAGGACGCGGAGCCTACCGGAGAGTACGCGGTCCACCTTCTCGTGAACGCGACGGAGGGCCCCTACGGCGGCGCGCCCATTCCCACGGACAAGCGCCTCCTCGGCACCAACCTGTGGTACGGCACCGGTTGGTGGCCCAAGAAGGACCCCGACTGGGTGGCCATGCTCAAGGCCATGGATCCGGGCGTCCTCCGGTGGCCTGCGGGGCACCCGAGCCAGCACTACTGCTTCGACCCCGAGAACGACGGGACGGGCTTCCCCGGCTGCCACGGGCCCGTGTACTCGGGCAAGCAGTTCGAAGCCTTCGTGAACCTCTCCCGCGAGGTGGGCGGCGAGCCCCTCGTCGGCGTGAACGTGAAGGAGGGAAGCCCCGAGATGGCCGCCGCCATGGTGCGCTACCTCAACGTGGAGAAGGGCCTCAAGGTGAAGTATTGGCACCTCGGAAACGAGCCCGACCTCGGCCACAACCCTGCGGGCCTGGGACAAATCATCAACGCGTGGCCGAAGTTCAGCGCCGCCATGCGGAAGGTCGACTCCTCCATCTACCTCATTGGGCCCGAGATCATGACGGGCGCCCACGTGACCGCAAGCCACGGGCGCAACGACTGGATCCGGCCCTTCCTTGAAGCAAACCCCGGCGACGTGGAGGGCATCAGCTGGCATCTCTACCCGCTCGACTCGGAGAACCGCCGCCCCACGAGCGGCGCCTACCCCACGGCGGAGCACCTCCTCCAGTGGTGGGCGAACGACTGGGTGGTCTCTGGCATCCGTTTCGTGGACGTGGCGAGCGAGAAGCTCCGGAAGGACCGGGACGAGCTCATGCCGAAGGCCGAGATTTGGGTGACGGAGCTCGGCCCCGACTCGGGCGACCCCGGGGCCCCCGGCATCACCGACGCGCAGGTGGCCGCCGTCTGGTTCGCGGACGTGCTCGGCCGCTTCGCCGAAGGGGGCACGGCCGCCATCACCCAGTTCGCCTACGACCACTGGGTTCCCGGCAAGGACGAGCTGTCCCTCATCCGCCGCGGCGACGGCAAAATCCTCCCGCTGCCCCCCTGGTACACGTACTACCTGTACGCGGAGCACTGGGGCAACCGCGTCGTGGACACCCACTCGAGCGACGACGCGCACGTGAGCGTCCACGCCTCCACGCGCGCGGACGGGAAGCTCACCGTCATCGTCGTGAACAAGAAATGGGAGCCCGTGACGGCCCGCCTCACCCTCAACGGCATTAACCCCGTGGAGGCCGCGGAGGCCTACGTGCTCACGGCGCCCAGCGGGTCGTCGCTGGATGCGAGCATCAACAACATGACCCTCGACTCCAAGGACTTCCTCGCGGGCAACGTGAAGGTGCCTCCCGCGCCCGGCCCCGAGAGCCGCGACACGCTCCGCGTGCTGCCGCCCCTCAGCGTGACCGTGCTCGTGGTGGACCCGAAGTAGCTACCACGGGATGATCTCGCGGTCGCGCCAAAAGCGACCGCTCGGCGCGCCTGGGGCGAAGAGGCAGAGCCACAGGGGCGTTTCAGCGCCCTCGGGGATGCTGCGGGGAGCCTCGGCGCCGCCCATGTCCGTCCGTACCCAGCCGGGGCAGACGCAGTTCGCGATGAGCCCCTCGCCCCGGTACTCGGCATCCAGGTAGGCCGTGAGGGCGTTCATGCCCGCTTTCGAGATGCGGTACGCGAACGCTCCAGGCTCCGCTCCCTCCGTGAAGGCGCCCGCGCCGGAGGAGACGTTCACGACGCGGCTTCCCGGCTGCTCCAGGAGGAGGGGGAGCGCGTGCTTTGTGACGAGGAGGGTGCCGCGCAGGTTTGTTTCGAGGACGGCGTCGATATGGGCCGTGGGCTCGCTGAGGATCGTGGCGTCCCAATCTGAGACGATGCCGGCGTTGTTCACGAGGATGTCGAGGCGTCCCGCATCGCCCGTGATGAGCACCATGGCCTCGAGGATGCTGTCCTCGTTCGTGAGGTCCATCCGCACGGGGATGATGCGGGGGCGCGAGGCCACCTCCTCGGGGTTGCGGGCGGCCGCGTAGACGGTGGCGCCGTGCTCGGCGAGGCCCTCGGCGATGGCGGCGCCGAGGCCGCGGTTCGCGCCCGTCACGAGGGCAACCTGCCCCGTGAGGTCGGGGTGGAGGGGGACGTGCATGCCCCCGGGAGGGCGCGGCGGTGGCGTAAACTCACCGCTCGAGGCCGCGCCAGAACCGCCGCATCTCCCCCTGGATGTCCCCGGTCTCCCGCGGCACGAAGTCGCGGGGGTAGCAGCGGCGGTAGCTCGACCAGCTGAAGCGCTTGTCCATGAGGACGATGACGCCCTTGTCGGTGGGGGTGCGGATGGAGCGGCCCGCGGCCTGCAGCACGCGGTTCATGGTGGGGTACACGTAGGCGTAGTCCCGCCCCGCTCCCTGCCCAAACTTCTGCTCATAGTAGCCGATGAGGCTCTGGACGTCGAGGCTGGGGGCGGCAAAGGGGAGACCCACGATGACGACGGCCTTCAGGAGGTTGCCCTCGTAGTCGTACCCCTCGCTGAGGCTTCCGCCCTGCACGCCCATGAGGAGCGCGTCCTCGGGCATGTCGCGGATGTCCTGCACGAGGCGCTCCTTGGCGGCCTTGTCGTGCTCGCGCTCCTCCACGATGAGCTCCTTCTTGAGGTAGCGCGGCACGTGGCGGCGCACCTCCTCCAGGATGCTGTAACTCGGGAAGAACGCCGCCGCGTTTCCGGGCACCTCGTTCGCGACGGCGCAGAGGTGCTGCGCGATGCGGTCGAACATCTCGGGCGTCCGGTCCGTGTACGCGGTGGACACCTGGTTGTCGATGAGGAGGAGGCGGTTCGCCTTGGGGAAGGGGGAATCGTAGTAGGCGGTGCGCGTCCGCTTGGGGTCGAGCCCCAGCACGTCGCGGTACATCTCCATGGGATGGAGGGTGCCCGACATGACGACGGAGGCGTGGATGCTGTCGAAGACTGGGCGCGACAGGACGCTCGGGTCGAGAATCTTGTAGTGGAGCGTGGGCGCCGTCCCCCGGGTGAGGATGCGGGCGAGGCCGAAGCGCTCGCGCTTCCAGTTCTGGAGGAACTCGCGCGCGGCGCCGAGGCCCCGCGCCTCCTCCTTGAACTCTTTCTCGAACTCCTCGCACCCGGCCTTCACTTCGCTGAGGAAGGAATCGTAGTCCAGGTGGGTGAGGGTGCGCCGTCCCGCGGCGAGCATCTTATTCACGCGCTCGATGAACTCGTCCTTCTGGACGTAGCGCTCATCGGCGTTGGCGGGGTTTCCGCCGCGTCCGCCCCCAGCAACGGCTTCGGCCTCAGCGAGGACGGCCTTGTCCACGTTCGCCTGGGGCGGCGACTCGAGCATCTGGAACAGGAGCTCCTTGAAGCCTTCGAGGACGGTTTCGAGGCGGCGGTCCCCCAGGTCCCGGGCATCTTCCAGCGCTTCCTCCAGCGTGAAGTCGTTCAGCTCGAGAGACAGGTGGTCACGGATGCGCTCGGGGAGGTTGTGGGCCTCGTCCACCACGAGGAGGATGTCGCTGAGGTCGATCTTCAGGCGTTCCGTGATGGTCTCCCGGAGGTCGCTGAAGAAGTAGTTGTAGTCGCACACGACCACGTGCGCTTGGGCCGCGAGGTCGAGGGCGGTGGCATGGGGGCAGACGCCGAAATCGGTGCAGGAGATGACGGCCTCCTCCACGTGGTGCGGGCGGGCCTTCAGCACCCTGAGGGCCGGCGTGCCCTGGTTCTCCAGGTTCTGGTTGTAGTAGGAGCACTGGCGGTCGATCATCTCGCGGCGGCAGAACTCGGCGAACTGCTTGCTGAAGAGCTCCCGCGCCTCGCGACGGGGGCACATGTCCTGCTTCCCGATGATGTCGGACACCACGAAGGGGAGCCCCGACTTCTGCCGGATGGCCTTCAGGGTGTCCACCGCAATCTTGTGCTGCGACTGCTTGGACGTGAGGAAGAACACGCGCTTCTTGTTCTCGAGCGCGTAGGCAAGGAGCGGCGCGAGGGTGCTCACCGTCTTCCCGAGACCCGTGGGCGCGTTCGCCACCAGGTGGGACCGCGTCTTGGCGGCCTCCATCACGTCGCGGATGAACTGCCGCTGCCCCTCACGGATCGTGGAGTAGGGGAAGAGGTCCGCCCCCGCCGGGAGCGTGATATCCGGCGGGCGCTGGGGCTCCTTCACGACGGGGGCCCGGTCAGGGTCCTCCTGCGGGCCACCCTTGCGGCGGGGCCGGGGCGCGCGCTCCCGCTTCATGGCGGCCTCCGCCTTGGCGGCCGACTGGGCGAGGGACCGCTGAGGCCCCGCCG
>Ga0247718_1000170_pt1 | contig 16200 bp, 18 predicted proteins | sample 21E_DmetaG_FD_189045 | JGI IMG/M metagenome (GOLD analysis project Ga0247718, IMG submission 189045) | Soil microbial communities from hillslope of Landscape Evolution Observatory, University of Arizona, Oracle, AZ, United States - 2-1-E_D | ecosystem: Engineered > Artificial ecosystem >...
GAACACGCTACTGCATGGCCCACGACTGGCACTTCCGCGAGGGGGGCAGCTGCCCCCCTCGCGGAAGTGCCAGTCGTGGGCCATGCAGTAGCGTGTTCCCTCGGGGAAGGCGGGGCGAACGGCGCAGCGCAGCGCCACCACGGGAAGGGATTCCGTTGTCATCGTTGGGACACGCTCCGGAACGCACCAAGGTCCGGGCCAGCCCTGAAAGGGTGGCTGACCTCGCCGCGAAGGGGTCGCGGATAGGGGGAGTAGCCACCCGGGGGAGATGAGTCCTCCTCACGATACGTGAGTCTCCAGGGGGCGGGCCCCGGCCTTGACAGGGCGGCGAGCCTTCAAGGACCGGACCAAAAGCATCGTGACCCCGCGAGTCCCCTCCCGGGTTGGCTCCTGCTCGGGCCGCCGCCACGCCCCGCCGCCCCATGCTTTGCTCGCGACCTCCGGCCATTGCTTCGCCAGTCCTGGGGCGCGAAGTCGAAGGCCTCACCCTTCGGCGAGGCGGGACGGCGGCGGCCCGAGAGGACCCCGGAAGCGCATAGGGAATCACGACGAACCTTATTGTGTCCCGGTTCGGCTCCCCGACCATGCGCCGCCTTGGCATCGCCCTTCTCCTTGTCGCCTTGCTCCTGCCTGGAACATCGGTCGGCTCCCCGCCGAGCGGCATCACCACGGAGTGGGTGATCGTCCCCACCGAGGGCGGCGCCACCGTGGACGGCTACCTCGCCTACCCCACCTCGGGCACCCCCACCACGCTCGTCGTGATGGCCCACGGCGTCGGCAACACCGTCCAGGGTGCCTGGACGGGGCACGTGGAGGAGACGGCCTCCCACGGCGCCGTCGCCCTCGCCATCAACTTCCGCGACAACCTGGGCTTCCCCGTCATGCAGGGCGCCGAGGACCTCAACAACGCGGCGCTCCAGACCCTCGCGCGCTTCCCCACCATCGACACCGTCGTCCTCTTCGGCGTGAGCATGGGCGGCGCCGTCTCCGGCACGGCGCTCACCCTTGAGGCCGAGCGCGCTCCTGGCGTCCCCCTCTGGGACTACTGGTTCGACATCGAGGGTGTGAGCAACCTCTTCGAGACGTACTACCAGGCGAAGGCCGTGGGCCACTCCGCCGCTGCCGGCATCGAGCGCGACGCGGGCGGCAGCCCCGAGCAGGTGCCTGCCGCCTTCGTGGCCCGCAGCCCCGCCCTCAACGCCCACAAGATGGGCTACCTGAAGGGCGCCTTCCTCGTCCACGCCCTCAACGACGGCACCGTGCCCTACAACCAGGGCCGCGAGATGCAGGCCGGCCTCACGGCGGCGGGCGTCACCACCGAGTTCGTGACGATTCTCGGCGAGGAGCGCGACCACACCGAGGGCACCACGGGCACGGGCCGCATCTTCGGCCTCGCGAAGCTCCCCGACCCCAGCGAAGTGAGCACCCTCCACCTCGCAGGGCACGCTTGGGAAGGCGACCGCGAGGCCCGCGTGATGGCTTACGGCTTCGAGCGCCTCTTCGCCCTCCTCGCGGGCGAGAGCTTCAGCCTCCCCAAGGACGACGTCCACGTGGGCCCCGTCCTCGGCGGCGTCCTCGCTTGACCCGGGAAGGCCCGGGAAGCGGCCAACCTTAAGCGTCTCGCAGCGAACCCCGGGGCCCATGCGCCTCTACGCGGCCCTCTCCCTCAGCCTCGCCCTCCTGCTTGCCGGATGCACGGGCCCCGAGCAGCCGGCCAGGGGTCCCACAGACGGTCACGATGGCCACAACGGGCAGCAGATGGCCCCCGTGCAGGTGACCTCCCCCGCCTTCCAGAACGGCACCGCCATCCCGCGGGAGTTCACCTGCGACGGCGAGAACCGGTCCCCGCCCCTCCAGTTCAACATGACGGGCGGCAACGTCACCCACTGGGCCCTCATCGTGACGGACCCGGACGCCACCAACGGCACCTTCACCCACTGGGCCTGGTGGGACCTCCCCGCCAACGTGACCTACATCGGGGACGGGCAGAACCTCACCCAGCTTGGCGCCGTCGAGGGCCTCAACAGCGCGGGACGCGCCGGGTACGTCGGCCCCTGCCCGCCGAGCGGCACCCACCGCTACGAGTTCCACGTCTACGCCCTCAGCGGGCCCGTCGCCCTCCCCTCGGTGGCCACCGTGGAGCAGGTGAAGGAGCACGCGAAGGGCAAGGCCGTGGGCCACGGCATCCTCGTGGGCACCTACGCCCGCGGCAGCGCCTAACGCACGTGAAGCCCCTGGTGCAGCGGGAAGGCCGCATCGATCTCCGCGACGGCCTCCCGCGGCAGCTCGAAGGCGCCGCCCGCGTTCACGCGCGCGTGGTCCGGGTTCTCCGTCTTCGGGATCGTGAACAGCAGGGGCTCGCGCGTGAGGAAGGCGAGGGCCACCTGGTGCGGCGTCTTCCCCAAGCGCTGCGCGACGGCGGCGAGGACCTTGCCGCCCTTCGTGTTCGGGCCGGGGAAGTTGCCGGTGCCAAAGGGCGAGTACCCCACGAGGGCCACGTCATGCTCGCGGCACCAGGGAAGCACCCCCTCCTCGATGCTGCGGTCCTGCAGGTTGTAGAGCACCTGGTTGCACGCGATCTTGTGCCGCCCCAGGTAGGACTCGACCTCCTCGAGGTCCTCGACGTCGAAGTTGGAGACGCCGAGGTACCGGATCTTTCCCGAGTCCACGAGCTCCCCAAGAGCGCGCATGGTGTCCTCCAAGGGGTACGTGTCCGTGCGCCAGTGCTGCAGGTACACGTCCAGGTAGTCCGTGCCGAGACGATCGAGGGACTTCTGGCAGTGCTCGAGCGTGCCCTTGTAGGAAGCGTTCCGGGGAAGCACCTTGCTCACGAGGAACACCTGGTCGCGGCGGCCCTCAAGCAGGGGCGCGATCATCTGCTCGCTCCCCGTGTAGAGCTCGGCGGTGTCGATGTGCGTCATGCCCGCGGCAAGGCCCGCCTCGAGGGCGGCGGCGCCCGCCTTCTTGTCCCGCACCTGCCACGTTCCCTGACCGATGACGGAGACCTCGACGCCGGTCCAGCCGAAGCGCTTGTACAGCATGCTCCGCGATCACGCTCGGGGGGTTTAGGGGTTGGGGTGCCAGCCGTCAGGGGAAGAGCGCTTCGAACTCTTTCATGACCTGCGCCATGGCCGTGGCCTTCAACCGGCCCACGCGTTTCTTCACGATCTCCTGCTTGAGGGTCACGACCTTGTCGGCCTTCACGCGGCTCGGCTTGGGAAGCGTCCCCGATTCGAGGTCCGCCTGAGCAAGCAGAACGCTGTGGCTGCTGTTCGCGAGGTTCGAGGTGATGCCGCAGAGGATTAGGTCCTCGCTGGTCTTGTTGTAGTCCCCGCGGGTCATGACGAGCGCCGGGCGGGACTTTGCCGCCGAGAGGTCGGTGAACGGGAAGGGCACGAGCACGATGTCGCCGGGCTCAAACATGGTCCCAGACCTCGTCCTCGTCATTGTCCCAGAGGTCGGCAAAGGCGGGCGCGGCAAGGGCTTCCCAGCCGCCGAACTCCTCAAGGAGCGCCTTCCCGACGGCGGAGGCCTTGACGATGACCATCCGCTCCCCCTCCTGGATGAGGAGGAATTCCGTCCCCTTACCCGCGTTCATGGCGCGAAGCGCCTCCACGGGGAGCGTAATCTGCCCCTTGTCGGTGAGGCGGATAGTCTTCACGAGCACACTAAAGTAAGGAATTCCTTACCACATATAGATTATGGTAAGGAAAACAGAGGACAGGTGAGCAAAGGGGCCACCCCGAGGAAAGAAGGAAGAAAAGGAGTTTAGGCCACCCGCCCACCGGGGTGACCTCTACTAGAGGGCCGCGAACGACTTCTCGACACGGCCGAACTACCGTTCGGCCTACCGAGAAGCCGCCAGCCCGTCACTTGAGGGCCGCGAAGGACTTCTCCACGTCGGAGACGACCTTGGCGTACTCGGCGTCCCAAGCGGGCTCGAACTTCGCGCGAGCAAGACCACCGCGCACGTTGATCTTCACGATCTCGGCGAGGGGCACACCGCGCTGGAGGGCACCGGTGGCGAGGCTCTCCCACTTCTTGAGGGCCACGAGGATCTCGAACTGCTTCTTCAGGGGAGCGAAGGCGTCCACGGGGTGGAACGCGTTCTGCTGGAGGAAGACCTCACGGATGCCACGGCTCACCTCAAGGGTGAGCTGCTGCTCCTCGGGAAGCGCATCGGAGCCGACGAGCTGCACGATGTCCTGGAGCTCGGCCTCCTTCTGGAGAACCGCCTGGGCCCAGGCACGGAGCGCGCCCCAGTCCTTGTTGACGTTCGCCTCGTACCAGGGGAGAAGGTCCGTCTCGTACAGGGAGTAGGAGTCGAGCCAGTTGATGGCGGGGAAGTGGCGGCGCTGGGCAAGCTTCGCGTCAAGGGCCCAGAAGCACTTGACGATGCGGAGCGTGTTCTGCGTGACGGGCTCCGAGAAGTCGCCGCCGGCAGGGGACACGGCACCGATGACGGTGACGGACCCGGTCTTGCCGCTGAGGGTGCGGACGCGGCCGGCGCGCTCGTAGAACTCGGCGAGGCGGGCGGCGAGGTAGGCGGGGTAGCCTTCCTCACCGGGCATCTCTTCGAGACGGGAGGAGATTTCACGCATGGCCTCGGCCCACCGGCTGGTGGAGTCGGCCATGAGGGACACGTCGTAGCCCATGTCGCGGTAGTACTCGGCGAGGGTGATGCCGGTGTACACGGACGCCTCACGGGCGGCCACGGGCATGTTGCTCGTGTTCGCGATGAGGGTCGTGCGGTTCATGAGGGACTTCTTCGTGTTGGGGTCCTCAAGGTGGGGGAACTCCGTGAGAACCTCAGTCATCTCGTTGCCGCGCTCGCCGCAGCCGATGTAGACCACGATCTGGGCGTCGGAGAACTTGGCGAGGGACTGCTGGGTAACCGTCTTGCCGGAGCCGAAGGGACCGGGAATGGCGGCGGTGCCACCCTTCGCGACGGGGAAGAGACCGTCGAGAATGCGCATGCCCGTGACGAGAGGGATGTCAGGGCGGAACTTCTCGGCGGAGGGGCGGGGGCGGCGCACGGGCCACTTCTGCATGAGCTGGACGTTCGCGCCGTTGTCGAGGGTCGCAACGACCTCGTCGACGGTGAAGTCGCCCGCCTTGATGCTCTTGACGGTGGTCGCGCCAACGTCGGGGTGCACCATGATGGTGTGCTTGATCGTCTCGGTCTCCTGGACCCAGCCGATGGCGCTGCCGCCCTGGACCTTGTCGCCCTGCTTCACGGTGGGGGTGAACTTCCACTTCTTGGCGTGGTCGAGGCCGGGGGCGTTGACGCCGCGGAGAATGAAGTCGCCCATCTTGTCCTGGAGGACCTCGAGGGGGCGCTGGATACCGTCGTAGATGGAGGTGAGGATGCCGGGGCCGAGCTCCACGGAGAGGGAGGCGCCGGTTTCCTTCACGGGCTCGCCGGGCTTGATGCCGGACGTGTCCTCGTACACCTGGATGATGGTGGACTCACCGGTGATCTTGATGACCTCACCCATGAGCTGCTCGTTGCCGACGAAAACCACGTCGTACATGCGGGCCTTGATGCCCTGAGCGGTAACCACGGGGCCCGCCACCCGCACGATGCGGCCGCCGGTCTCCGCCTGGGGGTTTGTCTTGTTCATCGCCGCCTGAGTCATGAGATTCACCTTAAACGATCAGAGTAATAACGTTAGTCCTTGTAGAGGTCGATGCCGATGGCGCGCTTGACCTTCTCGCGAAGGTCGCCGCCCGACTCGCCACCCATCTGGATGACGACCGGCTCGTTGGAGTCCGTGAGGCGCTTCCGCTGGTAGGGGTTGAGCGTGGCCACGTCCTTGGCGTCCACGATGAGGATGCCGAGGCCGGACGTGAGCAGCCGCTCGACGTCCTGGCTGTACGTCTCGGGGTTCGAGCGGACGGCCTGGCGGACGCCCGCAAGCTGGAAGCCGAGCACGAAGTCCTCGCTTCCGATCACACCGATTTCCTTCGTCATAGGATCAGCAACCCTTCAATGGTCTCGTCGGGGAGACCGGATTCCTTGCCGGAAGCGATGATGCGGAGGTTGTCCACCTCAATCTTCTTGCGGAGGAGGTAGTCCACCACGGGAAGCACGCTGAGGGGGGCCACGTGGCCGAAGTCGTCCGCGCTCTCGATGAGGGCCTTGTCGAGGGCCGTGAGGAGGGGGTTGAGGCCCTTGCCGTCCACGTAGGCCCGGACGCCTTCCTCGAGGCGCTTGCCGAACTTGAGGGTGAGCACTTCGCTCGCGAACTCCTCCTTCCCCGCCTTGAGGAGGCGGTTGGCGCGGTCGAGCGTGAGGCTCGTGCCGCACTCGATGAAGTAGGGGGCCATGTCCTGGGCCTCTTCGGCGCGCAGGCGGAGGACCGTGCGGAGGTTCTGGATGTCCACCTCGCGCTCAAGGAAGCTGCGGAAGGCGCGGCCCTCCTTGTTCGTGGGGGGGAACTCGGCGATGAGGCGCGTGTAGTACTCGCGGTCGAGGGCGTTCTCGATCTCGGTGAGGCTCGTGATCCCGGTGGGACCGTAGCCTTCCGCGACCTTGGCGGCCCCGCGGCCGTAGGGGAACTCGCGCAGGCGGGTAACGATGTCCTGGAGGTTGTCGAGCTTCGCGAGGGCCTCGAGGCGCGCGAGGGGGATGGCGCCCGCGGGCACGAGCTCGGCAGCGATTTCCTCCGTGCTCATCCCGGCGAACTTGCCGCGCAGGATGGTCTTGAGGTTGTAGATGTCGTAGCGCTCCAGGTAGAGGCCGATCATGACCTTCAACTCGCCCTCGCTCATGTCGAGGATCTGCTGGTAGGTGCGGCCGAGGTTGAGGCGCGTGGCGCGCTCGATGAGGAGGGCGCCGCGGGCCTTGCCCGCGAAGCGGTCGATCTCTTCCGCGTACTCTCCTTCCTGGAGGGTGCGGGCGATCTCGTTCACGTCGCGAGCGAGGAGCTTGGGGTAAATTTCGGAGGGCAGCAGGTGGGCCTTCTTCGCCCTCACCCTGGCCGTGACGTAGGGGTAGTTGCCGCCCCTGCGCTTCGTGACTCCGAGACCGAAGAGGTTCACCATCTGCTCACCTGGTTACTGGCCCGTCCCGAGGAGGAGGGCGGCGATCTCGTTGACGCTCTGGCCCCAGGCGTCGTCGAGGAGATTTTCGTAGCGGAGATCCTCCGTGGTCGCGCCGTCGGGGCTTTCCACGAGCAGCCCGCCAAGGCCCTTGAAGGTGCCGGCGACGGGGAGCCCGAGGCGCTCCGCGATGGCGCGGTCCTCTTCCCGGACGTACACGCGGCCGCCCGGCATGTTGGCGCGGGCGTAGAGCGCCTTGAGGTGGCGCTCGCGGTCGGCGGCGGGAAGCTTCTGGATGCGGGCCTCCACCTCGGCGCGGACCTTCTGGAGGGTCTCGCGCTCGGCAAGGAGGCGGCGCTTCTTGGACTCGAGCTCGGCCGCCGCAAGCTCGCGGCGGCGGAGGTTCTCCACATCAGTCTTGAGGCCCTCGTCGCGCGTGGCCTTAGCCTTCGCGGCGCGGGCGCGGGCCTCGTCGACGAGGCTCTTGGCCTCAGCCTTGGCGGCATCCACGATCGCGGAGGCCTCCTTCTGGCCCTGGCGCTTGACGCCCTCAATCACTTGTTCGAGGCCCATGGTTCTCAAACCACCTTGGTTGGCTTAGACGCCGGCGGTGATGCTGCCGAGCATCAGGAAGGCGATAACGAAGCCGAAGAGAACGATCGTCTCAGGGATAACCATGAGAATGAGGCCGTTCGTGAAGAGGGTGCGGTCCTCGGCCATGGCGCCAACGGCGGCGGAACCGATGTCCTTCTCAGCGATGGCGGTGGCAAGACCGGTGAGGCCGACAGCAAGGCCAGCGCCGAGGGCGACGAGGCCGGAACCGACGGAGACACCAGCTTCGCCGTGGCCGGCCTGGTGGGTGGCGGTGGCCACGCCAGAGACGGCGAGGAGAGCGACGAGGGCGATGAGGGCGTTCTTGACGTAGCGGGCAACGGTCTTCATTTGTTTCTCACCTTGGAAGTTTACGCGGTTGTGGTCTGAGCGGTCTTGCGGCCAAAGGGCGCGTAGGGGACGCCTCCGCCCTTGTAGAACTTGAGGAAGAACTCCACGTACTGGAGACGAATACCCTGGATACCCGAGGACAGGATGCCAAGGCCGAGCACCAGCAGCTGGCAGATCACGAGGCCGAGGGCCCCGAAGAAGATGAGCACCGGGTTGCCGTGGCTCCCGATGATCATGCCAGTGAGGAAGATGGAGTTGAAGGCGAAGATCATGGCGCCCTTCGCGACCGCCACACCGGCAAGACGCGAGTAGCTCATGATGTTCGACAGGAGACCAAGGCTCTCGATGGGGGCGAGGAAGCGGAGCACGCCCTCCTCGAAGGCCATGAGCATGAGCACGCCGAGGCCGGCGAGGATGCCGGAGAGGGCGAGGCCGTCGATGGGAAGGGGCTCGTAGATCGTCTTCCAGAGCCAGGGCGCCGTGCGGGAGCCTTCGAGGTTCTGCAGCTGGCTGAAGATGATGCCGAAGAGACCGACGAGGACGAACATCCAGCCGATTTTCGCCATCATGTGGCGCTTGCTGTGGTGGGCCTCGTTCATGGCACCGAAGAGGTAGCCGAGGAAGAGGTGGAAGAAGGCCGCGATGAGGCTCACCGCGATGAAGTCGGGAACATCCGTGATCTTCCCGATGAGGTGCGGGTGGGCCTCGGGCGCGTAGGAGCCGTCGGCGAAGAGACAGTTCCAGGTGGGCTCGTGGTGGAGCACGTCGCCGCAGGTCACCGTCGCTCCGGCGGGGAGGTCGGCGGCCACGTCGGCCATGAGGGTGGGGGTGACGGAGTTGGGGATGCCGAAGCCGTCACCGAACACGAACCAGCCTGTGCCCGCGGCCACGATGCCGGCCGCGAGGATGGCGATGCCGAGGCTCTTCACGGTGTCGCCGAGGTGGCGCATCTTCGTGAGGAGGAGGGCACCGAGGAGGATCATGATGAGGCCGAAGCCCCAGTCACCGATCATGATGCCGAAGAAGATCGGGAAGGCGATGGCCACGATGGCCGTGGGGTCGATCTCGTCGTACTTCGGGCGGGAGAACATGTCGACGAAGGCTTCGAAGGGCTTCACGTAGCCGCGGTTCTTGAACTTCGTCGGGGGCGTGGCGCCCTTGTCTTCCTTCTGGTGCTCCAGGTGGTCACCGGCCTGGGTGAGGCCGGGCGTGGTGGCGGCGGCCTCGGCGTGGCCGTGACCGTGGTCGTGGTGGCCGTGGCCGTCGGAGAGCACTTCGAGGTGGTAGCTGTTCCCGACGGCGCGGTCGAGCACCTGCACGAGGGTCTGCTTCTCCGCGGTGGGGACCCAGACGTCCGCCATGAAGGTGTAGTCGGTGTGGGCGAAGTGGAGGGGTGCTTCCGCCTTCTCCACCTCGGTGGCGAGGTAGGTTTCCGCCTGGGTGAGGAAAGCGGCGTGGGTCTCACCGAGGCGCTTGAGGGAGGCTTCCGCATCGGTGGCGCGGCGCTCGTGTCCCGTGAGCTCCGAGTCGATGCGGCTGATCTCCTGGTTGACGTCCCCGGTGCCTTCGGGCACTTCCAGCTCGGTGAAGCCGGAGGAGGCGAGGGCCTCAAGGGCCTTGTCACGCTTCGCGGCGGGCACGAAGGCGGCAATGGTGGCGCCGTCCTGGCTCGTGAAGAGCGCGTGCTCGTCGCCCACGGCGGAGCGGAGGTTGGGGGCGGCCTTCACGCGGCCAACGAGAGCCGAGAGGCTCGAGTATCCTTTGTAATCTTCAAGGCGGAGGGGGAGCCCCTGGAGGGGCTCGAGGCGGGCGCGGCGCTCGCGGAGGAGGCTCGCGGCTTCGCGGGCCTCATCGCGCGTGGTGGCGAGGCGGTCCACTTCGGTCTCGATCTCGGCAAGGGTGCCGTCGAGGTTGGCCGGGGCGGTGGCCGTGAGGTTGCCGTTCGCGTCGACCACGCCGAGGACGCGGGAGACGGCGCGGAGGCGCACGAGGCGCTCGGAGGCGGCGGAGCCCTCGGGGAGGGGCCGGCCAATCTTGAGGCCGTTGGCCCCGGAGGGGTGGTAATCGTTGATGTGCGCGATGCCGGCGCCGTGGAGGGCCTCGATGATGGGCCGCTGCTGGTCCTTGGGCGCGACAATCACGCACCGTGTCATGGGCTCGGGCTTGAGCATGAGAACCTCACCCGTTGATGCCGTCGCTGAAGCGCTTCATGAGCACGTCGACGGCCTTCTGGAACTGGGGACCGGAGGCGGCCTTGCGCACCGCGTCGGCGCGCTTGTCGCCTTCCGCGATGATCTTGGTGCGCTCCTGGTTGGTGGCCTTCTTTGCAGCATCGACGCCGGCGGCGTAGGCGGCATCCGCTTCGGTGCTCGCGTTCGCGAGGGTGCGGGAGGCCTCTTCGCGGGCTTCCCGGAGGATGCGCTGGGCCTCACGCTGCGCTTCCTCCTTGAGACGCTTGACCTCGTCTTCGGCGCGCTTGACCTCGCGGAGGGCCTCGATCTGCTGCATGGGAGTCGAGCCGGGAAAAGCTCAGCCCTATTTGTACCTTTCGTGGGTTTGCCCGCGCGCTCAACAACTGGCCAGTCCTGCCAAAACGTGGCGCGGCCTCAGGTGAGGAGGAGCGCAAGGAGAAGGAGCAGCGCGATTAGGACGACGATGATCACCGCCGTGGCGGTGCGGTGGACGCCGTTGGGACGGCCGATGGCCGGGAGGGGCGCGCCTGCGCCGAGGCCGGAGCGCGTCATGTCCATGCTTGAAAACGGGGGGAGGCCGGCGAAGAAGCTTCTCGCAGGGCCATCGTTGGGCTCAGGCTTCCTTGCGGCGGGCCCGGCAGGCGGAGTGGTTGCAGGCCTTCACGTGGGCCTTCGCGGAGTGGTGGGCGAGAATGAAGTCGTTGCCCACCTTCACGCGACCGCCCTGAACGTGCCGGGCCGCATCGAGGATGGCGTGGGCCTCCTCATGGGACAGGGGGGAAAGGGCAAGCATCGAGATAGCCTTCGGTCCGGCCCATTATAGGCGATGAGGTATGATTCTTATCCAGTCACCCTGGGGAAGGACGAATCCCGAGGCCTGGACCCGTCGGAGTTGATAGGGCTCCGGCCTGGAGTGGAATGCCATCAAAGGGGTCCCTCGCGAGCAGGAGATGGCCGTCGAGGTCGGCGTAGGCGAGAAGGTCGAGCATCTGGGCCGCCGCCGAGATGCCCACGCTCGTCTCCAGGTTGCAGCCAGCCATGACGCCCAGGCCGTGCTCCCGGGCAGGCCGCGCCGCCTGCAAGGCCGGCCGGAGGCCACCCGTCTTCTGGAGCTTTAGGTTCACGCCGCCGGGGGCCGCGAGGCCTGCCTCGATGGCGCGGCGCACGTCGTGCTCGTCGAGAATGGCCTCGTCGGCATACAGCGGGATGGCAGTTTCCCGTTGGAGCGCCGCAAGCTCCCGGAGGGCGGTCCGCGGGATGGGTTGCTCGATCATCTCCACGCGCGCGGCCTCCAGCGCGGGTAGCAGGCGGCGCGCCTCCTCCTGCGTCCATGCCTCGTTGGCATCGACGCGCAGCGTGGCGCGGACGGCGCCGCGCACCTCCGCGAGGCGTTCCTCGTCGCGTCCGTCGCGGCCGCCGAGCTTGATCTTGAGCGCGCGGAAGCCCCGCGCCTCGTAGGAGCGCGCCTCCTCCGCCATGGCCTCGGGCTCGCCGAGGCTCACTGTGAAGGTGGTGAGCCGCGTCGCGTCCTTCAGGCCGTACAGGCGCCGCGCAGGGACACCCTCAAGCTTGCCCACGAGGTCGTGGAGGGCGAGGTCCACGGCGGCCCGCGCGCTCGGGTTGCCGCAGATGTTTGCGTGCAGGTCGTCGAGGAACCCCTCCCAGACCTTGGGGGACAGGTCGGCGACCTCCTTGCGGACGTACTGCAGGAACTGATCCACCGACTCGAGCGTCTCCCCGGTCACGGCCTTGGAGGGCGCGGCCTCGCCGTACCCCACGTGCTCCCCGTGACGCAGCTCCACGATCATGGCCTGGAAGCGGGTGGTGGCGCCGCGACTAATGACGAAGGGCCGCGCGCTCTCCAAGTCCACGACGCGCCAGCGGAGGTCCATCTACTGCCCCCGCGCGAGTTTCCGGGAGAAGTCCCACTGGCCGTTGCGGAGGAAGCCCTGGCGCTCGGCTGCGGCGAGGACGGCGTCGAGGAGCTTGCCGCGGCCGCCGCGGAACACGTCGGCGGCGGGGACCCCCGTCTCGCGCTCGGCGCGCTCCACCTCCTTCTGGTAGTCGGCGTCGCTGAGGCCGCGCGTCACGAGGGAAAGGGCCGCCACCTTCGCGCCCGTGAAGGGCGCCGTGAGGCGCTCGTTGAGATCAATCTCCACCGGCAGGGAGTTCTTTCGCACCTTCACGGTGGCTGCGGGCCCGAAGGCGCCGAAGTATTCGCGGCGGGGCTCGTCGCTCATTACGAGCAGGTCGGGGAAGGACCCGTGGAGGAGGCCGCAGGTGACGCCGCTGTAGGCGGGGTGGGTGATGCTGCCCTGGCCCTCCACGAAGATGGGGTTGAAGCCACGGCGCGCGCACTCGAGCACCATCTCCTCCACGGCGCCGGCCACGAAGTCGCTCACGATGGCGTCGATGGGGGCGCCCGCGTCGCACCCGATCATGATACCGGTCTGACCGGTGGCCACGAAGGCGGCGTTCAGGCCGCGCGCGCGGGCCTCCTGGGTGAGCTCCACGGCGGTGGTCATCTTGCCGGAGTTGCAGTCGGTGCCCACGTGCGTCACGACGAGGGCGGGAACGCGCGCGCCCTCGGCGGTGGCGATGCGGTGGGGCCGCGTGTGCTTGCGGACGTCCCAGATGCGCGCGCCATGGCGGGACGCGAGGGCGGCGAGCTCCGGGTCGTTCCCGAGGAAGGTGTGCAGGCCCGAGATGAGGGGGAGACCGTGCCCGAGGGCCGTGCGGAGGTCGCCGCGCCAGTGCTCGGGGAGGGCGCCGCCCACGGGCGCGATGCCGATGGCGACCGCCGTCGGCTGGAACCGGAGCCCCTCGGCGACGGAGGCGACGATGGGAATTCCCTTCCCGTGGGGCCCCAGGAATTCGCCCGCGTCGCGGCCTGCCTTCTGGCGGTCCACCACGGCCACCACGGGGTCCCTCCCGTACTTGATGAGGGCGTTCGCGGTCTTCGCGCCCGAGGGATCGAAGCGGTCGTGGGCAATCACGAGGAGGGGCATGACCCGGGGAGCGGGACGCGGCTTCAAAGCGTTATCCCCGCCCTGCCCGGAGGGGGCCCGCCTAGCGCCCCACACCGGGGGAGGTGGCAGCCGCTGCCTTATCCGGGCGCCAGCCCAAAGGGAGGGTATGCGCCGTTTCGAGAACTATGCCCGCCGCATTCTCGCAGAGGTGGGCGATGCGAACGCGCAATTCCTGATCGAAAGCCTGGGGGACCATGACCTCGTGGCGCTTCTCGCGGGCCTTCCCGACAACAAGCGCCTCCTCCGGAACGTGGTGGCGACCGAGCTTCAGAACCGCTTCACGCGGAAAACCCTCCTGGCGGTGGCCGCCCTCGACCTCGAGCGGGGAGACGACCTCATCCTCCCCTTCACGGAGACGCTCTCGCGGGCGCTCCGCGTGGAGATTGCCTGCGTGGACGAGGTGGACGGCGACCACTTTATCCTGCGGGGAAAGCGCGGCCTCCCCGAGGAGCTTGCCAGGGTGGAGCGCTGCCGACAATCAAGCATGGCGCTCTGCCAGGCCGTCATCCAGAGCGGCAGGCCCCTCGAGATCCCAGACATCCCCAACCACCCGGTCTACCATGACTCCCTCGCGTGGCGCAAGTTCGGCATCCGATCCTACAGCGCCGTCCCAAGCCACGGCCCCGACGGCGCCGTCCGTTCCGTCCTCTGGGTGGCGAGCTACCAGCCGAGGCAGCTCTCGGACGAGGAGCACTACCTTCTCGAGCGCGTGGGCCTCCGCATCAACACCCTCCTGGGGCCGGGTGCCGCCGCTATCAGCGCGAAGCGGACGGGTTGACGACCCCTCAAGGTTTATTCGGGGCGGCGCGCTCTCCCCGGTGCTGACACATGACCCCGGTTAGCTCACCTGCTATCGGGCGCCCGCTGGCGCTCCTCGTGGTTCTCTTGCTCGCGGTGCCCGTGAGCGGATGCTTCGACGCGCTGCCGGGGCTCAAGGACGGGGCGGGCGCGGCGGCCTGGCCTCTCGAGATGACCGGGGTGGATCTTCTCCACAACGATCGGGGCCTCACCGGGAAGGGGGTCCGCATCGCCATCATCGACACCGGCATCGACGCGGGGCACGACGAGTTCCAGGACCTGGTGGCGGACGGCCGCCTCCTGTGGAAGGACCTCGTCAACGGCCGCAAGCAGCCCTACGACGACGCGGGCCACGGCACCCACGTCGCCGGCATCATCGCAAGCCAGGGCGAGTGGTCCACGGTGTTCAACCGCGGCTTCTATCTGAAAGGCGTGGCTCCCGGCGCGACCCTCATCGTGATCAAAGCCATCGGCGCCAACGGCCAGGGCGATGAGGCCACGGTGGCTCGCGCCATCAACATCGCCGTCGAGAACGAAGCCCAGATCATCGTGTTAAGCCTTGGTGGCGAGACGCGCAAGATCTTCGGCCTCTTCCCGGCCACGAGCGAGGCGGAGACGGCGGTGAAGGCCGCCGTCGCGAAGGGCGTGTACGTGGTGGCGGCCGCCGGAAACGAGGGCGACGACGGCCAGAACTGCCGCGTCACGAGCCCGGCCTCCGTGCGGGAAGTCATCGCCGTGGGGGCCGTGGACGAGGACAAGAAGATTGGGGACTTCTCCTGTGGCGGCGGAACCTCCTCGGCCGCTGATCCCGACAAGAAGCCCGAGCTCGTGGCCCCCGGCGTGGCCGTGCTCGGCCCCTGGAAGGGCAATAGCTACATGCTTGCCTCGGGGACCAGCCAGGCGGCGCCAATCGTCGGCGGCGCGCTTGCCTTGCTGCTCGAGGCTCATCCCGAGCTCGCGCTCAAGAACGGGGACGCGGTTCGGAAGGTCAAGCAGACCCTGATGGCGACGGCCGAGGAGATTGGCCCCCTCGCGCCGGCTAGCGCACCGAACCACCATGGCTACTACGGTTACGGGCTTCTGCGGGCGGACAGCCTCCTCGCCGCCTATGACAAGTAATGTCCTGAGAAGGCCGCACAAGCACGCAAGCGTCACGCACGCATGCTACATTTCTCAGGCGCCGCAACCAGCTGGCTACTACCCCCGCAGGTAGCACAGTGAGGATTACCCCTACCGGTCGCGTATTCGGGCTTGCGGGTCGGGGCCCCAAGCCCTTCAGCCTCCGAAATCCAGCCAGCCTCCCAAGCCCGTTTTTGCTCGGGCCCCGACCGCCAAGGCGTGTGCAACGCCCCACGGTTCCCGCGCCGCCCTTTGCCGGCGGACCGCGGGTTCCGGGGGGAGTAATGCCTCCTTCTCGTCAGTCCCCTTCTGCCCTTCGGTCAGCGTGGGCGGCGTGCCTTCCCGCTCAGGCGAGGGGGCTCGCGATGACGGTGGCCGCGTAGTGGCGCACGACACGGCCCTCCTTCACCTTCGTGACGAGGCCCGCGCCCTCGAGGCGGCGCAGGTGCCAGTGGAGCGCTTGGGGGCTCATGCCGAGGAGGTCCGCGAGCTCCTTCTGGGTGCGTCCGGCGGAGGCCGCGACGGCATCCTGGACACGGGCCGTGGTGGTGTTGCGGAGGACGCACTGGGCGTCGCCGTCCTTGCGGGCACCGTTCTCGAAGTAGCGGAGGTAGCGGCCGTGCTTCACGCCCACCACCATGCGGTTCTGCTCGAGCACGTTCAGGTGGTACAGGGTGGTGCCCCAGGAGACGCCCGCGCGCTCGGAGAGCTCCGTGGCGCTCACGCCGGGGTCGGCCTTCACGAGCTGGAAGAGGCGCTCACGAACAGGGTTGTCAAAGACCTCGCCGCGCTCGATGTGGGCGTAAAGGGGGACGATGAGGAGCTTCGTGAGGAGGGACTTGATCTGGGCCCAGAAGCTCACGACGAGCCCGGTGAGGGCCACCGCCGCTCCGGCGAGGAGCGCGAGGTCGGCGTTCACGGGCGCCTCGGCGGTGGCGGCCACCTCCATCGTGTTCGCGGCCGTGGTGGCCTTGGAGGAGCCGGAGCGGCTGTCGAGGCGCACGTCGAGGTTCGCGGTGACGGGAAGGGCGCCGGCGGTGGGAACGCTGCCCGTTCCGGCCTGGACGCGCTGGGAG
>Ga0247718_1000172_pt1 | contig 16083 bp, 14 predicted proteins | sample 21E_DmetaG_FD_189045 | JGI IMG/M metagenome (GOLD analysis project Ga0247718, IMG submission 189045) | Soil microbial communities from hillslope of Landscape Evolution Observatory, University of Arizona, Oracle, AZ, United States - 2-1-E_D | ecosystem: Engineered > Artificial ecosystem >...
ATCAAGGCCGGCCTTCTCGTCGGCGATGTAGACGCAGCGCTCGCCGACGAGAAGGCCGGCCTTGATGAAGGGGACGGCGGCGGCGAGCTGCTCCTCGCGGCTGTGGTAGATGAGACAGAGGTGGTCGCCCTGGCGCACCTGAGAGATTTCCCGTTCCAAACGCGTCGGCATGCTCAGACTGGGACTCGACTTCGTCCCGGCGCGTCACGCTCCGGGAGCCCAAGGGCCGTGGGCTATCGGGGGACCCCGGACCCGTCGAGCCTTCCCTCCTCGATGCGCCGACGCGTATGCTGCAGCTTAAGGGTTTCCACGACTCCACGTTCCCGCTTGCAGGCGATGGCGCCCCCCGGGGCGAGCCGCTCGGTCGGGACTGGGGGGCGGGACGGAGAGCGAGAATAGGGAGGTTTAGAAAAGAGAAGGGGGGCCGCGCGGGCGCCCCTGAGGGTTTGCGAGGTTAGATGGTGACGTCGTTGGCGAGCTTCGTGGGCTCGACGACGAGGGTGCGCTTGCCGATGGCGGCCTTGGCCATGCCGGTGCCGCTCACGGAGCCTTCGAGCTGGGCCTTCACGGTGATCTCGTGGACGCCGCTGCCGACGTTGAGGCTCACCCAGTTGAAGGCGTTCGCGCTGCGCGTCTTCAGGTACTGCTTGATGGTGGCGTCCTCGTCGTCGAACTGGAGGGTTTCCATGCGGTAGGCGCGGTTGCAGAAGACGACCTTGCCGGCCTCTTCACCGGTGTCATCGCCCGCGACGGTGACGGGGACGCCGTCGATCTCGACCCAGACCTTCACGGAGGCGATGGCCTCGCTCTCGGCGTTCCCGACAGTCGTGACGTAGGTCCAGAGAGCGCACTCGGCGGTCACCTGGAGGATGAGGTCGGTGGGGCCGGAGGAGCGGAGCTTGCCCTTGAGGATGGTGTGGACGTCGCTGACGCTGCCCTCCGTGACGTCGGTCGTCATGACCTCAAGGGCGGCCCCGGAGACGGAGACCTTGTTGGCGGGCGTGTGGGTGGCGGTGGCGGACTCGCTGCCGACCTGTGTGACCGCGAGGGCGGCCACGAGGGCGACGACGATGCCGGCGCTGAGAATCTTGTGGATCTGGATCAAGGAAGAGCCTCCACTTCGCGCAAGCCATCGAAGTGGACTGGTTTAAAGAAAGCGCGTCCGCAAGGGAGGGGTTGCGGATCCGGGGAACCGTATGATCAAGGGGGCCCACCCGCGCGCCGTGCCGTCCCCTACCGCTCGGCCACGACCGCGTAGTGTTCGAAGGGAAGCTGTTGGGCGGCCGCGATTTGCGTGTAGCCCGCGGCCTTGAGGAGTTCGTGGAGTCGAGCGGGCGACAGACGGCTCCCCACGGGCGGCCCGAGCGCTCCCGGGCCGGCCGGATCGAACTCGGCGACCAGCACGCGTTTCGCGGCGTGGCGGACATTCGTGAGGAGGCGGTCCGGGTGGGGCGCGTGGTGGAGGACGTTCGTGACGAAGGCGAGGTCGTTATCCCCAGGAAGGCCCCCGGCCTCCGCGTCCTGCACCTGGGTCGAAACGGGAAGATTCCTTCGATGGGCCTGAAGGAACGCGAGCGCATCCGGGGAGAGGTCGATGGCCGTGACGAGGCCTCCGAGCTCCGCGTACCGGAGCGCGAAGCGGCCCGGCCCGCAGCCAACGTCGAGGACGCGTGACCCGGGCGCGCCGCCGGCAAGGCGCCACCAGTCGTCCGCGAGGCTCAGGAGCTGCCCTTGCTGAACCCAGATTCGTTCCCACACGTCCCCGTGGACATGCCCCCGGAAAACCGTCTTCATGGAATCGTGCGAATGGTCGTGGGCCATGTCAAACCGCCTGGGGCTATCGGATTAGAAGGGGCGCGGGGCACATAACTGTGTCCCGGGGGCGGAGGTCGACATCAACGGAAGTGGCCGGACAGGAACCCACACAGCCCGCCCTCGCGGGTGTGGCGCGGCGTGCTCCCGCCGGGACCGCAGCGAGCGACGCGCCCAGAGGGCGCGGAGCGAGTGAGGACCCAGACGAAAAGGAGGGGCGCCAGCCCCGAGTTTTCGTCGCAGGCGGGAGCAGTTTTAGCGCACGCTTCGCGTGCGCACAAAAGTGCTCCCGCCGGGATTTGAACCCGGGTCGAAAGCTCGAGAGGCTTTCATGATTGGCCGCTACACCACAGGAGCGATTTGTGCTTGGGGTGGTCCCAGGCAGCACCCCCTAAACTGGCTTCCCCCATATGTATCTTTCGCAGGTTGCCCGGGTGTGTTTTCGACCGACTCGGGACCACCCCGGGGCGGGTGTCGTTTCCATCGTGGTTAGAGATAAAGCCAAGAAGCATCGAGCACGGGGCGACTGACATAGGTGAGAGCATGCCCCTTGATTCCACTCCCCTGTTTGAGAAGAGCCCGAATGGGACCCCTGGCACGTACCGTTGTTACATCAACGGGAAGTGGCGGGCGTCCTCCAATGGCGCCACGTTCGCCGTCACAAACCCCGCCACGGGCGAGGTGATTGCCCATGTCCCGAAGATGACGCGGGAGGATGCGGCGGAGGCCGTGGAGGCCGCTTACCAGTCCCGCCGCCGCATTCGAGATATTCCCGCGATTGAGCGCGTGGAGATCCTCGATCGTGCTCGGGTGCTCCTGGAGGAGTCCCGGCAGCTCTTCGTGGAGACGATCGTGGCGGAGTCGGGCAAGCCTGTGAGCGTGGCCGAGGGTGAGGTGAAGGCCACGATCGAGCGCCTCCGGCTCACGCTGGAGGAGGTTCGGAGCATGCGCGGCGACTACATCCCGGGCGACTGGGTGAAGGACACGTCGGGCAAGTTCGCGATCGTGCGCCGTGAGCCCCGCGGGGTCGTGGCGGCCATCTGCCCGTTCAACTATCCGCTGTTCATCAGCAGCGCGAAGGTCATCCCCGCGCTCGTGTCCGGCAACACGGTGATCGCGAAGCCGAGCAGCGAGACGCCCCTGAGCCTCCTCCTGTTTGCGCGGCTCCTCGAGCAGGCCGGCATTCCGCCCGGCACCCTGAACGTGGTGACGGGGAGCGGTCGCGAGGTGGGCGACGTCATCGTCGAGAGCCCCCTCGTGGACATGATCACCTTCACGGGGAGCACCAGCGTGGGCGAGCAGGTCGTCCTGAAGGCGGGCATGAAGAAGCTCCACCTGGAGCTTGGTGGCAAGGGTGCCGCCCTCGTTCTTGACGATGCGAACCTGGAGCTTGCGGCGAAGGAGGTGGCGAAGGGCGGCCTGCGCTTTGCGGGCCAGCGCTGTGACGCCATCGACCGCATCCTCGTGCACGAGAGCGTGGCCGAGGAGTTCATCGAGAAGCTCGTGAAGGAGGTGCAGGCGAACTACAAGACGGGCGACCCCCGGGACCGCAAGACGGCCGTGGGTCCCCTCATCACGCCGAAGGCGGCGAAGTTCGTGATGGAGCTCATCGAGGATGCGCGACAGAAGGGCGCGAAGGTTCTTACGGGCGGGACGAGCCACGACCAGTTCGTGGAGCCTACCGTCCTCGACAACATCACCCCCGACATGCGCGTGGCGTGGGAGGAGAGCTTCGGCCCTGTCCTTCCCATCATCCGCGTGAGGAGCGTGGAGGAGATGCTCGAGATCGCGAACAAGAGCGAGTACGCCCTCGACTCCGCCGTGTTCACGGCCGACATCAACAAGGCCTTCGGCATCGCGCGGCGCCTTGCGGACGGCGAGGTCACCATCAACGGTCACCCGGCCCACGGCGTGGGCCACTTCCCCTTCGGCGGCAACAAGAAGAGCGGCATGGGCCGCGAGGGGATTGGCGCGAGCATCGAGGAGATGACCCGCGTTCAGACCATCGTGTTCAACCTGCCGCCCAAGGAGACGCCCTTCGCCTGGGCGTAAACCCGTTATGTCCCCCGAGCCCAACGAGTCCCGAAAGAGCCGCAACGGAACGCCCGTCCTCGCCATCCTGGTGGGGGGCGGGCCTGCGCCCGGCATCAACGGCGTCATCAGCGCCACCACCCTCGAGGCCAACAAGGCCGGGTACCGGGTGCTTGGCGTCCGGAACGGTTTCCGCGGCCTCCTGAATCCCGCGGGCCCCCAGGTGGAGGAGCTCACGTACCAGAACGTGGGCCGCATCTACACGGAGGGCGGGAGCGTGCTCGGGACGGCCCGCGAGAGCCCCCGGCGCGACCCCCAGAAGCTCGCGAAGGTGATGCAGGCCCTCCGGGACCTCCACGTGAGCGCCCTCGTCACCATCGGTGGCGAGGGCACCCTCGCGAGCGCCGCCGCCGTCTCCGATCAGGGGCGGGGCTGGCTCCGCGTGGCCCACGTGCCAAAGACCATCGACAACGATCTCCCGCTGCCGCCGCACCTGCCCACCTTCGGGTTCCAGACGGCGCGGCACGAGGGCACACGGATCGTTGAGAACCTGAAGATGGACGCCCGCACCACGGACCGCTGGTACCTCGTGACCACCATGGGCCGCGAGGCGGGCCACCTGGCGCTTGGCATCGGGAAGGCCGCTGCCGCCACCGTCACCCTCATTCCGGAGGAGTTCCCGGGCCGCCGCACGAGCGTGCGGGAGGTCGTGGACATCCTTGAGTGCGCCATCCTGAAGCGGCGCGCCCTGGGGCGCGAGCACGGCGTGGCCGTTCTCGCGGAGGGCCTCGTGGAGATCCTCGAAGGCCTGGAGGCCATCCCGGACTCGGGGCTTGCCTTCGACGAGTACGGGCGCAAGAAGGTGAGCGAGGTCCGCCTCGGCCTCATCCTGAAGCGGGAGCTGCAGAAGCGCCTGCAGGCGCGCGGCATCACGACGCCCATCGTCACCAAGGAGCTCGGGTACGAGCTGCGGTGCGCGCCCCCCACGCCCTTCGACATGGAGTACACGCGCGACCTCGGGTACGGCGCCGCGCGCTTCGTCACCGAGGGCGGCACCGGCGCCGTCATCGCCGTGGATGCCGGCCGCATCATCCCCATCCCCTTCGATTCCCTGGTGGACCGCCCCACGGGGCGCACCCGCGTCCGGTACGTGGACACCACCACCACGGCCTTCCAGGTCGCATGGGAATACATGTGCCGCCTCAAGCCCGAGGACCTCCAGGACCGCGCCCTCTGGGCCGCCCTGGCGGTGCAGGCCGGCATGACCCCGGAGGCCTTTGCCGTCCGGTACGGCTACCTTGCCACTCCCCGCTCCCCGCCGCTGCAGGTGATCCAATGAGTCTTGCGACGCTGACCCTCCCGACCCCTCGCGCCGTTCACGACCGCGCCGACGATTTCGACGCCCTCGCCGCCACCGTGGCCCTCGGGTCCCCGGAGGCACGCGCGGCCGCCACGGCGGCCCTCCATCGCGAGGCGCGGCGCCGCGGGTGCGCGCCCGCGAGCATCCACGCCCTCTACCAGGCCATCGGGCGCGGGGACGTTCCCCCGACCTTCACGGTGCCCGCCATGAACCTGCGGGTCCTCACCTACGACACGGCCCGGGCCGCCTTCCGCGCCGCTCGCACCCTCGATGCGGGCGCGCTCCTGTTTGAGCTTGCGCGCAGCGAGATGGGGTACACCGACCAGCGGCCCCGGGAGTACGCCGCCCTCATCGTGGCCGCCGCCCTCCGCGAGGGCCACGAGGGCCCCGTGTTCATCCAGGGCGACCACTTCCAGGCCTCGCCCTCCCGCTGGCCCAAGGACCCCCAGGGGGAGGAAGGCGCGCTTAGGGACCTCATCGACGAGGCGCTCGCGGCAGGCTACCTGAACATGGACATCGACGCCTCCACCCTCGTGGACCTCTCGAAGCCCACGCTCCGGGAGCAGCAGCGCGTGAACGCCGAGGTGAGCACCCGCCTCACGCGGTACGTGCGCGAGAAGGAGCCCGGCGTCCCCGTCTCGATCGGTGTCGAGATCGGCGAGGTGGGCCACAAGAACAGCAACCCGGAGGAGCTGCGGGCCTTCATGGACGAATACATGTCCCTGCTGCCCCCCGGCATGGAGGGGCCCGCGAAGATCAGTGTCCAGACGGGGACGAGCCACGGCGGCACCGTCACGGCCTCGGGCGAGATCGCGGAAGCGAAGGTGGACTTCGCGACCCTGGGGGAACTCACCCGCATCGCGCGGGCCGAGTACGGCATGGGCGGCGCCGTCCAGCACGGGGCTTCCACCCTCCCGGACCGCGCCTTCCACCTGTTCCCTGAGGCCGGTTGCGTGGAGATCCATCTCGCGACGGGCTTCCAGAACCTCGTCCTCGACCACCCCGCGCTCCCCGAGGGGCTGCGCCGCCAGGTGGCCGAGTACGTGACCGCGAACCACGCCGCCCAGCGGAAGCCGGGCGAGACGGAGGCGCAGTTCCAGTACAAGAACCGCAAGTACGCCCTCGGGCCCCTGAAGGCCGCCTTCTGGGACCTCCCGGAGCCCGTGCGCGACCGGCTGGGGCGCGACCTCGAAGCGAAGTTCGCCTTCCTGTTCGGGGAGCTTCGCATTGGGCGGACCCTCGAGTGGGCGCGGCGCCACGCGCTCACTCCGAAGGCGCTCCCGACGGCGGGAGCCGCCACCGAGGCGGACCTCGGCAACCTCCTCGAAGGCGAATAGGCCGGGTTACCCGGTGACGGCATCCTCGCGGAGGAGCACGATCTTCACGCTGATGGTGCCGTCGAACTTCGCTACCTGGCCGAAGGGCCCGAACATCCCCGAGGTGGGGGAGTCCGAGGCGAGGTAGGTGAAGAAGAACCAGTTCGTCTGGACGTCGTAGGGGCTGTCCACCATCTGGGGCGTGGTCGTGATGAAGGCCTCCAGGGTGGTGCCGGCCACGGTGACCTCGTCGGGGGTGCGGAAGCTCCGCGTGTTGGCCGGCGAGTACGCGATGGCGGGCCGCGGGTTCGTGGCCCCCGTGGTGGTGTCCGCGTTCGTCCAGTTGAGGGTGATGTGGATCTTGCCCGTGTGGGGCGGCACGATGCGGCCCTCCTCGATGGGGATTTCCCCGAAGCCTTCGCTCGGCGCCACGGCCTCGAGGGGCCCGGCGGCGGGGAACACGATCCAGGTCTGCTTCGCGGGGAAGGTCCCCTCGTACAGGGTGATGGTCGTGTTGTCCTTCCAGAGGTCGGGGTGGGGCGGGGAGAGGAGGAGCACCTCGTCGCGCTTGATGGTGAGGGTGACGTGGGCCGTGCCGTTCCAGGCCGTGGCCTGCTCGCCGGGCCCGATGGGGACGAGGCGGAAGTACCACTTCGTGACCGTGGTGTGGGGGATGTCGTTGCTCGACACCGTGGTGGGGATGACGGCGGAGGCGCCGGGGGCGAGGTCCGCCGAGACGTTCTCGCCATTGAAGCTCTTCTCGGGAGCGCTCTTCCACATGATGCGGAGGGCGCTCACCGTGGGGGATGCCGTGAAGGTGACGGTGGCCACGATCTCCTTCGTCTCGGGCAGGATGAGGCTGCCCTCGGGGAGGGTGAAGGTGACGGCGCCGTTGCTGAACTGGCGGTTGAACAGGAAGAAGGGGTTGGAGGGCAGGATGGCGCCGGACTGGATGTCGCCGTCGAAGATCACCTTCTCCGTCTCCCCTTCCCAGGCGTCGTGGAAGTGGACGCGGTCGTCGAGGCTCTTCTGGAAGTCGCCGGTGGCGGTGGCGTTCGCCTTGGCAGCGGCGTTGTCGGCCACGAGGCCCGTGGGGGCAGTCTCGTCGCTTGTGTTGGCGGTTTCCTGCGGGGCGGGCGCGTCGTCGTCGTTGAGACACCCAGCGAGGCTTCCCGAGGCGGCGAGGGCCACAACGAGGAGCACCAGAGTCCGGTTCATACCCTATCGACCCCCACTCCGAAGGTGAGTATTTAGCTTTTGTTGAGAGGCTGCTGCAGTCTCGGGGATGCCTCCTGGCTCGGGGACGGACGGCGCGGGGTGAGGAGGGATGCATGCGAGCCCCGCCGCGTCCCGAGGCGCCGCGGCCCGCGCTTCGGCCTCCTCCGCCGGTGCTGAGGCACCAGAAGCGCCCCAAGGGAGAATGCCTAGAGTCTCCCGAATATTGTTATATACCCTGAGACGAATCGGCACGCCGGGAGGTTCCACTATGGGAAAATTCTCCAAGATTCTGCTGACTTCCGCCATTCTCCTGGCGTTCACAAACATCGCTGCGGCCCACCTGTCGAACGAGGAGGCCAACCCTCCGGGTAACTACGACAGCCCCGACTGCGAGACCTACCAGCACAACCACGTCACCGGCGAGAACGAGCGCGGCGACTCCCCTGTCTGGTCCTGTGAGGGCGAGCACTGGGACGGTCAGTCCGACTGGATCAGCAAGTGCAACCTCCACTCCACCTCCACGCCCTCCGTCTCCCCCAGCGCCTGGTGCGTCTCCGTCTCCACGTCCTCCCAGAAGGACTACACCAAGTGGGACGGCAGCCCCTCCAGCTCCACCCTCGACGCCTCCACCACCGGCTCCACCAACGACGGTGTGAAGGCCCACGCCGGCGTCGCCGTCCTCATGGTCGGCCGCACCACCGTCGGCTACGACGGCTGCCTCCTCTTCGGCTCCACCTGCAACGGCAAGGTCGACGGCGACGTCGCCTGGTACGGTGAGGACGAGACGGACAAGAGCCCCCTCGCCCCCATCTGCACCCAGGTCATGGGCCCCAACGGCACCACCAAGGAAGCCACCAACAACTGCCTCGCCTACATCTTCCAGAGCTCCGGCCTCGTCCACGCTCAGATCGGCGACGACCCCCAGCACCCCGACTGCCCCCCTGGTGAGTACGACGCCCACGTCGACTCCGACGACCAGGACGCCAACTGCAAGCGCGACAACACGTCCATCGGCGTTGGCTTCGTCCTCCTTCCCTAATGGGAACGAGTCCCGCCCGGCCCCCTGGGCCGGGCCTTCTTTTCTCTTCTTTCCCTTTACCGCTCAGCCTTGGCCCGGCCCCGGGGCTTGACGCCGCGCTTGCGGATGTCGCCCTTTTCCGCCGAGAGGCGGGCCACGTGCTCCGCCCGAAGGACCCCGCCGAGCGCCGCGTGGACGGGGCCGCGCCGCGTGAAGGCCTCATGGTGGGCGTAGAGGTCCCCTGGCGTCACCTTCCCATGGATGGTGTCGAGGAGGCACCGCAGGTCTTTCTCCTCGTCCCAAACGAGGAGGCTTCCCGCAGGGTCGCGGGGGGCGGAGGCTTCCGCGAAAGCACGGGCGAGCCACTGCCACTCCTCGGCCGGCATGTCGCTGCCCCACACGATGAAGGCCCCATCCACCACGGGGACCCACTTGCGCCCCGTGAAGGAGCGCGCGCCGGCGTAGGCGTAGGCTTCCCCGAGGGTGTGGGGCATGGGGGAATCCCAGTGCTCCACCGAGTCGTTGGTTTCCGCCGTGAACAGGATCTTCATGGGGATGTCGTGGCCCACGTGGGCGCGGGTGGCGAGGAGGGCCTCCAGGTTCGTCTGGAGGTCCTTCTTCTTCATGGCGAGGAACCCGAAGGGGCCGAGGTCGCCCCACGCGAAGTCGTAGGTCTGGAAGACGAGGTAGTCGAGGCCGGCCTCGGCGATGCCGCGGTAGTCCACGCCGTGCACGAGGGCGAGGGCCGGGTCGAAATTCATGACGTTGTAGGCCGCGAGCTTGCCGCCGGTGGCGTGCACCTCCCGGGCCATGTGGGCGTAGAAGCCGGTCCACTCCGCCGTGTTCCAGTCCACCCAGGCCGCCCAGTGGTGGGCGCGGACGTCCTCGGCCCACTCGGCGGCGGGCGCGTCCTCGCGCCCGAGGGCGCACCCCTCGTGGGGGACGTGGTGCGCGCTTTCCCGGAAGGCCTGGACCCACTCGGGACTATAGTCGAAGACGGTGAGGCCCTTCTCGTCGTGGCCGTGGTGGCGGAAGCCCATGCCACCGTCGCCCAGGAAGAGGCCGTCGAAGCCGAAGGCGGCCTGGAGGCGGCGGTACTGCTCGGTGGCCCACTCCATGTAGGGCTTTCCGGCGGGGATTCCCTGGACGGGGTCGGCGCGGAGGCGCTTCATGGGGTTGAAGTCCGCGTTCTGCTTCACGCGGTCTCCCCACACGGCGCCGTCGGCCTGCCGCATGAGGAGCTGGGGCTGGCGGTCGTCGACCCATCCGCACTCGTGGATCCAGTACCCGAGGAGGACGGCCACACCCTCGGCCTGGAGGGTTTCGACGAGCCCCTTGAGGTCGCGCTGGGTCCACGCGTGGGGGTTCGGGCCGTGGCGGTTGAGCGGCACCGCCGCGTCCGGCTGGTACGTACTAAACGTATGGTAGAAGGTTGGGGCGCGGTCCTCCATCAGGCAGACCCAGTGGGGGGTGCGTCCGGCGTTCTCCAGGTACCGTCGGCCGCCGTAGTCTTGCTCGTGAGGATGGAAGGCACCCAGGTCGACGCAGACTCCGACCTCGAAACCGCTGGCCATGGGGCGCAAACCCCCCGCGCATCTGTAATATAGGTTCTCGGCTCGGCGGGAGGCGGAGCCAGCCGCGTCCCAGCGGCATCGAGAGCCTGCCCGCACGGTCGCTCCCGGGGGCGTCGAGGAGGGTGGAGGGAGGGGCCGGGGCCGCTCCGCTGAAGGAAAGTAAGTCCCCGCTCCCAGATTTGAACCGGGGGCCTCCTGATGTCTGCCTGCCGGGGTTCCACCCGGGTCCTGTAACAATCTACAGTCAGGCGCTCTAGCCAGGCTGAGCTAAGCGGGGAATCAGACAAATCCCGCCTGGCGAGGCGAGCCCTCAATCTCGCCCACCCTATATATGGGTTACGTTGGGCCCACCTGAGGGCCCGGTGACCCCGTGAGGCCGACACGCTTATTCTCGCTACCGGGAACCCGGGCCCGGGTGCATGCATGAACATCATGGGGTCCAAGATCGTGATTGTCCGGGAAGAGAACGAAGACCGCTTCACGACCCGTATCGAGGAGCTCCTCTCCGAAGGGTTCCGGCCCGCCGCCGATTTCAAGGCCTTCGGGGACTGGGATGAGGACACGAAGGAGTGGCGGACGCTCTACGTCCTCGCCATGCTGAAGATGGGCGACGAGGGGGGCGAGGCCACCGAAGGCGGCGCCCTCGAGGCCCGGCGCATGTTCGGGTAGGCTCGTCGGACCCGTCGGACGCGTCTGACGCGGCGTCAGACACCGCGTCCGACGTGGGCGCGTCGGCCCCCTGTGTCGAGTGCGGTGATCCTTTTCTCTTCACTTCCCTCACCGGTCCGCACGGGCTCCATCGGAAGCTCAATTTCCATTGGAGAGTTCTTCCCTTCAGACACCAGTCAAGTCACTTTCCGAGACTCGTTTTCCTGTTGTGACTCCCCCTGGCGCGAACGAAACGGAAACTACAAATACAGCGCTCGCGTACTAAAGCGTCAGACAAGCGTCAGACACCTGACGCCTTCCGTGACCGCGATGACGCCCCATGGCGTCACCTCGGCACATGGGGTGTGTCAACGGGGCAGCACTTGTCGGAATGAGGGATTGCCAAGTGAACGACACCGAGCGCGTCACGCTCCGGTTGCCGGTGGACGACCTCCGCGACCTTGATCTCCTGATTGAGGCCGGGGAGTTCTCGAACCGGTCGGAGGCAATCCGCCGTGCCATCAAAGAATTCGTCCGTAGCCGGGCCAAAGATGTCGCGGCGGGCCTTGAGGCGCGCAAGGAACTGCAGCGCTCCTTCATCGAGCTTGAGAACCTCAAAGCTCAGGTGGAAGCGCAGCAGGAGCAGCTGAAGAGGCTGCTCACGAAGTAAACTGCTAGGCCTCACTTTGGGGATGGGATGCCCAAGAACTGAGGGCCGGGGGCTTCGGTCTCCGGCAAGCATGGGATGCACGCGCGGGAGGGAGTGATGCCCCTCTTGCAATTGCGGGGAGTAGGGATGCTCCTCGCCAAATTCGATTCACCCACGAAAGGGTGGGCCAAGGGGTAGGGCCACACGACCCGGCTTAGCGCAAGCAAGGCCGGTTTGGTCCCCGAAATACCGGAACCAGCCAAGTGGTGATTGGGATGCAGTCTATTATTGCGAGTGCCATTAGCAACACCGCCGTCAGCGGCCAGAGCGACGCCTCCGATGAATACGAGTCCTTCGGCGAGCCGAAGATCGTCATCGTCGGTTGCGGCGGCGCCGGCAACAACACCGTGAACCGCCTCCACAAGATGGGCGTCCGCGGCGCCGAGACGGTGGCCATCAACACCGACAAGATTCACCTCGACATCATCGAGGCCGACAAGAAGCTCCTCATCGGCCGCTCCATCACGCGCGGCCTCGGCGCCGGTGGCGCCCCCGAAGTCGCTGAGCGCGCCGCCGAGATGGCCCAGGCCGCCCTCGAGGACCTCCTCGACGGCGCCGACATGGTCTTCGTGACCGCCGGTATGGGCGGTGGTACCGGTACCGGTTCCGCCCCCGTCGTCGCGAAGGTCGCGAAGAAGAAGGGCGCCATCGTGGTCGGCATGGTCAGCACCCCCTTCAACGTCGAGCGCGCTCGCCTCGTGAAGGGTGAGGAAGGTCTCAACAAGCTCCGCAAGGAGTGCGACACGGTCATCGTGCTCGACAACAACCGCCTCCTCAAGTACGTGCCCAACCTCCCCCTCGAGCAGGCCTTCGCCGTGATGGACACCCTCATCGCCGAGACCGTGAAGGGCATCAGCGAGACCATCACGACCCCCTCGCTCATCAACCTGGACTTCGCCGACATCCGCACGATCATGAACTGCGGCGGCGTCGCCGTCATGCTCTACGGTGAGGCCAAGAGCACCGACCCCAACAAGGTCGTCGCCGAGGCCCTCAACCACCCCCTCCTCGACATCGACTACCGCGGCGCCACCGGTGCCCTCGTCCACATGACGGGCGGCCCCGACCTCAGCCTCCAGGCCGCTGAGGGTGTCGCCCAGGCCCTCACCTACGAGCTGGACTCCCGCGCCAACGTCATCTGGGGCGCCCGCATCCTCCCCGAGTTCGAGGGCAAGATGCGCGTGCTCGCCATCATGACCGGCATCCAGTCCGCCCACGTGATCGGCCCCGCTCCCGGCTCCCAGACCGTGGGCCGCCGCATCAACAGCCAGGACTCCCACGCCGCCCCCGTGGCCTCCGCGCCCTCCCGCGGCGCCGAGCGCCCCAACAACGGCTTCAAGAACCTCGACCTCCCCTGGGTTGGTTAACCCGGCCGATAGGTCTCGCCTGAGCTGACTCGCGAACACCCTGGTCCGGGAAGGACCCGCGACCCTGCGCCCTTCAGTGGGTGCGGCTCGCCTCGCCCGCAAGGGCGACACCCGAAAGGGCGTACAACTCTATGTGGAGCACACAAGCCCCCCAGGGCTTGCTCGCGGCAACGCGCGCAGGCACCGAGGGACATGCGAGCCCCGCGACCACTCCGGAGGCCTGGGCGACCTCCGAGCAGGATTCCCGCAAAGCCGGGACAAGCCCTCTTGGCGCCTCGCGCGCTAACAACTCCAGGGATCGTGATGCACGGTGCCCGGGGCGTCAAGACATTCTCTTTCCCCCAGGGGGTCATGCCCCGGGGAAGGCTTCGAAACCTCCTCTCCGGGCGGAGGCCCCCATCCTCCGCCCCTCCTGTTTACCCCCGAAAGCGGCCCCCTCGCGGCGCGGAGCCTCCCGGTTTCCGCGCCGCGCCCCTTTTCTCTCGCGCTCAATCGTTTCCGAGGATGAGCCGCGCGAAGACGTCGTCCTCCTCGAGGTTGACGTTGCGGTTGCGGGTGCTCGATTCGCTCGTGGTGCGTTCCACGTCGGCGATGTCGCCCACGTCGTCGAGGCCGAGGGCGAGGGCGTAGAGCACTTCATCCTGGTCGAGGTTCACGCGCTGCCGTTCCGTGCGCGAGGCCGCTACCGTTTCGTCCACGTCCGCGAGGGCGAGGACGTCATCCACGTCGTTGAGGTCTTCGAAGTCGTCGATGCCGTCGTAGCTGTCGAGCTCGTTCAAGCGGTCGAGGTCGCGGTCCGAGATGCGGCCCCCGTCCCTGGCGCGGTCGAGCAGGAGGACGTCCATGAGGTCGTCCTCCTCGCCGAGGGCGAGCGTGAGGAACACCGTGTCCTCGTCGAGGTCGAGGTCGCGCGAGAGGCTGCGGCTGAGGCTCCACGTGCGGTCGATGTTCGCGATGTCCTCCACGTCCCCGTCGCCGAGGGCGAGGGCGGCAAAGACGTTGTCCCTTGGGAGGTCCACGTTCTGGCGGTAGGTCGAGGCTCCCGTTTCGGTCTCGGAGGAACTCGTGGTTCCCCCGCCATCCTGTGCAGCCACAGCGCCGAGCGGCAGGAGCAGCGTCAGCACGAGCAGGAGAAGCGTTGGTCGTCGTCTTGTTTTCTTAGTAGGAAAAAGGTTCACTTGTCCACACCCCGAGGGCCCGCTCCGCTACCCATCCCTGAGGCGTGCGTGACTCCTCAAGGAAGGGCGCACCGGCGTTGGTGCAAGAGGGATCTGACCTTCCGGTCGATAGCGGAGGGCAAAGGAAAGAAAAAGGGAGGGCGCAGGGAGCGAAGGCTCCCCGACGTCCTGGTTACTCGTCGAGGGCGAGCCAGAGGAAGGCGTCGTCCTCGTCGAAGTTCACGTCCCGGTTGAGGGAGCGGGTTTCGGTGCGGGTGCGGTCGATGTCGGCGATGTCCCAGAGGTCGTCGTCCTCACCGAGGGCAAGGGCGAGGAACACGTCCTCGCGGTCGAGGCTCACGCGCTGGCTGAGGGTGCGGGTGGCGGCTTCGTTGCCGTTCACGTCAGCGATGCCGAACTCGTCGTCGAGGTCGCCGAAGCGGTGGGTCCGCCCGAAGCCGTCGCGGAAGGTGTCGTCCTCGAAGTCATCGAATTCTTCGAAGTCGTCACTGTCGAAGCCGCTGGAGGAGCGGCCGAAGCCGCCGTTCCTGCTGAGGAGCAGGAGGTCGAGCAGGTCGGAGCCGTCCCCGTCGAGGGCAAGCAGCGAGAAGACGTCGTCGTCGCTGAGGTCGGCGGAGCGCGAGAAGCGGCTCGTGGCGGTGTAGGAGCGGTCGATGTTGGCGATTTCCTCAATGTCGTCGCAGCAGCCGAGGGCAAGCGCGGCGAGCACGTTCTCTCTGGGGATGTCGATGGTCTGGCGGTAGGAGCTGGTGGCGGTCTCGTCCGAGGTCGAGCTCGATCCGTCCTGGGCGGCGGCGAAGCCGGCCAACAGGGGAGCGGCGAGGACGACGAGGAAGAGCGCGCCTGCAAGGCGGCGGGGTCTCATGGTGGCACATTCCCGGCTCTTCGGTGGCCGCGGAAGCGGATGCGCTCACGGGTCAGGGAAAAGTCAAGGTGTCATCGCGACGCCCTGGTGCATCCCCCTAATGGCCAGGGCATCGATGAAGCGACGCTTCGAGAAAAAGGAGAAAAGGACGCCCGGGAACCGGGCTGGTCCCCGCCTCAATCGAGGGCGATTCGGAGGAAGGCGTCGTCCTCGTCGAGGTCGAAGAAGCCGTTCCGGGTCTCGGACTCCGTGACGGAGCGGCGCACGTCCGCGATGGAGGCGAAATCGCTGTCCACGTCGGCGATGTCGTCGTCCTCGAAGAAGCCGTCCTCGTCGAACAGGCTTCCCGAGCTCCCGCTTCCAAGGTCAAGAGCGAGGGCGAAGAAGACGTCGTCCCGGTCGACGGTCACGTCCTGGGTGGCTCGGCGGGTGGCCGAGAAGGAGCGGTCCACGTCGGCGATGCTGAGCTCGTCATCCAGGTCGTCGAGGTCGAGGGAGTCGTCGATCTCGTCAATGTCGAGGCCGTTGTCGTCCGCCTCGTCAATGCCGAGCAGGTCGTCGAGGTCGTTCTCGTCGCCGTCCAAGGCGAGGATCGAGAAGACGTCGTCGTCCTCGAGGTCCACGTTCCGGAAGATGCTTCCGGAGCGGCTGAAGGTCGAGTCGATGTCGGCCACGTCCTCGAGGTCCACGTTGTCATCGAAGGCGAGCGCGCCGAACACGTTGTCCTCCTCGAGGTCGACCGTGCGGCTGAACGACTCGCTCCGGGCTTCCCGGGTCGAGTACGTGGATGCAGCCGCAGGGCCGACAGCAAGGAGGAGGCAGGCTAGGGCTACGAGCAAGCCTAAAGTCTTGGTTCTGATTTCCACCACCTTCCACAAACTATCCATCACGGGTCCTCGCCGGATGAGGGAGCTTGACCATTCTGACGCCCTTCTCAATGACATGTAAAAACCGGGCGCGGGATGGCGGGCTCGGCCAGGGGAGAAA
>Ga0247718_1000173_pt1 | contig 16072 bp, 15 predicted proteins | sample 21E_DmetaG_FD_189045 | JGI IMG/M metagenome (GOLD analysis project Ga0247718, IMG submission 189045) | Soil microbial communities from hillslope of Landscape Evolution Observatory, University of Arizona, Oracle, AZ, United States - 2-1-E_D | ecosystem: Engineered > Artificial ecosystem >...
CCCATGGACGAGGTCACCATCGACGAGGACTTCAACCGCGTCACCTTCGTCCAGATCGTCGGCTACAGCGTGAGCAACGAAGCCCACGGAAAGGGCGTCTACCGCGAGACGGTGACGGACCCCGACGGCAACCAGTACGTGACGGAGATGGCGGGCGAGACGGCCGGCTACAAGATCCAGTTCTTCGAGAACAGCAACCCCAAGGGCACCTGGAAGCTCGAGCACGTCGCTGGCGGCCCCGGCATCGCCTTCACGGAAGGCATCGCCTACCACCAGTACGACATCCTCGTGCCCGAGGGTCACGTGAGGACCGACCACTCGCACCCCGTGGTCCGCTAAGCCCCCAAGGCGGGCCTGCGGGCCCGCATCCTTTCTTTTTCTCGAAACCCTTTTTCCGCGAGGCACCGTTGGCGCCGCCCATGCGCCTCACGGTCCTCGGTAACCCCTCCCGCTACCTCGCGCCCTACGCGCCGGGCACGGGGTACCTGGTGGAGGCGGGCGGCGCCACCCTGCTCCTCGACTGCGGCCAGGGCGTCCTCGCGCCCCTTGGCGCCCTCAACCCCCAACGGTTGGATGCGGTCGTCATCTCCCACTTCCATTTTGACCACTGCCTCGACCTCCCCGTGGTCCTCCACGCCGTGCGCAAGCTGAACCCCCACCTCGTGGTTCCGTGGGCCTCCCACGAGAGCCTGGACCACCTCGGGAAGGCCTACCGTTTCCAGGGGTCCTTCGATGCGCCGGGGCCCATCCAGCAGGTGCGGCCGGGGGACGTCCTCCAGTATGGGGAGTGCACGGTGCGCGTGGGCGCCATCACCCACAGCGCGCCCGGGATCGCGCTCCGCATCGAGGCCGAAGGGAAGTCCCTGGTGTACTGCTCGGACTCCGCACACTCCCCCGACCTTGCCGCCTTCGCGAAGGGAGCGGACCACTGCATCGTCCACACCCTGATCCCGGAGGTGGAGCCGGACTCGGAGCACTCCCGCATCCACATGACGGCGGCAGCCGCGGGCCGTTTCGCGGCCGAGGCCCAGGTGCGGCACCTCCTCCTCGGCCACCGGTACTGGGAGTCCCGGGACGAGGAAATGCTCGGGAAAACCCGGGCCGCCTACGGGGGCCCCGTCACCCTCTTGAAGCAGGGCGACGTACTCCCCCTGTAGGAGGGAACCGATGGGAGGACCACCCCCGGAGCAGCGGATGAGGGCTGAGGCCTGCAACCGGTGCGGACGCACCGTGGGCGACCTCCGCCGCGCCCTCAGCATCGAGCAGCTGCGCGGCGCCGCCCCCCTCTGCAGCGTGCCCGGGTGCCCTCTCGTGCAGAAGATCCAGGGCTTCGCGAAGCCGCCGGAGGTGCGCGGGAAGGAGATTTTCGGGCCCTCGCCGCCGTCCGTTTTCGTGGGCCGCTTCGGGTACCCCCACGTCTCGCTCGGTCCCCTGCTTCCGCCGGGCGCCGTGGAGAAGCCCGCGCTTCTCGACAGTCCGCGGGACTGGACGGGGTCCGACATCCTCTCCATCCTGGGCTTGCGCTCGCGGCTCCTTCGCAGCAAGACCGTGCTCGAGGTGGATGCGGTCCGCGACCCGAGCCGCAGCCTCGAGGTGTCGCGGGAGCTCGCGATGGCCACAAAGCCCGTGGAGACGGAGATCACCCTCAGCAAGGAGCCCAAGCTGGATTTCACGCCCCGCCTGGAGGGTCTCACGCCCCCCATGGGGCCCTCGGTGGACGTGGTGAAGACCCGCATCACGGAGCACGTGGCCGTTCCCCGCAAGGTGGACCAGATCGTGAGCGACACGGACGTCCTCGCGGCCGAGGGCGCGTGGGAGATGTACCGCGGCGGCGTGGACCCTTACCAGATCCAGAAGATCTTCAGCGTGGGCCTTCTTGGCGAGCGCCACCACCGCAAGCTCGTGCCCACCCGCTGGTCCATCACGGCCACGGACGACGTGCTCGGGAAGCAGCTCATCGAGCGCATCAAGAACTTCCAGCAGGTGGGCGGCATCGAGTACCACTCGAGCGAGCTCTTCGGCAACCACTTCCACGTCCTGTTCTTCCCCCAGGCGTGGCGCTACGAGATGGTGGAGACGTGGCTGCAGGGCGACGACTGGAACGCGAACTCCGTCACCGTCACGGATGCCGAAGGGTTCCGCGGGCGCACCGACTACGCGAGCGCCATCACGGGCGCCTACTACGCCGCGCGCCTCTCCTGCCTGGAGCACCTCGTTGAGCGCCAGCGCCAGGCCGCCCTCCTGGTCGTTCGCGAAATCACGGACGACTACTGGGCGCCCCTCGGCGTGTGGGTGATCCGCGAGGGCGTGCGGATGGCCCTGGAGACGCCCGCGCTCGCCTTCGGCGAGGCGGCGGCCGCCATCAAGCACGTGACGCGGCGCGTGCGGGCAAAGGGGTGGTCCGCGCGCAGCCAGCTTGCCCGCGACCTCGTCCAGCAGCGCACCCTCAAGGACTTCTTCCGATCGGAAGATGGGCCGGAACCTTGATTCGGGCCTTCCGGCAAGACGCGCAGCCATGAAGGAGATTCCGTTCAGCGTGGGCGACCAGGTGACCTGGGAAACGCCCAACGGCACCGTGACCGGCCGCGTCGTGGAAATCACGACCCAGGATGGCGACCTCAAGGGCTTCCGCTACCGCGCCACGCGGGAGGAGCCCAAGTGCATCGTCGAGAGCGACGTGACGGGCGCGCTTGCCGTGCACCACCCCGCCGAGCTCAAGCCCCTCGACCAGTGACGCGCGGGCAGGCGGAACGCTTGTGAAGGCCCAAGGCCATGCAACATCATGACCCTCCGCAGCGTGAACCCCGCCAACGGTCGGGTGCTCCGCGAGTACGCTGAGCACTCCCCGGGGGAGGTGGAGCGACGGCTCAACGCCGCCGTGGAAGCCTTCGAGGGGTGGCGACGCTCCCGCCTGGAGGAGCGCGCGGACGTCCTGCGGGAGGCTGCTCGCGTGCTCGAGCGCGACCTCGACACGCACGCGTACCTCATCGTGGAGGAGATGGGGAAGCCCTTGGCGCAGGCCGAGCAGGAGGTGCACAAGTGCGTGAAGGGCCTCCGGTACGCCGCCGAAAAGGGCCCCGCCGTCCTCGCGCCCCGCCCCCTGGAGGAGGGCGTCTGCGTGATCCCTGAGCCCCTTGGGCCCCTCCTCGGGATCATGCCGTGGAACTTCCCCTACTGGCAGGCGGTGCGCTTCACGGCCCCCGCGCTCCTCGCGGGAAACGTGATTCTTCTCAAGCACGCAAGCAACGTCACGGGGTGCCTCCTCGCGCTCGAGGAAGTGTTCTCGGCTGCTGCGAGCGAGCCCCTGTTCCAGGCCCTCGCGCTCCCCTCAGCACGCGTGGGCGCCGTCATCCGCGACGAGCGCATCCGCGGCGTGAGCCTCACCGGCAGCGAAACGGCCGGCCGCAAGGTGGGGGCGGAGGCCGCTGGGGCGTTGAAGCCCGTGGTGCTGGAGCTTGGCGGCAGCGACCCCTTCATCGTGCTCGCTGACGCGCCCCTGGAGGCGGCGGCGAAGGCTGCGGCGCGGGGACGCTGCGTGAACAGCGGCGAATCCTGCATTGCCGCGAAGCGCTTCTTCGTGCACGAATCCCTGTACAATGACTTCGTGGAGGCCTTTGCCCACGAGATGGCCACCAAGCGCGTGGGTGACCCGCTGCAGGAGGAGACGGAGGTGGGGCCCCTTGCGCGGGAGGACTTGCGCGAGGCCGTGGAGCGGCAGGTGGAGGCCTCCGTGGAGGCCGGCGCCCACGTCGTGACGGGAGGCCGCCGCCTCGCGGGTCCCGGTTACTATTATGAGCCCACCGTGCTCGTGGACGTGCGCCTCGACATGCCCGTGATGGCGGAGGAGGTGTTCGGGCCCGTCGCGCCCGTGATGCCCTTCCAGGACGAGGCCCAGGCCGTGGCCCTGGCGAACGCTACCCGGTACGGGCTTGGCGCCGCCATCTGGACCACCGACCTCGATCGGGGCCGCCGCGTCGCGCGCCGCCTCGCCGCGGGCATGGTGTTCGTGAACGACATCGTGGCCTCCGACCCCTCGCGGCCCTTTGGCGGCGTGAAGGCCTCGGGCTTCGGGCGCGAGCTCGGCGAGGAAGGGTTCCGTGCCTTCGTGAACCTGAAGACGGAGGTGGTGCGGCCGCCGCCGGGGCCGCGCTCGGCTCGCGGCCGCGGGGAGCGGTTGCCGGCGGTGGAATGAATTGGAACGACAACGACAGGGCTCCGCGGCGCCAACTGCTCGCGGTGGCTGGACGCTACGCCGGGGCGACCTAGGGCCCAGGAAACGAGGCGGGCCGGCTCCACAGGAATCGCTCGTACCCCAACGGTTAAAAGCTCCAGGCCCCCTCTGTTTCAGGGGAACTGTATGGGGCAGGTAAGTGGGAGAATCCTTCTCGTTTGCATCGGCTCCCTCATCACCACGTTCGTTGGAGTCGGCGCAGCACCTTCCGACGCCGGGTCTACCGAGGAGAGCATCCTCCCCTTGGGCCATCTGGAGGAGCGGTGTTGTTTCATCCATGGCGTGGACCTCCATGAGTACCGCTCTCCTCCAGGAGCGATCGGATACAACCTGACCGGAAACGTCCTGAGCTTCTATCACGAGTATCCTTGTGTGCCCTCCGGTCCCGAGTGTGGGGAGAAATTTGGGTATTTCGTAGGCATTTATGCGCCGCCGTACACCGCCCTGGTGCCCTACACCGTTACGTGGAGATATGTTGGGCCCGCCCAGGTCGAATTCCCCTACACCTCTGGGTAAGGCGAAAAAACCCCGGCCCTCACCTAGCACACCCCCGTCACCGTTTTATCCGATCCGCGCTCTCGCCCACGGGTGCGCTTCCAGGGTCCCGTGGAGGAGGGCCGTTTCCTGTCGCGGCCGAACCGTTTCCTCACCTACGTGGAGGTGGACGGCGTCACGCGCGCCTGTTTCTGCTCGAACCCGGGACGGATGCCCGAATTCCTGGAGCCCGGTCGCCCCGTTCTCGTGGGGCCCCGCATCGGTGGACAACAGGGCCCCACCACGCACGTACACCTCGCCTTCCGCCACAACGGCGCCTGGGTGGGCATCGACACGCGCATCCCCGGCCGCCTCTTCCTGGAGGGTTTCGCCGCCGGCAAGTTCCCCTTCCTGCAGGGGTACACGGAGGTGCAGCCCGAGGTGACCTTCGGCGCCTCGCGCTTCGACTTCCTCCTGAAGGGCGAGGGGCTCCCGCCCTGTTTTGTGGAGGTCAAGAACTGCACCCTCGTCACGGACGGGCTCGCGCAGTGGCCGGACGCTCCGAGCGAGCGCGGCGCAAAGCACCTCCGGGAGCTCGCTCTCGCCCGCAAGCAGGGCTACCGTGCGGTCGTCCTCTGGATTGTGCAGCGGGGGGACGCGCGGCTCCTCACGCCCTTCGAGGAGCGCGACCCCGACTTCGCGAAGGCCGTCCGCCTGGCGGCAAAGCGCGGCGTGGAGGCCTACGCCTGGGGCTCCAGGGTGACGCGCGCCGGCGTCACGCTCGGGAAGGAGGTGCCGGTGGACCTCGGCCCTCCTTGAGCGGGGCACGCGTATGTCCCCCGGTCGCGCGGCTGCCCCGGGCGGACTGGGCTGGGGTCCAGGGGCGGAGCCACCGCGGCGAGCGGAGCGAGCGAGGGGCGGACGACTCGAAGGTCGTCCAGGCCTGGTCGGGGGGCACAAGGGGGGCGAAGCCGCAGCGGCTCCGCCGCAAGGCGCGGCCGGACCGGGGTCCGGCCAGCGCGCCCCCTTGGCACACGGACTGGCAGGGGCGATGCCTGCGAGCCTGCGAGCAGGGGGAGGCCATGCCAGGAAGTGTGCGCGGGCGCAGGGCACGCCATGAGGCGTGCCCGAGCACCGATCAGAAACAAGGAGCGCCATCCCTGGCGCTCCTTGTTTCTGGGCGGGGGAACGCGCAAGCCATAAGCACCGGGGCGGTCACCGGGCGCCCATGAGCCTCGCGGAGCCTCCCGCTTGGGTTGTGAAGACACTCGAGGGCTCCCGGAACCCCGGGGAATCGATCGACTCGGTCGCCGTCCTTCGCTCCTCCCTCCTGCATCGCCTCGCCCTCGTGAGGACGCCCACCCGCACCCTCCTTGTCGCCAAGGGCCTCTTCAAGGCCCGCGTGGAGGAGGTGCCCCAGGCGCTTCTCGGGCCCTCCACGTGCCGCTGGTGCGGCGCCCCCCAGAACCCCGTCCCGGAGCGCCCCGGCTTCACCTTCCGGGGGTTTGCCCTCTTCAAGCGCGAGGTGGACCTCGGGGGCGGCCGCCGCGAGACCCGGTACGTCTTCTCGAAGGAACGGCCCAACGACGCCGTCCCCTGCTTCGTCCCCGAGGGCTTCGAGGTGGCCGAGGACCCTGCCTCCGGCCTCCCCTACCTGAGGCGGGCAGCTTAAGCGGCGGCGCCACAAGCGTTATTACCCCCACGGGTCGGATTCGTGGGTGTGACGGCGCGCTCCTCCTGGCTCCTCGGGGCAATCCTCCTCGTCGCGGCGGTGGCCTCCTCCGGCTGCTTCGGCGACACGGGGACGGCGGCGGAAGACACCGCGCCCGGGAAGCGCCAGGGCACCACCAACCGCGTGGCGCCCCCGCCTGTGGATCAGGCGGAGGCCGAGCGCAACCTCACCCGCGCCCAGACGAAGTGGCACGTCCACGACCTCTGGGGAAACCAGGACATCCTCACGCTTCTTGAGGGCGACGTGGTGCTCCCGCTCAACGCCGACGCCGTGGGCCCCAACGGGTTCCGCAGCGGCCGCGTGGAGTTCACTTTCCCCCATGGCACCCTCGTGCCGCCCGAGGCGGGCCACCTGGAGGTGCTCGTGCTCTTCGAGGCCGCCACGGGGCTTCCCTTCACGGGGCTCAACCTGAGCTACCGCGACGCGGGAAGCGAGAACTTCACGAACCTGGGGCCCCTCGACCCGGCCTCGCCCGTGCGGATTCCCGTGGACTTCTTCAGCGCCGACGTGCCCCACGCGGGGGCCACGGCCTGGGGCTTTGTGCTGGAGGCGACGCCGGATGCCCGCGGGATGGCGCTCGCGAACGGCACGGCCCGCGTCACGATCACGGCCCACCGCGCCCGCGAGGTGTTCCTCGACCCGCCCCACGGGTCCGCCTTCCGCGGCGCAAGCATCGTCCCCCTCCTTCCCGACCTGCCCCTGCTCCTGTCGGGCGCGAAGCTCGCGGAGGGCAAGTACCTGGTGGAGCGCGACGGCGCCGCCCAGGTGCAGCCTGCGCTTGCTTCCCTCGCGCCGCGTAACGGCTCCATCGTTCCCGAGGGCGCGAAGAGCGTGCTCGTGCGGGTGGCGTGGACGGGCTCCGCCGTGGCGCCCTTCGCCGTCACCTACGAGGAGCCCAACTCCCCCTCGGCGGGGACCCTTACGGTCCTTGAGGAGGGGGCGGACTACCGCCTCTTCGGTCTCGAGGTGACGCCGGAGATGGTGGACAGCCCCTACGCCTTCCGTTCCGTTTGGCGTTTCCACCTGCATCTTGAGGGTCCGGCCGGACCCGTGCCGAAGCTTCCTGTCACGGTGACGGCGTGGGCGGCGGCGGTGCCCCCTGGGGATGCGGCAGCCCTCATCGGCAACATGTAACCGATAGGGTCACATGGGGTGGATATTTCTTGGGTTTAGAATAAATTTATGTTCCGGCGCCTGGATGATCACGGGCTGGGGCTGGCTGGTAATGAAACCCATGCAGGAAATGGTGGGCCGGATGATGGAGGCCGGACTCACCCAATACGAAGCGCAGGCTTACCTCGTCCTCAAGGACCTGGGTCCCTCCCGTGTGACGCAGATCGCTCGCGCAAGCGGCGTTCCCCGCAACAAGCTGTACGGTGCCCTCTCCGAACTGGAGCGGATGGGGCTTGCCGAGGCCGTGGTGCAGGAACCCCTTACCTACGCGACGCGTCCCATCAGTGAGTTCCTCCGCGAGCGGATCCAGACCCTGGAATCCCTCATGGTGGAGATTGGTGCCCGCGAGGCCGCGCAAGCGCCCCTCGCGGACAGCGCCGGTTCCCTGTCCTGACGCACGCGCGTCAGGGCGGGACGCCCTTTCTCGAGAGAAGGTCCACCATGTGAGCGAGACCTTCCACGAGGCGGGGGCCGGGGCGGGTGAAGAACGTGTCGTGGACCGCGTGGATGCGGCCCTCCTTCACGGCCTTCACGTCGGTCCAGCCCGGGCGCTCGCGCACGCGGCGCGGGTCCGTGCGGCTGCCGGCGCCGCACCAGCCGAGAACAATCACGTCGGGGTCCGCCTTCACCACCATGTCGGGGTTGATGACGGGCTCGGGGCCGCCGAGGTAGCCGAACACGTTGTGGCCGCCCGCCATCTCGATCATGTCGTGGATCCAGATGCCGGGGCCCACGGTCATGGTGGGGTTGCCGGGCCACTCCTCGTAGTACACCTTCACCTTCTCGGAGTCCTGCCCGTCGGGGTGCACCTTCGCGAGAATGCGGTTCGTCTCCGTGAGCATGCGGGAGGCAAGACCGTCCGCCGCCTCCTTGTTGCCCGTGAGCTCCCCGATGCGGGGAATGGAGCGGATGACGTCGAGGTACGTCTTCGGCTTGATGAACTCCACCTGGATGCCCGCGTCGCGGAGCGCGATGATGCGGTCGCGCTGGCGGTCGCTGAAGGTGGTGCCCGCGAGCACGAGGTCCGGCTTCAGGTCGATGACGGCCTGGGTGTTCACGTCCATGAAGCCGCCCACGTCCGCCTGCACGGACCGGGCCGCGAGCGGATAGTCGCAGTAGCGAGTAACGCCGACCACCCGGGGGCCTGCGCCGATGGCGAACAGGATCTCCGTGTTGCTGGGGGCGAGGGACACAATGCGTTCGGGCGGCCCGTTGCGCATGCAAAGGCACCTGTGTGAAGCCTGTTCAACCTTCCGTGATGATCCCTCGCACGGGCTATCGATCCTTATGTGGCCGCGGTCCCATGCAACCGCCATGACCCTCCCCCTGCTCGGCAAGCGCGCGCTCGTGACAGGCGCCGCCACCGGCATCGGGCGCGCCACCGCCCTCCGCCTCGCCCAGGCAGGCGCCGACCTCGTCCTCCACTACGCGCGCTCCGAGCAGGAAGCCAGGGAGGTGGCGAGCGCGATCCGCGCCCTCGGCCGCGAAGCCCCCCTCGAGCAGGCGGACCTCTCGGCGCCCGGCGAAGCCCTCGCGCTTGCGCGCCGCGTGGGCCCCGTGGACGTGCTCGTGAACAACGCGGGCACCATCGAGGGCCCCGTGGACACCGGCGAAACGCCCGACTGGCTGGCGCTTCACGACCAGCAGTGGGACCGCGTGATGAACGTGAACCTCCGCGCGCCCTACCTCCTTGCCGCCTCCCTCGCGCTGGGCATGCAAGCGCGCGGCGGCGGGACCATCGTGAACGTTGCAAGCGTCTCCGGCCTGTACGCGCTTACGGACGTGCCGCTCTACAGCCTCTCGAAGGCGGCGCTCCTCCACCTAACACGGCAGCAGGCCCTCGCGTGGGCACCGCTCGTGCGCGTGAACGCCGTCGCCCCCGGCTGGATCGCCACGGGCTTTGGCACCGGCCAGATCCTGGACGCGGGCTTCCAGCAGCAGGTGGCGCAAACCGTCCCGCTCGCGCGCATCGGGCGCCCGGAGGAGGTCGCGGAGGTCGTGTGCTTCCTCGCGGCCTCCGCGCCCTACACCACGGGGGCGGTCCTCACGGCGGACGGCGGCCTCGTGGCGGAGCTCCGGTGAAAAAGAGGAAGGAAGAAGAGGAAGGGAAGGTGGGGAACACCAGCTGCGAACCGGCAGGCGGAGGAGGGTGTTCCCCCCGGGGCTTTTTCGACTTGCGCCCCGGAACGTCGCCGTCTGCGTTATTGATGTTGCAAGTGTAACCTACATGTAAGGTCGCCCTTCACGTTTTTCAGTGAAGCTGCGGAAAACCGCGGCCTGGAAGCGATCCGCTTGCCGATCAACGAGCGCCGTATCGCGAAGCTGTCGAGCCTGGGGCTCTCCACCTACGAGGCGCGCGTGTACCTCGCGCTCCTCGACCTGGGGCAAGCCCCCGCCCGCCGCCTCGCCGAAGTCTCCGGGGTTCCCCAGACCCGCCTGTACGAAACGTGCCGCGCCCTCCACGAAAAGGGCCTTCTGGAGGAGACGCTCAAGAAGCCGAAGGAGTACCGCGCCGTCCCCATCAGCAAGTTCCTGGACAACGTGGCGCGGGATTACGAACGGCAGGTCCGCACCCTCCAGACGGAGCGAAGCCAGTGGGAGGACGAGTTCCGCGTCACGGGGGCGGTGCAGCCGCGCGCCACGGGCACCTTCCTCACCTATCACGGGTTGCGGCGGGTGCTTGAGCGCAGCCGCCTCATGTTCGAGGGCGCCCGGGAGTCCGTGCTCGTGCGCGCAAGCCCCTGCACCATGCAGCGCCTCCGCCCGCTCCTGCAAGAGATTCCCGACCTTTCCCGGGTGGACGTGAAGGTGGCGCACCACGTGACGGCCGAGACGGCAGCCTACACGGAGGCCGTGGCGGCCATGGCCCAGGTCCGACACGCGCAGGAGCCCAACCCCATCAGCTTCGTGACGGTGGACAGCCGGGAAGGCATGCTGTACCACTGGGACACGAGCGGCGAGGACGGGCACGAGCGCGACGTGGCCCTCTGGACGGACGACCCGGAGCTCGTGGCGGGCTTCGAGCAGAGCATCCACGACACGTGGAGCCAGAGCCTCCCCCTGGAGGAGCGGCTCCGCCAAATCCGGACGGGGGCGCCCGCCCGCTTCACGAAGATGATGCAGGGTCACTACTCGGGGAGACAGGTGGTGGACCTGCTCGTGCCGAAGGTGAAGCGCGGCGCAAGCCTCATCGTCTCCGAAGGGGGCCTCCGCCGCCTCTCCCAATCCCAGAGCTTCATGGACCTTCTCCAGCGCGCAAGGATCCGGATCCTCGCGCCCGTCACCACGAAGAACCTGAACGAGGCGCGCATCATGGCCCAAGCGAGCGAGCTGCGGCATCTGCCCTTCTGGTTCGGGCAGAACCACGTGCTCGTGGATGACGAGCTCGCCTTCGTTACGACGTACATCCAAGAGGGGAAAACCCTCGAAACCACGGACCTCCTCAACTCGGTGCAGAGCAACGAGCCGGGCATCGTGGAGGCGGAGCGCAAGCTCTTCGAGGGCCTGTGGAGCATCGGGTCGCCCCTGGAGCGGCGCGCGGCCGAGCTCACGAAAGGCGCCGAGTACCTCCGCACCACGCGCGAACCGCAGCAGGTGATCGCGTGGGTGCACGAGGGCTTGCGGGAGCCCCACCGGGAGGCGGCTTTCATGACGACGGCGGCGGGGCTTGCGCGCATCCTGAATGCCGAGTTCGAGTCGGCCCTCGATGCGGAGATGAGGGTGCGCCTCATCGCGCCCATCACGCCCGACAATCTGCCCCATGCGGAGCGCCTCGCGGCGCGCATGGAGGTGCGACACCACCCCGACATCCACCAGGCGCAGGTGATTCTGGATCAGGACCGCGTGGTGACCACCTACTTCGCGAAGGACGCGGACACCCCGGAGGAGGCGGAGATTTTCTCCGTGAACACCAACTCGGGCCACGCCGCGGAGATGGCGCTCACCCTGTTCGATGCCCTGTGGGAGAAGGCCCTCCCCCTGGAGGAGCGGGTGGCGGAGCTGCGGCACGGCCACGCCGCCGCCCCCCTCCGCTGAGGGGAGTCAGCTTTATCCGGGGATGCGGGGATGCGCGCCCCATGCCCTCCTGCGCGCGCTGTGGCACGCCCCTCATGGTGGAGGAACGGGCCTGCCCCACCTGCGGCGAGCCCGTTGCTCCGACCCCGGACGCCGTCTCCGTGGGGGACCTCTTCCGGGAGGCCTGGGCGGTCGTCACGAAAGGCTACGGGCGCTTCCTGATGGTGCAGGGCCCCGTCCTCGTGGTCCTGTCGGGGCTGTGGCTCCTCCTCAACCTGCAGGTGCTCACGCCGCTCCTTGCCGAGGTGGTGCCCCTCGCGGAGGCGCTTCAGGCGGACCCCGAGGGCTCGAATCCCGAGCCGTTCCTGCGCGCAACGGCAAAGCTCCTTGGTGTCGTGTTCCTCGCCACCTTCCTGCTTGGGGCGCTCCTCGCGCTTGCCGTGGGCCTCGGCATGCGCACGGCCCATGCGCTGCGCGAGCAGGGTCAGGCGGCGCCCGCCCTTGGGCCCGCCGGGAGCCTCGGCACCGTCGTCGCGGTGTACTTCCTCGTGAGCTTCGCGCTTCTCGGGATCGTTCTCGCGGGCCTCGCGCTCTCCTGGCTCATCCTGCCCCTCCTCCTTGCCGTGGGCGTCGTCATCTACTTCGCCCTCAAGTGGGCCCTTGCCTACCCCGTGGGCCTCTTCGAGCCCACGGGCGCCTTCGGCGCGCTTGCCCGCAGCGGGGAGCTCACGCGCGGCTACAAGGGGAAGATCTTCCTCGGCTTCCTCCTTGCCGGCCTCTTCCACATGGGTGTAACCCTCGTGGCCACCTTCCTTGCAACCCTCGCGGGCTCCTCCTATCTTCCCGAGGAGCCGGGGACGGTGCCCACGGCCGCCGAGCAAGTGGTCTCCGCCGTCGGCAGCCTCGTGGGCAGCCTCGTGGCCATGCCCCTGTACAGCGCGCTGCTGGTGGTGTTCTACCGCCGCCTCGCGCCCGCCGCCAGCGCCCCCGTGGCCACGCCCGCACCCTTTGCGGGCGCGCCGCCACGCCCGCCCCCCTTCTGACCTAGACCTTCACAGCGAGGCGGTAGAGGGCCGTTGGCGTCACCACGTGGATCGTGCCGTCGGGGGCGGTCTCCACGTCCGTGATGCCCTCCGGGAGCTCCGCGAGGCTGGTCTCGGCCACGATGCGGGGGCTGTCCTCCACCTGGAGGCGGCGCAGGTTCTTGGTCACGTAGTCGCCCACGATGAGGTCCCCTTCGAGGGCGCCGTAGGCGGGGCCGGCCACCTGGATGCCGGTGACGGCGATGGGGGCGCGCCACACCCACGCTGCGTCGCGGAAGCGGCTGTCCCGCGGAGCACCCGTCACTTCGGGCCACCCGTAGTTGGCACCTGCCTCGAGGAGGTTCACCTCGTCGTTCACGTTGGGCCCGTTCTCCGTGATCCAGGCGCGGCCCTGCGCGTCGAAGGCGAGGCCGTACACGTTGCGGTGGCCCATGGTGTAGGCAGGATTGCCGCTGCCAAAGGGGCCGCCGGGCGCCGGGTCGCCCTCGGGCGTGAGGCGCAGAATCTTTCCCATCACGGAGTCGCGGTCCTGCGCGGGGCCGCGCTCGTGCGCTTCCCCTGTCGTGATCCAGAGCATGCCGTCCGGCCCGAACGCGAGAACGCCGCCGTCGTGGTACTTGCTGCCGGGGATCCGGTCGAGGAGCACCTCGGGCGTGCCGCCCCGGCCCTCCGCCTCGCGGAGGCGCACCACGCGGTTCCAGGAGCGCCCGTCCGCATCATAGCTGTAGTAGAGGTAGACCCAGGGCTCCATCCCAAAGCGGGGGTGGAGCGTGAGGCCCAAGAGCCCCTGCTCGTGGTAGCCGCCCGGGTTTGTGACGTCCACGTGGGCCCACGGCTCAGGGTCCAGGGTGCCGTTGCGGAGGACGCGGACGTCCCCCGAGAGACGCTCGGCCAGGAAGATGCGGCCGTCGGGCGCGAAGGCCACCTGGGAGAGCGCGTTGAACCCCTCCGCCACCTTCACCACCTCGTACCCCTCCTCGCGGTCCGGCGTGGAGGGTCCACCGAGGCAGCCCGGGAGGAGCAGGGCAACAAGGGCGAGCGCGAGCAGGGGGCGAGCCATGCGCCCCCGATCGCGCTCGGGGGGTTAGAAGATAACCCCTTCTCAGGCCTCCGCGGTCGCCGTCACCAACCCCTTCTCGGGGGCGAGGAGGCCGGCCTCCCGCAGCTTCTTCACGGAGCGGTGGACACTGGGGGCGCTCATGCCGAGGCGGGCAGCCGCCTCGCGCAGCGAAAGATGGGGCTCGGCCTGCAGCAGCTCGTAGACGCGGCGGTTGCTCCCGGCACGGAGGACGGCCTCGCGGCGGGCAAGGTCGGGCGGGAGGTCCCCGGCGACGAAGTAGCGCACGTGCCGGTCCGTGTCCGCCGTCACGAGGAACTGCGCTTCCACGAGCTTGTCCAGGTGGTGGTGCGTCGGGCTCGGCCCGAGGCCCATGTAGTCCACGAGCTCGCCCCGGGTGATGCCCGCATTGGCGCGCACGCACTCGTACAGCCTGGCCCGCACGGGGTTGTCGAGGAGGCGGTCGCGCCGCAGCCGGGTGTAGAAGGGCAGCGCGAACACCTTGAGCGCGATGAGGAGGGCGGCGAGGGCGGCGGTGGCGGCCACCGTCACCTGTAGGCCCGTTCCCGGCGGCAGCGCGAAGCTGCTCGTGGACGCTTCCAGGGGCGCGGTCCAGCTCTCGCCGCCCTTGCCATCCACGAGGCCGGGGGCGAGGGCCGAGCGCATCTGGAAGTCGCCGCGCTCAAGGGACATGAGGCCGCCGGCCTCCCAGTCAACCCAGGCCGAGCGGGGCAGACCGTTCTTTTCGAGGCTGTCGCTGGTCACGATTTGGAGCCTCGCGATGGCGGTGAAGCGGCCATCGGGGGCTTCGCCACGGATGAGGTCGGCCCTGCTCACGAGAAGGCTGGAGTCTCCCAGCTCCTTCTCCAGGATGGGGGCGAAGGTGGAGCTCGCCACGGTGCGCTCCGGGTAGGTCACGGGCTCCTCTTCACGGGGCTCGAGCTCGCCGAGGATCGTGTCGGGGCCCGCCACGAGGGGTCCGTAGTCCCGGTTGATCACGTGGCGCACCGGGAACCCGAGGGAGCCCGCGGGGCTCTCCACGCCCGTGTAGCGGGCGCTCTCCGCGAAATAGAAGCGGGTGCCGCTCTGGACGAAGATCACCCACCGTCCATCCACCTCGCCCCGGTCGAGGACCACGTTGCCCATGTCGCTCTGCCCCGTGTCGTAGCGGGCGTTCACGAGGAAGGCGTTGGGGTTCTCGGCCATGAACTGAGCATACCCGACCGAGGGGTCCCCCTCAAGCGCTTCCAGGGCCTCGGCGAGGGAGTAGTCGAAGCGGAAGGCCTGGAGGTCCATCCGGTCGCGCTCGAACCGGGTGGTCTCAAGGGCGGGGTTCCTGGCGGGAAGGCGGTTCCCCACGTTTGCCTCAAGGAGGGGCCCGTCGCCCGGGAGCCAGCCGGTAAGCTCCTCCCGGGAGTGGAAGGGAACTGGGGGAAGCTCCCGCTGTTTCACCTGCTGGTCCTCATACCAGAGCTCCATTTCATAGTGCTGCCCCGTCACCTCGGTGAGGACGGGGCCGGGAAGGCCGTCGGCGAGGACGATGGTGAGGTTGCCCACGATGCGGTCCTCCGGGCCTCCGGCCGCGTAGGGGTACTCGAAGCGGAGCGCGGGGCGGCCATGGAAGGTGGTGGCCACGGCGGGCAGGGAGGGGGCGCCGCCGGTTTGCCAGGTGTGGTTGTAGCCGTCCCTCAGAAGCTCCGCGGAGGTGGGGGTCGCGCCCTCGGTCCAGGTCGCGGCGCGCAGGCCGGAGCGCAGGGGGCAGGGGATGTCGCTGAAGGACGTGTCGAAGGCGAAGGCCCATTCCATGTTGTAGCCGAGGAGCGGGACGCCGAAGAGGCTGAAATTGAAGCCGTCCCGGAAGTGGAAGACGGGGGCCTCCTCGCTCTCGGTGCGCACCGTGTCGGGGCCGCCGCGGAGGGCGTGGCAGCGCGCAAGGGTCCGCCCCTCCGGGCCGAGGAAATCCAGCAGGTACGCGTCCGTGCCGCGGTCGATGCCGAAGCGGTCGGAGGCGCGGCTCGGGCCCTCCACGGTGACGAGCAGCGTCCCGTTGCGCTCCTCCTCGCCGAGCCTCCACACGGCATCGAAGCGGAAGCGGTCCCCGACCCGGGTCTCCCCCGTGGTGAGCGTCACAGGGTCCTCCCTGAAGGGCGAGACGGCGAAGCTGAGGGCGGAGACCGCGCTCACGCTGAGGAGCAGCACGATGGCGAGCAGGGCGTAGAGGCGTCGCATGGGGTTCACAACCTCACGACGCTTCGGGGGGTATTCTTCTTCATGGGATGGCGGGCTAGCGCCCCCGAGTGCTCTTTTGGGCACTTAACCCGTTCCGTGGGCCAGGTGTGGGGTGATAG
>Ga0247718_1000174_pt1 | contig 16058 bp, 18 predicted proteins | sample 21E_DmetaG_FD_189045 | JGI IMG/M metagenome (GOLD analysis project Ga0247718, IMG submission 189045) | Soil microbial communities from hillslope of Landscape Evolution Observatory, University of Arizona, Oracle, AZ, United States - 2-1-E_D | ecosystem: Engineered > Artificial ecosystem >...
TCCTTGAAGAACACCTCCACCGAGTCGCAGTCGATGTTCTTCCCGAAACAGTGGTGCGGCACGAGCGCCCCGCTGAACGTCTTCGGAATGTGCATCAACTCGTGGATGAGGGTCCGGAGCTTGTCGTCCCGCGACTGCTTGTCGTACGCCTCCACCACCTCGATGGCGTAGTGCGCGGGGACGCCGAGCGCCATCTGCCAAATCTTCGGAAGGCTCCAGATACGGGCATAGATTCGCGCTGTTGCTCCCACGGAACGGAAGCAGACGACGCGCTGAGGATCCACGTGCGGGAACTGGTCCGGAAGGATGGCCACAATCTCCTCGATGTCCCGCTGCACATCCACCGCCACCTCCAGCTCGTACTTCTTCCTGGCTTTTTTCTTGGCCGGCGCCTTCGGCGCCTGTTTCTTGGTGGGGGGCACCTAGTCGCCTCCGCAGTGGCTGAGGGCGAGCTCGAGCTCCGAGCGAACCGCAGCGAGCGCGACCTCGGGGGGAACGGGGCAGCGCATTCCCGCGCTCCCCTCGTGACCGCCGCCCATGCCGCCAAACCGCGGCGCGAGGCGGTTGAGGAGGCGGCCCAGGTGGACGCCCCGCTCGGCAAGGGAGGGCGCCGCGCGGGCGCTCACGCGGGAGGCCCCGGCCTCCTTCCCGGTCGCAACAAGGGCCACGTCGGCGCCGAGGCGCACGAGGCCTTCGCCCGCGTCCGCCTCGAAGCTCCCGACGACGGCCGTGGCCACGAGGAGGCCGTCCACCGTCTCCACCATCGCGCGCTGCGCCGCCACGAGCTGGGCCTTGCGGCGCGCGAACTCGTTCCGGTCCTCGGGGCTCGCCAGGAGGTCAAAGACGTCCTCCATGCGGAAGCCCCCCACCTCCTGGAGATAGCCGAGGTCGCGGAAGGTGGCGGGGTTCGCGTACCGGAAGGAGCCGGTGTCGCTCACGATGCCGACGGCGAGGCCGAAAGCAACTTCGGGCGAGGGGGTGAAGCCGGCCTCCCGGAGGACAGCAAGCACCACCTCGCACGTGCTCGACCGGGACGCGTCCCGGACGACCACGCGGGCCTCCTCCCAGGCGTCCCCGTAAGCATGGTGATCGAGGAGCACGGGCGCGGGGACGCGGCCCGCAAGGGGACCGAGCTGGATGCGGGTGCTGCAATCAAGCACCACAGCCTGCCGGGAGGCCGCGGGGTCGGGCGCCTCGTCCACCTGGAGCCCCAGGCGCGCGGCAAGGCGGCGGCCCTCCGCGGAGACGCCCCCGGGAGCGCCCACGGTGCCGCCGAAGGTGGCAGCGAGGGCATGCGCGGCCCCGATGCAGTCGGCGTCTGCGTTCACGTGCACCAGGTAGAGGCAGCCCCCGGGGCGGAGGGCTTCCACGGCAGCCGCGAGGGTCACATCCCTGGGAAGCGGCCGAGCCTCATGAGGCTTCCGCGGGAGCGACGGCGGGGCTTCCGGTGGAGGCTATCGCCACCCGTGACGCAGGGGAGCGCCAGGGCCCGTGGGAGCGGTGGGTTTTTTCCCGACGATGTCTAAGCTTATATGTGGCCGGCGGGAGTAGTGGGGTAGCATGAGCGAGTCGAAGATCACGCTCGACCGCGCGACGTTCAAGGCTCTTGCGAGCGACACGCGCCTGGACATCCTGAAGCTCCTCGATACGCGTCAGATGACCGTGAGCGAGATCGGCCGCGCCCTCGACCTCAACAAGGCCACCTGTTTCGAGCATCTCACGAAACTCGTGGAGGCCGGCCTCGTGAACAAGCTGGAGGACGACCGCAAGTGGGTCTACTACCAGCTCACGTGGACGGGCCGCCGCATCCTCAATCCCGAGAAGATCACCTTCGCGCTCCTCCTCTCCTCGAGCTTCGCCGCCCTCGTCACCGGCATCGCCGCCCTCTGGCTCTGGTTCAAGGGGACGGTCCGCGAGGTCGCTGCGCCCCCGGGTGGGGCGGGTGCCGCGGACGCCGAGACGATGCGTGGCTTCAACGCGCCCGAGGAGACCGTGCCCGCGGACCAGGTCTCGCAGGTCATCCAGGATCCGGCGCTTCTCGTGGCGGCCCTGGTGCTCTTTGCGGTCGTGCTCCTGCTCGCCGGCCTCGCGTTTAACACCCTCCGGAAGGCCAAAGCACGGGAAGCCCTCTAATCCAGGGGCATGCGCGTGCTCCTGCGGGGCGTCCCGCTCACCGTGCCTGCCGGAACCGAGGTCACGTTCAAGGTGTCGCTCCTGAACGGGACCGCCACCGATCAGCGCCTCACGCTTCCCTCCGGGAAGCATTTCTCCTTTTTCGTGACCGACCCCACGGGTCGCCGCGTCCTCGATGCCGAGGAGGGGAGCTTCTTCACCCAGGCCCTCACGCCCCTCGACGTGGCCGCGGGGGACGAGGTGCGCCTCGGAAAAGTGACGTGGGCCGTTCCCACGAACGCGCCGCCCGGCGTCTACCACGCGCACGCGGCCGTGGAAGCCATGGACGGGCGCTGGGAGACGGACGCCACCTTCGAGATCCCGCCCGCGGACCGGCCGGGGCACGAACTGGGGTGAGACTGCCCTCACTCGTTCATGCGCTCGAAGTCGGCCTTGTCGAGGATGACGAGCCCAGTCTCCAGGTGATCCACCTCGGCCTGGGTGAGCTGGCGCTTCCGGGCGCGCTCGGAGACGATGGCGGAGTTCCCGAAGGGATCATCCATGACGAGGGTGAGCGGCTCGCGGCCTTCAAGGGCGCCGCGGAGCTTCGCGAGGCCCGCGTCGGCCACGGCCACGGCGTCCGGGTTGTCCTCGTTGAAGCGGCGGGCCATCTCGAAGACGGCAATGGCGCGCTCGAGGACGCCCTCGACGTTGCTCACGAAGCTCTCGGAGCGGGGCGTGGGCTCGGCGGTGAACCCCACCTCGGGGATCCGCCAGGTGCAGGAGTTGGAGCGAATCACGCGCGTGCGGAGGTCCGCCTCGCCCTCCACGAGAAGCTCGTAGCGGAGCGGCTCCTTCTGCTGCATGATGAGAAAATCAACGTGACGGAAGCCGCAGGTGCCGCACCGGAGGAGCGTCTCGAGGGCTTCGCCGAAGTGGGGAACGTCATGCGTGATGGTGCGCATGACGACCCCGGGAGCGCGGCAAGCGGGGCAGGGGGAGTCGAGGAGGGTCTCCCGGAAAGGAGTGTCCGTCAAGCAACCCCACCCATGATGCCCTTACTGCGCGACGACGCGGACCTTCTTGCGGTCCACCTTGATGCCGGTCGGGGTGACCAGGATGGTGCTCGTGCCGATGCCGGCGATGTCGCCGCCGACGTCCGCGGCGAGCTTGCGCAGCTCAGAGGTGATGCGCTTAAGCTGGAACTCATCGGACATGACAGGCCCGAAGTCCAAGATAAGCATGTTCCCCTCGTACACGTAGTTGATGTAGTACTGGAGGTCCTCGAACTTGTGGACCTCGCCGACCTTCACGAGGGTGGCCGCCGCTTCCTCGGCGAAGCCGCCCTGCTCGGCGATCTCGCCGAGGTCGATGTAGTCGGTGGGGCCGAGGCTGCTCTTCTGCCGGTCACGGGCGGGAGCGCCCGCTCCGAGAATCTTCTTTACAAGACCCATTGGTGCATCCCGCTCCCGTTTAAAGTTGGATACATCTTATAAAATTGACGAAACGAAGCGGGCGTGATGGCTCCCCTGCGGAGGCCGGTTTTCGATAGCTTCCGCCGGCGAGGAGGCAACGGCCGCGCTGCGCGGCTGCGGGCACGCGCACCACCAGAAAAACAGGGACCGTGACCCTTGAGGTGCTGCCTTGTCGAGCCCCCGCTGGAGGTAGCGCCCGCAAGGCGCTACCCTTTTGCATCCGGAACCATTGAACGGAGTCAGGCAGGCTAAGGGCTTCGGCTCCACCACCCAGGTCAACCCCTCGTTGCCGGGGTGGGGTAGCCCGCCTCAGAAGTGGGGTGAACTATGCACGACAAGACGGATCACGCGCAGCGCCGCGTGTCGAACACCGATGCTGGACTTACGACCGCAGAAGCGGGACGCAAGGGAGGTGAAAAGGTCCGGGAGGCCTATGGCCCCGACTTCTTCCGCCGCATCGGGATGAAGGGCGGACAGGCCCGCCGCAACCAGCTCGGCCCGGGAGGCTTCAGCGAGCTCGGTCAAATGGGCGGGGAAGTCCGCAAGCAGCAGCTTGGACCCGGAGGCTACCAGGCCCTTGGCAAGAAGGGCGGAGACAAGGTCAAGCAGAAGTACGGATCCGAGTTCTACGCCGAGATCGGCCGCAAGGGAGGCATCGCGAGCTGGACCGCGAACCCCTCCGGCGCGAAGAAGCCGAAGCTCAGCGACGCGGACCGCGCCCGCGTGGAGGTTATCCGCGAGAAGCTCGCGCGCGGCGAGGACCTCACCACCGAGGAAGCGGGGCTTCTCGGCGGCGCCATCCGCGTCGAGCGCGCGGCGGCCGCCAACTCCGCCGCCGACCACGAGTAAGCTCCCGGCACCGTCACGGCATGCTCAGCCGTGACGGGGCTCCGGCCTCGTTCTGCCAGATATGGAACGATCTCCGGAACCCCTTCTCCGGAGGACGATGAGTTTAAGAGGGGAACCCCCTATCCCAAAACGGGCACGCGCAAGGAGAACGCAATCATGTCCAAGGTTACATTCAGCATCATCAAGGCGGATGTGGGCGGTTGGCCCGGCCACAGCACAGTGCACCCCGACCTCATCGACGCCTGTGCCGCCTCCCTCGACACCGCGGTTGAGACCGGCGTCATCGAGGACTTCCTCGTCACCCACGTCGGCGACGACATCGACCTCATCATGAGCCACCGCCGCGGCGTGGACAACCCCGAGGTCCACCAGGCCGCCTACAAGGCCTTCCTCGCGGGCACCGCCACCGCCAAGAAGCTCAAGCTCTACGGCGCCGGCCAGGACCTCCTCAGCGACTCCTTCGCGGGCAACGTCCGCGGCATGGGCCCCGGTGTGGCCGAGTTCGAGTTCACGGAGCGCCCCAGCGAGCCCGTCATCGCCTTCCTCATGGACAAGACGGAGCCCGGCGCCTTCAACATGCCCATCTACAAGATGTTCGCGGACCCGTGGAACACCCCGGGCCTCGTCATCGACCCCAACATGAACAAGGGCTTCATCTTCGAGGTCTGGGACATCGAGACCCACCAGGCCATCTTCCTCTCCTGCCCCGAGGAGATGTACACGCTCCTCAGCCTCATCGGCGCGAAGAGCAAGTACGTCATCAAGCGCGTGTTCCCCAAGAAGGGCCACAAGCTCCCCCACAACGAGCCCGTCGCCGTGGTCTCCACGGAGAAGCTCGTTGAGGTCGCCGGCGAGTACGTCGGCAAGGACGACCCCGTGGCGGCGGTCCGCGCCCAGAGCGGCCTCCCCGCCGTCGGCGAGGTGCTCGAGCCCTTCAGCTTCCCCCACCTCGTCTCCGGGTGGATGCGCGGCTCCCACAACGGCCCCCTCATGCCCGTGGGGCTTGACAACGCCAACTGCACGCGCTTCGACGGCCCTCCCCGCGTGGTCGGCCTCGGCTTCAACGTCGCGAACGGCCAGATCGGCGAGCCCAACGACCTCTTCGCCGACATCGCCTACGACAACGCGCGCAAGCAGGCGCTCCACGTGACGGACTACATGCGCCGCCACGGTCCCTTCGAGCCCCACCGCCTCTCCCTCGCGGACATGGAGTACACCACGATCTCCAAGGTCCAGAAGGAGCTCCAGGGCCGCTGGACCCCCATCGACCAGGTCGCTCGCGCGGAAATCCGCGTGATCGGCGAAGTCGAGTAATCAAGTGCCCCCGGAGAACCCGCGCGGCGCGCGGGTTCTCCCGTTCTCCTTTTTCTTTCATTCAAACCGGGCGGCAGCGTGAGCGATAGCCCGTTGTCGGCGGTTGCGAACCAGCGGGCCCACTTATGAATAGTTCAAATACGGCGGCCCAGTAGTACATAAAGTATATAAACCCAGGGCTATATAAGGCATTTAAACTACCCCGCGGCCCGGGAGAGGGGAGGCGGGTAGGATCGTGACCCTATGGCGAAGATCAAGATCGAAAACGTGGTCGCTTCCACCTCCATCGGAACGGAGCTCGACCTCCAGAGCATCGCCCTCGCCCTCGATAACGCCGAGTACGAGCCCGAGCAGTTCCCCGGTCTCGTCTGCCGCCTCAAGGAGCCCAAGACCGCCGCCCTCCTGTTCCGCAGCGGCAAGGTCGTGTGCACCGGCGCGAAGAGCATCGACGCCGTCGGCAAGGCCGTCGACATCGTCACCGCGAAGATCGAGGCCTCCGGCGTGAAGGTGGACCGCAACCCGGTCATCACCGTCCAGAACATCGTCGCCTCCGCCGACCTCCACAGCGAGCTCAACCTCAACGCCATCGCCATCGGCCTTGGCCTCGAGAAGGTCGAGTACGAGCCCGAGCAGTTCCCCGGCCTCGTGTACCGCCTCGACAAGCCCAAGGTCGTCGTCCTCCTGTTCGGCTCCGGCAAGCTCGTCTGCACCGGCGCCCGCAAGCCCGAGGACGCCGAAGAGGCCGTGGACAAGATCACCGAAGAGCTGCAGGCTCTCGGCCTCCTGTAAGCCCTACCGCTCGACCCCGTGGCGCCCGGGAAACGCGCGCCCTTCTTTTTCTTCACCCTCTGCCTCAGAGGAGGATCTCCGCAGCGACGGGCCAGTGGTCGCTCGGCAGCCGCCCCTCGGGGCGGTGCGTGAGGACGCGGTGGGCGAGGACGTTCGCGTCGCGGGGCACGAGGATCCAGTCGATGCGCTGCGTGGCGCGCCCCGTGAAACCGTGATAGGTGTGGCCGGGCTCCTGAAGGAGGCCGCGGGCGGCATGGGTGTCCACCCAGTGGGCGGTGAGCTGCGCGTGCACGGGGCTCCCCGGCTCCGCGTTGAAGTCGCCGAGCAGCAGCGCGTGGGGGAAGCGCTCCGCGAGGAGGGCGGCCGAGCGCACGCGGGCCTCCTCGGAGATGTGGTCGAGGTGGGTGTTCGCGCAGGTGAAGTCGCGGCCCGTGGCGCGGTCGCGGAAGCGCGCCCAGGTGACGAGCCGGGGGCAGGCGGATCCCCAGGCGCGGCTTCCCGGCTCGTGGGGCCGGTCGGAGAGCCAGAAGTCCCCCGAGGCCCGTAGGTCGAGGCGCGTGGTGTCGAAGTAGATTGCGTTTGCCTCGTCCTCGCCGCGGCCGCAGCGTGCGGAGCCGACGCGGGAGTAACCGTCGAGGGCGCGATCGAGGGCCGCGAGCTGGTGAGGTAGCCCCTCCTGGGTGCCGAGGACGTGGGGCCGCTCGCTCCGCAGGAGGGCCGCCACCGCGTCGAGGCGATGGGTCCACGCGTTCGGCCCATCGTGCGCGAAGTCCCGGCGCAGGTTGAACGTCACGACTCGAAGCGGCGCCACGCCCCAAGCCCAGGACCACCTGCTATTTAGCGCCCTCACCCCTGGCAGTGTGGAGGCGCCCGCCCCCTCATACCTTCCCCGGGGCCGGGCGCGCTCCGCGCACGGGACCACAACGCTTAGGCGGGCCGCCGGGGATCGAGGCCCGATGGCCGCCCCCCAGGCACCCAAGGTCCCCATCTTCGACAACCACTTCCACCTCGACCCCGCGGGGAAGGTGGAGGAGGCGGTGAAGGAGTTCCAGCGGGCAGGCGGCACCCACCTCATGATTATCCACAAGCCCTACGGGGAGTCGCCGCGGTTCAACCGCACCGTGGCGGACCACCAGGCCGCCATGGAGACCACCCTCGCGCTCGCGGATCGGGTGCGTGAGCGCGTGCCCGAGGTGAAGCTGTGGGTGGCTCTTGCTCCCCACCCGGCCGAGTTCACGAAGATGATTGACGCCGGGTACTCCATCGCGGAGGCGGCGGCAGTTTACCGCGGCGGCCTGGAAGTGGGCCAGCGGTTCGTTCGCGAAGGCAAAGCGGTCGCCATGGGCGAGGTGGGCCGCCCCCACTACCCCGTATCGCCGGAGGTGTGGGAGGCCGCGAACGAGCTGATGCAGTACAGCTTCGAGCTCTGCCGCGACGCGGGCTGCGCGGCTATCATCCACAGCGAGACCGGCACCCCGGAGAGCATGGCGGACCTCGCCGCCTTCGCGAAGCGCGCGGGGCTCCCCCTGGAGAGGACGGTGAAGCACTACTCGCCGCCCCTCGTGAAACCGGAGCTCAACCACGGCCTCTTCCCGAGCGTCCTCATCGGGAAGGGCGCCGCCGAGGAGGCCATCCAGCAGGGGGACCGTTTCATGATGGAGACGGACTACATGGACGACCCCCGCTACCCGGGCGCCGTCCTGGGACCGAAGACGGTGCCCCGCCGCACGAACGAGATGCTCCAGAAGGGCCTCCTCACCGAGGCGCAGGCGTGGCGCATCCACGCGGAGAACCCGAAGAAGGTGTACGGCATCGACGTGGGGCTTTGAGGTCGCTGCAACCGAGGCCGCGGAACGCTTACTGGCGCAGGATCTTCTCCATCGCCTTCCCCTTGGCGAGCTCATCGACCAGCTTGTCCAGGTAGCGGATCTCCTGCATCGTGGGCTCCTCGACGTCCTCGACGCGGACGCCGCAAACCACCCCGGTGATGAGCTTTCGGGACGGGTTCATCTGGGGAGCCTCCGCGAAGAAGGTTTCAAAGTCCACCTCCTTCTCGATCTGGGCCGCGAGCTGCGCCTCGGTGTAGCCCGTGAGCCATCGAATCACCTGGTCAACGTCCGCCTTGGAGCGCCCCTTCTTCTCCGCCTTCGCAACGTAAAGGGGGTAAACGCTCGCGAAGCTCGTCGTATAGATTCGGTGCTTGGCCATGTCGAATCCTCCAGGCGGTCCCTGGTGCTTGCGGAGGCGGCGGACGCTCGACTCCGCGGGCAGCTTTCGGATGGCCCAGGGAACGGCTGGCGGCCTATTTATCCTGTAGGACCCACCGTGGAGGGCGGGCGCTCGTGCACCTGAGATCTCCCCCTTCACGCGCTGCCGCCTCTGACAAACTGTCGGTCGCGTCGACGAAACCCTCTTCCCCTGCTTAGGAGGTGGCTGCGCATGGCCCCCGCGCCCGCTCCAGTCGCCCTCGAAAACGATCCCCGCAACGCGTGCGTGGGCTGCGGTCCCGAGCACCCCACGGGGTTGCGCCTCGCCTTCCGGCGCGAGGGCGACACCGTCGCCACCACCCTGGAGGCCACGGGGCGCCACGAGGGGTGGCCCGGCCGCCTCCACTCCGGCATCCTGTACCTCGCGATGCTCGAAACCGCGAACTGGACGCTCTATGGGCTGCGGGAACGCGTGGGGCTCCCCGTGCGGACGAGCGCGCTCGAGGCAAAGCGGTGGGTGGCAACCGGGGAGACGCTCACCCTCACGGGGCGGCTCACGCCCCTCGGGGATGGGGGCGCGCGGGCGCAGGTGGAGGCCACGGACGGAACCGGGAACCAGGTCGCCGTCCTCGAACGCGAGTACGCCCTCCCGGACCGCGCGACCTTCCTGCGCCGCATGGGCTACGACGCGCTCCCGCCCGGGCTCGAAGGGCTCCTTCCCGAGTAACCCCCGCACCTCAGGCGCCCAGGTCGCGCCGCTCGAAGGCCCACATCGCGAGCGGAACAAGCACGAGCGGGAGGGCCACGAGAAGGAGGGCACCCCCGAGGCTGAAGCCGTTCACGAGGGGCGCGGCCTCGAGGACGTGCGCGAAGGGGGAGGCCCACCGGAGGCCCTCTGCTCCCTCCGCGAGCTTCCCGAGGGTCGCAAGCAGGAAGGCGGAGGCCGCCGCGGCCGTGGTGAGGGCGGCGGTGAACCCCTTGCGACCCCGGAAGGCACCAAGCGCGAGGGCGAGGGCGCCGAAGCCAAGCGCCAATAGCCCCAGGAGGGTGGCGGCGGCAAGGAGGTGCACGAAGGGGATCCCCATGCCGTACACCGCGTTCACGCCTGCAAGCCCCACGAGAAGCGCGACGCTGAGGGCCAGGGCCCCGAGCGCGAGCGCGACCGCCTTTTGGAGCACGATCCCGCCCCGGGGCAGGGGGTGGGCGACGAGGACGTCGAGGGCCCCGCGCTCCTCCTCCCCCGCGAGGAGGTCGGCGCCGCGGGAGATCGCGTACACGAGGAAGAGCACGGGAAGCGTCGCGCTGAAGAGCTGCGTCTGCAGGAACCCCGCGGGGGTGCTGATCTCGTTGATGCTGAAGAGCGCCTTCAACGCGGGCGGGTAGGTCTCGATGAGTTCCTGGAACTGATCGCTCTGCGCCTGCACCGAGGGCCACATGGACCCGATGAGGAAGGTGACGCCCGCCGTTGCCGCCATCCACCCGAGAAGGCTCCGGCGCTGATCCCAGAGCGTCTTGCCCCACACGCTCCGGAGGAGGAAGCTGCTGAGACTCACTGGGACCGCCCCCTGCCGTAGTAGCCGAGGAACACGTCTTCGAGGGACGGTTCCCCCACGGTGAGGTCGAGGAGGTCTTCCGTCGCGAGGGCGCGGACGGCGGGCCCGGTGTCGCCTTGGACGGTGCAGTGGAGCGTGCCGCCCTCCACGCGGACGGCCGCAACCCCCGGGAGGTCCGCGACGAGCTTCGCGACGGGCGCGCGCCGGTAGCGCGCGGCGATGCGGCGGACGGCGCGCTGGCGGACCGTGGCGACGTCCTCCGCCGCCACGAGCTGGCCTTCCCGGATGATCCCGACGCGGTCGCAAAGCGTCTCCACCTCGGGGAGGATGTGGGAGGAGAGGAACACGGTGGCACCCGCGGCGGCGGCCTCTTTCACGAGAGCATTGAACTCCTGCTGCATGAGGGGGTCGAGGCCGCCCGTGGGCTCGTCGAGGATGAGGAGCTCCGGCTCGTGCATGAAGGCCTGAACGATCCCCACCTTCTGCTTGTTGCCGCGGGAGAGGCTCCGGACCGGTTTCACGAGGTCGAGGTCGAGCCGCGTCGCAAGCGCCTCCACGCGCGCCCGGGGGACCCCTCCGCGGAGGTTGCCAAAGTACTCGAGCTGTTGGCCCACGGTCATGCGTTCAGCAAGCCCGAGCTCGCCGGGAAGGTACCCCGTGCGCGCATGGATCTCCCGGCTTCCCGCCCGGGCGTCGAGGCCAAAGAGGCGTGCGTGCCCGCTCGTGGGCCGGAGAAGATCGAGCAGGAGGCGGATGGTGGTGGTTTTTCCCGCGCCGTTGGGACCCAGGAAGCCGAACACCTCTCCCTGTTGCACCTCGAGGGAGACGTTGTCGACGCCCCGGCTCGCCCCGTAGCGCTTCGTGAGGCCATTCAGTTCGATCACGGTGTTGGACACCTTGGGATCACTCCTCCCAGGATAGAAGGCGCCTCGTCACCGTGAGGGTTCGCTTTGTCTGCGCCATAGATCAGGGCGTGGTTTATATCGAGGTCGGACCGTTGGGTCCCCGTGGAAGCAGGCCCCCTCTCCCCGCCGGATGCGCTCCGCGGGCTTGCCGAGATCGCAAACCGCGACGACGCCCTCAAGGCGCGCACCGAGGGCCTCACGTGGGTCCTCTGGGGGTTCGTGAACCTCGGCGTCGCCATGACCTACCTCGCCCTCCTCCCCGAGGAGGCGTTCCTCGGGGCGCCCGACCTCGCGTCGCCCGCCGTTCTCCTCGTGGGGTTGTACCCGCTCACGGGGATCCTCGCGACGGTGGGCCTCTGGCGCTCCGCCGCCCTCTCCTTCCCCACGGGCATGTCCTTCCGGCGGGGCCTCCTCTTCTTCACGGCCTTCCTGGTCATCGTCACCGTGCTGAGCCTCGGGTTCCTCCCCTTCGTCGGGTGGGAGCAGGGCGTGCTCGGGAAATCGGTGGCCGTGGGCCTCTTCCTGCTCGGCTTCGGGGCGCTCAACCCCCTTGGGTTCACGCGGAGCGGCCGGGGGAGCGCCTTCGCGCTTGGCGCCATCGCGCTCCTCGGCGGCGCGGCAGGACTTGCGGCAGGCCTCACGGGGACGGCAAGCGTGCTCCTTGCCACGGGCACCCTCGGGTGGGCCTGGGTGGCGGTGGGCCTTTGGGCGCTCTACCACGGTTGAGGTGTCCATGACCGGGGACGCCGACCTCGACCCGCTGCTTCATCAGCCCGTCCGCGGCCGCATCATGGCCTACCTGTACCGCAACCGGCAGGCGCGGTTCGCGCTCCTGCGGGATGCCCTCGACGTGACCCCGGGCAACCTGCAGGGCCACCTCGCGAAACTTGAGTCCGCAGGGTACGTCACCTCCTCCCGCGTCCTCCTCGCGATGTTCGAGACGCACTACGCGCTCACGCCCCAGGGCGCGGAGGCCTTCCGGGCCTACGTGGCGCGCCTGCGTGCCCTCATCGAGGAGTCAGGCGTGGACTGACCCGGCCCCCTTTCCGGGGTGCCGCAGTGGCGCGATTGGGCAACCGCAGCGACACAATCCTTATCAGGGCTGCATCGCCGTCGCCGGACCTATGGCGCCTCATGCCCGGACTTGGTTGATCCTCACGAGCTTGGTCACAATGGCTTTCGCCGGGTGCGTGACCCCGGCCGCGGAGGAGCCTGTCCCCGCCTCCACGGAGCTTCCCTTGGACCTCGGGGGCATCCTCCCCGTTCGCGTCGTGAACGTGATGACCTTCACCCAGTCCATCGTCTCGCCCGCCGTGGGCATCGCCACGGACCTCTACGAGCCCACGATGGAAGTGTCCAACACGGGCACCATCTACGTGGCGGGCCACACCATCCTCGCCGCCACCACGGGCACCCCCGCCTACTACAGCAACGACGACGGGAAGACCTGGGAGCCCCTTCCCTTCCTCGCGAACCTCCAGACGCCGCCCCCCGGCCAGGGCAGCCAGCCCCCGCCCGGGGACGAGGGCTTCATCGTCGCGGGCGACAACGGCCAGGCCTGGATGGCGGACATCTACCTCGCGGGCTTCAGCATCACGGGCTGGTGCGACAACGGCGCCACCCAGTGCTACGACAACCGCAACGCCTACGACCGCGTGGGCGCCACCGCCGCCGGCTGCCACCCCCTCAACCTCAACGACCGCCCCTGGGCCGCCTACGCCAACGGGAGCCTCCTCCTCGTGAACAACCCCGGCGGCGGCCCCATGCAGATCGGCATCATGGACGTGCCCCCCGCGACCCCCGTGGGCCTCGGCGGCGGCCTCGCGAGCGTTTCCGGCCCCAAGTGGAACTTCTGCGCGAGCGAGGGCGGCTGGATCCCCGGCATCCCCACCATGCGCGACGACGGCCTCTTCGCGGTTCCCCAGATGATGGGCGCGGGCGAGGACAGCTACCTCGGCATCGTCGTCGGCAACAAGGCCGACATCTTCGCCGTGAAGACCGTGGAGGCCTTCAAGGTGACCTCCGTTGGCGCCGGCACCTCCAACGGCGGCCGCACCGCCTTCGACAAGATGGGCACCCTCTTCGTGGCCGCGAAGAACAACACGCGGGACGCGGGCCGCACCGTGAGCGGTCCCTTCGGCGACAGCACCGTTTACGACCCCGTGGAGGGCCGCTTCATCCTCGCCGCGAGCACCGACGACGGGATGACCTTCAAGAGCGCCACCTTCAGCGTCGGCACCCCCGTGGAGTCCCTCTACATCGACGGCAACATGGCGGGCCCCGGCGCCCTCGTGTTCTGGTCCCAGGTGGGCGACAGCGACACCACGGCCGACTGGTACGTGGCGCACGCCTTCGTGGGCCCCGACGGCACCCCCGTCCTCGAGAACGTCACCCTCGCCGTGGACGAGGGCCCCGAGTACAGCGCCCACGTGATTGGCGCCGCCGCCGGTCCCGACGGCCGCGCGTACTTCCTGAACTTCGCCGACATCGCGAACCCCGTGGAGTACGCCGGCAGCACCCCCATCAGCGTCTGGATCCAGGAGAGCGGTCCCACCCTTCCCGTGGTGGTCGCCCCCGCCAAGGCCGCAGAATGAACCCCACCGCCGCGGGCACCCGCGGCGCCTCCTTTTTCCTTTACCGATTCCCCAGCGCCGCTGCCGCTCGGGCTGCCGGGCGCCGGGTGGACCCGACGTTGGGGCGCCGGGTGGCGGTCCTTCAGGGGCTCGGCGGGACCTCGAGGCGGGTCCAGCGGAAGAGGTCGGAGCGCTCGTGGAATCCGAGCCCCGCCGACAGGCCATCCGGGAGGGGCGCGTAACCGCTCGCGTCCAGGTGGGCTTCCGCCGAGTAGATCCGGTGGTTACCCGTGAGGTCGCAATCCCACACGCCGATGACCTTGTCGTCGTGCACCATGAAGAAGCGGAGGAAGTTGCCCTCGTCGATCCGGGGCGTGCCCCGGACGACGGTGTCGAGGACGAACCTCTGTCCCGCGGACGTTTCGGCGGTTGTTTTCCCGATCCGGGGAAGGGGCTCGGGGGCCGAGGGCGCCGCGTCTTCCAGGCGGACGGAACCAGTGGCGAGGGTGGGCCCGTAGCCCCACGCCCCAAGGGTAGCGAGGGTGGTGGCGCCCTCATCAACGAGGATAGAGGTGATCACGCCTTGCGCGCTCGCGTTCTCGCGGCCCCACCCGTCGGGCACGCCGACCACGGGGATGATGAGGACGGCGAGGCGGGTCTCCTCGGGCTCCGTGCAGTGCATCCCGAGGGCGATGAGCGCGCTGCCGCCCTCCGCGGGGAAGGGCTCCGCAGTGAAGCCCTCCGGCAGGTACGCCTCAAGGGTTTCAGGCACGGCCGAGAAGAGGATTTCCTGAATGGTGCAGTCTCCCATCTCGAGAATCTGGGGTACCTCAAGGGCCGGGAGCGCCCCTGGGTCATCCTGTCCCGTCGATCCGTCCCCCTCGGGCGGGGCCGTGAGACAACCGGAGAGAATCAGGATGAGAAGGCTCCCGAGGAGGCGGGCCCGCATGATCCGCAGAGCCCAAACGGAGGGAATAAACATTCCTGGAGGGATCAGGGAGGCGAGCGCCGCGCCTCGGCCGCCCGACTCCTCGCGTGGGAGGGTGCCGGGCCCCGTTGAACGCTCCGCTGCGGGAGAGCGAGGGCCTCGACCAGGAGGGTATCCACCGCCTCGTTGCCGGAGCAGTGGAAACCGGTGCCGCTAGGCGCCCATGAGGCGCCGCAGGGGAAGAAGCCCCAGGATGGGTCCCACGGCGAGGAGCGCTAAGGCGTACTGCCACGACCCCAGGAGCGCGGCCGCGGCGGGCACGAGCGCGAGGGTCACGATGGTGAGCGCGAACCCGAGCCCGTTCTGTACGGTAAGCGCGGTGCCCACGTACTCGCGGGGTGCCGCGCGGGCGCTGAGGGCGCTGTACATGGCGCTGTCCGCGATGACGGCGGCGCCCCACAGGAGCACCAGGGGCGCCGTCACCCAGAGCGGGGCTCCGAACAGGAGCGGCGAAGCAAGGCAGAGGACTCCGCTCGTTGCGAGCGCCGCGCGGGCAACACGGGCCTCGCCCCAGGAGAGGGAGAGGCGGGCCGCGAGGAGGCACCCGAGGGCGCCCGTGACGAAGACCCCGCCAGCAAGCCCGAGGACCACCGTCCGGTCGTACCCCGCGGCCGTGAGCCAGAAGGGGAGGAGGGCCCAGAAGGCGACCAGCTCCCACATGTGGCCGAAGTAGCTGAGGGCGCTCGCGCGGAAGGCAGGCTCCCGGAAGGCGAGCGCCGCGGCCCGGGGCGAGAACCGGGTCGCCGCCGGCAGGAGCGGGCCGGGCCGCAGGAGGGCCTGCGCGACGGCGGCGCCGAGGAGGGCCAGGAGGGTCGTTCCGAGGAGCGCGGCCTCCCAGGGGACGGAGAGGGCCCGCAGCAGGAACCCGGACCCGTACCCGAGGGTGCTGAAGGCGAGGAGGATCCCCAGCTTCGGCCCCAGGCGGGGCGTCCACGTGGCAAGCACCTTCATCGCGAGAGGATACACCGGCCCGCTGAGAGCCCCCACGAGGAAGCGCGTGAGGAGCGAGAAGGGCAAGCTCCCGGGGAACAGGAGGAGGGCCGCGTTTGCTGCCCCGGCGCCCACGAGGAGGAGAGCCGCGAGGCGGCCCGGCCCCACTCGGTCGGGAAGATTGAGAGCGGCCGCCACGAGAGTGCCCACGATGAAGCCCGCCTGGGAGGCGGCGCTCACCGCGGAGGCCTCCGACTCGGAAAGGCCCCACTCGCGCGAGAGGTCGGGAGCGACGGCGCTTCCCGCGAGATAGACCGCGGAAGACCCGAGGATCACAACGACCGCCACCGCCAGGAGGCCCCT
>Ga0247718_1000175_pt1 | contig 16012 bp, 7 predicted proteins | sample 21E_DmetaG_FD_189045 | JGI IMG/M metagenome (GOLD analysis project Ga0247718, IMG submission 189045) | Soil microbial communities from hillslope of Landscape Evolution Observatory, University of Arizona, Oracle, AZ, United States - 2-1-E_D | ecosystem: Engineered > Artificial ecosystem > Mesocosm...
CCTTGAGGCCGTCCATGACGACCTTGATGCCCTCGTAGAGGTCGTGGTGGCGCGTCCCGCGGAAGGATTGGGCGAGCTTGCGGAGGCGCTGCGTCGAGTAGTACGCGGCGTAGCGCGCCTTGGCTTCGCGGGGCGCGTCGGGCTGGAGGAGGAGTCCGCGGTCTTCGGTGACGAAGAGGAAGATTAGGCGGTAGACGAGACGCAGGAGCTGGCGGTAGTACTCGTCCGGCGTGAGCTCACCTTTCTGGAGGCGCTGACGGAGAGCCTTGTTCTTGGGGTGGCGCAAGAATCCGCGGCCCAATGTGATGAGGGCGTTCTCGACAGCGCCTCGCAGGAGGTCACGAGCGGGGGTGCCGCGGTTGGCACTTTCGTGCATCCACTTCTCGAGCCAGCAGTCTTGGCCGCGGAGGAAGCGAGTGTGGTGGCACATGCGCCAGAAGAGGCCGAACTCAGCGAAACTCTGGGCCTCCATCATGCCCTTCAGATCGAATTCGATGTAGGCGGGGCGCGTGCTGTTCGCATTATCGCGAAGGATGCGGAGCGAGAGGCCGTTCGTGAGGATGCCCCAGAGGGCGGTCTCATGCCGGTTCACGTACTCCTGAAGGGTGGAGTGGGGGTTGCCGCGGGCGTCGCCGCGGGGGCCCTTCTCAAGGTCTTGGCTGTGGGAAACGATGTGGATCGGGACGCCTTCCCACTCGTATCGGATAGGGTATTCCTTGCCCTCAATCTGGGGCGCGGGACGCTTGGGAAGGGGCCCGCCACCGAGCGCTTTCCAGAGGTCGCTAATCCAGTCGTGCGTGACGTCGAACGGGTCGTTGGAGGCGACGCGCTTGCGTAGCTTGAAGTACTGCCACGCGGCCTCGGCCTTGTTGTAGGCCTCGCTGACCTCGTCGTCGAGGCGGCGGCGGACCTCGTAATCCTTGGCCGTGAGCCCGCCCAGCTCCTTATCGCCTGCTTGGACACGAGCAAGATGGTCGCTCGTGAAAAGGTTGCCCTCAAGTCGGATGTACTGGAGGCTCACTGGAGGAGTCCCCCCATGCTTGGATGGTAGCTGTAGACGCCAATGAGATCGGGCTCTCCTACTGGATCCATGCGAATCTGGCCGAGCTTGGCCTTGGCAGCGTCACGGACGCGCCGGTGGCTACGGAGGGCTTCGCGGCAGCGCGCCTCGGCCTCGGCTTTCAGGTGGGCCTGCTCGCGGACATAGCGCTCCACGGCGTGCTGGAGGAACTCGGCCTTCTGCTCCTTCGTCATGTTCTCGCTCGGCTGCGCTTCAAGGAGCTCCCGTAGGTCGTCTCCCGCCATCCATTGCTCGTCGTCGGCGTTGTACCCGAGGAGCGCGATTTCCTCCACGAGCTTGTCTGTCTCGTTGCCCTTCCGGTCTTGGAGGCGGAGGCGGTAGCGGAACCGCGTGAGGTAAAGGTAGGTGACGTGGTCGACTTCGTTCGTGAAGATGGCGTTGGCACGGCTTGCCGGGCCTTCAACGAGGTCGTCCACAGCCGTTTCGATCGCGTAATGGCAGAGCCCCTCAATGAGGGGGTGCGTGCGGTGGAGGGGGAGGATGCCGCCGCCAGGGCTGGGCGAGAAGCTGGCTTGGAACTCGTCCTTGAGCGCGAGGATGTCCTTGGCGTCCCCATCCATATGGGTCGTCGCAACCCTGTAAACGACCTGCTTCTCGTCCTTCTTGCCATCGTTCTTCTTTTCGAGGCCCGCGCCAAGGCGGCGCATGACCTCCTCGAAGAAGGCGGGCGCGAGGTCGTCGGAGAGGGCCTCGTGGAGCGCGCGGATCTCCTCCTCGACCTCGTGGTCTTTGATGGACCGTTGAGCGAAGAGGGTGGGGCTGCCACGTTCCTTATCGGCGCGGTTCTGCCACTCGTCGTGGAGCGTCTGGACAGCGCGCTTGTCCTCAACGCCCCAGTCTGCGAGCGTCTGCTGAGCGCCCGATGAGGACTGGGGCCGGAAGAACAGCGAGTCCATAATCGCCTCCATCACTGCTTGGCTACGTTGTGGCACGGGCACGCTCACCCCTGTGCTGCTGCGGATGTTCTTGTGCTTCCGCAGGAGGACGTCGAGAACGATGCCGTCGATGAAGTTGTCCTTGCCGTAGAACGTAACTGCCGCAACCGAAGGTTTCGGCTGCATTAAGCGGTCGACGCGGCCGTCGCGCTGCTCGTGGCGAGTCGGATTCCATGAGAGGTCGTAGTGGAAGACCGCGTCGAAAACATGCTGGAGATTGACACCCTCGGAAAGGCAGTCGGTGGCGACGAGGAGCCGCTTCTCGTGGGCGGCAAGCTCCGCGATGCGCTGCTCGCGGTCCTGGGGGTTGTGTTCGCCCGTTACGACTTGGATAGTGTAATCCTTGAAGCGCTCGCGAAGCTGGGCAGCGACGTAGTTGGCAGTCTGGATAAATTGGCAGAAGACAATCACGCTTCGGCCGTCGCTGAGGAGTTTCTGAATCGACTTGGCGGCGGTTTGGAGCTTGTAGTCTTTCGACCCAGCGAGCTTGTCACAACGCGCCGCCCAGGCTTCGAACTCGGGATTATCGCCCACGCGGGCCCCCACAACCGTGTCGCGCGTGGCTTCCTCCTCACCATCTTCAAAGGTCTGGGTCTTTCCTATCTGGTCCACCTCGGCCTCGTCGTTCCCTGACTCGACCCCGCTACGCGTGCGTAGCGTCACCGCGGCCGCGTCGGGACTCGACGCGAGAGCTCGGAGGATGGAGAGGAGGCTCCAGTATTGGATGCGGCGACCCTTGTCGGTCGTAGCAGCCTTGTATTTCCCCCTTGAGGCCTCGATAATGTCAACTATAAGGGCACGGTAATCGGGATGAAGCGTATAGGCCAACTCGTCGGGGACAAATTTCGGGAAGGGGGTTTCTTCCATGAATCGCTCAATGTCCCTTCGGCGGCGCTGCACGAGGTATGCGGCGAGGCGCTCCCGTTCCCGCTGGCGGTGGGGCCCGCTGAGATCGTCCGGGAGCGAGCTAAGCGACGGGTCAAGCAGCGTGAGGAGGCGGCGGAAAGCATCCTCATCGCCAGTGTGTGGGGTGGCCGTCATGAGGACCATGTGGCGGTCCTTGTCACGACTGAGGCGTTCTACAACTTCATACCGGAGGTGATCGACGTCATAGGCGGCCTTCACTCCACCGGTTGTGCAAGTGTGCGCCTCGTCGACGATGATCAGCTCTGGCGCCTCACGGATGAATGTGTCGCGCCGGCTTGTCTGCTTGACGTAGTCGATGCTCGCAACTACGATGGGGTGGCGCTCGAAGACGGACTCGCCGGCGTTGAGTTTGCGGTGGACGCTATCGGCGGTGCGCGCGAGGTACAGCACGGCGTCGAGATGGAACTTTTCCTGGATCTCACGTTGCCATTGCTCAGCTAGGTGGGGCGGGCAGAGCACGCAAAAGCCACGAATTTCGCCACGGTCCAGGAGTTCCCTGGCGATAAGTAGTGCCTCGACCGTCTTCCCGATGCCGACGTCGTCGCCGATGAGGATGCGCGTCGTCGGTTGGCGTAGCGCCATGAGTAGTGGCACGTATTGGTAGGGGCGCGGCTTGACTCGGATCTTGCTGATGCTCCGGAAGGGGCCGGTGGTGTTTCGATTACCAAGGCGGGCCGCGGTCCACATGAGCCACGCACTGCGGTGGTCTCCCAGGTGCTGGAGTGTGGGTGGAGGGAACGTGCTGGACTCGACCTTCTCGACTTCGGTGAGGATGGCCGTAGTCTCTTCGGTGCTCCCTCCGAGGGGTTGAACGCGGACGAGCTCGGCCGTGCTGTCGGGGAGGACTATCCAGTCGCGTCCGCGGGCCTTGACGATAGAGCCGGGGGCGTAGGTCACTTCTTACCACCAAAGAGGTCGCGGTTTTCTCTAATCTGCTGGCGCCAGCGTTCAAGCACATCGGCTTCGCTCTCGCCTCTACTACATTTGAACCGGATGAAACGAACCCCGCGGTTCTTCAACGTCCGCTCCACCTTTTCATCCTGCAGCTTGACGGGTTTCTCGTTGTGGATATCGCCGTCGGCATACACGAACACGGGGGATGAGGCCTCGTAGGAGAAGTCCGGGAGGGTTCCGAGCTTCTCATAGTGTTTCTGGGCGTGTGTGGGCAGGTCGCAACCTTCCTCGTTGAGGAGGTGGAGGAGCATCTGTTCCGACCGCCACTCGCACTTCGCCCAAAGGTTCTGGAATTGCGCTGCGCGATCTAGATTCGTGCTGCTGGTCTCGATCGTGGCGGCCTTGAGGTCCAGGAGGATGTCACGGACCAGGTGGCGGTCTACGAGGCGGTGATCGCGCTGGTTCATGTAGGAGAGGAGACAGTCGTAGCAGGCCTGTCCGCAGGGTTCGCCCCGCATGTCTTTGCCGCGGTCGGTGCCGTCGGGGTCAAAGTGGAGGATGTCAAGGGCGGTGTCCGCAACGCGGGCGAGAGCTGTGGGGTCCCGCGCGAGGTGGCGAAGGACGCCGGCCCCGCCTGCGTTGTCCTCGAAGAGAAGGATGCTGCGGCGGTCGTCCATGTTGGGAAGCGCTTCCGACCTGAGCTCGCGGTCCTCTACGTAGTACACCGCTTGTATGGCGGACTTGAGAGCGGCTTGCAAGCTCGCCATTGTTGCCAGGTCTAGCCCTTGCTCAGGCGTGATGAGGAGCGTGTTCGTGGTGTCCTGGACGTACGGGACAACGACCATGGGTTTGTCGAGGGGAGAATCGGGCTCGTCCTCGTCATCGGTTTGGCGAGCTGCCCAGGTCCCGGTCTCGAGGTCAATGTGGTACCCGTAGTCCGTGTCGACCCGCCGGCGGCGTTCACCAACGTTGATCTGCCAGATGTCGGCACTGGGGGTGTAACGCAACGTGCCCCAAGCCTTGCCGCCAACTTTCACAGTCGCCATCCGGGTAGAACCGTTGAAGCGCGTTGCGGTCCTAATCTCGAAGCCCATGCGACGGCGTTCTTCCTCGTCACTGTTGATGTGCTGTAGACGCTTCGTCGTCACGTTCGACATACGGTATAGCCGATCGAAGCGTTCCAAGTCGGTGGACTTGCAGTTCTCGCACACATCGGCGTTCCGGACGTCTGTGACTTCGTGGTAGTATCCGCACGCCTTGCAAATCTTCGAGATATCGAGGATGACGCCGTCGGTGTCCCCCTCTGGGGAAGGGGGCTGCTGGGCTTTGACGATCCGATACTTGCTCCCTTCATGGTAAATGATGCTTCGTGGGCCGAATTCGCTGATGGCGACAAAACGTGGGCGGTTGAGGAAGTTGTCCTGGGTGCCGCGCCGGCCAGGGATGAAGGCGGAGAGCGGGAGCCTCGGGAAGTTGTACCCGGGGAGGAAGCCTTCGCTTGCAAAGTACCGGTAGGAATAGAAGTCGCCCTGCCAATCCTTGCTCGCGTTCATGAGGACGCCGATCTGTGATTGTGCCTCGCGCTGTAACCGTTGGGCTTGCTTGCGGAGCTTATCATCCCCACCTGCCTGGAGGATGCGGTCGCCTTGGCGGCGTGACTGGTCCTTCGCTGCACGAACAAGGTTCCGCCAGCGTTCAAGGGTCTTCTCGAACGTTGCGCCAATGGTATTGATCACGTTGGCGACCCATTGGTCGCTGTACCAGTCAGCCTGGAGGATCTCAGGGATCTGGTTGATGATGCCCTGCGCGATCTTGATGGCCCGGTCCTTGACCTCGCGATTCTCGAGCCTGCTGCGGACGTCGGCCTTCGTGTCAAGATAGCCGGTATCGAGGTCCTCGGTCTCTACGAGCTCGCCGAGGTTCGCGCCAAGGTCGAGGTCGCTCTGCTTGAGCCAGATAGCGTGGACGTGGCTCCGGACGAGGTCCTCATTGGAGAGGTCGATGCGTGGAGGAGTAACGCTGCCGCGTACCATGAGGTTCGAGCGGCGGAAGAAGTACTGATCGTGGGGGCTGCTGCGGCTGCAATAAGTGAACACGAGAGCCGGTTGGCCACTGCGCCCGGCACGGCCGCTCCGTTGCGCGTAATTCGCGGGAGTGGGCGGGACGTTGCGCATGTTGACGACATTGAGCTGCGCGATATCGACGCCCAGCTCCATGGTCGGGGAGCAGAAGAGGAGCGGCAGGACACCCTTCCGGAAGTCTTTCTCGCGCTCCTCACGCTCCAGGGGTGGAACTTGGGCCGTGTGTTCCTTTGCGCGCATCCCGACACCCAGCGTGCCCTTCTCACGATAGTACGTGACGAAGAAGGGATTCGTACGGCCCTCGGCCAGCGTGGGCGTGCGGAGCACATCGACAGCTCCGGCTGTGCCGTTGCTTGGCTTCCAGATGAGCTTCTCGACAGCAATACGGTAACCGTGAGCGCTCGTGCCGCGGACGGTCTCTTGGTGGACGAGACTTGCCTTGCGAAGGGCAAGAAGGAGGTCATTGATAACGGCGCTGACGTGGCCACCATTCCAGCCGTTGCTTGGCGTAGGCAGGTGCGACTTAAGGTAAAGGCCGAAGTTGCTAGTCGGTCCAAGGAAGACGAATGCTCCCCGCGCCCCGTCGAGCTCCGAACTCGTGCCAGGGATGAGCACTTTGCCAGTACGAAGATCCTCGTCCTCGTCAATTGCCCATTGCCATGTGAGCTGGTTGGCGCTTGCGCGCTGAAGCTCTTCGAGGTCGTCCCGCCGGAGGATATCGTGCCGGATGCAGAGCTCGCGTCGCATGTGGTCAAGCAGGACTGTGAGCATGTGGCGGCGCTGGTCGCGGCTTGCTCCTTGCAGGCTCTCATGAGCTGCCTGCCAGGTCGGTGCATGGTTTAGGATGTCGTCGAGGAACGGGTACTCAATGCGTAGGAGGCCCGTCTGCTCAAGGTTAGGGCTCGTGACGCGCCAACCCCGCTCAAGATCTCGGAGGACGCGGTAGGTAATGACATCCTTCATTGTCCGGCGCGCGTCCTCTGCCGGTCCTGGGAGGAGATCCTGTTCAGCAGCATAATCATTGACGTCCAAGTTCAGGGCTTCGAGAACCGCGTCAGGAATGTCTTTCGTGGCGAGGCCCTGCGGATGCTTTGATAGAGCTGCAGCGAGGCCGCTTCGGAGGACCCCAACGGCGCGGAAGTCGTTGAAGTGACCCGCTTGGAGGGAGGCGTCTTGGCGGTTGTCGGTGAAGCTGAGGAGCTTCCGGGCCTCGGGCGAGAGGTCCGTTGCCTGGAGGCCGTTAAGGGCGCTGAGGGTAAGGATCGTTGTGGCGCTGCTTCGAGCTTCAGCCTCGAGGCTCACGAGCTTGGTGTAGTCGCTGCGGTTGCGGAAGTTATAGCTCACGCCGCACCTGAGGCAAAAGCGGAAGGGGGTAGGAAGGATGGTCGCCGGCAGCCCGCCCGACTTGACCGTCCCGTCGGAGGCAAGCTCGCGGTTGCGGGGAATGTATTCGTTGCGCTTGCTGCGGAGCTTTCCGCGGTCGTCCTTCCAGTCAGGGGGGAGGCGGTGGAAGCAGTCATCCGGCCAGGCTTCTTCATCAACGTAGAGATAGACGGGCTCGTGACCCTCGGGAGATTGCTTGTCAAAGAAGTGGCGCGGCTGGAAGCCTTCGTCGGTGTCCCAGGCTGTGAGATATTCCTTCCCACATTCGCGGCAGAAGACTAGCGGGAAGAGGGGCTTTGTTCTGTCGTCCGGCTTTGTGGCCTGTCCATTGAGGGTAACGTAGCGGGACGCCGGGGGCTCAAGTGTAACGTAGGGAGTGCCGCCGCGCGTGATGAACTGGTGGAGGCGGAAGGCGAAGGCTCTGGCGGCCTCATCACCGGCTTCGGCCGCGCGGTACGACGCCATCAGCTGGGTACGGATCGCCTTGATGCAGGTGTCACGGTCGATCCCTGTGAGGTCCGCGAGTAGCTGCCCGGCGCCTACGCGGCCTGTGATGGGGATTGGGCGGGCGCGGACGAGGCGGCCATCCTTGTCCGAAGCGAGGCCTAAGGTGGATTCGATCCAGGATGAAAGAGGATCATCGCGGAAGGTACCTGTGTGCCCGTCCTGCAGGCGCTTACAAAGCTGGGCCTTCACGTCTCCCTGAAGCTCAGGCGTGCACCGGCGCAGGGTTTCGCCGATGACGTTGTCCCGTGGGATGGTGATGCCGAAGATACGGCTGGCGACCTCTGCAACCTCGGCCTGCGGGTCGGCGGACATATCACTCGCAAGCGTCGCACTGGTCCCGATCGCGAGAAGTTCGGGCGCGTTGAGCTCGCTCTTGACGCGGCGGATGAGCATGGCCACGTCGCTTCCCTGGCGGCCGCGGTAAGTGTGGAGTTCGTCGAAAACAAGGAACTTGAGCCCCTGGGCCGCACTGATGAGTTTGTCTTCTCGAGCCCTTGTGAGCACGAGTTCGAGCATAACATAGTTCGTCAGAATGACGTCGGGGGGTCGCTCCATGATTTCGGCGCGCTCTTCCTCCTTTTCCTGGCCTGTGTAGCGTCGGAAGGTGACTGGCGGCTTGTCGAAGCCTTCCTTCAGGAACTTTTCCAGCTCGCCGATCTGCGAGTTGGCGAGCGCGTTCATAGGATAGACGATAATCGCCTGGACCCCCTTGCCGGATCCGTTCTTGAGGACATGGTCCACGATGGGGACGATGTACGTCAAGCTCTTGCCTGAGCCCGTGCCGGTGGTCACAACGTATGGCTCGCGCGCGAGCGCCTTCCTGAGCGCGTCGAGTTGGTGTCGGTGGAGCCTTAGAGGGAGGTTCTTGTTGCCCTTATCGACGCGGAAAATCTGGGCGGTCGTGGGGTGGAGGGTGCCGTTGTGGGCGAGTTCCTCGATGGTGGGACCGGGCTCGAAGCTAGGGTTGATCTGGACCACCGGGTCGGGCCAGAGCAATCCCGCATCGAATTCGTGGTGAACAGCATCACGGATCCTGGGGTCGTCGATGACGGTGACGCCCTTCACGTAGGCTTGGTAGTCGCGAACGAGGTCATCGCGCAGCTTGAAAACGTCCACCTTTTTCTCCTCCACCGTCGCGATGCCCGGCCCTTGGGGCTTCTGGGTGACAGACCGGCCGCACCCAAAACAGGTCAAAACCTCTTAAATGTGAGTGTGGTGCCCACCGCCGGCCATCCCCGTTTGCCCCTCCATTCGCCCTTGGACCAGGTTATGTAGTTATGCGTTTTCGCCCTCGGCTTCCGCTCAGAGATTCTTCAAACTATGTGCGTGGGTCTATGGGAAGAGAGTAGGCCTCCCCCGTTGTTGGTTTAGCCAGGATGACTCCCATTGCCCGGAAAGGACCCGGGCACTATAACTCCCATAGGTGTCTGGAGTCGTCATCGACGATGCGTCGCTACAACGCGACCGCATCGTTTTATGTAAGCTCGTGCTGGGTGCCTCCATGTAGGCAGCTCCCTCCACAACACAATACACCCGTGCTCATGCGGGTCGACAAGGAGTGCCTGCTGAGCCGGGACACTACAGGGTGTCAAAGTATTCCTTGATCTTATGCGCCATCAGCCGGCGCCGCGTTGCGAGAAATCCTGGATAGTCCTCTACGCTCATCTTCTCGATACCCTCGGGGATGCAGTGCGCCGCCAGGTTCTTCTGAAGCTCCTCCGCGTCCACAATGTTCCCGTACCGCTTGTTGCCACCTGAGCACTGCTCGGCAAGCTCTCCGAAGTACTTCTGGGGCGGCTTCTGCCCGATTGCGATGTTGATCTCGGACTGCGTGACCGCGTAGTTCGCAATCTGGTTGTACTGCCCGCGCGAGAGGCTCGCCTTTTTGAGGTATTCCTTAGGGAAGATGTGGTGAACATCGGATTTGACCTCGATGAGTTCGCGTACCGAAATGTCCTTCGAGAGGAAGCCTCGGTCATTGAGCTTCACTTGTGCAGCCTGGAACACCCGGAAGTAGGGGCTGGACGCGACGGACGTATCCATGGCCTGCGGCAGCGAGGCCTCCCAGAAAGCATCGGAGAGGGTCCCACGAGTCGTAGCTTCCGAGTAGGCCGCGATGCCTTGAGCGTGGATTTGGCGGATGTCGTAGTCGATCATTGACTCTGGTGACCCAGAATAGCGGCCGGTTAGGATCGACATGACAAACCAGCGGCGTACATACCGCTCAATGTCTGCATCGGGAACCCCCTGCTCGCGTAGCGTGAGGTAGAGGATGTATGCGAAGTTGACTGCATTTTTGGAACCGATCATGCTGGAGTCGACGAAGCCAGCGGATCGGATAATCATCAGGAAACGCTTGAAGTGCGTCTCATTCATGAAGTTCAGCACAGACTCCCGCATCCGGTTGAACGAGTCCTCAACGATTGCTTCCTCGAACTGTTTCGTCTCAAAGTTGCGGCCAGAAAGCAAGGCCACCAGGTCCTGCAGCTTGCCCCTCCGGAAAGCCGTAGTGAAGGCGACCCGAAGAATGTCCGTGTACGTGGGGTCGTAGATGTCGTCGTTCTCTCTCCTCAGCCATGCCATTGCCTGCATGTAATCCGTCTTCGCGAAGGCTGAATCCTGTTTTTGGATGGTGGAGTAGAACTCGGGGGCTACCGCTAGCCGACCGAAATAGTCGATGGCCTTGCGGAGCGTGTTGCCGCCATGCCTTTCGTTGACCGCGATTTTCGACATCGCAAAGTCGGCTTGGCTGAGTTCTGACCCTGCGGAGTTTACCCGAATGAAGATCTCGGCGACGGTGTCAATGTCAAGGTCCTCAGAGAGTTCGATAACTCCGACGTGGTTGTTGACGATCTTGCGGAGCTTCTCGAAGGTTGAAAACAGGGCGTCCTCATCCACCTTTGGGTTGGCGGCGGCGTAGGCTTTTGTGATCTGCATAAGCCGGACGTCGGGGGCAAAGAGTTCAGCGACGTCAGGGATCCAGGAGGCGTCCTTCTGGATTGCGGGGTTGGTGACTTCGAATCGCTCCTCTTGTGGGTGAAATGCGATCCTGATTCGAACAACTTCATAGTCCTTCGTGAGAACCTCGCGGCCAAGGAGTGCCGCCATCAACGCGGTGACGCGCTGCTGGCCATCAATGAGGATCCGCTTCCCTGCAGACGTGGTGCCGTCTTTCAACTTGACCGAAGGATTGCGCCACGCGATGAGGTAGCCGACGGGGTAGCCTCTGTAAAGAGAGTCCAACAGGTTGCGGACCTGCGTCGCCTGCCACACGAACGGGCGCTGGATTTCGGGGATCGCGATCTCGCCAGACTTTACCCAAGTCAGGAGTGTCTCGATCGGGTGCGGTGTGACTGAATAGCGCTGCAAGGCCGGGCCCCTGTCATGCGGGATAGGTCAAGTTGATATTAAACTCCTCTCTCGGCCCCCCCGCCCCATCACTCAGCGTCCTTAGGGGCGCGCAGCGATCCTCCGTCTCTGCGCGGCCGGTGCGGGGACTCTCATGTGTTCGTTGTCGCCTGCGGGCGAGGCGAGGGTTTGGTGTACCAGGCGACGAAATGCCATTGGTGCTCCTTTGGCGCCTGATTCTGGGGCAACGTCGCAGTCCACAAGAGCTCGCATTCCTGGTCCTTCCATTCAAAGGGTGCTCGGTCTCCCCCTTCCGCTTTCCTTCCCACGCTTGCATCGAGCGCTAGCAGTCCTTTCCTCTGCAAGGGACGGGGTGAGGAGCACACGTCGAAGGGGAGGTAGCCTCGATTCGACCTCTTGAAGTTCTCAAGTTCAGTACTTCGTGCCACCAAGACGAAAATCCGGTTGTCAGCGTTTGCATGGGCGAGCTTGTTGAAGTCGTAGAGGATGCTCCCGAGTGTGCCGGCGCCTCGTCGGGAGCTGTTGCTTTCCCCCTTCAGTGGGTACTTTACCTCTACCAGGAGTTTGCTTGCAGGAAGCCACAGATCGAATCGGCTCGACCCGCGTTTTTCCTCGAATACTATCCCTCCAGATGGCAGGTTCCAAGCGTCTTGCAGACCCATTGCGAGGCAGTGTGTGACTGTGGCCTCCGATGCCGGCAAGTTTCCACCTTGCACGTAGGCGGTGAAATGGTGAACGAATGAATTCAGGGCGTTGCGGTACGCATACTCCGGAGTTCGGATGGGGCTGTCTGCATCCGCACTGGTGCGTCCACCCTTATATGGAATGATTCGGACCGTGTTCTCATTGGAACTCTGTGGAGTTTCGGCGGTCGTGATTCCCTCCATCCTGCTCTCACGAGGTGGGGGCGCGTCACTCAGCCTCCGGCCGAAGACCTCCACCATGGTTTCCTCCCCCTGGCCTGTGCGCTCACCATAGGCTTGAAGCAGTCGCACTTCGTCCACCGTGTCATCCTCGTAGAGCGCAAGATGGGGATATTCGGACTGGTCGACCCTGATACGTTGACGACAAAAGGCATCTATGATAAGCTTGGGGACATTCTCAATATCGAACGGCCGCGCGCCCGTTTTTCGGACCCGGATGCGGACGGCCCACCACTTGAACTTCCCCGGCATGGCCGCCCACTTCTTGTTAGCTTCGCTTCGAATCGCCTCACGCTTGTCACGGTCCGTCTTGCCTTTACTCATATCTCCGTATGTTTTCGCCCACGGAAGCGTAAACGCGATCACACGCTCATAATAGACCGCATCGTCGAGGTTCCAGTTCGGGATCGCCGCCGCGGGATCTTCGGGCATCGCGTCGCAATGGTCGGATAGCGTGATAGATTTATTCCCCCCTCAGGCTTCTAGCAGATGTGAATGAAATTGTCCATCTCATCCCGCTGGGCTTTGAGATAGATCGCGCCGCCGCCCCTTTCGAGAGCGGCGCGTGCATCGCCCATCGTGTCTATCTCCTGACTCTGGTGGGTGAGCGGCGGGAGCCTGCGTGGAACCGGCAGCAGGTTCACTACGTGAAGGCGGTCCGGAAGCGCCTCGAGGCGCTTCGGATCAAGGTAGAGGATCGGGATGTGGATACTTTCGAGATGCATGAGCTCCTCACCGTGATGTCCCGACTCGTTCGCCACGAGGTCTCCCAGGGGAACACTGTTTTCGTCAACATGTCGGCCGGAGGTCGGCTGCAGGCGTTAGGGGCGGGCATTGCCGCCATGGCCCACGGCGCGAAGCTCTACTACGTTCGCGCGGAGGAGTACCCGGAGTCGCCGGAGGCCCGGCGGGTGCATGGCCTGAGTCGCTGTGAGGGCAGCATCGAGTACTTGGAGGGCCTCCCTTTCCAGCTCCCGGACGAGAGGAAGATGCGCGCGCTGGTCGAGCTCGCCGCGCACCCTGAGGGGATGCGCACGGACCAACTGATCCGGTGCCTCCTCCAAGCTGGCGTTGCAGGTTTTGAAGCGGCTCCTGCTACTCGGAACGGGCGGATCAATAACCTCATGAAACTCAACAAGGGGATCTTGGAACCGCTCGCGGCAGTGGGCTACCTCACCCACAGTGAGAAGGAGGGCCGGAGCAAGCGCGTCCGCATCACCGGGGCCGGCCGCTACGTGGCTGCTCTCAGCGGGCTCACCCCTATTGGCGACCGTGCCGCCGATCCAACCAGCCCCCCTCCCCGCGCAAGGCGAACACGACGGTGAAGTCATGCGAGAGGCAGCCCTTGCCTCCGGCCCATGGCCAGTATCCATTCTACGGTCTCCGGGACCCAGGCCATAACACGGCGCCGGGGGCGGGTTGCGAGGTACGCCTCGCGCGGCGTCCCATAGTGCCCGGCCAGGGTGAGGGCGGCGACGGCGAGGCTTGGGGAGCGGTGGATGCCCATGAGGCAGTGGACCACCACTCGCTGGCTTTGATGGAGTGCAGCGACGACCTCGCGGAGCGCCTCTGCGGCTGCGGCCGCATCTTGCTCTCCTTGGAACTGAGGGAGGACGTCGCGGATCGGGCGGTTGAGATGCCGAGCATGGGGAAAGCGTCGGAGGTGGGCAGTAACATTCGAGAGCGTGTCCTTGCCGATTTCGTTCAGGCTCACCACAAGGTCGATGCGCTCCTGCGCCAGCGCCCGCGGGGTGATGCCCCCTTCCCCCGAAACGTACAGCGCGCCTACGCCCTGCCATACGAAGCTGAGCTCTGGGACATCTTCAGGCTCTTCCTGCACAGGCCACCACTCCCCGAAGCGGGCGGAGAAGTCGTGCGCGTCATGGTCGAGGAGATCGCTCGCGGCGCCTCGAGGGAAGGATTTCACGAAACGCCGCCCGTCGCTGCGGAGCGCGTACACCTCGATCTCTTGGGGGGTCACGCGGGAGATACCAAATTCGTACTCGGTGGTCATGCGGGTCCCTCGGGCGGGGGAGCAAACGAGGTGAGGGGGTTCTCGTAGATTTCGTTGTGCAGCGTAACCACAATCACGGGGGTCGTGAAGTTGTTGGGCCCAAGGCTGGCCCGGAGGGGGACGAGTTCCCGGCCGCAGCATCCTCTCCTGGGGATATCGAGGGCGAACTCAATCTCGTGGGCATCCCCTGCACCTTCCGTAGCGTTCCCCATCGCCCTCAGCAACCGGTCGATGCGGTCCCGCTCGACCCGCTCGGCCATCTCTTCGCAGCTGGAGCAAGGGCAGGCGCTCCAGGCGCGAACCGCCCGGTCGTACGCAACCCGGCTGATGGCAACGGGCGCCGCGAAGCCTTGTGCCTCGGCCTGTTTGGAGATGTCGATGGTGCGGTCGGGGCGGTAGATCGAGCGGAAGTCGTGCATGAGTCCAACCATAGCGAGAGGCATGATAACGCATTCGCGTTTAGCGTTGTTAGCATTGGGCTTCAAATGCCCGAACCCCTCGGCAGGGGGCTATGGGTCCAGCGCGCCGGCGGCGAAATCACGCAGTTAGGTACACATATGGGCGAAGCGGTTAGAGTCGGGAGGCTGGTCGCTTGGCTGATGCTCAGGAGGTTTCCGTCTCTCGTCCGGTAGCGGTAGAGGTGCGGGTAGTCGCTCCGCCTGCTAACCCGAAGCAGCGCGAGGCGATCGAGTACTGTGACGGTCCTCTCCAGGTTATTGCCGGTCCCGGAACAGGGAAGACGCGGGTCATTACGGACAAGGTGGTTTACCTTGTTCGCGAGAAGGGCATTCCCCCGGAAGCCATCCTTGCACTCACGTTCACTGACAAGGCCGCGGAGGAGATGGCCGGCCGCATCCGCAGCGCCCTCGCCGCCGCAAGCATCCGGGGCCAGCCCCAAGTCAGCACCTTCCACTCCTTCTGCCTCGACCTCGTGGAGGAAAACACAGAGCGTCTCGGGTATTTGAAGACTCCCCGTCTTCTCGTGGGTCCACTTTTCGTCCAGTTCATCCTCGACAACATCGACGCCTTCCCCCTGCGGGGTACTGACCTTGTCGGGAAGGTGGTCGCCTTCGCAGAGACGCTCTCTGATTTCGTAAGCCTATGTCACGATGAAGGGATCGTGGACCAAGATCTATGCGCTCTCGTGGACAGGTGGGCCCAGGAGACGGCGCTGGGGGAGGACGACGCCGAGGTCGTCGCCGGCGTCCGTGACCTCGCTGCTGCCGTCCCCATCCTTCGCACCCTCCAGCGCAAGCATGGGATCGTGACCTATGGGGACCTACTGACTGAGTCGGTCAGCCTCCTCAAGCGCAACGCGACAGCGCGCAAGGAGCTGCAGGAGCGTTACCAGTACGCCCTCGTGGACGAGTTCCAGGACAACAACCGCTCCCAGTTCGAGCTCGTGAGCCTCCTCAGCGCGGGCCACCACCGCCTCATGGTGGTGGGCGACGAGGACCAGAGTATCTACCGCTTCCGCGGCGCCCGTATGGACCTCATGCGAGAGTTCCGCGAGGGCAACGCCGGGCAACCTACCGGTCCTTCGGTCAAGGTCGTCACCCTGGAAGAAAATTACCGGTCAACTGAAGCCATTATCACGACCTTCCAGACCCTCATCGAGCACAACAAGGAACGGTTCGGCGAGAAGCGCATCAAGCGCGCCACAACCAGCACGATCGCGGGCCCCGATCAGGTCCAACTCAAGGAGGCCCCCAGCGAGGACCGCGAGCGGGCCCACGTGGTGCGAGCCATCCAGGAGCGACTCGGAAAGGGGGGCCGCAAGCCGGGGGACATCGCCATCCTCTGCCGCAGCCTAGCCCATACTACAGACCTAGTGGATGACTTGCGGAAGGCGGGGGTTCCCGTGGAGGTGGTGGGGGGAGGCGGCCTCTTTTCCAACC
>Ga0247718_1000176_pt1 | contig 16007 bp, 14 predicted proteins | sample 21E_DmetaG_FD_189045 | JGI IMG/M metagenome (GOLD analysis project Ga0247718, IMG submission 189045) | Soil microbial communities from hillslope of Landscape Evolution Observatory, University of Arizona, Oracle, AZ, United States - 2-1-E_D | ecosystem: Engineered > Artificial ecosystem >...
GGAACAGCGATGCGACTTCGCGTGTCAGCCACAGTGCGGCTCGCGCGCCTCGAGGCTCGCGCGCATAGTCGTCTTCGAGGTCGGCCAGGATGGCGTCCGCTCTCGCTGTGGGCAAGACCGCGCGCAACAGCCAGCGCCAGGGCCGGGGCAGATTGCTCACGACTGGTTCAGGACCGGCTCGAGGCCGGCCTTCATCCGTTCCACGGCTGCCATCGCCCGCCGTAACGCACGCAATCCTCGCTGTGTCGCCCGATAGGTTCTCCTGGGACGGGCACCCGGGGTGTGTTCGTCGGCTGAGGCCGACGACAGCAGGCCTTTGGACTCGAGCCGGTCCAGGGTGACGTAGATCGCTCCGCGCGCCACCTTGCGGCGGGCGCGTCGCTCAATTTCGCTACGCACGGACGGCGGGTACGCGGCATCAGCGAGGTGGAGCACCGCCAATAGCACCATGACCTCGAATTCGCCCAATGGGGACTGCATTGCCGACATTGTAGGCACTACTGTGCCAGCCATGTCAACAATGTTGGCATGGGCCGCATTTGTCAGTAGTATTCGCGGCAACATGATGCACCTTCTTCTCATCACGGCCGCGCTGTCGCTCGGCTTCCAGGCAACCGACCCCACCGTCACGGTCGCGCGGGTGTACGCAGCGTTCAACGCGCACGATGCCGGCGGCTTCGTTGAACAGGTGTCGGAAGACATCCGCTGGTTGACCGTGACCAGGGACGGCGTCAAGGTCGAAACCACAGGGCGGGAAGCGCTGAGCAAGTATCTCGCGCGCTACTTCGAGACGACGCCTGGCGTGTCTTCGCGAATCCAATCCTCGTTTTTCGTTGGTTCACACGTCGCGGTCCACGAGCGTGTCACCTGGCAGTCGCCGCGTGGCGAGCGGTCACAATCGGCGATGGCGGTCTACGAGGTGGTGAACGGCCGCATCACGCGCGTGTGGTACTACGACGCTGTCGCCCCATGAGTGGCGGTGCGATCGGGCAGGCGCGTCTACGGTCGTACGATCACGTTCCCCCGTTTGTGCCCGCTATCCACGAGCCGGTAGGCGTCGCTGATCTGGTCCAGGGAGAAGGTACGATCGACGACGACGGTCAGCTCGTTCGCCGCTAGGATCTGCAGTAACCACTCGAAGTCCGCTGCGCGTTCGGGCCCGGATCCGGCCACGACGCCGCGACGAGCGCGCAGCATATCCCACAAACTTGCGACGGCCAGCACGAGCACGCCGCCGTCGCGCAGCAGCGGGCGGCCCGACGCGATCGACAGGTTGCCGACAGCGTCGAACACGACGTCGAACCGGTCGCGCAGCGTGCGTACATCGCTGATCGCATAGTCGATCACCCTCTCGGCGCCGAGACGTCGAACAAAGTCGGCGTTGCGGGCACTCGTGACGCCTGTTACCGTCGCTCCGAAGTGCCTGGCCAATTGCACGGCGTTCGAGCCCACTGCGCCAGATGCACCATTGACCAGCACCGTCATGCCGGGCCGTACCAACGCCCGGTCGCGGAGGAAGTACAGCGCCGTCGAGCCACCAAAGAGCAGCCCCGCAGCATCGGAATGACTGACGCCGCTCGGCACAGCAGCGACCCTCCGGGCCGCGACACTGACGTACTCGGCGTGCGCCCCCATCGACATCCCGGTCATGCCGCACACGGTATGTCCGGGCGCAATGTTGGCTACGCCCGCTCCCACCTCCTCGACAACGCCGGAGAAGACATAGCCAAGGATCCGGCGTCGCGGACCGCGCAGGCCAAAGGCCAACCGCGCGGGCACCCCGAATCCTGGAGGGAACCTCCCGGCGCGAATGCGCGCGTCGCCCGACGTCACCGCCGCGGCGACCACCCGCACCAACACCTCGTCTTTGCGGGGACTCGGTCTCGGTACTTCGACGACTCGCGCGACTTCTGGTAGACCGTACCGCTCTACGACTACCGCGCGCATCGTCACGTGGCCGCGCGTGCGACGCGTAGTTCCAGCGTCACCAGCGCCCCCACCACGGCGATCTCGCCCACGAAGTAGAGCCAGTCCAACACGTGAAGCGCTGCAGCGAAGCGGATCAGAAGTGCGGCCGTGACCAGGCAATAGCCAGCGTTCGCGATGGCGATCACCTGGAGGTAGCGCGGCCAGCGCTTCGGTTGCACCGCCGCGCACGTCAACGAGTACGCCGCACAGATCGCGCCCGTCAGCGCAAGTGCCCGAAGCACAGGTCCGGGCATGCCAATGTGCTCGCCGAGCCCCGGCAACACGATGCCAATGAGCACCGCCGTGACAAGGGCGCCGACTCCATCCACGAGAAACAGGGTTCGTGGCTGCTGCGCTAGTCGCTCGGTGAGGACAGACATCATGCTCATTAGAAACGAAAGCGGACGCCGAGTGTTGGCAGGAGCGGAATGGACCCAATTGGCTCCTCGACGACTCGGGGACGGTCGGACGCGGGGTCGTATTCGAGCCGCGGGTCGAGCGCTGACGCGTTCTTGCGATTCAGCATGTTCAGTGCTTCGGCGTACACCTCCCACCGTCCGGCTGTCCCACGAGGGCGCCAGGTGACGCGGAGGTCCACGCGGGCGAACACGGGGAGGCGCGCATTGCGAAGGTCCGCTACCGAGCCAAGGTCCGGCGCATAGACTAGCAGGCCGGCGGCGTCACGACGCGGCACGAGTTCTTCGGTGTTGTTATCGAGGTCGCCGTCGCCGCCGTCCTCGATGCCCACCACCCGCACGCCGCGCGGCGCCGTGTAGGGGAATCCAGACGCCAGTCGCGTCGTTGTCCCGATCGACCAGCGCGGGGTCAGCTGCAAGGCGCCGACCGCGGTGAATGCATGACGGCGATCGTACTCGAACGGATACTCACGCCCGTATGCCTCACGTATCGCGCGACCCCACGTGTAGCTGGCCCAGCCACTGACACGCGCGCCCGATGTGCGAGAGACCATCACGTCGAATCCGTGTGCGCGGCCGGCGCCGCTGTTCGTTGGCACTACGGTGATGGAGGGTGCCGAGGGCACGTGGTGAAGGAGTTCGGATGGAAAGTCGTACTGCGACACTCGCGTTCGGCGCTCGTGCTCCGTCTCCAGACGCCCGATGAGGAGGTCGTCGAATCGCCGCAGGTACCCTTCGGCCTTCAGCGTGAAGCCGCGCGGCAGACGCTGTTCGACGGCCACCGATGTCAGCCAGGCGCGTTCGCTCGAGAGGCGGCCGGCCTCAGGGTGGGTCAGATCCAGCGTGTAGTCGCTATTCGACAGCTTCTCGTAACCGGGACTCTGGGTGTACTTGCCCGTCGAGGCCGTGACGGTTGTGCCGTGCGCGCCTGCCCACGATGCTGTCGCTCGAGGCGACACTGTCGTGCGTTGGCTGATCGACGATCGGTCCAAACGCACACCAGTCTGGAGTGTAAGGTTCGCGCGCGCATGCCACGTCTCCTGGAGCCACGCGCTGCCGCGTGACGCGGCCGGGGTCGATAACAGGAGGTCAGGCAGGCCGGACCCGCCCTGAACGCTCGAGCCATTGGCCGCGATGGGATTGTGGTCGCCCGAGTACGCGAACCGCAGGCGTGTGGTCAGTTCGTGTCTGTCGAATCCCGCGTCGATCGCGTGTTGACCGACGACCCAGCTGACGTCCTGACGAAACGACAGGTCATCGATGCGAAGCCCGTAGTCGAAGCCGCTATCGAGCAGCGGGGGATCGTCGTCTGTCGGACTGTTCGACCGCAGGTTGCCGCTGTCGATGGCGAGGCCGAATCCGAACCGTGCATGTGTCCGCGACCACCCGAACGTGCTCAGCGAGCTGCCGTAGCGGCCGATTGGCAGTTCAAGGCGCGTCCAGCCAAGATCGTTGGCGGTGTCGTCGCGGAAGCTGCCCGTGACCTTCTGCTCGTCCAGCGTGACGTTGGCGGCCTGACGACTTCGTAGTCCGAACAACGTGACGCGTGAGCGGTCGGTCGGCAACCACTGTCCGCGCGTTTGCACGTCCTGAAACCCCGGCAGGCCCTGGTCGATGAAGCGCTCGGCGACGAGGTCGTAGTACGTCCGGCGCGCCGTGGCGAGCCACGATCCGCGGACTCCGCCCGGCAATCCGCCTTCCAGCACAACGTTGCCGTCCGTCGCGCTGAGCGCGGCCGTGCCGCCCACGCGCCCGGCGCGTCCATCGCGGTTCTCGACGACGAGGAGGCTGGCGAGCCGGTCACCATATTTCACGCTGAAGCCACCGGTGGCCAGCTCGAACTTGTGGATCGTCTCCGGGTTGAACGCGCTCGCGAGCCCGAACAGCCGAAACGGATCGTGCACTTCCACGCCGTCCATCATCGTCAGGTTCTGGTCGGGGGTGCCGCCGCGGACCGCGAGGCGGCTGCCGAGCTCGTCGGCCGCCATCACGCCGGGGAGGGTCTGCAGCGTCCGGAACACGTTATCGAGTGCCCCCGGAGTCCGCAGCACATCGATCGGGCGCACGCTCTCCGCCGTCGGTGAGCTCGTTGGAGCGACAGCCACGATGTCGAGGCGTTCGGCATAGCCGGTGTCGGCGGCGAGGGCGAACTCAATATCCATAGTGCGTCGCTGGCTTGCGTCCACGACGGTGCTGGCGGGATGGTAGCCGATGGCCGAGACGACCAGGGTGACGGTTCCAGCCGGCGCGTCCAGCGTGAAGCGTCCGTCGGCCGCGGCCGTAGCGGTTTCGGCGCCAGCGGTAAGATGTGCTCCGGGAATGGGCATGCCGGTGGCGACGTCGACCACGACGCCTGCCAGTCGAACGCGGGGGGACGGCGTCTGAGGTGCCGCGTTCTGGCCGCCGAACCCCGCCGCGGTGAGAGCCGTGACGGGAGCGCCATAAACTATGAGGCAAAAGACTGAGAGCAACAGTGTGGACGACATTGGGACGGTCAACTCCTTGGGCGCGGCGCTATAAACTTACGGCGTAAGCCAATGCACTCGGTTATACAACTTACGGTGTAAGTATGTCAAAGTTCCGTCCAGGCGCGCGTGCCTCGGCGCCGCGCGGTGCGAAGTCCCGCCGGCCGCGCGTGCGCGCGCCGCTGAGTCGTGAAAAGGTGTTGTCGACCGCGGTCACGCTCGCCGATCGTGGCGGGCTCGAGTCGCTATCGATGCGGAAACTGGCCGTGGCGCTGCGGGTCGAGGCGATGTCGCTGTACAACCACGTGGCCAGCCGCGACGATCTGCTTGACGGCATGGTCGAACGGGTGGTGTCGGAGATCGAGGCGCCCGAGATTGGCGTGCATTGGAAGGAGGCGATGCGACGCCGGGCCACCTCGGCCCATGCCGTCCTGCGGCGTCACCCGTGGGCCACGGCGCTGCTCGTGTCACGGATCAACGTCGGCCCCGCGATGCTGCACTACATCGATGCCACCGTGGGCTGTCTGCTGGAGGCCGGCTTCTCGTACGCGTTGACCGATCGCGCGTGGAACGCGCTCGACTGCCATATCTACGGGTTCACGCTGCAGGAACAGAATTTTCCGGTCGAGCCCGAGGAGTATGCCAGCGCCGCGCAGGCCTTTCTGCCGATGCTCTCGCCGGAGAAGTACCCCTACATGCGAAAGATCTCCGAGAAGGTGGCGGACGGCACGCATGACGGACGGATGGACTTCAGCTTCGGCCTGGAGTTGATCCTCGACGGTCTCGAGCGACTACTTGCCGCGCCGCCATCCGGGTAGCGAACGCGACATGTTGCGTCGGGATGGCGGAGAGGGTGGGATTCGAACCCACGTGCCCTTTCGGACAAGACGCTTTCGAGGCGCCCCCGTTACGACCACTTCGGTACCTCTCCGCTCTGAGTGGACCGCGGTGCTGGTCGGAACTTTGAATTATATATCAGTCTTCTTCGGAGAACCGAACCGCGTCGAATCCCAGCCCTTGCAGCAAGCTGGTCAAGGTTGCCCGGGCGTTGGTGGACGCGGTCTTGAGGATGCCGCCGTCGAGGGCGGCCTGGGTCAGTTGGCGCTCGGCCTCGCGCCGGACTTCTGACTCGAGCTCCGGATCCGGACTGGTGAACAGCCCCGTCTCGCGCGCGTAGACCCGCGTGCGCGCGTTGTCGAGGCGCGTCGAGAACACCGACGGCTCGGGCAGCGCGATCGTCACCGTCTTGTCATCGATGCGAATCTGCGAGTCGACGAGCGCGCCAAGATCAACGCCGGCCGTGACCTCGCCGTGCACGATCAGCAACAGGCGATCCCCGGCGAGCATCCGAGGCAAGTACTTGCTCTCCTGGCTGCCCGACACGATCTTCTCCATGTTGAAGACGACGGTCTCCAGCCGCTGAAGCTGCTGGATCTGCTGCACCACTGTGGGGCGGCTGACGTCAACGCGCGAAGGATCGCGGAAGAACCAGACGATAGCGAGCGTGAAGAGCGTGGCGGCGATCGCGCCGAGCGCGAAGCCGGCGATGGTGCCGATTGCGGATGAGCGTGCCGGCTGGTTCGTCATCGTCCCGATGTTACCGCGTGGGCCACATCGACATAGCAGAGCTGGGTGAACCCGATTCCACGCTCGCCTGTATACCAGGCGAGCGTGGGCCGAGTGGCGCGCTTACGCCGCGGCCGCCAGGCGATCCCTGGCAGGGATCGTGGCGGCAGCTTCGCCCGCCGGTTGCGGTACGGCCAATACCGGTCGTCCAGCGCTGCGAATCACGCGGGCCGTCGTCGATCCCCTGAGCAGCCGCCCGATCACGCCGCGCGCGGTGACGCCCACGAGAATCAGGTCGGCGCCGATTTCGGCTGCGACCCGCGAGATCTCTGTCGTCGTGTCGCCCGTCACGACACGCGTGTGAATCCGTCCAGAGGCCGTGGCCTCGGCGGGTACGAGCGACGCCATGCGCCGCCACGCGACGCGCGCGAGGCTCCGTTGGTACTCGGGCTCCATCAGGTGATACGGATACCGATGGGAGCGCTCGAACGGCATGCCCCTGAGCGCGTGCATCACGGTCACGCGGCTGCCGCCGTTGGCCATCGCCAGCGCCCGTTCAATCGCCGCGCGTGAGCCTTCACCGAAGTCCACGGCGACGAGGATGTTCTTGAACGGCGCCTCCGTCGCGGCCACGCGTCCGGCCGTCGCCGGCACGACCAGTACCGGCGCGTTCGCTTCGCGAGCCACGGTTTCGGCGACCGAGCCGAAGCGGAATCGATCGAACCCGGAGCGCTTGTTGCTGCCGAGCACGATCAGATCGGGCGTGCGCGCGCCAGCGTGCAGCAGGATCACTTCCGCTGGATCGCCCTGCTGCACGCTGGCGGTGAAGGCCACGCCGGCGGCTTCCGCCGCGCGGCGCAGCGAACCCATCAGCGCAATGCGCTCCCGCGCATACCACCCGAATGGGCGATCGGTCGGCACTGCGTGCACGGCCAGAAGTTCGGCTCCGTGCATCCGGCTGAGCGCCAGCGCATGATCGAACGCCGCTCGCGCGGGCTCGGAAAAGTCGACCGCGGCGAGAACACGATGAAGTTTGGTCACGACGACAACTCCTTCCAAAGAATGCGAAATCTTGTTGATCCGACGCGCGCCACGGGCGCGCTATCGCTCACGGTTCGGCGAGGTCCCGGCGCCGAGCGCCCGCGATCGCAGGAACGTCAGGTCCCTGGCGCGCGCACCCAGCAACGCCGCAGCCTCTCGCCACAGCACGGTCGCCTCCACGTGCGGACACTCGTCGTCACACGGGCCGGCGTCGGGATCGGTGCGAAGCCGGCGCTCGTGAGCCACCATCTGGTCGTGCCAGGCCTGCAGCCGCGCGCGGAGTGATGCGGCATCTGCGCTTCCACTCGCCAAATCTGCGATTGCGTACGGATTCATGTCGATCACCTCCCGCGGCACCTTCATGCCGGTCACGTGCTGAAAACGATTGATGGGAACGCGCTCTCACGAGCGCGCGGCCGAACAGGCGATGTACAGCGCACCATGCGCCGACACCTGGCCGGCGCATGCCATAAGACAGAGCAAGTTGCGGTCCAGCGAATTCAGGCCTGAATTAGCCTGTTCTGCTCAGTAAGGCATTTCATTTTGAAATCAACGTTTCAATATGAAATGTCCGGCCGGCTGGTATTCGCGCGGCGTTGTGCGCCGTCCGGGGCGCCGCAAGCTGCGTCAATGGGTAAGGGTGCAGATCGACCAGCGACTTCCTCACTCCCGGGGATGTGTTCATCACCACGTGGCCACGATGCAGCTGGCTTGGATGCGTCAGCCCGCACGCGTGCGTGATCATCTGCAGGTCGTGTTCGAGTGCCAGCGCGTAGTTGCGCACGCGCACGCCCTTGTCTGCCGGATCCAACCCGGCCTGGAGCCACCGGCTTTGTGTCGCCACCCCGGCGGGGCACGTGTTGGTGTGGCAGCGAAGCGCCTGGATGCAGCCGATCGAGAAGAGGAAGCCCCGGCCGATGTGCACCAGATCGGCGCCGAGCGCCAAATGGGTGGCGACGTCGCCCCCGGTGGCGATCTTGCCCGAGGCAATCAACGTGACGTCACTGCGCAATCCCTCGCGACGGAGCGCGCTATCGACAGCGATGATCGCGTCGGCCACTGGCAGCCCGACGTAGTCAGCCAGCGCGAGCGGCGCAGCACCCGAGCCACCTTCGATGCCATCGACGACGATGAAGTCGGGGCCGTCGCCGCGCTTGCGTATCTCCCGGCACAGTTCGTCGATCTCTGATGGCGTTCCCACCACCATCTTCAATCCGACCGGCTTTCCGGTGATCCGTCGAACACGTTCGACGAAATCGAGCAGCGACGCCGCGTCGTCAAACTCCTCGAAGCGGTTTGGCGAGTGACAATCCTCGTCCATGGGGATGCCGCGGATCGCCGAGATTTCCGGAGTGATCTTCTCTTTCGGAAGCATCCCGCCTTTGCCCGGCTTGGCGCCCTGGCCGAGTTTGATCTCGACCATCTTCACTTGCGGCAGCGCGAGGATCGCAGCCGCCTTGTCGTCATCAAACCTTCCGTCAGGCGTCCGGCAACCGAATTTCGCCGGGCCGATCTGGTACAGGATGTCGGCGCCCCCTTCGACGTGATACGGCGACAGGGAGCCTTCACCGGTGCTCATGTAGCAGCCGGCCATCTTCGCGCCTCGCGATAGCGCCCTCACGGCGTTTGGCGACAGCGCCCCGAAGCTCATGCCGGAAATGTTCGCGAATCGCCGTGGCTGGTACGGCTGGGCGCGCTTCGCGCCGATGATCCTGGGCCGCGGAAGATCATTCTCAGTAGCGCTCGCTGCCTTCAGCGTTGGATACATCGACGGAACGAGATGGATGCGGCCGGGCTCGTTGTGATCGACCTGCGAGCCGAACCCGATCATGTTGTTCTGCCCTTTCGCGGTGGCGTAGATCCACGAGCGCGTGACGCGGTTGTACGGCCGCTCGTCCAGGTCGCCGGCGAAGAAGTACTGCCGCAGGGGTTGCCCCATCTCCTCGAACAGGTAGCGGAGATGACCGATGACGGGGAAGTTCCGCGTCACGGCGTGTTGGCGCTGTGTCAGATCTCGAACCGCGACGATGGCGAGCACGAGCGCCAGGCTGGCGAGTGCGAGCAGGAAGAAACTCACGGACCAACTCCTCTGAAGTGGGTTACGCCCACAAAGGGAGCAACATCCGATCCGGACAAGAAACGGATGAAATGCGCCTGAATACGCGGGATGTCGCCTCCGTGGGCGATTGGCGATATTTCAAAATGAAATGCTTCGCCTTCTGTTGCCGCTAGAATGGCGGTGCAGGTAGATGTGAAACGACGACCCCGGCAGGAACCCATCGCGCACGACCAGTTCGAGATCGGACAGGTGCTGGACTTCCGGCCGGAGCAGGGCATCATCCGGCTGCACGAACAGCGCGTCGTGATCCTGAGCGCGGCGGCGATGGGCCTGATCCTCAAGGAGCTCATCGAGGCGTTCGGCGTGGACCTGGCTCGCCGCGTCATGTTGCGGTTCGGCTACGCGGACGGGTATCACGACGCCGTCAGCCTGCGCGCGCGCGCGCAGTGGTCGGACCCGATCGACGGACTCCGCGCGGGTCTCACTCTTCATCGTCTCGAAGGAATCGTCCGCGCCGAGATCCTGTCCGTCGCCTACGACGCCGCGTCAGGACGATTCGAAGAGAAGCTGGCCTTCTACGATTCGTACGTCGCCGAACAGCACGTCTACCACTACGGCAAGGCCGATGCGCCGATGTGCTGGTCGCTGGCCGGCTACATGAGCGGCTATGCCAGCGCCTGCCTCGGGCGGGAGATTTACCTGCGCGAGACCGAGTGCACGGCACAGGGCGCTGCGCGATGCATCCTGGTTGGCCGCGACGCCGCGAGTTGGGGCGACGCCCTCACGTCCCTTCGCGCCGATTACAAGGGTGCCAGTGTCGAAAAGGAGCTCGAGCACGTCCGCGGCGCCGTGCACCGCGAGCTGCAGGCGATCGAGCGGCGTGAACGGCAGGTGGCGAAACGCGAACGCGAGTTGAACCTGTCGCGCGAGCGCGTGGCGCGATTTGCCGCTGCGAAGCACTTCGTGACGCGCAGCGCCGCCATGGACGATGTGCTGGACCTGGCGGCGCAGGTGGCGCCGATCGACACGACGGTCCTCGTCTACGGAGAGAGCGGCACCGGCAAGGAGTTCATCGTCCGGTTAATCCATGACCAGAGCGCGCGAGCCAGCCAGCCGTTCGTGTCGGTGAACTGCGCGGCGCTGACAGAAACCCTGCTCGAATCCGAGTTGTTCGGTCATGTGCGCGGCGCCTTTACCGGCGCGGTGCGTGACAAGGCCGGTCTCTTCGAAGTGGCAGGGGAAGGGACCTTGTTCCTCGACGAAATCGGCGAAGTGGCGCCGACCGTGCAGGCGAAGCTGCTACGCGCGTTACAGGAACGCGAGATCCGGCGTGTTGGCGCCGAGCGCACCATCAAGGTCAGGGCTCGGGTGATCGCGGCGACGAATCGCGACCTCAAGGCCGCCGTGGCTGCCGGCACGTTCCGCGAGGACCTCTACTTCCGTCTCGGTGCCTTCGTGATCACGGTGCCGCCACTGCGCGATCGACGCGAAGACATTCCGGCGCTCGCGCACGAGTTCGTGAGACGCGCCTCACTACGCGTGAAGAAGGACGTGTCGTCGATCTCTCCGGACGCGATGACGGCGTTGATGACGTATCGCTGGCCGGGTAATGTGCGGGAGCTGGAACACGCCATTGAACGCGCGGTGATCGTCTCGGCGGGCTCGAGCATTAAGGTGCGTGAATTGCCCCCCGAGGTGTCGCAGAAAACCCGGCTGAAGCATTCCGATGAGAGCCTTGACCTCAAGGTCCAGGAGCGCTCGCTCATCGAACGCGCACTCGAGCACCATCGCGGCAACAGGAAGGCGGCCGCCGAGGCGCTGAAGATCAGCACCGTGACGCTCTGGCGCAAGATGAAGGAGTACGGCCTGGATGGAAAAGGCGAGTAGCATCAACGAGTGATCGTGAGATTTGCGGCACTGTTGCCGGCAGTTCTAACGGCGATTCTGTCGGCGGAGTTCGGTCGCGTCCTCACGGCCGGCCCGCGTCACATCGAGTATGACTGGGCGCCGTCCCTCGGACTGTCGCTGTCGTTTCACCTTGACGCGCTCGGCCTGCTCTTCGCGCTTCTGATTACGGGCATCGGCACGCTCGTTACCTTGTACGCCAGTGCCTACCTCGGCAGCCACCCGCACGCCGGCCGGTTCTTCGCATCGCTGTTCGCGTTCATGGGCGCGATGCTCGGCGTCGCGCTCAGCGACAACATCCTCACGCTGTTCGTGTTCTGGGAGCTCACGGGTTTCACGTCGTTCCTGCTGATCGGTTTCGAACATGAACGCGCGGAAGCGCGAGCGGCGGCGCTACAGGCGCTGATCGTCACCGGCGCCGGCGGCCTGGCACTGCTTGCCGCCGGTGTGCTGCTCGTGGACATCACCGGGACCGCGCAACTGTCGATGATGACGGCGAGTGCCGCAACGATCGCTGCTGATCCAGCCTATGCCGCCGTCGTCGCGCTCCTTCTGCTGGCGGCGTTCACCAAGTCAGCGCAGGTTCCGTTTCATTTCTGGCTGCCGAACGCGATGGCGGCGCCGACGCCGGTCAGCGCCTACCTGCACTCGGCCACCATGGTGAAAGCCGGCGTGTACTTGATCGCGCGGATGACGCCAATCCTCGGTGCGACCGCCCTGTGGACGACCGTGGTCACGGGCTTCGGCGCGGTGACCATGCTGGTGGGCGCGTATCGGTCGGTCCAGGAAACCGATCTGAAGCGAATCCTCGCGTATTCGACACTGAGCGCGCTGGGTTTGTTGACGATGTTGCTCGGCATTGGCACCGAGCACGCGATCGCAGCGGCGCTGGTGTATCTCATCGCGCATGCCTGCTACAAGGGCGCGCTGTTTCTCGTGGCCGGCGCCATCGATCATGAAACCGGCAGCCGCGACATTCGATTGCTGTCTGGCCTGCGTCGAACGATGCCGCTGACCTCTATCGCAGGCGGGGCCGCGGCGCTGTCAATGGTTGGTATCCCGCTGACGTTCGGCTTCGTCGCCAAGGATGGGGCCTACGAGGCGTTGCTCGGCGCCGGTCTCTGGTCGCCATGGATTCTCATTGCGACGGTGCTGGCCAGCGTCCTCATGGGAGTCGCTGGTCTCCTCGCCGGTGTGCTTCCGTTCCAGGGTCGCGCGTCAGGCCCCGGCGGTCATGAACCGGAATGGCGGCTACTCGTGCCGCCGATGTTGCTCGCTGCAACCGGCGTGTTCGTTGGCCTCATGCCTTCGATCTTGAATGCGCCGCTCTCAGCCGCCGCCGGCGCGATTCTGCCGGCCTCCGGTCAACTGTCGCTGGCAATCTGGCACGGTGTGTCGCCCGCGCTGATGCTGAGCGTGTTAACGCTCGCCAGCGTCGCTGCCATTTACTCGTTTCGAGACGCCATCAGAGCCCGGGCCTGGAGGCCGATGTTTGGCACCGAGCAGCTCTACAACCGCTTAGTGTCGGCGCTCGATGCCGTCAGCGTCGTCATCGGACCGCCACTGCATAGCGCTCCACTCCGCTTGTACGTGATGGTGATCGTGGCCGTGACGATGGTGGCCGGGTTCGCGGCGCTGTTGACAGTCCCGTCGCTTCGTCTGGCGGCGCGAACTGACTTCCAGATTCACGAAGTGCTGATCGTTGCCGTGATCATTGCGGGAGCGATTGCCGCAGCGCTTGCCAAGTCCACGATGGCCGCCGTGCTGTCGCTTGGCGTCGTCGGTTACGGCGTCGCCATGACGTTCCTGCTCTATGGCGCGCCGGATCTCGCCATGACGCAGTTCTCCGTCGAGACGCTGACGGTGATCATCTACGTGCTCGTGTTCCGGCATTTCCCGAACCTCGGCGCGTTGTCACCGCCACTGGTGCGCGTTCGCGATATCGCCATCAGCGCGGGCATCGGCACGTTCATCGCCGCGCTGGTGCTGTCGATCTCGACAACGGATACCGCCGCGCATTTGCGCGAGTACTTCGTTGAGTTTGGTCCCACCCTCGGCCACGGCCGCAACATCGTCAATGTGATCCTCGTGGACTTCCGCGGGTTCGACACGATGGGGGAGATCACGGTGCTCGCCACCGCTGCGATCGGGGTCAGGGCGTTGATCCGAATCGCCAATGCCGATGCCGGCGAGCCGGGCGCCGCGGACGAGAGCACGAATTCTCCCATCTTCAGGAAGGCTGCTCGCCTGTTGATGCCGCTGCTGCTGTCGTTTGCCGCGTTCCTGCTGTACCGGGGCCACAACGAACCCGGCGGTGGCTTCGTCGGTGGGCTGGTGGCGGCGTCGGCGTTCTCGCTTTACCTGATGGCATTTGGCGTGAGCCGCGCCAGGCGGGCCCTGCGTGTGAAGCCGATGACGCTGCTCGGCATCGGCTTGCTCGTCGCGCTCGCCAGCAGTCTGCCGGCCGTCCTCAACGGTCTACCGTTCCTCACCGCGCAGTGGGTGCTCGAGCCGGTCGCGCTTGGCACGCCAATGGTGTTCGACATCGGTGTGTTCCTCGTCGTCACCGGCGTCGTCCTGATGATGGTGTTCAGCCTGGCGGAGGAGGCCTAGCATGGAGATCCTGCTGGCGCTGGCGTCGGGCGTTCTCTATACGGCCGGCATCTACCTGATGCTGCGTCGCCGCCTCGCCCAGCTGATCATCGGGCTGGGCCTGCTGTCGAACGGCACGAACGTGTTGATCTTTGCCGTCGGCGGCCTGACGCGTGGAACACCGCCGGTCGTCGCTCAGGGCGCCGAGCAACTCGTGCCGCCGTATGCCGACCCGGTGCCGCAGGCGCTCGTCCTGACCGCCATCGTGATCGGATTCGGCCTGCTCGCATTTCTCCTCGTGCTCGCGCACCGTGTGCACGCGCTGGTTGGCACGGACGATGTCGATGACGTCGGCAGGGAACGATGAGAGCGCTCGTCCTGCCGATCATCGTGCCGATGATCACGGCCGCGATCATGCTGCTCGCGCCGAGGCGACCCGTGATGCAGCGCTGGATCGGGCTCGCCGGTGCCGTCGTACTCCTGGTGAGCACGGTCGCGGTGTTTGGCCGCGTCAACGGGGACGGCATCCAGGTGCTGCAAGTTGGCGGTTGGCCGGCGCCCTTCGGCATCACGCTGGTGGCCGATCTGCTGTCCGCGCTGTTGCTGGTTGCGGTCGGCATCGTAGCGGTCGCCGTCAGTGGCGCCTCGTTCGCCGGCGTCGATCCTCGACGAGAAGCGTTCGGCTATTACCCTCTGATCCAGATCCTGTTGATGGGGGTCTCCGGGGCATTCCTGACCGGCGACTTCTTCAACTTGTACGTGTGGTTCGAGGTGATGCTGGTGGCGTCGTTTGTGTTGATGGCGCTGCATCGCAATCGACCGCAGCTCGAAGCGGCGTTCAAGTACGTCACCATCAACTTGATCGCGTCCTCGATCTTCCTGACGGCGCTGGGTCTGCTCTACGGCGTGACCGGCACGCTCAACATGGCGGCACTGGCGCAGTCGTGGCCGTCGGTGCAACAGACCGGCATGGACGCCATCCTCGCGGTGCTGCTCATCATCGCGTTCAGTATCAAGGCCGGCCTGTTCCCGTTGTTCTTCTGGTTGCCCGCGTCGTATCACACGCCGCCGGCGGCAGTAGGAGCCGTGTTTGCCGGGTTGCTGACAAAGGTCGGCGTCTACGCGCTGCTGCGCATCTTCACGCTGCTGTTCCAGTCCGGGCCGGGCGCGCTGGCCACCATGCTGCTCGCCATGTCCGCCGCCACGATGGTGATCGGTCTCATCGCGGCACAACGCGAGCGTGACTTCCGGCGCATCCTGTCGTTCAACCTCGTCGGGCACATCGGCTACACGACGGCCAGCCTGGCGGTGTTGACGCCGGCGGCGCTCGGAGCGGCCATCTTCTACGTGCTGCATCACATCATCGTGATCACCAATCTCTTCCTGGTCAGCGGCGTGCTGCTGCGGCTGCGGCGCACGACCGACTTGAAGAGCCTCGGCGGCTTCTACACGAGCCAGCCGTTGTTCGCTGCGGTTGCCATGGTGCCGATCTTCTCGCTCGCCGGCGTGCCGCCGTTATCGGGCTTTCTCGGCAAGCTGGCGATCCTCGCTGGCGTGTTCGAGGCCGGCGCGTACTGGGTCGGCGGAATCGTTCTCGTCGTCGGTCTGCTGACGCTCCTTTCGATGGGGCGGACGTGGGCCGAAGCGTTCTGGCAGCCATCAGCGGAAGTGGATCGTGCCACGCCAGGCACCGCGTTGATGATGGCCATCTCCGCCCTCAGCGCCGTGACACTGGCCATGACGTGGCTGGCGGGACCGCTGTTCGACATCACGCTTCGCGCGGCGAACCAGTTGCTGCAACGCGATGACTACATCAGGGCCGTTCTTGGAGGGGCATCGTGATGTCCCTCGCGTCGATGTTCCGAAAGACCGGCCGGGCGGTTGGCCTGGCGGCTTTCTTCGCCAAGGAACTGCTGGTTGCCAATGTGCGGGTCGCCGCCGACGTCATCAAGCCGCGCACCGCGATTCAACCGGCCGTCGTCGCCATCCCGCTGG
>Ga0247718_1000177_pt1 | contig 15953 bp, 18 predicted proteins | sample 21E_DmetaG_FD_189045 | JGI IMG/M metagenome (GOLD analysis project Ga0247718, IMG submission 189045) | Soil microbial communities from hillslope of Landscape Evolution Observatory, University of Arizona, Oracle, AZ, United States - 2-1-E_D | ecosystem: Engineered > Artificial ecosystem >...
GCGCGATATCGAGAAGCTCACGCAGGTGAAGCTCACCCCGCTGCCGCTGCCCGAGGGCTTCCAGGCCGAAGCCGCGAAGCTTCCCGCCGTCAGCCGCAAGCCCGACGAAGCCGAGCGCGACGCACGGCGCGACGAGCGCGATCAGCGCGGGCGCTTCGGCGATCGCGGTGCGCCGCGTGGGGAGCGTCGTCGCGACGACCGTTCGCCGGGTGGCCGCGCGCAGGGCCGTGATGGCCGCCCGCGCGACGCCAATCCTGCTCGCGCGAACAATGATCGCGGCCCGGTCGGCAATCCCGTCCGCGCCGAGCGCACCGAAGCACCGCAGGGCGAGCGGCGCGAAGGCCAGAAGAAGCCGTTTCGTCCGCAGGGACCGGGACGCGGTCCCGGCGGCAACGGGGGCATGGGCCAGCACCGCAACAAGGTCCGCCGCGTCGTCTGACCGGCGTGCGGCGCCTGTGGACTGACCCAACGGCCGTCTGTCCACTGGCGCACCGCCTTGGCATAGAGAGCGCCGTGTTCCTGACTTCCTCTCCCCACGCTACCGGAGCGATCCCCGCATGAGCGAGCTGTGGCTGACCGCAGCGATCATGACGGTGATCGTCGCCGCGCGCTATCTCGCGGTAAGCGGGCTCTTCGCTTGGCTGACCAAGCTGGTGCGCCCCGGCCATTACGATGGCCTTGACCGCCAGATGCGCAGCGAGATCGCGTGGAGCCTCGCTTCCGCCGCGATCTATGGTGTGCCGGCGGGCATCATCGCCTGGGGCTGGCAGCACCATGGCTGGACGCGGGTCTACACCGATGCGAACGCCTGGCCGCTGTGGTGGTTGCCGCTCTCGCTGTTGGTCTACCTCGCGCTCCACGATACTTGGTTCTACTGGACGCACCGGCTGATGCACCGCCCCCGCGTGTTCCGCGCGGTGCATGCGATCCACCATGCCAGCCGCCCGCCTACAGCTTGGGCAGCGATGAATTTCCATCCCGTGGAGGCCGCGATTGTCGGCCTGTTCATTCCCGCGCTGGTCTTCGTGGTGCCGATCCACGCCGGCGTGCTGGGGCTCGTATTGATGGTGATGACCGTGATGGGAGTCACAAATCATATGGGTTGGGAAATGTTTCCCAAGGCACTTGTTCACTCAACTGTAGGGCAATGGGTGATAACAGCGAGTCATCACCATCGTCATCACGAGCTCTATCGATGCAATTACGGCCTTTATTTCCGGTTCTGGGATCACGTCTGCGGGACCGACAAGGGTCTGTCCGCGCCATGATGCGCAAGGGACTTCCGCTTGGCGTGGCGGTGATCGCTGCACCGGCTGCGATGGCGGCTATGCCGTTGCCGCAGATTCTGGGCGCAGCGAAGGCGTCCGAAGCAAGCTCGATCCTCGTCGAGATCGACGGGCTGCGATCAAATCGCGGGCAGATCATGGCCTGCATGACCGCCAATCCCAAGACCTTCCCCGATTGCCAGAAGGACCCGCACGCGCGGCACCTCACCGTACCGGCGGCGAACGGAGAGACCGTAGAGTTCCGGGACGTGCCGCAGGGCCGCTACGCCATTGCGCTGTTCCATGACGAGAACGGCAATGGCCGCATGGACAAGATGATGATGCTGCCGCGCGAAGGTTTCGGCTTCTCGCGCGATGCGCCGCTGCAATTCGGCCCACCCCGATTCGGCGCGGCGTCGTTCCAGGTCGGTCCGGCGCAGCTGAAGACCGCAATCAAGGTTCGCTATATCCTGTAACATTTGCTTGCGCGGCGGCGCGGCATCGGGAATGGGCTGAAAGCCTCATGCTTTGTCGGAGAAGTGTGTGCCTGATGCCCTGACCGGAGCGCAGCCGCTGCGCTCGCTGCTTTACATGCCGGCGAGCAACCGCCGCGCTGTCGACAAGGCACGCGCGTTGCCGTGCGATGCCGTCGCGCTCGATCTCGAAGATGCCGTCGCGCCCGAGATGAAGGACGAGGCCCGCGCCGCGCTGGTCGAGGAACTGACCGCGGGCGGCTTCGGACACCGGCAGACGATCGCGCGGATCAATCCGCTGGGTTCGCCTTGGGGCAAGGCTGATCTGGCGGCGCTAGCCCACGCGCCGCTCCACGCCGTGCTGGCGCCGAAGGTGGATGATGCCGCCGACGTGGTCGCGCTGTCGGTCGCGATGGACGGCGCAGGCTATGATCCTGCCGTGCAGCTGTGGGTGATGATCGAGACGCCGCAGGCCGTGCTCGCGCTGGAGCGGATTGGGCAGTCGGCGCGAATTTCGCGGCTGGCGGGCTTCGTGCTCGGGCTCAACGACCTCGCCAAGGAAACGGGCATGGCGCAGCTGCCGGGCCGCGCGGGGTTCGTGCCGGTGATGGTGCAGGCGCTGATGGCGGCGCGGGCATATGGCCTCGTCCTGCTCGACGGTGTCTGCAACGCGATCGACGATCCTGCGCGGCTCGAAGCGGAATGTACGCAGGCGCGCGAACTGGGGTTCGATGGCAAGACGCTGATCCATCCCTCGCAAGTCGAAACCGCCAATCGCGTCTTCGCGCCGGGCGAGACGGAAGTCGCCGAGGCACGAGCCATCGTGGCGGCGTTTGCCGACCCGGCGAACGCGGGCAAGGGCGCGCTCAAGGTCGGCGGCAAGATGGCAGAGCTGCTCCATCGCGACATGGCGGTGAAGCTGCTGGCCAAGGCGGCGGCCATCGCCGCACGCTGACTCCATTATCGAACGATTGCGCGCAGAGACGCGGCGCAACTTAAACACATCTTTACCATGTTGCGCCATGACCGGTCCCATCGCACGACCACGGGGACTGGTTCATGGATACGTATCGCGGCATTTCCACGGAAGGTCGGGAGGGGCAGGAGCCCCTCGACTATGCCGCCGACTATACCGGTTACGAGGAATCAATCGACGAGCGGGGTGCTGTCGCGCCGCCGCCGCCGCCCATCGGGCAGGACGAGCGCCGCATGCAGGTGCGCGCCTACAATTTCTGGGCGAGCCTGCTCGATCAGGGCCAGTTTCCGCCGGTGCAGACGCTGCTTGACGGGCAGATGCCCGATTTTGCCGACCATTCGGTGCTGCTGCACTTCGACAATGGCATCGAGGACCCGGCCATCCCGTTCCTTGGTCAGGTGCTCGCCGATGAATGCGAAGCCGGCAGCCCGCTTCGCCGCCTGAGCGACATTCCCGGCCGCTCGCTGCTCTCGCGCATCACCGACCACTACCTGCAGATCATCGCCAATCAGGCACCGATCGGATTCGAGGCCGAATTCGTCAACCAGCGCGGCAAGACGATCCTCTACCGCGGCATCCTGCTGCCGTTCTCGACCGACAACGAGACGATCGACTACCTCTACGGGGTCATCAACTGGAAGGAACTGGCCGACCAGCAGACCACCGATGCCCTGCTGCTCGAAGTCGACCAGGCGCTCGACCAGCGCCCGAGCAGCGCGACGCTGGCCCCGCGCCGTGCGTCCGCCGTACCGCTGGGCGGCTGGGCGGATGGCCCCGATGCAGACAGCCACCCGCTCGATCTTGCCGAAATCGGGGCCGAGATCATCCCGGAAGAGGCCGCTCTGCCCGGAGATGCTTACGGGCTCGAAGACCCTGTCCCTGCCTGCCTTGCCGACTGGCTCGCTTCCGCTCGCGACCTGGCGCACATCGCCCATGCCAGCGAGGACCGCACCCGCGGCGCGCTCTATGCTGCCATTGGCCGGGCTTGGGATTTCGCGCTTGCTGCCGAGGATGCGCCCGAGGACTATGCCGAGATGCTTTCGGACGCCGGCCTGACCATGCAGGCCCGCGCGCCGTTGACACCGCTCGTCAAGCTGGTGTTCGGCGCGGACTACGACAAGACGCGCATTGCCGAATACACCACCGCGTTGACCCACGCGCAGCGCCTGGCGCTGGGCATTGGCGAACTCGGGGCCTACCTCGCATCGGCCCCCGGCGGGCTGAAGGGCGTCGTCGCGCTGGAACGCAAGCTGCGCCGCGAGGAGACCGGCAAGACCGCGCCGAAGCCGCGCGCGCCGTTGATCGAGGGGTTGCGCGCGCTCGATCACAAGCCGCTCTATGCGCTGGAGCCGGAAGGCGCGGAATTTGCACTCGTCATGGTGCGCCGCCTCGCCAGCGGCCCCGCCGTGCTGCTGGGCGAGATCGCCGACGACCAGCCGATGCTGGAACGTGCGGCGCGCCGTCTGCTGGGCTGAAGGGCCGCTTCCCCGCCACTGCAAAACCGTCTAGCCATGCACCATGGCTGACGCTTCGATCCTTCACGGCACGACCCGCAAACCGCGCCGCCGCTGGCTGACATGGACCCTGGCTGTGCTGGCGCTGCTCGGCGTGGGCGGTTTTTTCCTCTATCAGCAGGCACTTGCGACCGAGGCGGTGGCCATGCTCGATGGCGCCGACCGGTTGCTGCACGGCGGCGACGGCGCGATCCGCGAAGTGGCAGCCGTGCGCTATGGCAGCGATCCGGCGCAGAAGCTGGAGATGTTTCTCCCCGCCGATGCCGAGACCGCGATGTGGCCACTGCCCATCGTGGTGTTCATCCACGGCGGCGGCTGGCGTTCGGGCGATCCGCATGACTACCGCTTCATCGCCCGGGCGCTCGCGCCGCAGGGCTATGCCGTGGTGCTGGCGGGCTACCGGCTCTATCCCAAGGCGCAGTATCCGGGGATGCTGGAGGACGGCGCTGCGGCGCTGCGGTGGGTGGCCGATCATGCCGGAAAGCTCGGCGGCGATCCGCAGCGCGTGGTGCTGATGGGCCATTCCGCCGGCGCCTACAACGCCGTCATGCTCGGGCTCGACCAGCGCTGGCTGGCGGCGCAGGGCCTTTCCGCCAACGCCTTGCGCGGGGTTGTCGGTCTTGCAGGCCCCTATGATTTCTACCCGTTCGAAAGCGAGGCGACCCGGCTGAGCTTCGGCAAGGCGCCGAATCCCGAGGAGACCCAGCCGGTGGTCCACGCCCGCGCCGGTGGGCCGCCGCTGCTGCTCGTCCACGGCATCGCCGATACCCGCGTGCGACCGCGCAATTCAGTCGAGCTTGCCCGCACGATGACCCGCGCTGGAGCGCCGACCCGCGCCGTGCTGCTGGACGGCGTGACGCATGAAGGCCTCATCATGATGTTCGCACGGCCCTTCTCGCGCGATTCGCGGGCCTTCGATGCCGTGCTGCCGTTCCTCGCCAAGGTGACCGCTTCACCGGCGGTTCAGGCGAGCGGCAGATAAGCTCCGGCCACCGTGACCCGATCCTTACCTCGCCGCATCGGACAAGCCGTCGCAGCCGGCATCGCGCTGTTCCTCGCGCCCACGCCAGCCTCAGCGCAATCGGTCTTGCGCGATGCGGAGACTGAAGCCTTCTTTCAGGACATGGCCGCGCCGATCGTCGCAGCCGCCGGGTTCAACCCGCGCGCGATCGATCTGGTGCTGCTCAACGACCCTTCGATCAACGCCTTCGTGGCGGGCGGGCAGGCGGTTTACATCCACTCCGGCCTGATCAGCGCGGCGGACAACGCGCAGGAAGTCCAGGGCGTGTTCGCGCACGAACTGGGCCATATCACCGGCGGACACGTGATCCGCGGTGACGAGGGCGGCAAGCCCGCCACCGGGATCACGCTGCTCAGCCTGCTGCTGGGCGCCGCAGCGGCAGCGGCGGGTTCGGGCGATGCGGGTATCGGCATTCTGATGGCCGGGCAGCAGGCCGCGCTCGGCAAGTACCTCGCCTTCAGCCGCGCGCAGGAATCCTCGGCGGATGCCGCCAGCGTCGGCTTCCTGTCGAAGGCGGGCATCTCGGGCAAGGGCTCGATCGACTTCTTCAAGAAGCTGCAGAACCTCGAGTTCCGCTATGGCTTCAAGCGCAATGCGGACGCCGAGTTCTATTCCACCCACCCGCTGACCGCGGATCGCCTCACCACGCTGCAGGATTCGTTCTCGCAGGACCCGTCGTGGAACAAGCCGGGCGATGCGGCGCTGCAGGCGCGGTTCCTGCGGGTGAAGGCCAAGCTTGTCGGCTATCTCGCCGAGCCTTCCGCCACGCTTGCCGCCTATCCCGATTGGATGCAGGACGCGCCCGCACACCTCGCGCGCGCCTATGCCTACCACAAGGAAGCGCTCATGGACAAAGCGCTGGCCGAGACCGACGCGCTGCTCAAGCTCGATCCGAACGATCCCTATGCGCTTGAACTCAAGGGGCAGGTCCTGCTCGAATCGGGCAAGCCGGCCGATGCCATCGCCCCGCTACGCCGCGCGACCGAACTCACCCGCAACGCCCCGCTCATCGCCACCACGCTCGGCCATGCGCTGCTGGCGACCGAGAACAAGGCAAATTTTCCCGAGGCCGAGCGCGTGCTGAAGACCGCCGTGGGGCGCGACCGCGACAATCCCTTCGCGTGGTATCAACTCGGCGTCGTCTACGAAGCGCAGGGTGATATTCCGCGCGCACGGCTCGCCAGTGCGGAACAGCAGCTCGGCCAGTTGCAGCTGCCTGAAGCGCTGCGCAGCGCCGAGGCGGCCGAAACCGCGCTGCCAAAGGGCTCGCCCGATTGGCTGCGTGCGCAAGACATCGCAATGTCGGCGCGCGCGATGATTGAGCGGACGCGCAAGTCGCGGTAGGCGCAGCAGGCGGCCCGTCAGGAGTTCAAGGCATGCGTTTCAGTCCGTTTCTTGCTCTGGCGCTGGTGGTCGGCGCAGCCGGTGCGGCCGGGGGCTGGTGGGCCATGCATGGCCGTGCCAGCGAGGAACAGCAAGCCGCCGCCGCTGACGCCAAGCTCGACGGCCAGCTCGCCGAAGCGGGAATTGACGCGCGCAAACGCGGCGCGATCGAGGCACTGGTGCGCAGCTACATCCTCGAACATCCCGAAATCCTGCCGGAAGCGATGGACAAGCTGCAGGCGCGCGAGACCGAAGCGCGGCTGGCCCCCTTGCGCGGCGCCCTTGAGACGCCCTTCCCCGGCGCCATTCTGGGCAACCCGCGAGGCAAGGTAACGCTGGTAGAATTCACCGACTTTTCCTGTACTTATTGCCGCAGCAGCGTCGCCGATGTCGAAGCGCTGGTGAAGGACAATCCGGACCTGCGCGTGGTGATCCGCGAGCTTCCGATCATCGGGCCCGAGAGCGAGCCCGCCGCCCGCATGGGCCTCGCCGCCGCCGCACAGGGCAAGTACGCCGCCTTCCACAAGGCCATGTTCTCTGGCGAACGACCAAACAGCACCAGCATCGCTGCCGCCGCGAATGCAGCGGGGGTCGATGCTGCTTCCGCCACGGCCTTCACCCAGCAGCCCAGCGTGAAGCAGGAACTGGAGCGCAATATCGGCTTCGCGCGCCAGCTCGGCATCAACGGCACTCCGGCGTGGAGCGTGGGCGGCAAGCTGCTCAGCGGGGCGGTCGGGCGAGAAGCGCTGCAGGCGGCGGTCAACGCAGCCCGCAAAGGCTGATGTTGGCGCGGCTGGCGTTTGCTGTGGCCGCACTGGCACTGGGGACCCCGGCGTCCGCGCAGCCGGTCGACGATCTCCAGCAGGACGATGCGCAGGTCCAGACGATCGGCTGGCGACTGAGCCACGCCAATGCGGGTTTCTGCGCGCGGGCCGCACCGGGGATTGGCCTGCTGCTCGGCGACGCCCAGACATTCGCCGATCCTGAATTGGCGCGCGCTGCTTACGGCCTCTCCGGCGATATTGCGGTCGCGGCCGTTGCGGCAGGCAGTCCGGCGGAAGCGGCGGGCCTCGCAGTAAACGCAGTGGTGACCGCCGTCGATGGCGTGCCAGTCGGACCCGCACCGCGCAAGGGCAGCTGGGACCGCGTCTGGGCGCTGCAAACACGGCTTGAACAGGCTGCGGCGCGCGCTGGCAAGGTCTCGCTGATGCTTGGCGGCGGACGGGTTGTGACCGTCATGGCCGCACCCTCTTGCGCGGTGCGCTTCATCCTCGACGACGGGAAGAACAATGCCGGCGCCACGCGCAGCCAGGTCCGTATCGGCCGCGAGGCGCTCGATCAGCTGGGCGGCGACGAGGCAATGATCGCGGCGGTGCTCGCACACGAACTGGCCCACGCTGCGCTCGATCACGAGACGCTGCTCGGCCCGGGCAAGCGCAGCACCAATGCCGTCCGCCGCACCGAGCGCGAGGCGGACCGGCTTTCGGTGTGGATCATGGCCAATGCCGGTTATCCGCCAGAAGCAGCTCTGCGCATGATCCGCCTGATCCAGCCGCGCGGCCTGCTGGTGATCCCCGGCGCCAGCCACGGCAAGGCGAGCACCCGCATGAAGGAAATGGCCGCCGAAATCGCAGTGATGCGCGCCCAGCCCGATACGAACTGGGCGCTCCGCTTCCGGCGCGAGCCTTAGGCCGGAACCTCGGTCTTCGCGGCGGTCGTTTCCATCGCGGTGATCGCCGTTTCGTTGCGCGGCCGGGCCATCACGCGGCGCACCATCGGCTCGAAGAATTCCAGCGGCAGCGTGTCGTAGTCCGGGTCGAACGCGGCCTGATCATACTTCGCGCAGAATTCCGCGCAGGCATCGAAGTACGGATTGCCGCGATGCTTCTCGCGCACATTGCGGTCGATGCCGAGGTAGTGGAAGTAGTAATACCCCTGGAACGCGCCGTGGTTGCGGCAGATCCACAGCTCTTCCTCGCTCACGAACGGCTGGAGGATCGCGGCGGCGACTTCGGGATGGTTATAGGAGCCGAGCGTGTCGCCGATGTCATGGAGCAGCGCCATCACGACATAGCTCTCTGGGCGGCCATCGCGGTGCGCGCGGGTGGCGGTCTGCAGGCTGTGGGTCAGGCGGTCGATCGGGAAGCCCCCGAAATCGCCGTCGAGCAGCTTCAGGTGCGCAAGCACGCGGTCCGGCAGGCCGGCAGCAAAGCCGACATAGTCGCGCGCGATGATCGCCCAGTCTTCCTGCGTGCCTTCCTCCATCGAATGGAACTGCGCGCGCTCTGCGGAATCGCCGTGATGATCCATGGTTCTCTCCCTTTTGCCGGGCAGACTATCCCCTTTGCACCACCTCGAAAAGCCCGCCTGTGGCGCTGCGCGAAACTGTGGGGTACACAGCCCCCATGGCAATGAAGCTGCCGCTGCGCCCCACGCCGTTCTTCGGCAACAAGAACCGCGCCTTCTGGCGTCTGCAGATGCTCGGCTGGGGCGGCGCGATGCTGCTGCGCGCGCTCTCCAGCATCGCCAACGGGCAGCCCTGGTCATTCCTGATCATCGTGCTGATCGCCACGATCACCGGCTTCTCGATCAGCCTCATCCTCTCGGTGATCTACCGCGCGCTGATCAACCGCACCCCGCTGATCACCTGGGGGATCACTGCTGTCGTCCTCGCCATCGCCGTCGGCCTCTATGCCTTCATCGATTCATGGGTGATCAGCCTCTACCGGACCGAGGGCAATTCCGGCTTCGCGCAGCTTTTTCTCGGCGTGTTCTACCTCGATCTCACGCTGCTCGGCGCGTGGTCGGCACTTTACTACGCGATCAATTTCTATGTGCAGGTCGAAGAACAGAACGACCAGCTCATGCGGCTCGAAGCGCAAGCGACATCGGCGCAGCTCGCCATGCTGCGCTACCAGCTCAATCCGCACTTCCTGTTCAACACGCTGAACTCGATCTCCACGCTGGTGCTGCTCAAGCAGACCGAACCTGCCAATGCGATGCTCAGCCGCCTCTCCTCGTTCCTGCGCTATACGCTGATCAACGAACCCACCGGGCGCGTCACCGTGGCGCAGGAAGTGGAGACGCTGAAGCTCTACCTCGACATCGAGCGGATGCGCTTCGAGGAGCGGCTCGCTACCGAATTCCGCATCGACGAGGAGGCATCGCCAGCGCTGATGCCGTCGCTGCTGCTGCAGCCTTTGGTGGAAAACGCGATCAAGTACGCCGTCAGCCCGCTCGAGGAAGGGGCGACGATCACCATAGCGGCGCAACTCGTCGGCCCGGTGCTGCGGGTCACCGTGTCCGACACCGGCCCGGGGTTGCAACCGGGCACCGACCCTTCGACATTGTTCGGCGTGACCAGTTCTCCCTCGGACTCCACGCGCGTCGGCCTCGCCAATATCCGGGACCGGCTCGCGCAGGCCTATGGCGAGAACCAGCGGTTCGAAATCGGCGAGCGGCCGGGTGGAGGCTTCATGGTGGTGATCGAGCTACCCTTCGAAGCGCGCGAGGAAGCGCCCTCCAGTCGACAGGCTGCCCCGCAACTCGCCTCTCAGCAAAGGTAGCGCATGACCATTCGCACGATCCTCGTCGATGATGAGAAGCTCGCCATTCAGGGCCTTCAGCTAAGGCTCGAGGCCTTCCCCGATGTCGAGGTGATCGACACCTGCTCCAACGGGCGCGAGGCGATCCGCAAGATCAAGACCGAGAAGCCCGATCTCGTGTTCTGCGATATCCAGATGCCGGGGTTTGACGGGTTCAGCGTGGTCAGCGGGGTGATCGAGATCGATCCGCCGCTGTTCGTCTTCGTTACCGCCTATTCCGAGCATGCGATCCGCGCCTTCGAGGCCAATGCGGTCGACTATCTCCTCAAGCCCGTCGAGCCCGCCCGCCTCGCCGACGCGCTTGACCGCGCGCGCACCCGTCTTGCCGAAAAGCGCGGGCTGGAAGAGGCCGAGAAGCTGAAAACCGTGCTCGCCGAGGTCGCGCCCGATGCGATGGAAGGCATTCCGGAGGATAGCGAGCCTGCCGTCGGGCGGTTCGAGAAGCTCATCAACATCAAGGATCGCGGCCAGATCTTCCGCGTCGATGTCGACACCATCGAGCGGATCGAGGCGGCGGGCGACTACATGTGCATCTACACCGGCGACAATTCTTTGATCCTGCGCGAAACGATGAAGGACCTCGAACGCCGCCTCGATCCGCGCGTGTTCCAGCGCGTCCACCGCTCGAAGATCGTCAACCTCGACCGCGTACGACAGGTCAAGCCGCACACCAATGGCGAATGCTTCCTCGTGCTCGACAGCGGCTCGGAAGTGAAAGTCTCCCGCTCCTACCGCGATGTGGTAGCACGCTTCGTGCATTGATGGTTGGCAGCGGGACCGGCCATGGCTAGTCCCGCTGCCATGACCGACTTCTCCATCCCCGGCTTCGATCTCGAGGCCTTTGTTGCTGCCACGCTTGCCGAGGATCTCGGGCAGGGCCTCCCCGGCGGCGGGCATGACGTGACGAGCGAAAGCGTGATCCCGGCGGACGCGCGCTTTGCCGGGGTGATGGATAGCCGCGACGCGATCACCGTCTGTGGGCTGCCGATTGCCGCCGCGTTCTTCCGTGCGCTCGATCCGACGATGGAAATCGAAGTGCTGGTTGCAGAAGGCGCGCGCGTTGAGCCCGGATCGGCACTGATGCGCCTCACCGGATCGGCCCGCGCGATGCTCACAGCGGAACGCAGCGCGCTCAACACCGTGCAGCACCTTTCGGGCGTCGCCACGCTCACGCGCCAGTATGTCGATGCAATGGGCGAGACCAGCGCAAAGCTGCTCGATACCCGCAAGACCATCCCCGGACTGCGCCATCTGGAAAAGTACGCCGTACGCACCGGCGGCGGGGTGAACCACCGCATGGGTCTGTGGGACGCGGCGATGATCAAGGACAACCACGTCCTTGTCGCAGGGGGTGTGGCCGAAGCCGTGCGCCGTGCGCTGGCCGCCGGGGTGCGCGAGGTGATCTGCGAGGTCGACCACATCGACCAGATCGAACCCGCGCTGCAGGCCGGCGCCACCCGCCTGCTGCTCGACAACATGGGGCCGGACACGCTGCGCGAGGCCGTCGCGCTGGTTGCAGGCCGGGCGCCCTGCGAGGCCTCAGGCGGTGTTCGACTGGAAACCATCGGCGCAATCGCCGCCTCGGGCGTGGACTACGTCTCGGTCGGCCGCCTGACGCAGAGCGCGCCTGCTGCCGATATCGGGCTCGACTTCACGCCGATCTGAACGCTGATCCGGTTGCCCGCTGGCCGCCACATGGTAGTCTCGCCGATGCAAGAGGGGGACACCGCTTTGAGGCCGCCATCGATCATCCGCTTCGAACAATTCTATCTGGGTGCAACCGCAATCACGGTGGTGCTTCAGATGCTCAATTTCGCCGGGCTGGTCGGGCCAGACCGCAGCGAGGCATTGGGCACTGCCGGAATGCTGATCGTTCTGGCTATGAGCTATGGCATGACGTTTCTCTTCTGGCACCTGATCGCCCGCCGCGCGAGCAATATCACGAAGTGGGTGCTGGTGGTCATCACCGTGCTCGGCGTGATCGGCACCGTACCGCTGCTGATTGCGCAGGGGCAGTCCAACCTTGGCTACTCTCTGATCGTGTCGCTGGTCTTCGTCCTGCAGCTCATCGCCATTGCGTACCTGTTCCGCCGCGATGCTGCCGAATGGCTGAAGAGCCGGGGGCAGCACGGGATAGTCGACCTGACTGCGTTCAACTGATGCGCAAGTTGGCGCTCGCAGCGCTGGGGCTTGCACTCCCGGCATCGGCGCTGGCTGAGGTTCCGCAATGCAGCATTCCGCCGCAAGTCTCCGCTCCTGCCCTGCCCGCGCCTGATGGCCCGCGCCGCGTCCTGCCTGTCGCGGGCTATACGCTCGCGCTCAGCTGGTCGCCCGAGTATTGCCGCACCCGCGCGCGCGATCCCCGCGCTGCATTCCAGTGCGGCGGCAAGCTGGGGCATTTCGGGTTCATTCTTCACGGACTCTGGCCGGAGTCTTCGCCGGGCAACTGGCCGCAGTGGTGCCCCGCCACCCCGCTCTCCGCCGAGACGGTACGCCGCAACCTCTGCATGACACCTTCGCCCGATCTCATCGCGCATGAGTGGGCCAAGCATGGCGCTTGCATGACGGCCACGCCGGACAGTTACTTCAGGTCGAGTGCCGACCTGCTGCGCAGCGTGCGCTTCCCCGACATGGTCCGCCTCTCGCACCGCCCGGGCCTCACCGCGGGCGATCTGCGCACTGCTTTCCGCGCCATTCCCGCCAGCGCGATCCGCGTGAAGGCCAATCCGCGCGGCTGGCTGGACGAAGTCCACATCTGCTACGGGAAGGACTTCAAGCCCGCTGTCTGCACAGAGCGCGGTGCTGACGACAGCATGCCGATCAAGATCTGGCGCGGCCGGTAACCGAAGTACCGGCATATCCGAATCAGTGTGAGGAGGTTCCTATGTCGCTAAGGCTCGATCACCTTACGATCCTCTCGCGCGATCCCGAGGTCAGCGCTGCGTTCTATGGCTTGTTGCTGCCCAAACTCGGCTTTGTGCAGAAGAAGCCGAGTATCTGGGCGAACGACGGCGGCCTCCACATCCAGTTCGGCGCGGCGCATCCCGAAACTCGCGACTATGAGCGCTATGGCGCGGGCCTCAACCACTTCGGCTTCACTGCACCCTCGGTGGATATGGTCGAAGCCTTGGCGGCGCAGATGGAGGCGGCAGGCCATGTCGCGCGGCTGCAGCGCTTTCCGGGCGGCACCGTGGCCGTTTTCCTGCCCGATCCCGATGGCCTGCGCGTCGAAGTCTCGTGGTATCCGCCGGGCACCCCGCCGGTCGATTGAGCCTTCAGCGCCGCGCCTTGAAAAAATCGCGCAGCAGTTCTGCCGCCTCGCTCTCGCCAATGCCGGAATAGACTTCGGGGCGGTGCAGGCAGCCGGGCGCGTCGAACACCTTCGCGCCATGCTCCACTGCCCCTCCCTTGGGATCGCTCGCGGCGTAGTAGACCCGCGCCAGCCGCGCGTGGACGATCGCACCCGCACACATGGCGCAGGGCTCCAGAGTGACCCACAAGTCGCAACCAGTCAGCCGCTCATGCCCCAGCGCAGAGGCTGCCGCACGAATCGCCATGACTTCAGCATGGGCGGTCGGATCATGATCCTCGCGCGGCGAATTGTGGGCGGCGGCGATCACCACGCCGTCCTTGACGATCACCGCCCCGATGGGCACTTCACCCGCCTCGGCAGCGCGTGCCGCGGTTTCCAGCGCCCTACGCATGGGTTCGGGAAGAGGCCAACGGGTCATTCCATGGGGCTAGCGCGGCTGGGGCCTCGCATGCAACGTGCGAATCCTTGACTTTGCGCCCCGGATCGGCAAGAGCGCGCCCTTCCCGATCCATGATCGTTCAAATCCAAGCGAGTTTTCAGCCATGTCGCGTATCTGCGAACTGACCGGTAAGGGCCGCCAGGTCGGCCACAACGTGAGCCACGCCAACAACAAGACCAAGCGTCTGTTCCTGCCCAACCTGCAGAACGTCACGCTCATGTCGGAAAAGCTTGATCGCAGCTTCAAGTTCCGCGTCTCGACCCATGGCCTGCGCTCTGTGGAGCACAACGGCGGTCTCGACAACTGGCTGCTCAAGGCGGCTGACGCCAAGCTCAGCCCGCGCGCGCTCAAGGTGAAGCGCGAGCTGGTCAAGGCTGTCGCTGCCTGATCGACTTGCCGGGCGGCACGCTGCTGCCTGCGCTGAACGGGCCGGAGCCTAGCGGGCTTCCGGCCCGATTCGCAGCTTGAGCAGAAGTGTTCGCTGCGCCCAGACCATTTCGTTGCTGTCCGAGACCAGCCAGACCACCTGGCTGCCATCGGCCTCGCGCGTCACGGTCATGCCTTCATAGTTGTCGCGGATTCGTGGATCATCGATCCGCGCGATCACGTGCGGGGTAACTTTCGCGCCCGGCCGCAATTGTTGCGGCGTGAATGCGGCGATCACCGAGCGAAAGCCGGTCAACCCGAAATGCCGTCCAAGCACCAGCAGCCGCCCGTCCGGCATCTGTGCGAGCTCGCAGGGCCGGTAACCCGGCGGCATGACCAGTTCGAACCGCGCAGGCTCTTCGTAAGGCTGCGGCGCGGCGCGAAAGATCAGGCCGGGATGGCGCGTGCGGTCAAGCCAGCCGGAATAGGTCTCGCCCACGATCAGCGTGCGCCCGTCGGCCAACCTCGCCTTCGCCTCCGGCCCCTGGTTGTCCGGCCATTCGGCCAGTACCGGCAGGGGGATAGACCGGCGCCGCACCAGATCGTGGCTATAGACCTCAAGCCCCGGCAGATCTTCATACGCGACGGTCAGATCACCGCTGGCAGGGTCGACCGCAACAGCCTCGGCATCGGTCGGAAAGCGGTGCTTGCGCCAATCGAGGCGGATCAGCCGGTCGAATCGGGCAAGCCAGGGTCCGGGCCGGTCAGGCCGGGTGAACCATAGAACGTTGCCGCGGTCTCCCACGGCGACGAACCCGCTGCTCGTCTGGGCAAGGCCGGACAATGTGCCGAGCCTGCGGTGCTGCCCGACGATTTGCCATGCGCCGGCAAGCCGCAGCGCACCCATCTGCGGCAATGAACCCTGCAGCGAGGGCATCAGATCCACGAGTTGGATCGCCGGATCACGCGGGCGAGGGGGATTCGGCGCGGACAGCCAGGTCACTGGCACGAGCGCGAGGATCAGCAGGACCAATTTAAGCGCGCGCATTGCCGGCGCGCTTGCCACAGCAGGCGGCGCGTGAACAGGCTCGATCAGGCGGGCACGAACTTCAGCGCATCGCCATTGATGCAGTAGCGCTTGCCGGTCGGCGGCGGGCCATCATCGAACACGTGACCAAGGTGACCACCGCAGCGCGAGCAATGCACTTCGGTGCGGGTCATGCCGAACGAGGTGTCGGTTGAAGTGCCGATGCCGCCCTTGATCGGTGTCCAGAAGCTGGGCCAGCCGGTGCCGCTGTCGAACTTGGTCGAGGAGGCGAACACTGCAGTGCCGTCCGCCGCGCACGTGAAGGTGCCCTTGCGGTGCTCCTTGAGCAGCGCGGACGTGAACGGCCGCTCGGTCCCCTCCTCGCGCAGGATGTAGAACTGCGCGGGGGTGAGGAGCTTGCGCCATTCCGCTTCGGTATGGTGCAGCGGGAAGGTGCCCTTGCGGGTGGCCGCAGCGGGCGCACCGCAGGCCGCCGCTGTCATGGCGGCAGTGGCGGTGAGGAAAGCGAGGAAATTGCGACGCGAAGGTTTCATGGCGTCCGGTTCGGGGA
>Ga0247718_1000178_pt1 | contig 15950 bp, 26 predicted proteins | sample 21E_DmetaG_FD_189045 | JGI IMG/M metagenome (GOLD analysis project Ga0247718, IMG submission 189045) | Soil microbial communities from hillslope of Landscape Evolution Observatory, University of Arizona, Oracle, AZ, United States - 2-1-E_D | ecosystem: Engineered > Artificial ecosystem >...
CCTTCTCGCGCACCCTGCCGACGCCGCGGCGCTACGTGTCCATCGTGGCGCAGAACGACTCCGGCTCGACATACACGCCGCTCGGCGACACGTGGTTCAGGATCACCGCCGCCCGGGTGTTCTCCTCAACAACTTACGAGTCCGGCGGCACCTCGGCGCTGACGGCGTCGGCCGTCGTGCGTGACCTTCTGTCGAGCTACCTCACGGGGACGCTCTCGGCCGACCAGTCGCAGATCGACACCACGGTGTTCACCATCCCCGAGCTCGACTACGGGCAGGCCTTCGCCACCCCGCGCCAGGTGCTCGCCGCGGTCAACGCCTACCACGACTACCTCGCCGGCGTGGACGCCGAGCGGCGCCTGTTCTTCAAGGCGCGCCCTGTCGCGCCCGTGGCGGAGATCGGCCAGTGGTCGGGCGCGGCGTTCGCCGACGCGGGTGACTCCGGCGAGGAGCTGTACAACCGCGTGATCGTGGAGGCCACCGGCCCCGACGGGCAGCCGCTGCGCGAGGTGCGCACCGCCACCTCCCCGCTGCTTGCGGCCGCAGGGGTAACCCGCTCGCGCACCCTCGGCGTCAACGCCGCCACGACCACGGCCGCCGCCCAGGCGATCGGCGACGCATGGCTCGCCACCCGGACCCGGCGTCCCACCCGCGGCTCGGTCACCGTCGTCGGCCGCGGCGCCGCCCGGGACATCAACGGCGGCGAGGTGGCGCCGGCGCAGTTCCTTCGCTGGTGCGGGCAGATGGTGCGCCTCACCCACCGCTGGGACCCCGACACCGGCGCCTGGGGGCGTGACGGCTACATCTCGGCCGTGAGCTACGACCCGCAGACCGACACCGCCCAGGTGTCGCTCGACTCCCCGCGCGACCGCCTGGACGCCTTCCTCAGCCGCCTCGCCGCCGTCCGCGGCGCGGGGCTCCCCCTCTCCTAGACCACCCCTCCCCCGGCCCTGAGACACCCAACCCGACACCGGGAGGACAGCGCATGCCGCCATCTGTGGTGAAGGACTACTCGACCTTCGGGTCTATGTACTACAACGCCATCCCCAACCAGAGCCGGCACTTCTTCGAGCGGCCGGCGGCCGAGCTGGGCATCCCGGGCGCGACTGCCACCGAGCGGGCCCTTGGCTTCCTGATCGAGGACGGCGTCAAGCCCACGTGGAGCGCGGCCAACACGGAGCGCGTGGAGCAGCAGGGCTCCACGATCATCCGGCCGGGCGAGACGCGGTGGATCGACTTCTGGGGCTACATCGACCACATCGCCCCGCACAACATCGGGGACTGGGACATCAAGTTCGCCCAGCTCCACTCATCGAGCGGGCCGCCGCCGGTGGACGTGCAGGTGGTCGGGAACATGATGCGGGTGCGGATGCACCGGCGTACCGCCGGCCGGTACATCACCTCGTGGCTCTACCCGGTCAAGAAGGCCTTCCGGCTGACGCTGGGCGTCCACAACCGGGGCACGAACGAGGGGTGGGTGGAGCCTTGGCTGAACGGCGTCAGGCTCGGCCGCTGGATGGGGCCCACGTCCGACGGCGACAACCTGTACCTGAAGCGCGGGCACTACCGCATCAGCTCGATCAACGGCTCGTCGCTCATCTACATCTGCCGCGAGAAGGTGTGGGACGGCAACCCCAACGACGGGCCCGTCACGCCGACGGACCCGGTGCTCGACACCGTGGGCCCCACGATCGGGCTGCGACTCCCAGCCCCGCCGGCCAACGGCGCGCCGCTGGTGCTCGGGCCGAAGGTGGAGGTCAGGGCTGACGCGGCGGACCCGTCGGGCGTCGCGCGCGTCGAGGCGTCGCTGGTGGACCGATCAGGCGGGCTCGTCAAGCACCTGTGGACCGAGGCGAACGCCCCCTACGGCGACACCGGGCTCGTGTCGATCGAGGACGTCGACGACGGCGACTACCTGCTGCGGCTTCGCGGCACCGACCGCCTGGGCAACGTGCGGGTCCTCGACCACCCGGCCCGTGTCGACCTGCGGCCCGACGTGCCCCCGCCGGGCGAGACGTGCGAGCAGGAGCGCGACCGCCTGCGCGCCCGCATCGCCGAGCTGGAGCAGGGCGGGGCCGGTGGGTGAGTACAGGCGACCCCCAGCGCCCGCCGCCGCCCGCTCCGCCCCTGCCGTCGAGCGACCCCGTCTGGGACCGCAACATCAAGCGGGCCCGGGACGTGATCGGCCTGGTGGCAGGGACGGGGGTGCTCGCGTACTCCGCCTACACGGATCGGATCTGGGGGCTGCTTGTGGGGGCAGCGCTGCTGACCGGGACCTTCGTGCTCGGGGCCCTCTCGCGCTCCCTGGACCGCCGGTGAGGGAGCGCATCATCGAGACCTTGGGTTGGGTGATCCCCTTCGTCGGGATGCTCGCCCTGGTCCTGCTGGCGGCAACGCGATGAGCGACATCCCCGAGCGCCGCCGGCGCGAGGACGTCATCCAGCAGGAGGCCCACCGCAAGGTCGCCATGGTGCGCCGCTACTGGGCTGTCGCCTTCGCCGTCATGTTCCTGGTCGTCGCTGGGCTGCTCTACGCCGCCGACCAGCGCGACATCGGCCGCCTCGAGCGGCTGGCCACCCTCCAGTGCGAGCGCGTGCAGCGCCTGCGCGAGGAGGTCAACGACGTCATCCGCGCCAACCGCCGGATCGCCGTCGCGGGCGAGAGCCAGGTGCAGCCCGGCTCCGACCTCGCCCGCGAGTTCCGCCTGCTGCTGGTGAACCTCCAGGAGCAGGACCCCGTCGACTGCCGCCTGGTCGCCCAGCGCCTTGCGGCCGCCGCCCGATAGGAGGACCCGTGCCGGGCCCGTTCCCACCCCTGCCGATCAAGAACCGGCAGGACTACGCGTTCAAGTACCGGGATGCCCAGGGCGCCCCGGACGTCACCGGCGCCCGCTACCACGGCGCCGTCGACTGGTTCACCGGGGGCACGGGCGGCGACGCCGTCCGCTCACCGGAGGACGGCAAGATCATCGACGTGCTCGCCTCGCGCGGCTCGTCGGGGCAGGTGTTCGGCGGAGTCGTGCGGATCGACTGCGGCCGCTGCGTGTACGTCCTGCGGCACGTCGAGCCCATGGTGCGCGAGGGCGAGCAGGTGTCACGCGGGGACGTGGTCGCCCACGTGACCCGCTGGCGCGACTGGCCCTCGGGCTCCCACCTGCACATGGAGATCTGGCGCACCTTCGCCGGCGGCTACCGCCTGGAGAATATGATGGACCCGGGGGAGGTCACCTGGGACGACCGGATCGGCCCCCCTCCCCCGCCCTTCGGCGGGTCCCTGCGCCTCGTGATCGACCCGCCCGACGGCGGCCGGCGGTCGTGGGCCGGATGGGACAAGGCGGGGCCTGCGATGCGCTGGGTCGCGGCCAACGGGCTCGACCCCCGCACCGTCTGCGCGCTGTCGTGGCGCGGCAACGTCTGGCGCGGCCCGGCAAACGTCCGGGCCGTGGCAACCAACCTCGTGAGGAGGTTCCTCGATGCGTAACGAGTCACCCGTGGGCCTGGCCACCTACCTCGGCCTGCTGCCTGCGGCCGTAGCCGCGGGCGTGTTCGCGGTCCTGCTGGTCGTCAGTGGCGGCGACGTCGAGAAGGCGACCACGCTCACCATCGCCATCATCGGCGCCGTCTCGCTGGTCGCCACTGCGGCACTTCGCCAGTGGCGCGCCGTCGCGGCCGCCCGCACCGGCACCGCGCCCGTCCCGCTTCCTCCCGGCGGGGTGCCCGAGCCGGACGCCGGCGGACTGCTGCCGCCGGGCGAGGTGGCCTAGTCGGCGGGCCGGCACGTCACTGGTTGAGGCAGGCCTTCGCCTCGTCCACGCCGTCATCGTTAGCTGAGAAGCCGGCGTCGGTCTGGTCGCCGTCACCCCAGTCGGAGAACTGCTCGGCGAACGGGTCCACGGCGTAGACAAGCCCCGGCCCCTGGGAGCTCACGTCGTTGGTGACCCACACGCCCACGAGCGGGTCGCTGCCCTGCGGTCGAAAGCGACCCGCGACCATCCAGGCTCGCTCGTAGTCCCGCGAGCGGACCGCTGCGGTCGCTTCGAAGCGCTTCGGTCCTCCTTCAAGCCCGGTTGCGATCGCCCGTGCGACTGCGGGCGCCACGGCGACACAACGACTCTCGTCCGCGGGCGACTCGTTGGGTGTAGGGGGTGCCGCGGGTGTCGTGGCCGCGACCGACCTCACCTCGTCGGCGCCGGCATCCTCGTCTCCGCTGCATCCCGCCAGCGCAGCCATGGCGAGGACCGCCGCGGCAGCGCATCCGGCGATCGCTCTACGCGGCATGTCGCCTCCCCTTCCGTCCGTCGATGTCCTTATCATGCCCTCCCCCTGACGCGAACTGACGTTCGGAGGTGGCGTTGCCGAAGCACCAGGCGGTCCTCATCGAGCTCGCCGGCGAGCGGAGCCGGCGTCTCGCGGCCGTGGCGGACGCGTGCGAGCACGCGCTCGAGGTCATGAGGCCTTCCGACCCCGCGTACGCCGGCCTCGAGCAGGCGGCTCGACTTCTGTCTCGGCATCGGCCTCAGCCGCACCTGCGAGCGCTTCCGCCGCCTTCCGGTCCTGCGCCGCGACCAGGTCCGCCACGGGCCCCCCTTCTTCGCGCGCTTCCGGATCTGTCCTGAAGGATTCGTCCTGCTCGGCCTGATCCAGGGCCCTCCGGAGATTCTGAAGAGTCATGCCGCGCACTTCCTCGGGAAGCCGGGCGAAGGCGGCGCGCGCGTTGTCGATGTTGCCCTGCATGTCCTCGACCACCAACGCGGGAAGCAGCGCCCAAGACGCCCCGTACTTCTGGACGCGGAATGCTGCGAGAGCCTCCGTGACCCGCTCCGGATCCTGCGAGAGCGACTCTCGGAGATGATCGAGGCGCGGCAGGGTCTCGTCATCAACCGTGGGTCGGCGGAGGTCGGCGACCTTCAGGACGAGGAGGGGATTGCCGTCCTCCCCCACAAGGAGCATCTCGCTGCCGAGCGCCACTCGGTCGGCGAGCTCCTGCATGGCCTGGGCGAAGCGCCGGTTCTCCTGACGCATCTGTTCGAGCTCGTTTGCCATGTGATCAAGGAGCTCTTGGGGCGTCGTCTGCTCGTCGAAGCCGTGCCCCTCGCGCGCCCGGCCCTCCTTTTCGGGTTCCCTTGCGCTCTCGGCCTCTGCTGCCAGTCGAACAGCATCCGGGTGCGACTGGAGCTGTTCAGACAGCCATGACACCTCGCCGTTGTTGCGCAGCCCACGGCGGCCCTGCTCGATGCGCCTGACGGTTTCGAGACCCCAACCGAGGCGGTCGGCAAGGTCCCGCTGCGTGAGGCCCAGGTCTTCCCGACGGCGCGCCACCCAGCGCCCGAAGAACTTGCTGCCGGGGATCGACACGGTACGACGGTACGGTAGTCCGCCCGCGTAGCGGAACGCCCCTTGCGTAGTCGTACGCCCTTCGGCTACTGTCCGCGCAAGATGAATACCGCTACTCACTTCGCACTCCCTCCTGCCGCCAGGGCGCACGAGCGGCGTCTTGGTCGCCCCCTCCGCCAAGTCCTCCTCGAGGACTGGGCGGACTGGCCAATGGAGGCGATCGCTGAGGAGCTCGGGGTGTCCACAGCGACCGCGGCCAGGTGGCTCGCGCGCATGGGCCTCGGGAAGCGGTTCGTGACCGTGGAAGTCCATGGCGGGGAGGCTGACACGCCTTCGACCGGCCGTGGAAAACCCGAGATCGGAGCCGCTGCTGCCAGGCGCAGCCCCGATCTCGCTGCACAGGGAGCGTAGCAATGAGCACCCCCAATCGGGGAGGCCGCCCCATGTCGCCCGCTGGCCACCGGGAGGTGGCCCACCTCGGCGCGCTTGACGCCCTGGAGTTCGACCTGCAGACCGTCGTCGACACGAGCACCCACCTCGGGGACCTGCTGGTGGCCGGGCGCGCGGAGCGCCTGCGGATCGATCGCGAGCTCGCTGCGGTGATACGGCAGCAGCGAGCCGCCCTCCACCAGCTGTCGAACACCCTGCAGCAAGTCGCACACCACACCGCTGAGGCCACACGGCAGGCCAGCGGGGTGGCGGCATGAAGGCGATTCTGCTGCCGCCGCGGTCGGCCCGCCGCGAGGCGGCCCGCGTGCGCGGCCTGATCAACTCGGGGCGCGTCCACCACGACGAGGCCACGCTGCTGCGGGTGCGCCTTCACGAACTCGAGGAGCGGCCGGTCCCGGCCGAGCTCGCCGCGGTGGCGCGCGCCGCCCGCCGGAGGCAGGAGGCGTGAGCGCGATCACCGTCATCGGCCCCTCGCACATCGAGGCGCTGGCGCTCGCAGGCGCCCGGCAGCGGGACCGGATGCACACCCCGCCGCGAACCCCGCACGAGGCGTACCGGCTCATCACCGAGGTGGTGCTGCCCGGGGAGCGCCGGATGCCGCAGGAGGTCAAGGACGCCGTGGCCGAGTGCCTGGCGCGCGTCGTGTTCGCCGCGGCGTGGACGGGGGGCGAGGCGTGACCCACCTGCTCGTGCTCGTCATCGGCGTCTGGATCGGCCTCGCCCTCGCCGCCGTCGTGCAGGCGATCGACTGATGCCGGCCCCCCGCCAGTTCGCCGCCGGTCTCGCGATCGGCGCGGGCCTCGTCGCCCTCTGCTACCCCGTCTCGGACGCCATCGCGATCGGCGCCCCGCCCAAGCTGCCGCGCGCGCCGCACGAGGTGACGCGTGTCGAGGGTGTGCGGGAGTACGGGCAGCTCACGCTCGCGCTGGCCCTCCGGCGCACGGTTCCCCGTGACCTGTGCCGCACCACGCAGCTCGCGCTTCGAGTGTACTCGCCCGCTCGGCCGCGGCGCCCGCTCGACATGGTCCGCGTGATCGTCACCTACTGCGCCCGGACGCCGTTCGTGGTCGAGGTCGGCATCGAGCCGCTCGCCCGGGTGCCGCGCCGTGGCCCCCTGCTCGTGTGCGCCCGCACCGAGGACGGCCGCTACGAGCGCAACGGGCACACGTGTGGGCTGGTCGCATGAGGGCGATCTCCCACAGCGAGCTCCTCACCCTCACCGAGTGTCCCGCGCGCTGGGCGTTCCGCTACGGCGGCATGCTCACCGGCGGCGACTGCCTCGACACCCGCACACCCTCCTCGATCCTGCGCGCCGGCCGGGCCTGGGGCGTGGCCGTCTTCGCATTCCACGCAGAGGGCGAAGACGCCGCGCTCGAGGCGCTCGAGCGGGCGCTCAACGAGGACGCGGACGAGCTGCAGGCGCGCGGGTCGTACGTCGAGGGCGACCACCACGCGGTCTTCATGGAGCTGTCCGGCGTGCTCGCGCACTACGCCGCCACGGTGCCGCCGTTGGCCGGCCTGCACTCGCCCGAGGAGCCCCTGGAGGTGCCGATCCCCTCGCGGGGCGGACGTCGCTCCAGCAACCGCTACCGCTACACCGGCCGGATGGACGCCGTCTGGCATGACGAGGACGGCCGCGCCTGGATCGTGGAGTTCAAGCTCCGCGGTCAGCTGACGCCCCTGGAGCAGCTCGCGCTCGACCGCCAGGGGCGCCGGTACGCATGGGCGTGGGAGCGGGGCACGGGCGAGCGCGTCGCCGGCGTCATCTACGACGAGGCGCTGAACCTCGCCCCGAAGGCGCCACGTGTTCTCGCCTCCGGCCGAACCTCCCACGACAAGCGCCAGATCACCACGGCGGCGGCGTACGAGCGCTCGTGCGAGGACACGCGGACCCCGGTCGACCCGGAGACCTCCGCAGCGCTCGCGCGCCGGCAGTGGCACCAGCGGTACCGGCTCGTCCTGCGGCCGGAGGAGATCAAGCAGACGGGCCTGGAGCTCGTGTGGCTGGCCCGCCAGGTCCAGCTCCTGGAGTCCGGCGTCGTCGGTCCCGTGCGCGCGCCCTCGATGCGGCGCTGCCCCGGTTGCGCCTTCCGGTCCGTCTGCCCCACCCCGGAGGACCGTGACCTCGTCGACGCGCTGTTCGAGCGCGTCCCCCCGAAGCGACTGAGGGGCGAGGCACATGCTGCGTGACGCCGACCGCAGACGCTTCGCGGCCAAGGTCATCGCGGCCTCCGCCGGTGCCTGCTGGCGTTGGTCCGGCAGCCACTTCTCGACGGGCTACCCAGCCTTCTGGCTGGACGGCCAGAACCGCGGCGGGCATCGCGTCATGTTCGAGCTCGTGCACGGGTGGTCGCCCCCGCTCGTCATGCACTCGTGTGACACGCGGGGATGCGTCAACCCCCGGCACCTTCTGCCCGGCACCCCACTTGCCAACCAGAGCGACATGTGGGCCAAGGGACGCGGCGCCTGGGGTGAGCACCACACCAACCACAAGCTGACCGCCGACCAGGTGCGTGTCATGCGCGCCGCCGCGGCGAGAGGCCAGGCCAGCGTGAGGGCGCTGGCGCACGCGCACGGGATGACCCCCGAGGGCGTCCGTGCGGCCATCTCCGGAAAGACATGGAGGCACCTTGCCCCTTGAGTTCGTGCGGCCTTCGGCCATGCCCGCCACGGCCAACTTCCTCCTCTTCGGCCCGCCGGGCACCGGCAAGACGGTGGGTGCCTGCTCGGGCCCCGGCCCCGTGCTGGTGCTGAACGCAGAGGGGCCGGGTGCGATGCGCAAGGCGCGCGAGATCCACCCCGATGCCGAGATCCGCGAGGTGGCGGTCACCGGCAAGTCCGTCCTGGACGAGGCCTACCTGTACCTGCGCGACGGCGCCGGCAAGGACGTGCGGACGGTCGTCGTCGACACGGTCGGCGAGGTCTACCGCATCCTGCTCGAGGAGTTCGGCGGGGAGCGGCCGACGCTGCAGCAGTACGGCGACACCAACATCGTCGTCGAGCGCTTCGTGCGGGCCCTGCGGGACCTCGACGTCAACGTGGTCCTGGTCGCCCACGAGGAGACGATCGTCGATGGCACCACCGGGGAGACGATGCGCCAGCCGGTGACCGGCGGCAAGAAGCTGCCCGGCCAGCTGATGGCCCAGGTGGACGTCGTCGGCTACACGGGCGTGATCACCGAGGAGGGCAAGCCGCCGCGCTTCGTCGCCCAGCTGATCGACAGCGGCGGCCGGCGCTGCAAGGACCGCTCCGGGCGTCTCGGCACTGTGCGGGCGGTCGACATCAGCGAGTGGCTGCGCACGATGCACGTCGCGCCCGCCAACGCGAACCGGAAGGCGGCTTGATGGCGATTCCGGTCAACTTCGACGGCATCGAGGCGAAGGCGGGCGGCGGCATGGTGCCTCCCGGCGAGTACAGGGTGCGCGTCGAGCACGCCGAGGAGACCACGGCCTCCACCGGCACGCCGGGCATCGAGCTGCAGCTGCGGGTCGTCGGCGGTCCCGAGGACGGGGGCCTCCTGTTCGACACCATCTGGATCACCCCCAGGGCGATGCCGTTCGTCCGGCACCGGCTGGAGTGCATGGGCGTCAAGATCCCCGCGGGGCAGTGGAGCCTGACGCCGCAGCCGCTGCTCGGCCGCGTCGCGCGAGTGGTGGTGAGGCACGAGACGTACACGAGCCGCGAGGGCGAGCAGAAGGTGCGCCCGAGGGTCGCCGGCTGGGAGAAGCCGGCCGCCGACTGGCCGCCGGCGGCTCCGTTCGAGGAGCCGACGCAGGCGCCGACGGGCGGTGCCGGCGGCGACGACGACATCCCGTTCTGACGCCGGTGAGCCCGCTCGTCGAGATCGTCGCACGCGATCTTCCGCCGCTGGTCGACCGCCGCCGGCTGCTGCGCCTCGGGCTGACCGAGTCCACGGTCGATCACGTCTGGCGGCGTGTGCCACTCGTGCGGGCCGCCGGCGACACGAAGAGCTACGCCTCCCGCGAGGACGTGCTGGCGGTTCTGCAGGAGGTCAGGCGCTGAGCCCGTCGCTCTACCTGCGCCGGCGCACGGGCAAGACGGGCGTGCGCTGGCACGTCCGCTACCGGCTCGGCGGCCGCGAGGCTCCCGAGGTGCACGACTCGGTGTGGCCCACCAAGGGCGACGCCCAGGCGCGCGTCGCCGTCATCCGGAGGGCTTGGGCCGAGGGGCGTCCGGTGCCGCCGATCCTGCCCGATGCGCTGGAGGCCGGGCCGACGCTTGCCGAGGTGCTCGACGACTACGCGGCCGCCCGCCGGGACGTCGGCAGCGCCAGGCAGCGCACGTTCCGCCAGACGCGCGCACTGCTCGGCACCCTGGCTGCGCTCGAGCCCGCGGCGGTCACGCCGGCGCACGTGCGTGGCTGGGTCGGCGAGCTTGCGGCCACACGGTCGCGCAAGACGGTCGAGATCCACCTCGGCGTGCTGCGCCAGGTGCTCGACCACGCCGAGATCTCGCCGAACCCCGCCCGTCATGGCAGCGTGCGGCTGCCGCGCGGCGAGCGCGACGAGGTCCGGGTACCGACGGGACCGGAGTGGCGGGCGATGCTGGGGACGCTCGCGCCCCGGCACCGCCTAGCGGCACGCGTGCTCGAGGGCACCGGCCTCCGCGTCGGCGAGCTGCGCGCCCTGACCTGGGGCGAGGTGGACCTGCGGCACCTGCGGGTGCGGGTGGCCGGCGGCAAGACGAAGGCGGCCCGGCGGTGGGTCCCCCTGGAGCCTGCGCTCGCCGACGCGCTCGCGGCCTCGTGCCCGCAGGAAGACCGGGCCGGCGACCGCCCGGTGATCCGCGGCTTCTCGGAGCAGACCCTGCGAGGCGCGATGGCGCGCGCCTGCCGGGACGCGGGCCTTGCGCACTACTCGCCCCACGACCTGCGGCATCGCTACATCAGCCTGCTGGTCCACGCCGGCGCGTCGATCCCGGTCGTCCAGGCCGTGGTCGGCCACGCGCGCGGCTCGGTCACCCTCGACGTCTACGCACACGTCCTGGTGGACGAGCCCGCGGCGCGCCTGGCGTCGCTGCTCGACGGGGCGATCCGGGTGGCGTCCCGGATCGGTGCGGCCCCGGTGCGGCCCGGCGATGCCGGGCCAGTCACTGACCCTGACAAAACGCCTGCTACTTCGACACTTCCTGGTGAGGTGGAGGATAGCGGGCTCGAAGCGCGGGAGGCCTCATGGCACCCGGGTTTCCGCTCGCAGAGCGGGTAGACGACCCCCGTAGGACCGCCTCGGCCGCTGACGGTGCGGCCCCGGTGCGGCCTGGACCACTCCCCGACTTCCCCACGGCCGCCGGACCCCCAGCGTGGGTTGCCTCCTGGGAGGCTCACTTCGCCCACCGGGCCGCCGCCGACGTGATCAGGGAGGGGCGGCGGCGCCGGGAGCGTGTCGGGTGACGACGACCGCGCCCGACCTCAAGCTGCCGCAGGACCCCCAGGCGGCCCAGGCCCTGCAGGACTACCTCGCCGCCGTCGCGCTCTACGCCCGCCGGCGCGAGCTCGTCGAGAAGGCCAAGCAGTCGCTCCCGGAGGCTGCCGCTTCCGTCGAGACGGCGCACGCACGCTGCGTCGAGCTCGGCCTGCTCCCGCCGGCGAACGGCAAGCCGCGCGCGGCTGCCCGCCGCGAGGGACCGACGCAGCGCGAGCGCATCCTGGAGGCGCTGCCCAGCACCACCGCCGAGCTGCGGGAGCGGACCGGGATCGGCGCACAGACGCTCTCGGCGACCCTGCACCAGCTCGCCAAGGCCGGGCAGGTCGTCGGCGAGGGTGAGCGCGGGTCGAAGGTCTGGAGGCGCGCGTGACCTGGCAGGCGCGCCCCTCCACTGCGCCTCGGCTGGTCATCGGCGCCCTGGCGCTCGGCCTCGCGGCCGCCGGCGTCCACCAGGCGGTGGCCGCGCCCCTGCCGCCCGTGCGGGTGGAGTGCCGGTCGCTCGGCATGGTCATCCACCCCGACGGGTCCGCCGTCTCCGGCCGCGTCTGCGAGCCCCGCGTCGACGACCTGCTCCGGCGCCAGCTCGTCAGGGAGCGCCGGGCGGTCGCCGCCCGGGTGGCGAAGGCGTACCGGGCCGGCCACGCGACGGCCCGGCGCGAGATCGTAACCACGCCGAGGGTGCGTCACGCCCTAGCGCTGGCGGCGGCCGCCTACGGGCAGCCCTACGGGGGCCTGGTGCGCGTCGCGACGTGCGAGTCGACGCTGCGGCCGTGGGCGACCAACGGTCGCTACGTCGGCCTCATGCAGTTCGGCACGCCGCTGTGGAGCACGACGCCCTTCGCGCGCTTCCCCCGCACCGACCCGTACGCCTCGGCGATGGCGGCCTCCTACGCCTGGAGCCGCGGCAACCGCTCGCACTGGGAGTGCCGGTGAGCGACCCCATCACCCGGGCGCGGGAGGCGCTCGCCCTCAGGAACGAGAGAGACCCGTGGGAGGCCCTCAGCGACCTGGTCGCCCATGTCCAGGTCGTCGCGCACGACCCCGTCGCCGGTCGTGACGGACGCGGTGCACCCCGGCCCCCATCGAATGGGCCGCGGGTACGAGGACCCCGGTGCGGAGGCGAGGTTGTGACGTGCGAGCGCTGCCACGCGGCGGCCGCCGAGGTGCTGTGCATCGACGAGCCCGAGCAGGAGGGCGCCCTCCACTTCGGTGACCAGACGCTCGGGATCCTGCTCTGCATGCACTGCTGTCGGCAGGCCGAAGACGACGGGCCCTGGGACGCCGTCGTGGCCCTGGACACCCTCGATGCGCTTCCGGCGGCGGCGTGATGCGGCAGACCGAGGCGGAGTTCCAGCGCGCGGTCGTCGAGCTCGCCCAGCTGCGCGGGTGGCTCGTCGCGCACTTCCGACCGGCGATGATGCGCGACGGCCGCCTGCGCACACCTGTGGCCGCCGACGGGGCCGGTTTCCCCGACCTGGTGCTTGCCAAGGCCGGCGTAGGCGTGCTGTACGTCGAGCTCAAGGTGGGCCAGAACTCCACCTCGCGCGCGCAGCGACGGTGGCACGAGACCCTGGACGGCGCGGGCGCGGAGGTGCACGTGTGGCGGCCGCGCGACTGGCCGCACATCGAGCGCGCGCTCGCGCGGCGCCCATCGTCTGCGGCGTGCGCTTCGTGATGGCCCTCGCGCCCCGCCAGCCGACGCTCGGATGGCAGCCCTCCTTCGACCTCAGCTGCCGCAGGGGGTGCTGGAGATCTCGGCCGGCGGCCGCTTGCGTCGTCTGGGGTCCGTGCCCCTGGTGCGGCCGACGAGTGCAGCTCGCACCCGCCCGCAACGGCGAGGGCCTGGTGCCCGTCGGCCGGTGCCTGTGCCCAGGGGCGCCGGATGCCCGATGACGAGATCGCGGAGGCCGCGGTCGAGTACGCGCGCCGGGGCTGGTACGTCATTCCGCTGCACGGCCTCGACCAGGACCACGTGTGCACCTGCCGCGACGGCGCCCAGTGCGACAGCCCGGGCAAGCACCCGCTGTGGACCGGGTGGGAGCGCAAGTGCTCCAACGACCCCGGCACGGTGCAGGGTTGGTACCGGGGGCGCGACGGCAAGCCGACCAACGTCGGGATCGTCTGCGGCCCGAGCGGCCTGGCGGTGATCGACGTCGACTCGGCCGAGGGCGAGCGGACCCTCGCCGGCCTCGGGCCGCTGCCCGCGTGCCCGATCGTGGTCACGCGGCGCGGCCGCCACCTCTACGTGAGCGGTGACGGCGTCGTCGCCTGCAAGCTGAGGGGCGTCGACATCAAGGCCGGCAACGGCTTCGTCGTCGCGCCCCCCTCCGTCCGCGTGGACGGCGAGAGGTACAGGTGGGCGTGACGGCCGCCGAGACGCCGAGCTGGCGCGACGAGCCCCCGCAGCTGCCGGAGGCGACGCTGCGGCGCATCTGGGAGCTCGCCGGCAACACGCGCCGCCAGGCCCGTGCCGACGGCGAGCGGTACCCCGAGGGCACGCGCGACCAGGCACTGGCGAGCCTGGGCGGCAGCATGCGCCGGCGGGGCATGACCGAATCCGAGATCGAGGCCGCGCTTCTGATGGTCAACCGTCAGCGCTGCGACCCGCCGCTCGACGCGCGCGACGTCCGGCGCATCGCGCGCTCGGTGTCCCGCTACGAGGCGACCGATCCGGTCCTCGCCCGGATCTCACGCGGCGAGGTCGACGTCGACGAGGAGTCGGTCACCGGCGTCTCGCTTTCAGGCGTTCCCGAGAGCTGGCAGCCACTCGATACAGACGCGCTCGAGGCGCGTCCGCCGGCGCCGCCAGAGATCGTGCGCGCCGTCGGGCGCGGGGCGCTGCTCTATCGCGGCCGCACGCACCTGCTGTCGGGACCACCCGAGAGCGGCAAGTCGTGGCTGGCCCTTATCGCGGCCGCCGAGGTTCTGGCCGCAGGCGGCACCGTGGTCTGGATCGACACCGACGGCCAGGGGTGGTCGGACACCCTGGAGCGCCTGCGCACGCTCTCGGTGTCCGACGAGGCGCGCCAGCGCCTCCACTACATGCAGCCGGACGAGCCCGCGACCAGAGATGGCATCGCGCGCCTGGCGGCACATCTGCTCCCCACGCTCGTCGTGGTCGACTCCTGGAACCCGGCGCTGGCCATCCAGGGGTGCTCGGCGCTCTCCACGGACGACGTTGAGAAGTGGAACCAGACGGTCCTTCGCCCCTGGGGCACGGACATAACTGTCGTGCTTGTCGATCACGTAACAAAGGACCCTGAAAGGCGCGGCGCGTATAGCTACGGTTCCGAGCGTAAGTCCGGTCTTGTGCAGGTTCACATCAGCATGGACGTTGCCTCCCAACCGTTGTCGCGCGAGACGGCAGGGACGTACAAGGTGTACGCCAAGAAGGACCGCCCAGGCTGGCACGACCGCGCGCCCGGCACCCGATACGTCGGCGACTTGGTGCTGCGGCCAGCGGACGGCCGGATCGAGTACGAGCTGCGCCTCGGCCGGCCTGGGTCCGACGATAAGAGCGCGCCCGAGGAGTGGCACCCGACCGGGATCATGGAGAGGGTCAGCGAGTACGTCTCCGAGGCCGGGGGCGAGGTGCCCTCCAGTGAGATCGTCGCGGGGGTTCGCGGTCGGCGCGAGCACGTCCTGCACGCCCTGCGGGTGCTGTCCAAGTACGGCTACCTCGGGCTGCGCCACGAGGGTGCTGCGCGCATGTACCGGCACGTGTGCGCGTACCGGGAGGGCGACCCCTTGGAGGACTTCCCCCGCGGCCCACTCGACGGCCCGCAGGACCCATCTGAGGAGGACTTCGGGTTTTGAAGCATCACACTTCCATAATCGGTTCCGGGAACCGGGAACCGGTTCCGGGAACCGGGTCGACGCCGGGAACCGGTCTCCCCCCCCTAACGGGGGGAACCGGGGAACCGGTCGACAGGGGAACGGGGAACCGCCCTCCGGTTCCCGGACAGCGTCGACTCCTGGTTGAGGCCCAGGCGTGAGCTGCTGCCAGGAGGCGTCGCACCTGCGGGAGAGCGTTTGTGGCCGCCCCGCTACCTACTTCGCGGACGAGGGGTGTCTGATCACCCTTTGCAACGAGCACGCTCGGTGGTACTTCGGATCCCGGCCGATCCGGTGGTGCAGCCTCTATCGCCTGTGGGGCGCGGGCGGCGAGCTGCTGTATGTGGGGATCAGTAAGAACGCTCTCGCCCGACTAGGCCAGCACGCTCAGGACAAGTCCTGGTGGGTCCATGTCGTCGGCGTCACGATCGAGCACCACCCTTCACGTGAGATCGCGGAGGAGGCCGAGCGGCGCGCGATCGTCAATGAGAAGCCTCGTCATAACGTTGCGGGGACGTGACCGCTTCCCCCCTCGAGCGCGTTCGACCCCTGCTGACTCAGCGCCAGTTCGACGTGCTGCGCCTGGCGTACGAGGGCGACTCGGATCGGACCATCGCCCGTCGCCTGGGCCTGTCCCGGGCGACGGTGCGCGGCCATGTCGACGCGATCCGCCGCGTGGCGGAGCGACACCCGGAGGTGTTCAGTGGGCTGGATCAGGACGCTGGCTGAGCGCGCCCGCCGTGATGCCGATCAGCAGCGGGCCATCGGTCGTGCGCTGCGGGAGGCGGAGCCGGTTACGGGCGCCGGCAAGCACGGGCCGGCGACGGCCGGCGGCGATGCCGTGCGCCTGCGCGGCATCCCTGCCATCGGCCGAGGTGTGAGCGGGGCG
>Ga0247718_1000179_pt1 | contig 15892 bp, 4 predicted proteins | sample 21E_DmetaG_FD_189045 | JGI IMG/M metagenome (GOLD analysis project Ga0247718, IMG submission 189045) | Soil microbial communities from hillslope of Landscape Evolution Observatory, University of Arizona, Oracle, AZ, United States - 2-1-E_D | ecosystem: Engineered > Artificial ecosystem > Mesocosm...
TTTCAGACCAGACTCCCGCTCCCCACGGGTTGAGCTCCCGCACGCGGAAGTAGTGGACATTGGGTCCGTTGCCCACGAGGAGGCTCACGCGGGCCTTCGTTGCGTGGTTGGGGTCCTCCACGTGGTAGGGCGGCTTGTCCTTCGCCCAGGTATTCTGGGAGGGACAGGCGACAATCACCGTGGGTGAGAGCGCCCGCGCGTAGCAGTGCTCGATATCGTACCCGGTGACGGGCGCGCCACCCGTGTTGGCAGGCAGCCGCCACGTGATTTCCGCCTCGTTCGAGTTGCTCGTGGAGACGACCGCGAGCACGTCCGTGGGCGCCTGGGGCGGGGACGCCGCCATGCCCTTCACGGCTGCCGTGCGGGTCGAGATGGCTCCGTTCGTCCAAACCGACTCGAGGGCGTAGTACCGCTCCGTGTAGTCGGCGAAGATGCCGTCCACGTAGTAGCTCACGCGACCCACCTCCGCGAGGAGGGTGAGGTTCGTGGGGGAGTTACCGCCCCAGACGCGATACCCCTTCACGGGGCCGATGGGGGGCCTCCAGGTGACCTGGATCTCGCCCTTTGCGGGTCCCGATTTCGTGGCGACCGAGCGGGGAGGTGACGGCGAGATGGGCAGGTCCAGCGGCACATAGGCCTCCTCGCCCCGGACGGGGAGCGTGGAGACGAGGTCGGGGACCACCGGCATGGCGCACGGCCCCGTGAAGACCCCGCCCGAGGGAACGCACCGGACCTCGGGGCTGCCCGCCACGACAAAGGGCACGGGGGGAGCGAGGAGGTTGGCGCCCGTGGCCACCGCCTGCTGCGCGACGCAGACCGCAAAGGTCGCTGCCGTGGCCGCCGCCGCGGCGCCGGTGCCGGCCACGTAACCCGCAAGGGGAGGCACGCCAGGCTCAGTCACCTGGGGAGCGCCGCCCGAGTACACGGGCCACACGAGGCTGTCCCCGTAGAGGGCCGCATAGTTGTACGTCCGCAGGAACGCGTCCGAGGGGCCCGTGAGGGAGCGCACGTAGTTCGTGAGGGGCGCAAGGCAATGCGTTGAGACGCTTGCCGTGAGCCGCCCACCGACGGCGCCCACGACGGCGCCCTGCCAGCACATGCCGTGCAGGAGCGCCCGCGACTCGGGAGCGTTCCAGCAGGCCATCGGGGGCGTGAAGCGGGCACGGGTGCCGTCGCCGGGACGCTGGTGCTCGGCGGTGCCGCCCACCGACGTCGCAAGCCGCACCGCAGAGAGCGAGAGCGTGCCCGTGACCTTCGTGTCCGCAAAGGGATCCGGACCGTTATGGGCCAAGACCTCCGCCTCCATGAGGGTGTCAACGCCCAGGATCTCGCCCGTGAAACCATCAAGGACGGCCGAGCCCGTGTACACCAGGTACTGGTCCCTCGCGGAGACCTCGCTCGACTGCGTCCTCATCATGATGGAGGTAGTGTGAGCGAGGACGATGCGGCCGGGATCGAAGGCCTGGGTGAAGGATACCCAGTGGTTGTGCATGGTGCGCGTGAGGCGCGACACGAGGGCCGAGAAGGCCACCTGATTGTCCTCGGGCGTGGCCTCACCCGGGGGAATCGTGGCTGCAATCACGAAGCTCGCCTTCCCTTCCGTCGCCGGCGCCTGCCAGGGGAAAGAGACCTCGCGGCGCTCGCCCGCGGCGAGCGACCCCACCGAGAGGGTGCCCACGAGAGCACCGTCCACGTGGAGGGTGACCGCGACGCCCGCCACCGTTTCCGTGCCGCCGTTCGCGACAAGGGCGCGGATCGTGGTGGTGGCGCCCGGCGCGAGGAGCTCTGGTCCTTCGAGGGCGCGCACGAACAGGTTGACGGGGTGGGGAACCACGGCGTTGAGCGCGCGCACGGCGTCCACGCGGCCGTGACCGAAGTCGCGGTCCCAGCCCGCCGGTCCCGCCTCCACTGCCGTGTCCTTGAGGAGGCTCACCACCGTTTCAGCCGTGAGGGTGGTGCCGGAACGTTCAATCATGAGGGCCGCAAGGCCCGCCACGTGGGGCGCGGCCATGCTCGTGCCGCTGAGGATCCGCCGGCCCGAGGCCGTGCCCGCCGCCGCGGCGGAGACCTCGTGGCCGGGCGCGGTCACGTCTGGCTTCTGGGCTCCGTCGGGGCCGGGGCCGCGGCTGCTGTAGGGGGCCACGGCACCCCAGTCGGTGACGGCGCCCACCGCCACCACGTCGGGGAGCGCTGCAGGATACCCGATGGTGCCCTCGGGGTGGTCCCCGCCGTTGCCGGCGGAGGCGATGACCACGAGACCGGCCTCGCGGGCGGCCCGCATGGCGGCGGCGAGGGCGCCGTGGGCGCTTCCCGGTTGGCCGCCGAGGCTCATGGAGAGAACCCGGATGTTGTGCGCGTCCCGCTGATCCAGGACCCAGTCGACGGCGGCGACGAGGTGCTCCCAGCGGCCGCTGCCCTGACCGGAGAGGACTTTGCCCACGATGAGGCTCGCGCCGGGTGCAACCCCGGGCGTGCCGCCGCTCACGCCGGCCGTGCCTGCGGCGGTGCTTGCGACGTGGGTGCCGTGGCCGACACGGTTGTCGTCGTAGGGCGCGGCGAGGCCGCTGACGAAGTCCTTCCACGCGACCACCTTGGGGTCCGTGGTGGCGGGGTCGTCGTCCTGATCGTCAAGCATCGCGTGGGCGGCATCGATGCCGGTGTCGAGGATGGCGATGCCCACGCCCCTGCCGGTGGCGCCCGTGGCGGCGCGAGCCTCGGGAGCGCGCATGGCGACGGTGCTCGAGGAGAGGTGGGCGTCGAGGACGCCGTTGTGCTCCACGAGCTGGACCCCCGGCACGGTGGGGAGCAGGTGAACCAGGGAGGCGGTCACGAGGGCGGAGACCACGGGGATGTGCTTCCCCTCGCCCGTGACGAGCGCGCCCAGCTCCTCCAGGCGGGCCGCGCCCTCCGCGGCCTCCTGGAGGGAACCGAAGGTGACGAGAACCTGGACGGGCGCCCCTGGCGAAAGGTCGCGCAAGAGCCGCTCCAAGGGGTCGCCCAGGCCGTCCCCGTCGGCATCCTCGAGGGTCTCGAAGGCGCGCTCGATCACCGCGATCTGCGTCGCGTTCTGCAGCAGCTCCCCGAGGAACGGCGGCAGGAGGGTCATGGTGCTGCGCCCTGGGCCGGGGCCGAGGGCGCGGGCGGGGAGGAAGTCCGGCTGCTCGAAGGGACGGTTCGGGTCGAAGGCGAAGCCGTCCGACAGGGTGAGCAGGGGGCGCTTGCCAGGCGTGTTGGCCGGGAAGCGGGCCAGGTCCTGCTCGTCGAAGACGACCCAATGGGTGAGCGTCGGGCCGGCGCCGAGAGCGAAATCGCTCGATCCCACGTAGGTGGGAGAGGGCAGGTACCCGCGGATGACGCCGAAGGCGGGGAGCTGTTCCCCGAGGGCCTCGGTGAGGCGGTAGGCAGCGCCCTGCAGCTGGGAGAGGCCGCCGAGGATGCCGCCGGCGCCGCCCCTCAAGACCTGGAGCGGCACCTGCGAAAGGGTCCTCGTGGTCTTCGGGAGCACCGGCAGCTCGGGGAGCCCCTCGAGGCCAAGGTTCGGCAAGGCGATGGCCGTGGGCACGTTGTACAGGCTCGATCGATCCTCATCCGCGTGGAAGGGCGTGCCCGGCTTCACGGCCACCTCGTAGTTCGTGAAGCGCGTGTTCACGTCGTACTGGAGGGCTGCCAGGAGGCTGCGGCCCGGCTGACGGTAGATCGTCGGCATCCGCACGGGAATCTCGTATTCCTTCACCGGCATCAGGTTCGCGATGTCCGTCTCGACGCAGTGGAGCACCTCGCTGTAGAGGTGGCCGTCCTTCCGGAGGGAGGCGATGCCGCGAGGCTCGTGAAGGCTCGGCGTGTACCAGGCGCCGGGCGTGAAGGTGTCACCGCAGAGGGTGTTCCAGCTGTTCGCTCCGCGGCGGCTTGCAGGGGTGTTCTGCAGCAGGTCCGCGTCCGCGAGGGCCAAGGCACCGCCGGGGCCCGTGAGGCTCACCGTGAGGTCGTCCCCATACCGGTTGGCGGGGACGGCCCACGCAAGCTTCACGTCCTCCACGTTCTCCCGGTGGGGGTTCACGAGCGGGAGGCTCTTGCCCCCTTCCTGGGACGTGACGCCGATGTAGGTGTCCCAGGAGAGGGTGAAGTTGCGGATGATGAATTCGCTCCCCATGGACTCGAGGAAGGCCTGGAAATCCTGCAGCTCGTCCGTGGGCCGGTGGGGGTCCACGGCGGTGGCCCACGCGGCCACCGTGGTGAGGGACTCCTCGTCCACGAGGGGGAAGAACACGTAGATGGCATGCATCTCGTCGTACCCGATCTGTCGGCCGTCCCCCGACCCGCGGGTGAGGAACTCGAAGGAGTCGCCCGCGCCGCGGACGCGCAGGCCGCCAAAGCGCGTGAGAAGGCTTGAGGAGTGGAGCGTGTCGCCCTCCATGGTGCGGTCCTCATACTCGACCTGGACGGCCGCGTTCAGGTGGCGCGCGCGGAACAGGGGGTCCCCTTCCTCGCCGAGGGCCGCGGCCACGGAGCTGTCGAGGAACCGCAACGCGCTGAGGGCGCGGAAGGCGGGGTTGGGGTTCCCGGCCACCACCTCCTGGAGGCCCTCGGTGAGGGTGAGCACCAGGTCCCGCACCTCGTCGTGGGGCGTGACGATGAGGAGGGCGTCCGTGTTCTGGAAATAGTACTCGCCATCCAAGCGCAGCAGGATGTGCTCCTGGGGCGCGAGGGGCACCGAGTACGTGAACACGCCCACCTTCGGCGTCATGGAGAGGCTGCGGGCGCGGATGGCATCCGCGGTGCGATCGAAGCGCCACGTCACCACTGAGTTCACGCACTCCACGGCGGGAGCCGCCATGGACATGAGCTCCTCCTCGTCCACGCCCATCTCGTGGCCGTGGCGGAGGAGGTTGGCGCCCCAGATCTTGCTCGACCAGCACCCGTTCTCGTAGGGCGGGGTCTCCGAGACGCCAAGGGTGACGCCGGGGTCGACGCCTCCGATGCTCACGCCCAGGCTCTTCCGGAGCTCCGCTTCGAGGCTTGCAAGGTCGAGGCTGCGCGTCTGGGGACGGGGAGCGTTCTCGATGCGGACGCCCCGGAGCCCGTCCTTGGGAAGCCAGGCGCGGCTGCGATCGCTCATCCCGCCTTCAGACCCGTCCTGCGCGGGGACGCCGCCTTGGGGACGGAACCGGTCCACCAGCGAGAGCACTTCCACAGACGTGGGAGGCTTCAGGTCGTCCACGAGGGTGACGGCGGGGGCGCTCTGGAGCGCTGCGACCGCCCCGTCCGCCCAAGCCCGTGCCGCCGGGTCCTGCAGGAGGCCTTTCGCTTGCGCGAGGAGCGTGCGCGTGGCGTTCACCATCTCCGTCCCGTTGAGGGCGGGCGGGAAGCGGGAGGCGGCCCAGTCGAAGCCCGTGACGTTGTCGCCGCCGTGCCCCTGCAGGCCTTGGGCGATGAGGTAGCGGTCCGTGATCTCGCGCTTGGGCTCCTTGACCTTGATGGAGGCGTTCACGTAGCTTGGCAAATCCTCAAGGATGGTCGAGGCGAGGCTCTTCACGGCAGCCCACTGGGCCGTGGTGTTCACGAGGCCGTTCTCCTCCATGATCCAGCCGCCGAGCGTGTCGGGGTTGAGGCCGAGGCGGAGCCCGTTCCGGGCGAGGATGCGGGGGAAGCTCTCCACGTAGGGCATGGGGGCCGTGTCGGGGAGGATGGGCCCGCCAAGGAGACCGAGGAGGGTTTCCAGGATGTCGCCCGCTTGCACGAGGGCTTCGCACCCGTAGGGATCCTCGATCTCCTCCATGCAGGCTGCCACCTTGGTGGTGGCGTTGCCGGTAGCGTTGACGGCGGCCAGGAGGCCGCGGGCGCAGTCCTCCTCCCGGGTGGTGGCGGAGCAGAGGGCCCCGATCTTCCTCACGAGGAGGTCGGGGAGCCCGTTGAGGCTGCTGAGGCCGCAATCGAAGGGCGGCAGGTGGAGCGTGCCGAGGGCAAGGTTGCGCGACCCGAGGAGGGCACACGCAAGCCCCACGGGGTCGAGACCGGCCTCCACCTTGAGCCCGAACTGGTGGTAGGGGCCCTTGCTGCTGCCGTGCACTTCGTAGAGGCGGTAGGCGTAGGAGGTGGCGTCCTTGCGCGTGATGGCCTCGGGGAGCGTGCCCGGGGAGTGCGCCCAGTAGGGGCGGGACCCGGGGGACGGGCTGCCGTCCTCGTCGGCGATGAGGCGGCGGAGGGCCGTGTGCACATCAAGGTCCGTGTCCTTGAGGTTCGCCCGGTCGGCGCCAGGCGGCAACCACGCGGGGTAGTCGCGGTCGAGCAGGCGCGTGGCGCCGTAGGCGTAGGGGTAGTAAGCGGAGACGCCGCGGTTGGGGAAGAGCTGCCCAAACCGCACCTTGCCCACGCCGTTCGTGTGCTCGCCGAGGGTCCGCGGCTTCGAGTAGAGGCCAGTGAGGAAGCCGTCGAAGCTGCCGGCCGGGTTCACGGTGTTCGTGAGGTCGTCGAGGAGGTTCTTGAGCGCGCTCAGCACCAGCTTGAGGGCGGCGCGCTCGATGGCGGCCGACTCGTTCGCCGGGTTGGGGTCGAGCGCTTGGAGGCGGGCTTCGATGAGGCCGGTGACGTTCGCCGGATCCTCGCGGGGGACGCCCGGGGGAAGGGCCCCCGTCTGCCCGGCGGCGAGGTCCGCGAGGGCCTGGGGGAGCCGCTTCAGGAGAGGGATCTTGAGGCCGTCCACGACGAGGTTGGGCTCCAGCGTGAAGTCGTTGAAGACGCCGAAGCCCGGGTCGAAGAGGGTGAGGGCCTGATCCACCGAGGGGGTGCCGTCGCGGTGGCTCACCGTGACCTCCAGACCGGGGTTGTTCCAGAGGAGGCTCGGGAGGGGAACCGTCACGTCGCGGGTGAGCAGCACCTTCCCCGTGAGCGGGTTGCGGAGGGTGACGTCATGGGTGGTGACGAGGGTGACCCCCACGTAGGGACCAAGCGGGGCCTGGGTGGTTGCCGCCGGGATGGTGCGGGAGGTGACTCCCGGGTGGTGGGTGTCCACGATGGGGAGGCTCTTCAGGCGAGCGATGAGGTCGAGGAGATGGTTGACCATGAGGTCCAGCTCCTCGATGAGCGCCCCGGTGGCCACCGCCAGTTCCCCGGACGTGTTCATGACGAGCCCCGGGGCCCCCGTCATGCGGGCCGTGCGGTTGAGGACGTCGTAGGTGTAGGCGGAGCTCGGGGGATCCAGGTACTTCACGGCAAGGCCCGCCGTGAGGTTGAGGGAGTGGCGGACCTCCTGGAGCTGCTGGAGCTCCGTCCGCAGCAGCCGCGCGGACAGGACGTAGTCTGGGAGGTTCTGCACGTCGCACAGGGCGCTGTTGAGCAGGAAGACCCCCGTGCTCGAGGTGGCCTTCTTGGCAAGCCAGGCGGCCTTCGCGTCCGAGAGGGGATGGAGGAGCGGCGCGGCGGCGTTCGCTTGGACGAGGCCGCCCTTCGCGCTGTCAATGGCCATGGCGGTGTCGCGCAGGAAGGCGAGGAAGTCGTCGAGCCGGAGGCAGCCCCTCGGTCGGTAGCTGACGTCCCCCTCCGCAAGCCCGTGGAGCGTCTCCGTGAGGTGGTACGGCTTCGGAAGGAGGGCTTTCACGGTGTCCACGAGGTAGCCCGTGGGGTCGGCGGGGACGCGGGAGGGATCGTTGGCCGTCTCCCGCGCCTTCACGAGGAGGGCCCGCTGGGCTGCGAACAGGTAGTCCGTCTTCAGGAGGTCGAAGAGGTAGTAGTGCTCCGACTCCACGGTGACGCGGTCGGGGCCTGCGACGCTGAGGTCGAGGAGGCCGAGGGCGTCCCGCAGGATGTCGCGGGCGGGCCCGGCGATGCCCGTGGCGTTGGTCACGAGGTTCCGCAGGAGGGCGGCGCTTGCGCCGATGCCTGGCTCGATGTCGATGAGCTTGAGCCCCATGGGGCTCGCGCGGGCGTGGTCCACGGTGCCCCAGTCGGTGAAGAGGGCGCCAGGAATGAGCGGGGCGTCGATGTGGACGCGGACCCGGCCATCCCACTGGAGGATGTCCAGGAGCCCGGGGGGCAGCGTGAGGCCGAGGATCTCCCTCGGATCCTCGACGTCGTCGACGATGCCGGAGAAGTGGGGCGGCACCATCGCGGGGCCCACGGCGCGGGGAATGCTCGTGGGGGTGCGGAGCACGGTGCGCGAAATGCCCGTGGGGCCGCCGCCGCCAAAGAGCCACGCCTCCTCCCCGTCGAAGGCCGCCCCCATGTAGTTCGTCTGCAGGCTCGGCAGGAGCGTCGTGAGCGCCTTCACTTCCCCGTTGGTGGGGTCGACGCGGTACGCGAGGGCGGTGGGGGTCGAGGTGGAGGAGGATCCCGTGTCGCCGCCGAACACGAAGCCGTAGCGTCCGTCATAGACGGCTGCGGCGGCCTTGAAGGCGGCGGGGAAGCCCGTGCCGAAGGTGGCGACGGCGTCCGTGGCGGTGTTGAGGCGCAGGAGGTGGGCGCAGGGCTTTTCGGGGGGCGTCTGGCAGACGCCGCCGCCGGCGATGAACAGGTGGGTTCCGTTGGTGAAGACCGCGGAGCCTTTTGCCGTGAAGGGGAGGTGGTTGGCGCGGAGGGCCGTTCGCCGGTCGCTCACGGGGTCGTAGTGGATGACGGTGCGGTCGTTGAGGATCACGAGGTCCTTCCCGGTCCACGCGAGCTTCGGCATGTACGTGTGGGCGGAGAGGTTGGTGGCCGTCCGGGTGAAGACCTGGGTGGTGAGGTTGTATTTCCAGATCCAGCCGGGGTTGCCCTCTTGCACGAGGAAGACCTCGCGGCCCACCAAGGCGGCGTCTCCGACGATGAGGTTGAAGGGGAGGGTCGCCACCTTCCGCATGCTGCCGTTGGCCTTGGGGTCATACTCCCACACGGTGCGGCAGGCGTAAGCGGAGAAGTCCGGGCAGCCCTGCTGCCACTCGGTGCGTCCGCCAAAGACGAGGAATTTCCGGGTGACGTTGTCGAAGACGACGGCGGACCCGTAGAGGGGCGCCGCCATGGGGCGGGGCTGCTCGAGGGGCGCGATGCCGGGAACCCCCTCGATGGGCACTGTCTTGAAGGCGGTGCGGGCAAGGCCCACGAGGAGGTTGAGCGCGGGGATGGAGTCGTCGGGGGTGAGGTCCCCGAGGAGCGTCTCGATGTCGAGGACGCCATACCCCTGCATGTAGAACGTGTGGTAGGGCGTGCCTGCGACCGTGGGCTTCAGCTCGCCCACGGGGATGGCGATGGAGGCGAGGGCGCCGCGCACGGCCTCAGACTCGCGGATGCCCGCGAGCATGAACATCTCCACGAGGGGAACGACGTTGGCGACGGAGATGAGCGTCGCATCCACCGGGGAGGGCGCGAGGAAATCGGGCTTTGGCGTGAGGGCGGGGCCGGGCCCGAGGCGCGACCAGGGCGCCACGCCGTGGGTGAGATTGCCTGCGCCGATGGTGATGAAGCGCGGATCCGCCGCGAGGCCCGTGATGGTGAAGAGGCGTTCCTCGGGAGCGAGGCCCCCCACGAGGCGCGTGGGGAGGGTGCCTGCGGAAATGACGAGCGGCAGGTGCGGCAGGTTCAGCTTGTCCGCGATCTTATCGATCTCGGGCAGGATCATTTCGGTGAAGGGCGTGGAGGGGAGATCATCGATCTCGATGTGGACCGCCACCGCGAGCCCCTGCAGGACGTAGGAGAGCAGGAGGCTCACGTCGGCGAGCACGTCCTTCGGGAGGTAGTCGGGGAGCGTGATGACGAGGCGCGCCATCTTCGCGTGAGTCCGGTCCTCCAGGTCGATGGACAGGGGGCTTCCATCCATCCAGGGCGCGGGGGAGCCTTGCGCGAGGGCGTGCAGGGGGAACCGCCACCCGTTGCGCGTGTCCTCGCCGCGCTGCCAGGCAGCATGGGCCTTGACGGCCGGAAGGTAGGGAAGCTCCACCTCCACGCCGAAGCCGTCCCCTTCGCGGATCTCGAGCAGAAGCCCCAGCTGCACGTTGGGGAGGCGCACGCGGGTGAGGTTCTCGATGAGATCCTTGAGATCGTAGCAGGTGGCGCCCACGGCGTTGTCGAGCGCGAGGCGGGGCTCCGTGGCCGACCCCCAGTTGGGGGGTAGGCCCACGTCGTTGTGGCTGTAGGCGACGTTGACGCACGACCGTAGGGCTTCGACGGTGGCCACGGGCCCCTCGGTGGCCCAGTCCACGATGTAGGGGGAGACGCTGCCGCCGACGGGCGATGCGAGGAGGGGGATGGCGGCCGCGCGGGGCTTGCCGCCCACGCCGAGCCCGAGCGTGTTCTCCTTCATGCCGAGGGTGAGGAAGCCTCCAGCGATGTCCTCGCCGGGCCGGTCCACGATGAAGCCGGTGGCGGTGGGCTTGGCCACGGGGCTTGGGACAATCTCCAGGGTAAGGAGCGGCTGCTCGGATCCCGTGTGGGCGAAGTCCACCGGGGTGCCCCCCGTGTTGAGGAACATGTCCTGGATGGAGAGCATGATCCGCGTGGGGCCTCCGAACACCCTTGCGTCGTTGAGAGGCTCCACCCACTGGTCGCCCGCCTTGACGCGGACGTCGAGCACCTTCACGCCATGGCCCGTCGCGGGGGGCAGCACCCACAGGCACGGGTTGTACTGGTTGCAGTGCGTGGGGCCGCGGCGGCCCTTTTCCGTTCCAAGCCCGAGATGGCTCTTGACGAAGGCCTCAGCGAGCGCGCCGAGCTTCGTGAGGTCGTTGTTGGCGGAGGCGGCTTCGCGCACCTGGGCCACGGAGGGCGAGGCGAGGAACTCGCTCCAGGTGAGGCGGAGGGTGTTCGAGGCTTCGCGGCGGCAGGAGTTCATCCACGTGGGAGCGTCGCCGCCCCGGCCGCTCATCCACTGTTGGATTGCTTCGGGCCCAGGGTAGGCGATGGTGCAGAAGCGGAGGCCCCAGTCGTCGTTGGCGGTCTCGCCGTGCATGGTGCGCCACACGGGCTCGCGGAAGGCGCCTACGGCGGCGGTGCCCTTCAGAAGGCGGGCATCGAGATACACCACCTGGTTGACGCCGTACTGGCCGAAGCTCTGGAGGACGGCTCCGTCGGTGAGACCATAGAGGTGGGGTGCGAGGAGGACGAAGGAGGAGGTGAGGGAGCCGGCGCTCGTGCCGCTGAGCGGGGCCAGCCGGACCGTGAAGATGGAGCCGTCGGTGAAGTCCGTGCGCGTGGCCGTGACCGGGTCGGCGACGGTGGTTTCCGTGCGCATGTTGGCCCACGTGAGGGGGTGCGCGAAGGCAGAGTGGTCGGAGCTTGGGGAAAAGGCGGGGGTCTGGGTGCCGGAGGCCACGAGGCGGTCGGGGGTGAGGCCCGTTCTCGTGGAGAGGGGGGCCCCTTGCACACCGACGCTCATCGTGAGGTCCGCACACGGCATGTCCGCCGTCGCCGTCTTGACGCGGCAGACGATGATGGCATGGGCGGTGGTGTCTCCGGTAACGTGGCCCAGGTACCCGTTGAAGCTCGCCCGGTCCGTGTCCATGGTGTGGAAGCGGAAGGCGTCGTGGGCGGGGTCGAGCGGCTTGGACCCGCCGCGCTGGATGCCTGCGGCGAGGATGTGGATGGTGGAACCGGGAGTGGTTCCAGGGAAAACGTAGGAGTAACCCGTGAGGCGTTCCAGGGGGTTGGGGTCCGTGGAGGTGTCCTTGCGTCCATCGGCGGGGAAGGTCCAGGCCACGAGGTCGGCGTCACTGAGACCGAGGGGCGGGGTTTGGCCGAGGGCGCTCGGCGGGGTCGTTGTTTGGCCCGCCACCATGTCGCTCGTCACGAGGGTGGGAACAACCATGAGCAGGGCGACGGCAATGGCGCTGAGCGTGGACTTCAAGGTGGAAGGCCTCCCGGCGCAAGCCACGCTATCGCACGTCAAAACGGTTTCGGCCTTTCAACCGACCAGTTTACGCGCCGCCCGCAAGGCGCACCGTCACGGGCGGCCCATGGGGAAGCACCACGAGCGGCTGGCTGTGGCACGAAAAACAGCGGGGGAGAAGCGCAGCAAGGGGCTGCGGGAGATCCTCGAGCGCCCAGTCGCACTGGGCACACCACACGGTGGCGGTGGGCACCTGCGGCTGCCTGCGGGACGCACGCTTGACTATCGTCTCCCTCCCAGTCAGTAAAAGAACGCGTGCGTCTCCTTAATGAACTTTCCCAATCAACATCCGACGCGTTGTCGGGAGAGCATGTACTCTCCGGACGGATAGCGTGTGGGAAGTATGGAATCCCGAGCCGAACGGGTAAAAAGGCGTGTGAGCTGTTATCAGCCCGCAGTGGCGCCCGCGCCGTTGTTCTCGAGAAGAAGCTCGAGATAGCTGCGGGGCTCGAACTTGGCGAGGTTGAAGCGCTTGAACAGGCGCTGCGCCTCGAGCTTCGCGAGCGGCATATCGGCCTGCTTGTTCACGGAGCGGACCGCCTGCAGGAACCAGCCGAGGCCCTCGACATGGTCGAGGTGGAGCTCGAAGCCGTTCAGCACGTAGGTGCGGCGCTGCTTGACCACCTGCTTGATCTGGTTGAAGCCGAGCGCCACGAGGAAGTCGTGGGCCTGGCCGCCGGACACCTTCAGGGTGGTTTCGAGCTGGCTCTTGGACTCCGGGTCCTTGAGGCCGCCGCGGTGCGTGATCACGGACCCCTGGGGCGTGACGCGGATGCGGAGCGCCTCCTCGCCGGGCGTGAAGGGCTTGCTCGAGTGAACGTAGTAGTGGTCGGTCATGGGCTTGAGGGGCTGGACGCCGCGGAGCGCCTCCAGCTGGCGCTGCACTTCAGGCACCTCTTCCTGGGACAGGACCGCCTTCATCCGGAATTCGAGCACGAGGCCCCAGAGGACCGTGGAGTTCATAAGGATTATTGCCCCACTTCCAAGGGCTGCATGGAGCCCGCCACGCTCATCTTCGACGGCGACTGCGGCTTTTGCACGAGGGCCGCCCGCTTCGTGGAAAAGCGCGACCCCCGGGGTCGCCTCACGGTGCTTGCCGCCGCGTCCCCCGAGGCCGCCGCCCGGCTCGACGCCGCAGGGCTCACGGAGACGGCCGCCGACACCATCGTGCTCTTCGAGGGCCCGCGAGTGAGCTTACGGTCCACGGCGGCCCTGCGCGTCGCGAGGCGCCTCCGCTGGCCCTGGCCGCTCCTCGCGGCCCTCCTCGTGGTCCCCCGCCCCCTCCGCGACGCGGTGTACCGGCTCGTGGCGCGGCACCGCCACCGGCTCTCGGGTCAGGGAAGCTCGTGCTCGAGATAGGGGAGCACGAAGCCGCGGGCGAGGCGCTGCTCCTTCACGAGGAGCGCCTGGTTGAGTTCCGCCGCCTCCCGCCAGGGCCGCAGCCACCCGCCGGGGGGCCGCTCGGCCACGTCCTTCGCGGTGCAGCCAAGGTGCTCCGCCCACAGGCTACACCGGAGCCCCCGGACGGCGCCTGTGGCGGGGGTGAGGCCATCGGTGCCGTCGAAGACCACGGCGTTGAGGTCGAGGTTGCACTTGTTCTGCAGGCCGAACTCGTAAGCGGATTCGAGGGAGATGCCATCAAGGTTGGCCGAACCCACGGTGGCCCACCGGTCGTCCACCACTGATGCCTTGCTGTGCACGTAGATGGGCGTGGGAGGCTGGGGGCTGCCGCGCATGCTCGCGAGGGTGAAGACGCCCACGCGGCCCCGCACGTCGGGGTGGAGGAGTTCACGCACGCGGCGGTTCTGCCAAGAGATGTAGGTGGGAACGTCCACCGTGGTGTTCAGCACGAGGATGGCCTCGAGGTCGGGATTCTTGCGGAGGGCCTTCAGGAGGGCCTCGGTGATGGCGCCGCTCGTGAAATACTGCGTCTCGATGTAGACGAACTGCTCAGCCGCGGCGAAGGCCCGCTCGTAGGCCTCGAGGATGCCGAACTCGCCACCCTCGCGGCGCGGCAGCTGGGAGGGCGGCACCGTGCGGACAATCTGGACCGCGTGCCGCCCAACGGGGCCAGGCCGCGTGGGCTCCGGCATGGGGTCGTGGTCCTGGCGGCAATTCCACAGCTCCGCCACGAAGGCGCCCACGTCCCCGGCAGCGGGGCCACGCAGGCGGATGGAGACATCGTGGAGGGGCGGCCGGCCCGGCGCGCGGCGGAGCTCCTCGGCGTGGTGCGCTCGCGTGTCCCAGTAGCGTTGCTCGAAAGGCTGGCCGATGAGGAAGGCCTCTTCCCCGTCCACGACCACGGCCTTGGCGTGGAGGGTGTGGAGGGGAAGCGGATAGGTCTGGATGCGGATGTTGTGGGCCCCATCCCTTGCCTTTGCGAAGAAGGTGGGGAGCGTCGTGGAGGAGTCGCGGAGCACGGGCGTCTCGCGGATGAGGACGCGCACGTCCACGCCGCGCGCATCGGCGTCGAGGAGCGCATCCACGAGGCGCCTCCCGTTCGCAGGACCCTCCTCGAAGGTGGTTTCGAAATCGGGCTCGAACATGAACTGGGTGAGGTACACGCTCCGCTGAGCACGGTCCACGGCCTCGGTGAGGGCGGCGAAGGCGGCCTCCCCGTCCACGAGGAAGGCGACGTCGTTCCCCATGGAGAGGCACGTGGGCTCGGCCTCCCCGACCGTCACGAGCCACCCGTAGGCGTAGGCCCGCGGAACGGTGAGGTCCGGCATGGCCTGCACCTCGGCGCCCACGCTCGGGACCTTCTCGGTGGCGGCGAGGAAGCGGATGCCGGCCGCGTCATGGATGGTGACCTGGAGGTCGGGGCGCGTCACGAGGAAGCGCGTGTAGGCCTCGGGGGGATAGCGCACGTCGTAGCGACCCTCCGGGTCCGTGAAGGCGGTTCCGAGGAGGTCGTCCGGGCCCATGAGGTTGCGGTTGTGCACGGATACCAGGAGCCCTGCGAGGGGCCGCCCCGTCTCATCGAGGACCCGGCCGGAGGTGCCGACGTTCTGCGTCACAGCGCGGGGATCGGCTCCTCTCGGCGCTTAAGGGCGTCGCCTACCGGCCAGCCTGGCCGCCTCAGAAGCGTTCGCCCGTGATGCGCTCGTAGAGCTTCACGTACAGGTCCGTGACCTGGCGCGTGACGTCCTCGGGAAGGGCGGGAATCGGGGGCTCCGTCTCCTTGGTGGCGCCGGCCTTGCGGGCAGCCATGAGCTCGGCGTGGTAGCCGGTCTTGCGGTAGTGCTGGCGCACGAACTCCTTGCTCACGTCCACGATGTTGCCCTTCGCGTACTCGGCGGCGTCCCACCAGCGGTCCTCGTCGGGAGTGCCGAAGGTGTCGAGGAGCATGATCTGGCGCTTCTCGTTGAAGCCGAACTCCTTCTTGCCGTCCACGTGGATGAGGCCGCGCTTCGAGACTTCGCGCTCGATAATCGCATCCACCTGGAGGACGATGCGCTTGAGCCGCTGGAACTCCAGGGGGGTGAGCTTGCTGATGGCAAGGGCCTCGCCTTCGGAAAGCTCACGGTCCACGGGCTCGAGCTTCGTCGTGAACTCGACAAAGGGGCGGGGAAGCTTCGTGCCCACGGGAGGCACCTCGTCGGTGGTGAACCCGAGGTCCTTCGCGCGGATGACGCCCGCCTTCAGGCGGTCGTGGAGGGAGCCCGCGACGTAGTGGCGGCAAATGACCTCGAGCGGGATGAGGTGGCCCGTGCTCGTGGAGGAGAGGCGGTTGTAGTCGCGGATGACCTCCACCTTCCTCACGCGCATGTCCTCGGGCCCGGTGCGGCGGATGAAGTGCGTGGGGACGCCCAGCTCCTTTTCCACCTTGTTGAACCAGTACTCGCTGATGCGGTTGAGGGTCTCGCCCTTCTTCGGCACCTGGGTGGGGATGATCTTGTCGAACACGCTGATGTTGTTCGTGAAGTGGAACTCGAGCTCGCCGGGGCCGGCGTCGTAGACCTGCTTGACCTTGCCCGTGTAGAGGAGCTTGCCGCGAGTCATGGGGGGCACTTGGGGGTGAGAAAGCGGAGGGGGGTTTGAAGG
>Ga0247718_1000180_pt1 | contig 15862 bp, 10 predicted proteins | sample 21E_DmetaG_FD_189045 | JGI IMG/M metagenome (GOLD analysis project Ga0247718, IMG submission 189045) | Soil microbial communities from hillslope of Landscape Evolution Observatory, University of Arizona, Oracle, AZ, United States - 2-1-E_D | ecosystem: Engineered > Artificial ecosystem >...
TGTATCGGTGCCTTACAGCGCCTGGCTGCAGGAGTTTATGAATCTTGGAACCGCCCGGTGGTCGGCATTACTGGCAGCGCGGGGAAGACATCCGCAAAGGAGCTTACAGCTCACGTCCTGGAGGCAACTGGTCGTAAGGTCTTAAAGAATGTCAAGAACTACAATAATGGTCTTGGCTTGCCGCTCACCGTTCTGAATCTGGATAAAGATCCTTCATACGAAGTTGCGGTGCTCGAGATGGGAATGTCGACGCCGACCGGTGAGATTCGGCGCCTGTGCGAAATCACGCCTCCCGACGTGGCGATCGAACTCAATGTCCTTCCGGTTCACATCGAGCATCTGGGCACCATCGAAAACATACAGAAGGCAAAGGCGGAACTCGTCCAGGGGATGAAGGAGTCGGGCACTGCCGTGCTCAATGCTGACGACGAGTTGGTGCTGGATATGCGGCGGCTCGTGCGCGGCGGGTCGATCACTTACGGAATACAGAATCCCGCCGACATCACGGCTACCGATATTCGCTTCGAGCGATTTGGCGATACGAGATTTACGATTTCTATCTTTGGCGAAAGTGCCGAGGTGGTATTCCCGCTTAATGGCCGGCATAACGTAATGAATGCTCTCGCCGCCGCCGGTGCCGCCTCTGTCTTTGGGATCTCCGCTTCGCAGATCGCGTCGAGTTTATCGAGTGTCGAGCCTCCACCGCAGCGGGGTGAGGTCATTCATCTCGCGCCCGACATCACCGTTATCAACGATTCATATAACTCCAATCCGAACGCTCTGTTGTCGATGGTCGATACACTTGTCGAGGGTTCTGCCGGCGCCAGTCGGCGGGTCGTGGTTGCCGGCGAGATGCTTGAACTCGGTGATGACGCAGCTAGAATTCATCGCGAGATCGGACAGAAAATCGCCGAACGGAATGTAGATCTGCTGGTCGGTGTGCGCGGCCTTGCCGCTGAGATGGTCAAAGGTGCGCTTTCGGGGGGGATGCGGGCGGAATTTGTCGAGGACTCCGCCGCCGCTGCGGAACTCGCACGGAAAGTGATAAGACCCGGCGATGCCGTTCTTGTTAAAGGCTCCCGTGGTGTGCGGTGCGAGAAGGTCGTTGACAGCTTGCTGGAAAGTTTTGAGCCGGAAGCCGGGGAGGCAACGAGAGCTTAACGATCCTTCCGAGGCCGTATCGGCACCGGTCCCGAACGACGAGCCTAAAATAAGTTTCGGTCGATGCTTTATTACCTTCTCTATCAGATTGTTTTTTTCGAATACGGCCGTGCGACCGAGTCAGTTTTTATTCGGGGGCTCAACGTTATCCAATACGTGACGTTCCGGACGGCGATGTCCACGATCACCGCGCTCGTGATCTCGCTGCTGTTCGGCAACGTCGTTATTCGAAAGCTTCGCGAGCTGAAGGTGGGTCAGGAGATCCGTGAGGAACTGTCTGCCGATCACCAGGCGAAGAAGGGAACGCCGACGATGGGCGGCGTGCTTATAATCGGCGCCGTTTTTATATCGACGATTTTATGGGCACGCCTCGACAATCTTTATCTGTGGATAGCATTGATCGCCACGACTCTTTTCGCGGCCGTAGGCTTCGCGGATGACTATATCAAGATCATCAAGAAGCGGAGCCTCGGACTTACAGGGAAACAGAAGCTCGCTTTCCAGTTGATAACAGCGATCGGCGTCTGGTTTGTGCTGTGGCAGTGGGGTAACTATCCCTGGAACCTCAGCATCCCATTTTTTAAGTCAACGGCCGATCCTAACGGCGTGACTTACATCTTTCCGGGAGTCTACCTCGTCTTTATCATCTTTATTCTTCTCGGCTCGTCTAACGCGGTAAACCTGACCGACGGGCTCGATGGTCTGGCAACAAGCGTCACTTTCATCGCCATGGCCGCGCTTACCGCACTCACATATTTGGCGAGCGATGCGCGCTGGGCTGAACGGCTAGACATTACTCACAATCCGGCGGCGTCGGAACTCACGGTGTTTTGCGGCGCGATGGTTGGAGCGAGTCTCGGTTTCTTGTGGTACAACGCCCCGCCGGCCGAAGTGTTCATGGGCGATGTAGGGTCACTGGCAATAGGCGGGGCTCTCGGGACCGTGGCCATCCTGACAAAGCAGGAATTCTTGTTGCCGTTCATTGGCGGCGTCTTTATCCTCGAGGCGATATCTGTGATGCTTCAGGTTTCGTACTTTAAATTCACGAAGCGAAGTTCCGGCGCAGGAAAACGTATTTTCCGCCAGGCACCGCTGCATCATCACTTCCAGCTTTCTGGATGGAAAGAGCCGAAGATCGTCTTCAGGTTTGTTATTGTGGCGATACTTTTCGCCCTCTTAAGTTTGTCGACCCTCAAATTGCGCTGATGCACATTCAAGGTCGGAAAGCATTGGTCCTCGGAGCGGGGAAGTCGGGGACCGCATCGGCGCGGTTTTTGGCTGAGCGCGGAGCAACAGTCGCTCTTCATGACAAGAAGCCGGTTGCTGACTGGAGCGACGCCGCTCGCTCATTGAAAGATACTCACCGTGTCGGTCTGATCTCCGGCCAGCTTCCCTCGTGGCTGCTCGATCAGATCGATCTTGTGGTGATATCGCCCGGCGTCCCGACCAACACGATTCCGGCCAGATATGTCGATCGCAAGGATGGTGAAGTCATTGGCGAGGCCGAACTAGCTTACAGGTTCATGAAGGGCCGCCTGATCGGGATAACCGGGTCCAACGGCAAAACGACCACGACGACATTGGTCGGAGAACTTCTCCGAAATTCGGGCATTCCCGTTCAGGTCGGAGGCAATATCGGCACACCGTTGCTCGATCTGACAGAGACTTCGCAGGATAATGGCTGGACCGTGGCTGAGTTGTCGAGCTTTCAACTGGAGACTATCAAGGAACTCCGACCAAATGTTGCGATCTGCCTCAACGTGACGCCCAATCATATGGACCGGTACGATTTTTTTACCGACTATGCGGCGGCGAAGCACCGGTTGTTCATGAATCAGACCTCTGAGGACGTCGCGATCCTAAGTGCCGACAACGAGGTGACCTCGAGTTGGGCCGCTGGCCTTAGGGCAAATGTGGTTATGTTCAGCGTGAGGCGGGAACTTGATGAGGGGCTCTTCCTGCGCGGCCAAGAACTGGTTTGCCGTGCGGGAGGAAAGGAAAAGATTTTGACCACTCGCGACCGCATTTTCCTGCGCGGTCTGCACAATGTGGAGAACGTGCTCGCGTCCGTCGCGGCCGGGCTCGCATGTGGGGCATCGCTGGAGTCGATGCGGGAAACGGTCGCGACTTTCAGGGGCGTAGAGCACCGGATTGAATTCGTGGCAGATATCGACGGAATCAGATTTTATAACGATTCCAAAGCGACCTCGGTCGACGCGACTGCGAAAGCCCTCGAGGCGTTGAGCGACGGCGACGGCAAGATAGTATTGATCCTTGGTGGGCGCGGCAAGAGTGCTCCATACTCGCCTCTTATTGAGCTGATCCAGGCTTCGGTTAGGGCACTGGTCCTGATCGGAGAAGACGCCGACAATATCGAGACGCAGCTTCGAGGAAGCGCCGATATTATTCGGGCGGGGACAATGAATGACGCAGTCAGGCTCTCGTTTGAAGCGGCGGAACGCGGCGATGCTGTATTGCTTGCCCCGGCGTGCGCGAGTTTTGATATGTTTGCGAGTTTCGAAGAACGCGGCGAGGTTTTCAAGACTGCGGTTTGGGCGCTGGAGGGCGGTCGGCAAAGTTGTGAGCAGTACGATTTTTAACAATACGCAGAGAATGGATCGGGTGCTGTTCGCGGTCGCGACCGGTTTGGCCGTTTTTGGCTCAGTGATGGTATATAGCGCATCAGCGATGATGGCCCTCAACGAGACTCAAAATCAGACGGATCTTATCTATTTCTATAAGCAATTCGCCTTCATGATCGCCGGTATCGCTGCCATGATCGCGCTTAGCCGGGTTGACTACCGGATCTTTCAAAACAGAACACTTATCTACGCCGGCCTCGGGGTGACGTTCTTGCTGGTTTGTCTTGTTTACTTTTTCCCCGCGATCAACGGCGCTCACCGCTGGATCCGTTTCGGCGGATTTTCATTTCAGCCGTCGGAACTTGCCAAGATCACGCTTCCGCTGTTTCTCGCGTACTTTTTCACGCGCAACGAGAGCCGGATCGGCGATCTAAAGAGTACTGTCCTGCCGTGTATCGCCGTGATGGCACTGATCTGCGCTCCGGTGCTTTTCGGGCCGGATCTTGGCACCACCCTCGTCCTCGCAGCGATCTTCGGCGTTATGTATTTCACCGCTGGAGCACGGATGATCCATCTCGCGCCGGTTGCCGCGGTGGCTGTGCTCGGGCTCATCGCGATGCTGATCTTTGCGCCGTTTCGAATGCGGCGTCTCATTGCCTTTCTCGACCCGTGCGATAAGGAGCACGCGGCGGACGCCGGTTACCAGGTTTGCCAAGCTCTGTACGCGGTCGGCTCGGGGGGAATCCTCGGGGAGGGCTTTGCTCGCGGGCAGCAGAAATTATTCTATCTGCCTTACCCATACTCGGATTTTATCTTTGCCGTTGTTGGCGAAGAGTTGGGATTGATCGGGACGCTGGCTGTCGTTCTGGCCTTTGCAGTATTCTTGTGGCGCGGAGCTCGGGCGGCGTTGAACGCTCCCGACAGGTTTGGCAGTCTTCTGGCAATCGGTCTGGTCACCGGAATCATCGTGCAGGCCCTCTTCAATATCAGCGTCGTGATCTCTATACTGCCCGCGAAGGGCATCCCGTTGCCGTTCATCTCTTACGGCGGATCGTCGGTCGTGATCACGATGATCGCGGTCGGCCTGCTGCTCAGCATTTCGAGAGCTGAAGAGACTGCGGAAAATGGGTCGCTCACCGCCGGAACAGTTCATCGCCGAAAGGCTCGAGCGGCGGCGCGGTGAACAGCGAAACTTAGTTATAAATGAAACTGATGATCGCCGCCGGCGGGACCGGCGGGCACATTTATCCGGGGATCGCGGTCGCGAAGGAGCTCTTGCGGCGTGATCCGTCGTCCGACGTTCTCTTCGTCGGCACGGTCCGCGGACTAGAGTCGCGCATCGTTCCGGATAACGGCTTTCAGCTCTCGCTGATCCACAGTGCCGGATTGAAAAGTGTCGGATTCATGGGGCTGATTAAGGGGCTGACTGTGTTGCCTCAGAGTTTTATCGAGGCACGTCGACTGTTGCGCGAATTTCGCCCCACGGTCGTCGTCGGTGCGGGCGGCTACGTTTCCGGCCCGGTGCTTTTGATGGCGTGCGTGATGGGCATTCCGACTCTCGTGATGGATTCGAACGCTTTGCCCGGATTTACTAACCGGCAGCTTGCTCGTTTTGTCGACCGCGCCGCTTTGACATTCGAGGAAGCGTTGCCTTATTTCGGCAAGAAGGGGACGGTCACCGGCAATCCTGTTAGAAAAGAGTTTTTCGAGATCCCGCCGAAGATTCGAGACGCTACAATGTCGATTCTTATTTTCGGCGGCTCACAAGGTGCCCGCGCGATTAATAACGCGGTGGTCGCTGCGATTCCGGCATTGGGAGCGCTCCGCAATGAACTTCGGATAGTCCATCAAACGGGTGAAGCTGATTTTGAGAACGTGCGAAAAGCTTATGCCGACCAAAACTGGGAGTCGACCGACGTTCGGCCGTATATCTCCGACATCGTGCGCGAGTTTGCGAACGCCGATCTCATAATCTGCCGGGCCGGTGCGACTACTTGCGCGGAGCTGACGGCTGCTGGTAAAGCATCGATTATGATCCCGCTGCCAACCGCCGCGGATGACCATCAACGAAAAAACGCGGAGGCACTGCAACGGGTGGGAGCCTCGCGCATGATCCTGCAAGCCGATCTCACCGCCGAGCGGCTGGCGGCCGAGATAACCGATTTGGCGTATTCGCCCGAAAAGCTCAGCGATATGGAAAGAGCCGCTAAAGCGCTGGCGCGCAAAGATGCCGCGAAGGCTACGGTAGATATTATCGAGGATCTGGCAAGGGACTAGTTATGTTTCGTGGAGTGAAGAAAATCCATTTTATCGGTATTGGTGGTATCGGAATGAGCGGGATCGCCGAAGTGCTAGCAAACCTCGGGTTTACGGTTTCGGGATCTGATCTTAAAAAATCGAAAGTCACCGACCGGCTCGAGGCTGCCGGCGTCCGCGTTTGTGAGGGACATGACGCCGCGAACGTCGGCGACGCTCAGGTGGTTGTCTACTCGAGCGCGGTGCGGGAAGACAATCCCGAGGTCCAGATAGCTCGCGAAAAGGCGATACCTGTAATCCCGCGCGCGGAGATGCTGGCCGAACTGATGACACTCAAGCCCTACTCCGTCGCCGTCGCCGGAACGCACGGTAAGACGTCGACCACATCCATGGTCGCGACCGTGCTGGGTCATGCCGGGATCGATCCTACAACCGTCGTCGGCGGCGTCGTCGAGTCACTTGGCTCGAACGCGAGGCTCGGAGATTCGGAATGGTTTGTCACGGAAGCCGACGAGAGCGATCGCTCTTTCCTCATGCTGTATCCGACGATCGCCGTGGTCACCAACATCGACAAAGAGCATATGGAGTCATACAAGGGGATGGACGACGTCGTGCTTTGCTTTACCGACTTTGTCAACAAAGTGCCGTTTTACGGGGCTGCGATCATCTGCCTCGACGATCCGAACGTGCAGCTCATCATCCCGAGGATCCGTAGGCGCCGCGTAACGTATGGGCTTACGGCGCAGGCCGACATTTCGGCGCATGACATCAGGTACAACGAAAAGTTTGGCTCGAGTTTCATCGTATGGCGGGGCTCCGAGGTGCTTGGGGAGATAGGTCTCCCGGTCCCGGGCAAACATAATGTCTACAATTCGCTCGCCGCGATTGCCGTCGGACTTGAGCTTGGAATTTCGTTTGATAAAATCGCTGAGGCGCTCGCCGGATTTAAGAACGCAAACCGGAGATTCCAATTCAAAGGCGAAGTCGGCGGTATCACCGTAATCGACGATTACGGTCATCATCCGACCGAGATACTCGCGACATTGTCCGCGGCTAAGAACAGCGTCCACGAACGCCGGACCGTCGTCGTGTTCCAGCCGCACCGCTACACGCGGACGCAGGAATTGATGGACGAGTTCGCGTTGTCGTTCAACAATGCCGACGTGCTTTACGTTCTTGATATTTACGCCGCGAGCGAGCAGCCGATCGAGGGGATCACCGCTGAACTCCTGACCGAGAACATCAAGAAATACGGTCATAAGAACGCAACGTATATCGGCGACATCGATGGGGCCGCGGATATCGTTGCTCCGAATCTTCGGGAAGGCGATCTCGTCATCACTCTAGGCGCGGGCAGCGTCACGCGTTTGTCTGAGGAGATCCTTGAGCAGCTAATGGGGCGTCTGGCCGAAAAGACTCACGCATAGCAATGGCTTCACAGATAAAGAAAAAAACGACCAAGCGAACCGCTCCGGCAAAGCGCAAGCCTAAACGGCGAGGAGTTTCGGGAAGCGGGCGCACGGGAGGCCGAGCAGGAAGCGGCGCGTTCGGGCAGTATTTTTTGCCCGGCGCAATCAGCTTATGCCTTCTAATCTGCCTCGGGGTTCTGATGTTCTTCGGGTATCGAACCGTTACCGCGTCGAACTTTTTCGATGTCCGCGAAGTCGCGGTTGCCGGCACCAACAGAGCCTCCAATCAGGAGATTGAGCGGATCGCGAGGGGCGAGGTTGAGCGCACTGGTGTCTGGAATGCAGATCTTCCTGATATACGTCAGAAAATCGAAAAACTGCCATTCGTCAAATCAGCGGCCGTCTCGCGATCACTGCCCAACGGGATCAAGGTGGTGGTGACCGAACGTGTACCGATCGCGGCCGTCCAGCTGTCGGCGGGCGAATACCTGGTCGACGACGAAGCCGCGATCCTTGCCCCCGTCGACAAAAATGAGCAGCAACCGCTTATACTCATTCGCGGCTGGGACGAAGTTAAGAGCGAAAAGGCGTTAAAGGATAATGCCGCCCGCATTAAGATGTTCCAGAAGATGTCAGCTGACTGGGGAGAGTTCGGGCTCGGCAAGCGCGTTAAGGAAGTCGATCTGTCGGATATGCTCGAGCCGAAAGCCATAATCGAAGATTCGGGCCGCAGGATCGCCGTGACACTATCGAGAGACGAGTTTTCAAAGAGCCTGAAAGGCGCGATCGAGGCAGTGGCGGGGAAAGGTGACCGTGTTAAGTCGGTCAATTCAAGCGGGGTTTACCCGATCGTCGAGTACCTCGGCGGTAATTAGCATTGGCGGGAGCGAAAGGTATGAAAGACGAAATACAGGCGGTCGGGGTCGACGTCGGCACGAGCAAGGTCCGGTGCGTAATCGGAGAGCCATCCGAGCACGGGCGGATGGATATTGTCGGCATCGGGGAAGCTGATTCCAAAGGGCTGCGGCGCGGCATTGTAACGGGGGCCGAGTCGGTCTCGGAGGCGATACGTCGGGCAGTTAGTGAAGCAGAACGCGTGAGCGGCCGCGAGGCTCTTTCGGCTGTTGTGAACTTGTCTGGAGAGCACTTCCGCGGCGAGAACAAGAACGGTGTTGTTGCCGTCGCCGGTCCCGGGCGTGAAATTTCCGAGGACGATGTGGCTCGCGCGATCGAATCAGCGAGTGCGATGCCGCTACCGCCGGGTTGGGAGATCGTCGACCGTCTACCGAAGGAATTTATCATTGACGGGCAGGACGGCATTACTGAGCCGATTGGAATGACGGGTGCACGTCTCGAGGCATTGGTCCATGTTGTAACGAGTCCGAGCGCCGGCAGTCAGAACTTGATCAAAGCGGTCATGCGGGCCGGCCTGGAGGTCGATCGGCTCATGCTCGAGCCGTTAGCCGCCGCCGAAAGTACACTGTCGGACGAAGACCGAGAGTATGGCTGTGCGATAGTGAACATCGGTGCTGAATTGACGAGCTTGATGATCTTTGGGCGGGGTGCCGTGCAGCACACGGCTGTCTTTCCATTCGGCAGCATGCACTTCACGAAAGACATCGCAGTCGGGCTCCGGGTTTCGATACCTGAGGCTAACAAGATCAAGCACAATCATGGCTGCGTTGCCTCGTTCTTAATGGACGCCCAGGAGCGGAATGAAGTAATCGAGATCGTCCCGGTCGGTCGAAGCGAGACGCGCGGACTGTCGAAGGAGATCCTTTGCGACATCATGCAACCGCGTGCGGTCGAGCTGCTGCAACATGTCGCTCACGAGGCTCTCACTGCCGGAGCTCAGATGCCGAGCGGTGTCGTGCTGACCGGCGGCGGCGCGATGTCCAGAGGGATGGTCGAGATTGCCGAACAGGTTTTCGACGCTCCAACACGATTGGGCTTCCTTGAGCCGGAGTACTTTGGCGGCCTTGCTGAACGGATCCAGAGCCCGCAATGGGCAGTCGCCGCGGGTCTTGCCTTGTCGTCGATGAGGTCGCAACTTCGGGGCGGAAATGTTCACGGGCGGTCGGCTACATCTAAGGTCGCCGAGTGGTTTGGAAGTTTTCGCGAAAAATTTCGATAATCTTCGTGGGAAAACTGGATTTTACTTTCAAAGAGTTGTATTCTCTTTTCCCGACAGCACAACATATAGTTAGTTTTCGCGTCACCTTTTAATCTCACTTAGTTTGGACAATTTGGCGGGCGGGCCGGTGGGTACGCCGGACGGCAAATAATATTTGCAGAGACCTATCTTCAAATGAATACTAACGGCATAAAAATCTTTATCGACGAGCCGCCGATCACCGGCGCGAGGATCAAGGTCATCGGCGTAGGCGGAGGCGGCGGGAACGCGGTCAATCGGATGATCGAGGCCGGGGTCAAGGGTGTAGAGTTCATCGTGGCGAACACCGACCTACAAGCGCTGAATGCGTCAAAAGCACCGATCAAAATTCAGCTCGGAGGCAAGTCGACCCGCGGCCTCGGGGCCGGTGCGAACCCGGATGTCGGCCGCGATGCCGCACTCGAAGATCACGAAAAGCTGCTCGACGTTCTTGAAGGCTCTGACATGGTCTTTGTAACCACCGGCCTTGGCGGCGGAACGGGAACCGGCGCAGCTCCCGTGGTCGCCTCGCTCGCGATCGAGCTTGGAGCACTAACAGTGGCGGTAGTGACCAAGCCGTTTGCCGTCGAAGGTCGCAAGCGTATGGCGCAGGCCGAACGAGGGCTCGCCGAGCTTCGCGGCTGCGTCGACACGATCATCACGATTCCAAACTCAAAGCTTCGCGAGGTCGAAGAGAACATTACGTTGATGGATGCCTTCCGCCGCGCGGACGAGGTCTTGTTGCAGGCGGTGCAGGGAATCACCGATTTGATTACTACGCACGGTGAGATCAATCTTGATTTCGCCGACGTGACGACCGTTATGCGTGGCCGGGGCGTAGCGCTGATGGGCATCGGATCGGGCAGCGGCTCCACAGCTGGGGTCGATGCGATGCGTGCGGCTCTCGACTACAAGCTGCTCGAAGAGAACTCGATCAAGGGAGCCAAGGCGGCCCTGATAAATGTCACGGGCGGAGAGAATATGCCACTTGGCCAGATCGAGGATGCGATTCGCATGATCGAAGAGCAGGCCGACGAGAATGCCGACATCATTTGGGGTAACGTTATCAAGCCGGAGATGCGAGATGAGATCCGCGTCACGGTGATCGCCACCGGCTTCGATAGTCACGTTCAGAATATCGTCCCGCAGCCGCGTTTCGCTGAGCCCGCAATGGCCGTGGCCGGCGGCTCGCCCGGTACGTTCACGCCGTCAGACGGTGGGGCTCACGAGAATATAGATGTGCCGACGTTCATTCGCCGGCAGGCAGATTAACATGGCGGGTTTTCTCATTCGCTTTCGGGGAGCTTCAGCTCCCCTTTTTTGTGCCACGGGCTGCTAACAGGCAGATAGGCGGAGGTGCTAGATTTGATCAGATGGTCCAGAGTTATAGGCACAATGAGCAAAAACTGTCGCGTGTCGCAGTCACAATCGGCGATCCGGCGGGTATCGGCCCGGAAATTGTCGTCAAGGCGATTCACGATCTTGCAAATGCCGGAGATGGTTGGCCGCTTGTTATCGGAGACCTGCGGTACCTTCGTAGCACGGCCCGTTGTATTGGAATCGACCTGGAATTTGAGCGGGACGGCGACGCGAACAGCGGAGAAGTGCCGGTCGTCGACCTCGCGAACTTGCCCGAGGCGATCGAGATCGGTGTGGATGCTGGACCAACGGGAAGAGCCTCCGCCGAGTACATCGAATCCGCCATAAAACTGTGGCGAGCCGGAAGGATCAACGCCCTCGCAACGGCCCCGATTAGCAAAAAGGCGATAGCTCTCGGCGGGTACCAATATCCCGGACACACGGAATTCCTCGCAGAGCTCACATCGGCCCCGCGCGTTGCTATGACTTTCTTCGCCGGTAATCTTCGCGTCGTTCTACTCTCGACGCATCTTCCTTTGAAAGCAGCTATCAATTTGGTGAATAAAGAAAACCTTGTCGATCTCGTATTGTTTGCCGACAGGGAACTTTCCAGGCTCTTGAAGATGCGACCGCGGATAGCGATGGCCGGGCTCAACCCGCATGCCTCCGAAGGGGGTATGTTTGGAAATGAGGAGATCGAGCAGATAATTCCAGCGATAGCCGAATGTCGCGAGCGACACAGTGTGGATATCTCGGGACCTTACTCGCCTGATACTATTTTTTTGCGGGCTTACAGAGGTGAATTCGATGCCGTTATCGCCTGCTACCACGATCAGGCAACGATCCCGGTGAAAGCTATTTCATTCGGATCGTCGGTTAACGTTACGCTGGGCCTGCCGTTAATCAGGACCTCGGTAGACCACGGAACAGCTTTCGATATTGCGGGAAAGGGGATCGCCGACGCTTCGAGCATGGTTGCTGCAATCAGGCTCGCCGGCGAGCTCGCCAGCGTGTGAAGCGCCGTTTGTATGCTGTAGAATGTAGCTGACAGAATTCTACCCGATCGACTCAAGATAAAAATTCCGGAGACATCACCGTGTCCAAACGAAAGCTTCTCGTCGCAGACGATTCGATAACAATTCAGAAGGTCGTAAATCTCACTTTCGCCGACGAAGGCTTCGATGTCATTACAGTGGACAATGGTGATGACGCCCTCAGACAGATTTCCGGACATCGCCCGGACATAGTACTCGCGGATGTCAGTTTGCCTGGTCCTAACGGTTACGAGATCTGCGAGATGGTGCGGCGGATTGATGAGGTAAAGGACCTTCCCATTGTGCTCCTCGTGGGCTCTTTCGAGCCGTTCGATGAGGAGCGCGCCCTGCGCTCCGGGGCCAATGACTTTATCACCAAACCGTTTTCATCGATTCGGCAACTTGTAGCCACGGTTAACGGTTTTATCGCGGCGCCCTCGCCTGTCCAGATGCCGACGGAGCCTCTACCCGAGCCACAGGACCGTTCGGCCGAAATTTCTGGTACTCCGCCGATACAGGCGCCAGACTCGAGTTTTGGCTCTTTGCGGACAGATGCTCATGAGAGTGAAGAAGTTTCACTCAGCTCCGAAATAATCGCCGAACCTGGTTACACCGGGGATATTGATGAGCTGTACGGGCAGAGCGTAGCCAACGACGTTCGGCCGCCGGCGGGAGATAATGCGACCTCTCACGAATACACGGACGACCGTGATCAGCCTTCTGTTACGGCCGCAGTAGCAGCGGAACTGTCTGATGAACTCGGAATGGATGGTCGCGTTCTCGACCCAGGACTCGCCGCGACCGCACTGTCAAAAGGCGACCCGAATATTCCCTTGGGCGTTGATGAGAACGTTGATGAGCGGAGCAATTTTCTGCGCGATCTGGAGAACAAGGAGCCGCAATCCTATTTGTCACACCGCGGCGAAGACGAATCTTTCTACGAAGCCGATTCGGAGATTGATCCAGATTCTGCCGCAGAAGAAGCGATGGCCTTGCGGACAGAGAGGCCAGTCCCTGCCAATTCAAATGGAAACGGAACGTCCGCTTCTAACTTCCGCGAGGACGACGCTTGGGATGACGAGTCAATCGTCGAGACGCGTTTCGGCACCGGACGGAATTCAGATCCGTGGGAATCGGTCGCCACGCCTTTGGGGCCGGTCGCAACTTTTGACGAACCTAACCTGCTGGACTTGCCGCCGAATTCTTCGGATATGCCGGTCACGGCCGGGCGGTTTCAACAAGCAGCGAGGCCCGATCCGCTTGCAATCAGTGACGATCTGATCGATCAAATTGCTGAGCGGGTCGCAAACCGTTTGAGCGAAGATCAGATCCGCGAGATCGCCGAAAGAATTGTGCCGCGGGTCGTTGAATCCTTTATGCTTCGTAAGTTCCGACGGGATGATGACGAAAGCTAAACGAACTTAATTGGATAGATCAGGGCGGTTGGTGTTTTCCGGCTTCGGATGAAACCCGACCGCTTTTGATTTAAGATTTATTTTCTTTCTCTTATGGAAATTGCCAAAGCTTACGACCCGAAAGAGGCCGAGAGCACTCACTATCAAGTCTGGGAGCAGAATGGCTACTTCGCGCCGGAGATCAACGAGGACCCTAACGCCGAGCCGTTCTCGATAGTTATCCCTCCGCCCAACGTAACCGGCAGTTTGCACATGGGCCACGCGCTTCAGCACACGCTGATGGACGTGCTGACCCGCTGGAAGCGGATGCAGGGCTACCGTACGCTCTGGCTGCCCGGTACAGATCACGCGGGAATTTCCGTGCAACGCAAGGTGGTCGAGCAGCTCCGCAAGGACGAGAACAAAACGCCATTGGATATCGGCCGCGAGGAATTCGTTCGACGGTCGTGGGCGTGGAAGGAGCAGTACGGCAACACGATCACCGAACAGATGCGCCGCGAGGGAGCGTCGGTCGATTGGTCGCGACATCGGTTCACGATGGACGAGAGCTTGTCGCGCGCCGTCGTCAACGTATTTTCCACGCTTTACGAAGAAGGCTGGATCTACCGCGGCCTGCGCATCGTCAACTGGTGCCCGAAGGACAAGACCGTTCTGTCCGACCTCGAGGTCAAAGAAGAAACCAGGAAGGACGGCAAACTCTACTACCTCAAATATCCGGTCAAGCGTTCTGAGTCCCCGCTTCAGCGGGCAGCCACGGACGGGCCGCCTGAAGGCGGGACTCAAAACGCGCCGCAGACTGTCACGGTCGCAACGACCCGCCCCGAGACGATGCTCGGCGATACGGCAGTTGCGGTTAATCCCGATGACGAGCGCTACAAGGATCTGATTGGCAAGACTATCGAGCTTCCCCTTACCGGTCGCGAGATACCGATCATCGCTGACGATTATGTTGACGCCGAGTTCGGTACGGGCGCCGTCAAGATCACTCCAGCCCACGACCCGAACGACTACTTAGTCGGCGAGCGCCACAATTTACCGCAGCTTCTCGTGATGAACGACGACGCTACGATGAACGCGGCGGCCGGGCCGGACTTTGACGGGCTTGGTCGCTTCGAAGCGCGGAAGAAGGTGGTGGAGCGTTTCGAGGAGCTCGGGCTGCTCGAAAAACAGGAAGACTATGAAGTCTCGCTTCCGATCTGCGAACGGTGCAAGACGGTCGTGGAGCCGATTCTTTCGGAGCAGTGGTTCGTCAAAATGGACGAGATGCGCGACATCGCCCTTGAGCTGATGCACGAGCAGGGACTGCCCCGCTTTTCGCCGGAGGTTCCGCACGCGAAGGTCTACACCAACTGGCTTGAAAATTTGAAGGACTGGACCATCTCGCGTCAGCTCTGGTGGGGCCATCAGATCCCTGCGTGGTACGACAAAGACGGCAACGTCTATGTCGCCCGCACCGCCGAGGAAGCTTACGAAAAAGCCGGCACGCGCGAGTTGACGCAGGATCAGGACGTTCTCGATACGTGGTTCTCGTCAGGGCTCTGGGCATTCTCGACGCTAGGATGGACGGGCGACAAGAAAGAATATCAGCTGTCAGCTAATAGCTATCAGCTATCAGCTAATCCGAACACTTCCTCGGAGCTCGATGTATTTTTGCCCACGGATGTCCTCGTAACCGGCCGCGACATCATCTTTTTGTGGGTCTCGCGGATGGTGATGCTGACGAAGAAGTTCGTCGGCAAGCATCCTTTTCGCGACGTCGTCGTGACCGGCACCGTACTCGGCAAGGACGGTAAGCCGATGTCCAAATCGCGCAACAACGGCGTCGACCCGCTCGAGATGTTCGACAAGTTCGGCGTCGACGCGACACGGATCTATCTCGCCTCGATCGCGACCGGAGCGGACATCAAGTGGAACGATCTGCTCATTGAGACCTATCGCAACTTCGCGAACAAGATCTGGAACGCGACGCGGTTCTGCCTGCTAAATTCCGAAGGTGCCACCGTCGACCTCACTTCGCTCGAATCGGCCGAATCGATCGCCGACCGATGGATCATCTCGCGGCTGAACAAAACCAAGATCGCGCTGAATCGAGCCCTCGAGACCTATCAATTCCACGAGGCCGTGCAGCTCCTGTATCACTTCTTCTGGGACGATTTCTGCGACTGGTATATCGAGTTGGTTAAGGATGAAATAACGAGCCGCGAGTCAGAACCGCCTGCGGTAGCGGGTGGTTCAAGCTTAGCTACAATTCGAGCCAGGACCAGAATACTCACGATCATCGAGCAATCGCTGCGACTGCTCCACCCATTCATGCCTTACCTCACCGAGGAACTCTGGCAAAAGCTCCCCGGCGTTTCGAATCGTCTGAATGCACCGGCCTACGCGTCGGCCGGTGCGAGCGTAATGTTGGCCGAGTTTCCGAAAGGCAACGAGGCACTAATCGACGAGCGGGCCGAACGCGAAATGTCGGCCGTCATCGAGCTGATCTCAAAGG
>Ga0247718_1000181_pt1 | contig 15854 bp, 12 predicted proteins | sample 21E_DmetaG_FD_189045 | JGI IMG/M metagenome (GOLD analysis project Ga0247718, IMG submission 189045) | Soil microbial communities from hillslope of Landscape Evolution Observatory, University of Arizona, Oracle, AZ, United States - 2-1-E_D | ecosystem: Engineered > Artificial ecosystem >...
GCCGGAGCAGATCGCGGCGGCGGGTTCTGGAATGCTCGTGTTTTCGGATCCGCTGCTGATGAAGCTGGTGGCTGGACTGATCGGGATCGATATAAGTTTTGCAAGCGGAAACGCATTTTACTTTGCGGCGTGGCTCGGCTTGCTGGTCACTGCGCTGAATCTGATCCCTTCGGGGCAACTCGACGGGGGGCACGCGATCTACGCCGTGTTTGGTGAAAAGGTGCACTACTGGACGGGCAGGATCGCGTTTGTCGTGATGGCGAGTTTGTCGGTGTTGGGGATGTACTTTTACAGCAGCCCGAGCGGGCTTCTGTTTGCGATTTTGCTGGCGGTGATGATGCGGATCGGGCACCCCCGACCGTGGGATGAATCGCCGCTCGACACAAAGCGAAAGGTGATTGCCTTCTTGACTCTGCTGATCTTCGTGCTCAGCTTCACACCATTTCCGATACAGATCACGTAGGAAAAGCTCCGGAATAACTGAAAGCTGATAACTGATAACCGAACTAGGTTTTGCGTTCTCAGTTATCAGCTTTCAGTTATTCCGGCGAGTTCACCGATGCAGTTTAGCTTGCCTGAGGCAGTAGTCCTTTGATCTCGCGGACCATCCTCTCCACCTCTTCCTGCCCGTCGAGCGCGATCATAAAAAAGTCATAGCTCGTCTTGAAGCACACGATTCCATTGCCGAAGAACCAGACGCCCTCGAGCACGGGATTGCCGCCGAGAAGCCAGTCGAGCGGCGCGCCGGTGATAGTTTTCGGGTTCAGAACATTTGTCATCAGCACCGCGCCGGACGCGAACGAGAAGGCTCCCAGCAAAGGCGCTCCGATCCGCTTCGCGATGTCGCGCTCGAAGCGCACGCGTTCGATCTCGGCCTCGCTCAGTTCGCCCTTTTCGATCAGCTCTTCGCGCGTTTTGAGATAGGCATTGAATTGCTCGCTGAGCTTCTTGACCGACCACGTCGGGATCGCCGAGTTGAAAAGCCAGTGCGAACTTACGCCCGTGAACACCACGCCGAGGCCTGCGCCCACAGCCATCGAAGCACCGGTCGTCGCGGCACCGACCGGATTCTCGATCACCCAGTCCGAAGCCTTTCGGACGGATTTGAACGCGGCGTCCATGCTCCGGGCCCAGCCGGCGCCGAAGCTAAAAGCCTTGGCGACACGGCTCGCATTCTTGCCGACCGTCTCGCGCGCGTCGCCCAGGATGTCGCTCGCCTTTTTGCCGGCGTCGGCGACCACGTCGCCCGCCGTCCTGCCGGCTTCGGTGGCCGCGTCGCGGATCGGTTCGGCGGCGTCCCAGGCTTTCTTCGCGGTCTCGCCGGCGGTCTTAAACGTCTCCTCGGCGGCGCGGACGGCCTGCTTGGCCAGATCGTTCTTTTCAGCTTCGGCCCGGAGCTTTTCGGCTCCCTTCTGGGCGGTCTCGGCGACCGTCCTAGCACTTTCGCCGATCTTTTCTTTCAGGCCGAGCTGTTTGTCGATCTCCTCGAATTTTTCCTTGGTCTCTCGCTGCCACTTTTCAAAGCGCTCTTTGTAATCTGTCATAACTTCAACCTCGATTCGCGCGGGTAGCAAATTTGATTACGAACCTTTCGCGGCCCCGGTTCGATTTTGATGAAAACGCGGCCGACGGCTTTGCCGTAATTATAACACCGGGGCGCGATGCCAAGCTTACTGCAAGTGCACTGATGTGTTTGTGCTAGTCTAAATCAATCGAGTATTGGGTATGCCCCTGGTGAAATGTCCAACCTGCGGCAAGCAGGTCGAATACAACGGCAACGAGTTTCGCCCGTTCTGCTCCGAGCGGTGCAAGCTGCTCGACTTCGGCGCGTGGGCCGAGGAAGAATATCACCTGCCGGCCGAGTCGTCGGAGCTTACGGAAGAAGACATCCAGGAGCTTGAACGAACTCTCCGCAACAAATCCGATCAATGATCAACGCAACACACACCATCAGCGCCGCCGGCCTGCTCGCTCAGATAGATCTCGGAACGACCGGGTTGGTCGGCGGGATTTTGTTCTTTCTCGTCTTTGCCCTGGTCGCTTACATTGCGTTCCGGCTGCTGCGGCGGACTGTCAAGATGGCTTTCAGGATCGCCATTGTGGCCGTCATCCTCGCGGTAGCGGCGATCGGCGGCATCTCGCTGTATTGGTTCGGATCGAGCGGGGGGAACAAGGCAACGCCGCAGAAACCTTCACCCACGCGGGCCCGCTGATCGGAACGTGATGGCGGCCGGGAACGGTTCCAGTAACGGTTTCAGTAGTCGATTCCGCGGGCTTTCCGGCAACGTCTTCGCGCTCAGTCTGGTAAGCCTGCTTAACGATACTTCGAGCGAAATAATCTACCCGCTGCTGCCTGCCTTTCTCGCGCTTACGCTCGGGGCGTCGCCATTCGCGATCGGCCTGATCGAGGGACTGGCGGAGTCGGTCGCCAGTCTGTTAAAGCTCTTCTCCGGTTATCTCAGCGATAAATTTCAGCGACGAAAACTGCCTGTTTTCTTGGGCTATTCGCTTGCATCACTGACGCGGCCATTCCTGGCCTTTGTGGCGAGCTGGCCGCAAGTGCTTGTCGTGCGCGTCAGCGACCGGATCGGGAAGGGAATCCGCGGTGCTCCGCGTGACGCTCTGCTCGCATCGAGCGTGCCGGTAGAAAGTCGAGGATTTGCGTTCGGATTCAACCGCGCGGCGGACCACCTCGGGGCCGTGTTCGGGCCAATCATCGCTTATCTTCTGCTGTCCCGAATGGCAGCTGACCCCACGAGCCCCACGGCCCGCGAATTCCAGAATGTTTTTCTTTATGCTTCGGTGCCGGTGGTGATCGGACTTTTTGTCATTGTCTTTTTCGTAAAGGAGAAGCCTCATCATTCAGCGGAGTATGACACCCGCCCAAAAAAGATCAAGCTGTCCCTCAGCGGTTTTGACGCGAACTTCAAACGGTTTCTCGTAGTGATCGCACTGTTCACGCTTTCAAACTCGACCGATGCGTTTTTGCTGCTGCGGGCCGAACAGTCGGGAATTCCGCCCGCGGTTCTTCCGCTACTGTGGATGGCGCTCCATATGAGCAAGGTCGCGAGTTCGCTCGTCGGCGGTCATTTGTCCGACTCGATTGGTCGCCGCAAGATGATCATCGCTGGTTGGATCGTGTACGCATTGGTTTACGCGGGATTTGCGTTCGTATCGAGTGCTTGGCAGGCCTGGGCTCTTTTTGTTGTTTATGGAGTTTACTTCGGGCTGACCGAGGGCGCCGAAAAGGCATTTGTGGCCGACATGGTGGAAGACGAAAAACGCGGAACTGCCTATGGGCTCTACAATCTTGCGTTCGGGATCACGGTTTTCCCGGCATCGCTGATCTTCGGTGCTATTTGGAATCAGTTCGGGGCTCCGTCGGCATTTTTGTTAAGCTCGCTTATCTCACTTGCAGCGGCTGCGTCACTGTTGACCGTCCGGTCGCCGGATCGCTCGGAGCTGAGGTGAAAAAAGAAGGGCGGACCCGGATAGAGTCCGCCCCTGACGGTTCTCGCTGAAACAAGAACTACGCGTTGAGTCGTAACGAACTGAGAACTCCGCGAAAAGCCGCGTTGTACTCATACGACTCATCTGAAGGCGCGACCGTCGCAATCCAGAATATTTCTCCCGACTGGAGCTGCGTGACGTAAACGGTCACATTCTCCTCCCTGCCCGTCACGGGCGACCGGCCGGAAAGAGCTGCCGCATATGCCGTACGGCCTGACAGGTTTGTCCGCTGCATACCGCTCTGCTGTCTGAGATACGGGTTAGCCTGAAGAAGACCGCTGATATAGTCCTGTGCCGACTGGTTAAGATTACCGGAATTCCCCTGCGTGACGCCCATCATCACGCCGTGCGTGATGCCGTTTTCACCGTACGCTCCTTCAGGCGCGAAGGTGACCTGAGGCCCTGACGAAAACTCGCGCCAATTACTCGGCACGTTGACCCTCACCCAGTTGCCCGCTGTATAGGCTCGCATCGAGCGTGACGGGTATTCGACCGATCGTGAATACCGACCGCCAGCCGTCGGATTGCCCGCGCCTCCGGTCCGCTGCACGCGTTGCTCTATTTCGGCCATCGACATCGCCCGCGGCATGCTGCGCAGACGCTCCTGAACCCGCGCAAACTCGCGCGTGTACTGTATCGGGTTCGAGACCCGGAGCATCGCGGCTTCACGATTGATCGTGTTGTAGCGGTTGCCCGGGTCGGGGTGGCTGCTCAGCCACTCGGGCCCGCGCGAGCCGCCGCTTTGCTGTGCGATCGTGCGGAACATATTCGCCAGATCGCGCGGATCGTAACCGGCATTGGCCATTATCTGCGCGCCGAGAATATCGGACTGCGTCTCGTATTCGCGGCTGTACTTTGTCATCCACGCCTGAGCGCCGAGCATTCCGAGCTGAGCTCCCGTCTGGCCGCCGGCGATGGCCCCGCCGAGGATCATACCGAGCATCCCTAGCTGGTTCTTCAAACTGCCTTGCTTGGTCGCCTGCGCCGTCGCGTGGCGAAGTGCCACGTGGGCGATCTCGTGCGCCATCACGCCGGCCATCTCGCCCTCGTTCCTTGCTGCCTCGATCATTCCGCGATTGACGTACATCGGTCCGCCCGGCAGAGCGAACGCATTGATGTCGCGAGCGTTAACGACGTCGAACTGATAGTTGAATTCCGGATGCCGAAACTGCGGCGGGATCGCGGCGACCAGGCGCTGGCCAACGTCCTCGACATAGTTGTCGATCAGTCCGTCGTTGAGGATCGGGAACTGGCGCTCGACCTGTTGAGCCGCTTCCCGCCCGAGCTTTACGTCATCCTGCTTGTTATAACGATTTCGCGGCATATTGATCTGCGTTTGTCCGATAACCGCTGCCGGCAACACCGCCATCGTCCAAAGCATAAACGCCGCTACTAATGAATTTCTCAACCCCTTATACATTGCTTGTAAACCCCCAAAATGCGAATGGGTAGACCCCAATATTGACCGTCAAGTCTCCTGCGACTCCTCGCAGAGCGCCGGAAACAATTTGTTATGAAGAGACTGAGCAAGTTCGGTGCCAAAGTTGTCCGCCGGTGTTACAAGTCTGTTACGAACAGCTGCGCCGACTGCCCGAGCCGGTGCTTACGGATTTATAATGAGCTTACGGGAGAGAGCGATTCAGATCTTGCCGGTGGTAGGGGCGCTATGAACCGAATCGAAAGTCATGAGAGCCATTCGCAGTCAGCCGGAACGGGCAGTTTCTCGGATCGGGTACACGAAATGGTAGATACCCCGATCGCGGGTCATCTTGATCAGCTTCGCGATAAGATCCTCCTGCTCGGCGGCGCGGTCGAATCTGCGGTCGAAAGGGCGATTCGCTCTTTGACGGAGAGAAACAGCGACCTGGCAGAACGTGTTCTTGCCGAGGACACCGCGATCGACCAGATGGAACTCGAGATCGACCGCTTCTGCGTTGACATCCTCGCATCGCACAAGCCGGCCGAGCATGATCTGCGTCTGGTCGTTTCGGTCGCAAAGATCACCCCTATTCTGGAGAGGATAGCCGATCACGCGGCAAGCATCGCCGAGGCCGCGATCGTTCTAAACAATGAACCTCAGGTCGGGAGCTACGTCGATTACGCCCTGATGGCCGAGACCGCCTCGGGAATGCTGCGCGAGGCTCTGGACGCTTTTACCTCGGAGGACGCCGACGCCTCCCGCGAGATCATCCGGCGCGATCGGCAGATCGATGACTGCTATCACAGGGTCTTTGCCGAGCTCATCCGCTCGATGGTGCAAAGGCCGGATCTGGCTGCCGGAGCGGCCCGTTTGTTGTTCGTGGCCAAGCACCTCGAGCGGATCGGCGATTATGTGAAGGACATCTGCGAGCTCAACGTTTATCTGCGCGAAGCGGTCTTCATCAAGCACACCACTGACTATTGAGTACCGGCGAGTGCATCGTGCTGTATGGACATCGCAGGAGAGTCGAATTTAGTTGGTTGCGCTTTTCCCATACAGGTTCTATAAGTTCGACAGATTAAAACCGGAAATCGACTAACATGGCGTTTGGCTTATTGCCGCGAGAGGAGGAGTGCTTCGAGCTCTTCGAGCAGATGATGAAAAGATCGAGGACGCCGCGCGCGGTCTGGACGAGATGATGCCCGACGGCCGGACGGATTTCGGCATCTGCATCAAGCGGGTCAAAGATGTCCAGCGACCCGGGCGGAAAGCTTCCAGAGGTCCCGCTATGGATCGTGCTTGCGGCGCACGCGGCGATCGGTCTCGGAACGCTTTCGGGCGGGTGGCGGATCGTCAATAACGACGGCCACAAAGATCGTCAAGCTGCAGCCGGTCGGCGGATTTTGCGCGGAGACCGCTGGGGCGAGATGCTTTTCGGCGCGACGTACGCGAGAATCCCGGTTTTCCACGACACACAACATCACCGATTCCACCATAGGCGTAGGTTCGGCAAAGCGTTTCTCCGCGGCGAACTGGGGTGTCGCAGGCCGCATCGTCTGAGCGTGGGTATTGAACGATCCCGATGGCCGCCCTTATCGCAGTACTGTCGTATTTGTTGATCTACGGCATAGAGAGATTACTCCGGCATTGCCTGACCTTCCCCACTTGCCATACCGATGAAATCAAAATCTTCGATCGCATCGTCGAGGCGTACCAGTCTCGGAGTGAATACGTGCGCCTTTGACGTCACTACCACAAGATAAACACCTCCGGTAGGCACTTCATCCAAACGGTAATAACCGAACGCCGACGTTCGGGCAAAGACCGGGACGCCGTCGGTACCGATTAGAGTGACGAGCGCATTGCGGATCCCGACACCGTCCGGCGTTATTACACGGCCCGCGATCGAAACCTCACCGGCGGTCGGCTCCAGATTGGTGGCGTCGACCGCTAGGTTGTTGGACGGGACCGGATCTCTAACGCTGCGCGGCGTCGTTATCGAAACCGTGTTGGTCAGCGTCCCATAGGTACTGACCGGAACGATCCCGGAGACGGTGAATGTCGCCTGGGACCCGACCGGAAGATCGAGGAGCGTGTCGACGTCGCCAGAGCCTGCGGTCCGCAGGCAGGCCGCACCTCCGGCCGCCAGGCACGTCCACGAGAAGCCCGCGATCTGCTCCGGCAGTCGATCCTCGATCCTCGCGGCGGTGACATTAGCCGGACCGTTGTTCGTCACGGTTACCGTGTAGCTCAGCAACGAGCCGGCGACGTACGGATTCGGTGAACTGACCTTGGTGACGGCGAGGTCGGCCTGTTCTGCAGGTCCGTTCACGTCCGTCGCGGCATTGTTTCCGGGCACCGGATCGGTAACGCCCGCCGGCGGCTGAACTGTTACGGTGTTGACGATGGGCGCTGTCGTGCCAGCGACGACGGTGCCCGACACGATGAACGTCACCGAGTTGCCGGCTCCGGCGGCGATGTCGATCGTCGCCGCGAGATCGTTGCCCGAGCCGGTCGCTCCGTTTGTAACCGATGCCGAACCCGTCGACGAGGACGTCCATGTGACACCGCTAAGATTCGCGGGAACGATGTCCCGCACAACCGCGCCGGTGACCGCACTTGGGCCTCCGTTGGTCACCGTGATGGTGTAAGCTAGCGGCGAACCGGCGATGTACGGCGAGGGCGAGCTCGTTTTTGTGACTGCGAGGTCCGCGGACGAGCCGACCGGATTGACGTCGGTGGCGGTATTGTTTCCCGGCACGATATCGACCACGCCTGCCGGCGGCGCGATTGAAGCGGTATTGGTAAGCGGACCGCTCGTTCCGGAGGGCAGCGTTCCCGATACGGTAAAGACAGCCTGCGTTCCGGCCGGAAGGTTGACAAGAGCGTTAATGTTGCCGGAGACCGGACCCGCCGTTCCGCATGACGCACCCGGGCCGGAGGCAGAGCAGGTCCATATGAAACCCGCTAGCGCCGCCGGCAGAGTGTCGGTGACGTTGGCTCCCGAGACGTTTGCCGGGCCGTTGTTGGTCACGACGACCGTATAGGTAAACGCATCGCCAGGCGAGTAGGGCTTTGGCGAACTGGTCTTGCTGATCGAGAGATCGACTGGTCGGCCGAGCGTCTTTGACGCGGTGTTTGAAGTAAATCCGCTAACGGTCGCGAAGGCAAGATTCGTCACCGAACCTGCCGTTACATCCGCCGGGATGACGGTATACGTCGACGAGCAGTTGATGCTTTCGCCGGGATCGAGATAGTTGTCAAGATCGCCGACAGTGCCGACGGCCGGGCAGACCGAATTGGGCGTCTTGTCGTCAGTGATCACGACCGGCCCTAAAAGCGGTGCCGATCCCGTATTAGATACAAGGTACGAATAATGGAGGACATCGCCTGCCGCCAGGAAGTACGGCTCAACAGCGTCCTTGACGATCGTCAGTCCGGCGGTCGCGTAGACGGCCGTGGAGGGGGCCGACGATATGTTCCCGCCGCTGTGGGATGCCGAGGCCGACGCGACGTTGGTCACGGATCCGGCCGCAGCCGCGACGGGACCACGCACGCAGTAGGCTGTGTCGCCGACCGCAAGCGGGAGTGTCCAGGTGCATCCGGCCGGATCGTGCGATGTGCCCGCGAGTAGCGGGTCGCTGACGGAAAGGCTCGTCAGCGGAACATCGCCGCCGTTATAGAGCGCAAAGCGATAGTAGACATTCGCTCCCTGCGCCACCGCACGGAACTTTGAAAAGTTGACGCCGTCGGTCGAGACATGCTTGTTCAGGTCGACGACCGCCGTCGGAGCGTTGACGATGAGGGTTGCGGTCGCCGCGGCTCCGGCCCCTCCCTCGGTCGACGACACAGTGCTCGTCGTATTCAGTTTCGAGCCGCTGGTCGCGCCGGTCACATTCACGCTGAACGAGCACGAAGCTCCGGCGGCAAGTGATCCACCCGCGAGCGAGATCGTTGACGGCGCGGTCGTTGTTAATGTCCCGCCGCACGCAGATGTCGGGCCGCTCGTCGCTACCGTAACGCCCGAGGGCAGCGGATCGGTAAAGTCGATGCCGGTCAGTGCACCTGACTGGTTCGGATTTACGATAGTGAACGACAATGTCGAAGTCGCTCCTGTGAGTATCGCAGCCGGCGAAAATGCCTTGCCGAGCGATGGCGGAGCGACGACCGTTAGCGGCGCGGTCGCGTAACTCGTCGTTGTGCCATTTTCGTTAGTCGATACAAATCCCGTGACGTTTGTGTAGCTACCCTCGGTCGACCCCGTTACGTTCACGCTAAAGCTGCAGCTTCCGCCCTGGGCCAACTGGCCGCCGGTGAGAGAGATGGTCCGGGTGGACGCGGTTGTGCCTACGGTGCCGCCGCACTGCGACGACGACGAGTCTGCGACGGAAAGCCCGGCCGGCAGCACATCCGTGAACGCAACCCCGGTGAGCGCCTGATTTCCCGGCTGCGTATTGTTCAGGGTAAAGGCGAGCGACGTCGTTGCTCCCTTCACGATCTGCGAGGGTGCAAAAGACTTGCTGATGGTCGGAGCGGCCGGAGCGATACCGCAGCCCGTGAAGCTGATGTTGTCCAGAAGTAGCTGTGACGAACTCACGCTATTGGTGCCCACCGCGTTGATGCGGAAGTACGTCGTGCTTGACCCCGTAGCGGCCGCGGCAACATTGCTCAGCGTCTGCCACGAGCTCGTCAGGCTGGATGTCGTCGCGATCCGCGTGAAAGAGCCTGATGCGCCGGTCGTGCTCGAGTAAATGTACATCGTCGGAATGTCGCTGCCGCCTCCGCCCCAGTTCGTGTCTCGCATATAGTCGAGCGAGATCGATACGCCGGAGAAGTTGCTCGTGTCGATCGCGAACTGAAGGTACGGGGCCGAGTCGCCGTTGAGTGCGCCCGTTTTGGCGAATCCCTGGCTCGCCCAAGCGTTCGTCGGGTTGCCGGTCGTGGCGATGGAGTTCGTCATGCCCGTGCTCGTCGAGGCAACCGCGCTCGCGACCCGTGACGATTTGGTCGTGTAGGGCGGAGGCGGGCCGCCGCTTCCCTGGCCCGAGGTCGGCATCGTCCAGGTCGCAAGCGTCTGGCCGGGCGTGCATGCAGCAGCCGCGGCGGCGACAAGCGTATCCTGCGCCGAATTGCCAGTATCGGTCGACCCGTTGATGAAAAGATTACCCGTCGTATTCACGAACGTTCCCGCCGCCGGAGCGGTGACGTTGACGGTGATCACGCAGGCGGCCCCCGGGGCGATGGTGCCGTCAGCAAATGACAGTGACGTCGCTCCGGCCGCGGGCGCCGGAGAGAAACTTCCGGCCCCGCATCCGGTGTACGAGACACCAGGCGTATTCGCGACGAGCATTCCCGCGGGAAATGTGTCGGTAAAATTCACGCCGGTCAGCGTTTCGCTGGTCGGGTTGGAGATCCTGAAGGTCAGTGCGGATGTGCCGCCCGGAGCGATAGCCTTGGGCAAGAAGGCCTTCGAGATCGTGGTCGCGGCAGGGCTGATGATATTTGCCACACGGGCCGCCGCGGAGTAGTCCGCGTTGTAGTGAAAGCTGCTGCCCGAAAAATCATATAGCAACGTATTCAGCGTCTGGCTGGTGCCGCCTCCGCTGAGGATCTTTACGGTGTATGTCGTCGTGACGCTGCCGCCAGCCTTCGCATCGCCGCCAATGCACGAACGGTAATTCGGGCTGTTGACGTCATCGTCCCACAAGCAGGCGTTCGCGTAGAGCTGCGGCGATGGCGTCGAGACGTAGGGTGAGTTGTTTGCCGAGTATGTCGTATTGACCGCTAGGACTTGAAAGATCGTATTCGGGAAATTGATAAAGCCCTCAAGCTGGTTGTATCCCTGCGTTGCGGTGTATCCCTTGAGCTCGATGTTGTAGGTGTTGCCCACGAGCAGATTCATCGAGCCGCCGCCGGGAATAAGCGTACCGTTAAGCTTGATCGACGTCACGCCGTTACGGTTTTGTGAGATCAGCTTTTCGACAAAGAGCTCCCGCCCCTGCGGCGTGCTGCCGGACGCGCCGGACACCGGGTCGTTTGCCGTGATGCGATAGCGTCTCGACGTGTTGAAAGCTGCCGCCGTCCGCGTGACCTCCGCTTCGAAGTACGCGTCCGCGCAACTCCCGGCTGCGAGACTGCCGAGCTGCATTGATGCCAGCGAACCGGGCCGCAGATTGATATTCGCGTTTGAAGAATCCCAAATTAACTGTGCCCCGACGTTGCCGAGAGCCGTCGATCCGGTATTGCAGACGCGTGCGCCGACTGGAAACCGATTGGGCCCAAAGGCCGGACTGTTGCTGTCGAGGCCGACGATGTTCCATGTAATCGGCGTGACCGAGAGCGCTGCCGAAGCGGGAGCGGATGCCCCGGACCGGGTCATCAACAAATCGCCCGCCTGCAGCACCAGGACCGTCGTCAGCACGGTGACGAAAAGAAGGGAAATTACGAGGCGTGAACGGAGAACGCCCGAGGACAGCATCAGTTTTGTCATTTTGTTTGGAACAGCCGCAGGGTAGGTCAGGCTGATGTAGCGGCGCTGTAGTTTGAAAGGCGGAAGGCCGGCAGTAAAACGTTTTACCGGCCGAAATCGAGGATACATATGGGCAACCGATTAGTCAACGACAAAGCGTCCCTTCGATCGGGGCCGCTCGCCGTACGCCGTTACCCCGCGTCTCTTGGTTGCCGCAAACGTGCGCGAAAGACTTGGGGTATTTGAGGCGTACCGCCTTGATTTAGGTGCTTTGAGGCGCAATGATTTTTGTTAGTTTCGCGGGCTCGCCTCGCATCTAAACAGCACAGGAGAATCACGATGCCCACAGCCGTACTCGAACAGCCAAAAGTTTTGGAAGATTATCTGGTGATGAGCGACGAGGAGATCGCCCAGCGCATCGAAGCGGCCCGGCGCGAGCTTGGCAAGCGCGTGGTCATCCTCGGCCATCACTACCAGCGCGACGACGTCGTGAAGCACGCGGACCTGACGGGCGACTCGTACCAGTTGTCGGTGATGGCGTCGGAGACCGAAGCCGAGTTTATCGTCTTCTGCGGTGTGCACTTTATGGCCGAGTCGGCCGACATTCTCGGCAAAGATTCGCAGCGGGTGATCTTGCCCGACCTAGGGGCCGGATGCTCGATGGCCGACATGGCGACGATCGAGCAGGTCGAAGACGCGTGGGAGCAGCTTCGCGAGATCGGCGTGCTCGACCAAAGGGTCGCTCCGATCACGTATATGAATTCGTCGGCGGCGATCAAGGCGTTCTGCGGGCGCAACGAGGGTGTCGTGTGCACGTCGTCGAACGCGATTCCGCTGTTCGATGTTTACCTGAAGGAATTCGACAAGATGTTCTTTTTCCCCGACCAGCACCTGGGACGAAACACCGGCTCGAAGTTCGGTATCCCGCTCGAACAGATGGTGCTGTGGAACCCGAACGAGGAACTCGGCGGGAACACCGAAGAAGAACTACACAACGCGAAGCTGATCCTGTGGCGCGGACACTGCTCGGTGCACGGCAGGTTCAAGCCGTGGCACGTCGAGAAAGTCAGAAAAGACATCCCGGGTGTGCAGGTGCTCGTTCATCCGGAATGCATGAAAGAGGTCGTCGATCTGTCAGACCTCGACGGCTCGACGTCGTTCATTATCAAGACGGTCGAAAATGCGCCGAGCGGCTCGAAGTGGGCGATCGGGACCGAGGTAAATCTCGTCAATCGCCTGCAGCAGCGCTTTCCCGACAAAGAGATTCATCTGCTCGCACCCGACCTCTGCATGTGCGCGACGATGTACCGCATCGCTCCGCAGAATCTGGCGTGGGCGATGGACAATATTCTCGACGGCGTCGTTGTCAACGAGATCGTCGTGGACGACGAGACAAAGCACTACGCCAACGTCGCTCTCGAGCGGATGATCTCGTTGACGGAAAGTAGGAATTAGTTCTACCGCGGATTTTCGCGGATAGCGCGGATGAACAAGATAAATCAATCGATCTTATCCGCGTGATCCGCGTAAATCCGCGGCAAAAATTAATGGCCGAACTTAAAGACAAGCTGCCCGAAAACATCCCCGGCCGCTATTACGTCGACCGCAACTGCATCGACTGCGATGTCTGTCGCGACACCGCGCCCGCAAATTTCACCCGCAACGACGAGAACGGTTATTCGTACGTCTACAAACAGCCCGAAACTCCGGAAGAGCTGGAACTCTGCGAAGAAGCTTTTATGGCGTGTCCGGTCGAGGCGATCGGCGACGATGGCGCTGCGGCGGGCGCCGCTACACGGTGATCTTTATCCAACCATCGTCGACCTCTACCTCATAACACTCGATCGAACAACCGGGTTCGGTAAAACACTCTCCGTTTCGCAAGTCGAACCGCCAGCCGTGCCAGTCGCATTCGACGATGTTGCCATAGGTGCGCGAGTCGGCGAGAGGGAAGCCTTTGTGCGGGCAGAAATTCTCGATCGCGTGAAACTTCCCGCCGACGTTGAACAGCGCCAGTTCGGAGCCGTCCTTGAGTTTGACGGTAGCGCCGCGTCCGGGCGGCACGCTTTCGGCCCGCCCGATCGTGATGATCTTTCCCTCGCGTTTCGGTTTTCTTCGGTTGATGAGGCTCTTTCCCACACATAAAGTCTTGCCCACCGCCGACACAAATCGCAAACTGCCGGGCGGAATTACAAAACGCTTGCTTTATCCCGAACCGTCAAACAAAATATCGATAAGGAAACAAAGATGAGCGAAGGCACGCCGACCGCGACGGCCGCTTCAAAGAGAGTGCGCTGCCGCGACATCATGACCTCCGACGTTAAGACGGCCACCCGCGAGATGACCCTGCGCGAGGTCGCCGAGCTGATGCGCGACGGTGACGTGGGGTCGATACCTGTCGTCGAAGGCGGCCGGCTAACGGGAATCATCACTGATCGCGACATCGTCGTCCGCTCGATCGCCGACGGTAAAGGTGCCGACGCGACCGTGGGTGAGGCGATGACGAACGAGATCTATTCGGTTCGGCCGGACGATTTCGCGTTCGAGGCGATCCGGATCATGGGCGACAAACAGGTCCGCCGGATACCGGTCGTCACCGATTCGGGCGAGCTTGCGGGGATCATCGCGATGGCCGACGTCGCACTCGAGATGGAAGACGAACGCGAGATCGCCGAGACGCTCGAAGACATCTCGAGCGGTAGTGGTTTTTGGAGTAAGAAGTGAGGGAGTTGTCGGTTGTCAGTTATCAGTTGTCAGCAAAAGAATGAATCGACAACCGACAACTGACGACCGGCTACTGACACATGGCCAAATCTATCAACAGACATTTTCAATTTCTAGGCTCGTCAAAAAACGTGAGGCCTTCGGGACCGCTTTGGCTCCCCGCGGCCGATATTTACCAGACGCCCGAAGGCTGGCTCGTGAAAGTTGAGCTGGCCGGCGTCTCACCGGAAGACATCGAGATCGACGTCCAGGGTAACGTGCTCTACATCGGCGGATGCCGAAAGGACAAGTCCTGCGCGGTCGGGTACTCGTTTCACCAGATGGAGATCACCTACAGTCGGTTCGAAAAGACTTTGAAGTTTCCCGCATCCATCGACGGCGCAAAGATCGAACACAATTTCGAGGATGGCTTGCTGATCATCCGGCTCAGGAAGGCCGGTGGCGGCGAATAGACTTTATGGCGGAAGACAAGGCACAGGAAAACACGACCACTGACTCGATCCAGCAGTTTGCGATCCCGATACTGCCGCTGCAGAACACGACGCTTTTCCCCGAGACCGTAGTGCCTCTGGCAGTCGGTCGCGAGCGTTCGACCAAGGCGGTTCAGACCTCGCTCTCGACTGAGGAGAAGTTACTGGCCTGCATCACGACCAGGACCGAAGGCGTCACGGGCGACGACGCGAAGCCGACCGATATGTACGAGGTCGGCACGATCGTCAACATCAAGAGGATGATGCAGAACGACGGCGTGATGCAGCTCATCGTTCAGGGAATGGACCGCTTCCGCGTGATCGAGTGGCTTCAGGAGCAGCCGTTCCTGAAAGCACGCGTCGAGATCCTGCCCGAACTTAAAACCGTCGACGGCGAGGGGATCGAGGCGCTTAAGCGAAACATCCAGGGGATGATCCAACAAGCGCTGGCGATGCTGCCGCAGGTCCCGCCCGAGGTCCGGATGGCCGTGATGTCGCAGAACAATCCGGTCCAGCTTTCTTACTTTCTCGCCTCGGTGCTCGACCTCGGCAACGAGACCGAGCAAAGGATGCTCGAGGCCAACACCGTCGACGAATTGTTGACCCTGACGCACGCCGCTCTCGCCCGCGAGGTCGAGATCATGGAGATCCGCTCGAAAATCGCGACCGAGGCCCAGAGCGAGATGGACAAGGCGCAGCGCGACTACGTCCTCCGCCAGCAGATGAAGGCGATCCAGAAGGAACTCGGCGAGGACGACACGGGCGAAAAGGCCGAGGCCGAGCAGCTCCGCGAGCGACTGGAAACGGCCGACTTGCCGGACGAGGTCCGCAAAGAAGCCGAGCGCGAGTTGCGCCGGATGGAATCTCTCCCTCAGGCGGCGCCCGACTTTCACGTCATTCGGACCTATCTCGAGTACATTCTCGATCTGCCGTGGCGAAAGTCGAGCGAAGAAAAGCTTGATCTGAACGAAGCGCGCAAGATCCTCGACGAAGACCATTACGGCCTCGAAGACATCAAGGAGCGCATCCTCGAATCACTCGCCGTCGTCAAACTGCGGCCCGACTCTAAGAGCCCGATCCTTCTGTTCGTCGGCCCTCCGGGAGTCGGCAAGACGTCTCTGGGCCGCTCGATCGCACGGTCTCTGGGAAGGGAATTCGAGCGAATGAGTCTCGGCGGAATGCGCGACGAAGCGGAACTGCGCGGTCACCGTCGAACGTACATCGGCGCGATGCCGGGCCGCGTCATTCAGTCTTTGCGCCG
>Ga0247718_1000183_pt1 | contig 15822 bp, 16 predicted proteins | sample 21E_DmetaG_FD_189045 | JGI IMG/M metagenome (GOLD analysis project Ga0247718, IMG submission 189045) | Soil microbial communities from hillslope of Landscape Evolution Observatory, University of Arizona, Oracle, AZ, United States - 2-1-E_D | ecosystem: Engineered > Artificial ecosystem >...
GAGCATGCGCGCACCGGACGCCTCGCGGCAGAGAAGGCGGATATCCTTGTCGCGGTGGGCGCGCGGGCGCGCGCGATGCGCGAGGCTGCCCGCATGGCGGGCATGCCGGACGACGCCACGTTCTCGTTCGATACATCAAAGGAAGCGGCCGAGGCGCTTCGCGAGATGGTGGGGGAGGGGGATGTGGTTCTCGTAAAGGGTTCCCAGAGCATCCGCATGGAGCGCATCGCCGAAGCGCTCCTCCAGAACGAAGAGGATCGGGGGAAGTTGGTGCGCCAGGAATCGGAGTGGAAGGCCCGGTAGGGCTGGCGTCGCACACCGATATTTGCTATAACAATCGGGCCGGCCTCATCGTCTAACGGCTAGGACAGATCCCTCTCACGGATCAAATCGGGGTTCGATTCCCCGTGAGGTCACCAGCAGCAAAAACCGCCCTAGAAAGGCGGCTTTTGCCATTTATGCGCTAGCGGTATTCGCGCAGCCAGAACGGAAGGAGTCGCGCATGCCGCCCGACCCGGGTCCTTCGTATAAAGAGCGCGAGCGCGCGTGTACCGAGCGCGACGCCGATGCGCTCCGCGAGCGAGCGCATATACGTGCCGCTCGCGCACGTGACGCGAAGCGAGAGCACGGTATAGGTCTTCTCGGGCGCTGCGACAAAGAGGCGGGACCAGGCCGTCCGTATCGCGTCCTGCCTGAAATCAGCGCCGAGGCGCTTCGTCTCCGCGTCGTCACGCGGCGCGCGTGCGAGCATCCAGTCGATCCGCTCGCGGAGCGCCTCCGTGGAAAGGGAGGCGATGCCTGTGAGTCGCATCGCATAGATGTTCTCCGTGTGCGTGGGGATGGTAATCGTGTCGAGCGTGCCTTCAAGCGCATGGAGAAAGAGGGGCTTCCCGTGGACGGTCTTCGAGGAGAAGTGCGGGTAGGGAACCGTCTTGGCGCCGATTTCCTTTCTAAGGATACGCTTGAGCGCGGGGAGCGAAGCCTGCCTATGCCCGCGCTCTGCGTGCGGCATGCCGAGCACGTCGCCGGTGTCGCTTGCTATATCGAGCAGCACCTCTATCTCGTACTCTTTATCGAGATTCCGATAGGCGGTCTGCCGCTTGCACTCGTCTCCGACGAGCACGAGCAGCCGCCCCTCCGCCATGGGGTCGAGCCTGCCGGCATAGGTGAGAGGCACCGCAGAAAGCTCGGGTGCGGTGGACCTGAGTCGTGTAAGCGCCTGGAGCGGCGTCTCGCCGATCTCTTTCCATACAGAGACGATACGGGGAAGCATAGGGGGATGGTAGCGGCGAATGGGACAAAACGAAACCGCCCGATGCGTTCTGCAGGGCGGCCTGTGCGGTCTAGAAGACCTGGACGTCTGGAAGTCCGAACGTCGTTTTGAGTTCCGAAGCGAAACCCCAGGCTTCGTGTGCGAGCTCGCCAGGCGAGTGCGCGACAGCGGTGCGCTCAAGGACGAGGTGGTTCTCCTCGCGCATGAGACGCTGGGGCACCTCCTGCCCGTGGAGGAACGACTCCAGGGCATCGCCCGTTGCGAACGCCATAGGGATGATCCCGACGATCGCGATGGGCTCTTCGCACAGTTCTTGCGAGAAGAGAGGCTTCAGAACGTATGCATTGGTTAGCATGGGTGTGCTCCTGATAGGAAAGGATAGACCCACCATCACCAGACTTCCGGGGCCAGCTTCTCACACTTCATCGAAAAAAAGAAGGCGGGTCCGAAGACCCGCCTCAATGATTCGTGCTCCCGAAGAGGAACATGCCCTGGCCGCTCTCGGAGAATCCGTAGACCTCCGATTGAGACGGAGTGCTGGCCGAAACGACGGTCCCGCACTTCGCGCGCCGCTTTCGGGTCGCTGCCGAACGCAACCCGAACATGTGGCTTATCGCAGAGCTGTAGGCGTTCCGGCGCTCGGTATCCACGCGGTGCTTCTCCCAGAGGTCCGCGAGCACGACGCGCTTGGCATTGACTATGCCGCCAGAGCGTCTGCCGTTCGCGTACCACTTCACTCCGGTCTGATTCGCCAGATTCCGGAGCATGTCCCTGTTGAGGCACACGTGATGTTCCTGTTGGGCGTAGTAAAGACCACTCTCCACCTCGGCGGTAGAGAAGTGCAGAAATGCAGCCACTCAAACCTCCTGCGGTTGGTACGGGTCGCCATGACCCGCTCTAAGGAAATATTATATCAGTAAATGTGAATTACGCAAGAAGCGTATCCACCACTGCCTTCACATCGTTGCCGTCGGCACGACCCTTCAGTTCCTGCATCAGGACGCCCATGAAGCGTCCCGCGTCCTTCTTCTCGGAGACGCCCATCTCGGCCATCTTCGCGCGTGCTATTGCCTCGATCTCCTCGCGGCTCATCTGCGCAGGCAGGAAGGACTCGATAACGGCAAGCTCCTCCTTCTCCGGCTCCGCAAGCTCGGGGCGGCCGCCGCCCGTGAACTGCTCGATGGAATCCTTGCGCTGGTTGGCGGCGCGCTTGAGGACCGCGATAGCCTCCTCGTCCGTAAGGAACTCGTCCGGCTTGCGCTTCTTTGCCACTACCTCATTCGTCATCGCGGTCGCGAGCGAGCGGAGGGTGCGCAGACGCACCTCGTCTTTAGCGCGCATCGCGTCGGGAATGCCTTTTTTCAGGGTCTCGTGAATCGTCATGAGCGCATCCTAGCATCCCTAAGAGGGTGTACGGAAGCGGTCGGGTATACTGTGAGGACAATGGCATCTCTCGAGTCCTGGCACGCGCTGCCGTACCGTACCGTAGCGGAAACCCTCCATTCCGGCGTCGAAACCGGCCTTTCCCCGGAGGAAGCGAAGCGCCGGCTCGCTGAGGGCGGGAATCGCATGCCCGAGCCAGAGCGGGACGGGTTCCTCATGCGGCTCGGGAAGCAGCTCGCGAGCCCCATCACGCTCGTGCTCATCGCGGCGATGGTAGCAACCTCGCTCCTGGGGCACGTCACCGACGCGGCGGTTATCTTCGTGGCGCTCCTCGTGAACATCGTCATGGGCATGGTGCAGGAGGGGAGGGCCTCGCAAGCATTCGAAGCGCTCAAGAAGGGCGAGGCGCGGCACGCGGTGGTGTTCCGCGACGGCGAGCCGTACAAGATCCCTGTCGAGGAGGTGGTGCCAGGCGATCTGGTCGCGCTCTCTACCGGGAACGCCGTCCCCGCGGACATCCGGCTTACGGAGGCGCACGGGCTTCTCATCAACGAAGCGGCGCTCTCGGGCGAATGGATGGCGGTCGAGAAGGGCGTCGACGAGGTTCTGGAAGACGCGCCGCTCGCAGAGCGCAGCTCGATGGCGTACGCGGGTACGCTGGTTGCCGCCGGCGCCGGCAAGGGCATCGTGATCGCGGTGGGCGGGCAGACCGAGCTCGGCAAGATCGCTGCAGAGCTCGGCAAGAAGGATGAATCGGTTACGCCCTTGATGCGCGATATTCGGCAGGTGGCGCGCCTCATCCTGGTGTTCGTGGTCGTGGTGCTCGCGGCGATCATCACGCTCGGGCTCCTGCGCGGCCTGCCGCTCGACGAGACGATCTTCACGGCGATCGCGCTTGCGGTGGCATCCGTGCCGGAAGGCCTTCCTGCCGCCGTTACGGTCGTGCTCGCGCTCGGCATGGAGCGCATCCTCAAGTCTGGCGGCTTGGTCCGTAACCTGCTTGCCGCCGAGACCCTCGGCACGACCAGCGTGATCCTTACGGATAAGACGGGCACGATCACCGAAGGCCGCATGACGCTCGAATCGTTCGTGAGCATGACAGAAATCAATCCGGATGCATCAACGCCCGAGGCGCACGCCCTCTTGACGGGCGCGGTGCTCGCGTCGAATGCGTACATCGAGGAGCACCCCGACGCTCCGGAAGGCGAACAGTACGTCGTGCACGGGCGTCCTATCGAGCAGGCGGTGGTGAGCTCGGGGCTTAGGAACGGCATCGAGCAGCACCTGCTTATCCGCGAGCGCAAGCGCACGGACGAGCTCCATTTCGACTCCTCCCGCCGATTCGGCGGCATGATCGTCACCGAGGCTGGCGGACAGACCGCCTACTTCACCGGCGCGCCCGAGCTCTTCCTCAGCTCGCTCTCGCAGATCAAGGACGGCGCAGGGAACACGCACCCGATTACGGACGAGGTGCGCGCGCACTTCGAGCGCGCGCTTACGGCAGCTGCGCGCGACGGCAAGCGCGTGATCGCGGTCGCGTGCCGCGAGCATGTTTCCGAGACCTTCCCCAAGGAGAACGAGATGCTCGCGTTCCTTTCAGGCGGCGCGCTCCTCGGGCTCATGGTGTTCTCGGATATCATCAGGCCTGAAGTGAAGGCTGCGGTGCGCGACATGCATGAGGCCGGCGCGCGCGTGCTCATGCTTACGGGAGACAATCCTGAGACCGCCTTCGCGATTGCGCAGGAAGTGGGTATCGCGGGAGCCGACGAGACGCGGGCGTATACGGGCGCGGAACTTTCGCAGCTTACCGATGAGGAGCTACTTAAGGTGCTGCAGACGCATTCGGTCTATGCGCGCGTCGCTCCCGCGGAGAAGCTGCGCATGGCGAACGTGCTGAGGGATGCGGGCGAAGTGGTCGCGATGACGGGAGACGGGGTGAACGATGCGCCGGCGCTCCGCGCGGCCGCGATCGGGGTTGCGGTAGGGTCCGGTACTGATGTCGCGAAGGAGGCGTCCGACCTCGTGCTCCTTGATAACGGGTTCTCGGTCATCACGGCAGCCATACGCGAGGGGCGCCGGCTCAGGGACAACTTCAAGAAGATCTTCGCGTACATGCTCTCCACCAACTTCAGCGAGGTGGTGCTTATCACGTTCGCGCTCGTGTTCGGCCTGCCGCTCCCGATCCTGCCTACGCAGGTGCTCTGGTCGAACCTGATCGAGGGCGGCCTCATGAACTTCGCGTTCGCGTTCGAGCCCCTCTACCCGGCGTCCATGAAAAGGAGCCCCAAGGACCCTGAGATCGCACGCGTGCTCTCGCCGAAGCTGATCAAGCTCATCGTGCTCGTAGGATCCATCACGGCCGCAATGCTCATCGCCGTCTATCTCTATGTGGTCTCCATCGGGCTTCCGGTAGCGGAAATCCAGACCCTCATGTTCATCGCGGTATCCGTCAACTGCATCTTCATGGCATTTTCCATGAAGAGCTTCTCGACGCCCCTGTGGCGGCTCCCGCTCCTTTCGAACAAGTTCCTCCTGATCTCGCTTCTCGGGAGCGCGCTCCTCTTGGTCGCGGCGCTCTACCTGCCGCCTCTTCAAGCGCTCATCCACGTGACCGAGCCTACGATGCTGCAGCTTGGTGTGCTCGTCGGATTCGGCATCCTCAACCTCGCCACCATCGAGTTCGCGAAGTGGTTCCTGTTTATCCGTCCGGCGGCCCGATCCGCTATACTCTCCGTATGAACGTCATCACGGTCGTCATCATCGTCGCCATCGTCATGATCCTCCAGGGCCTGGGGCTCTGGTGGGTGCTCCGTAAGCGGGAGCAGGAGTCCCGAGGCGACAGCCAGGGGCTCATGCTGCTCCAGAATCAGATGGAGAAGCTCGAGCGCGCGCTCGATTCCCGCATGTCTGAATCCTCCCGCCAGATGCACGACACCGTGCGTGCGCAGCTCGGCGAGTCTTCCCGCCTCATCAAGGAGATCACGGAGGAGATCACGAGCGTGAAGGAGATCGGCAGGGAGACCGGCAAGTTCGCCGAGCAGCTGAAAAGCCTGCAGGATATCCTCAAGAACCCGAAGCAGCGCGGCATCCTCGGCGAGTACTATCTCGAGACGGTCTTGAAGAACGTGCTTCCGCCCGGCATGTACAAGATGCAGCACATGTTCGAGAACGGGGAGATCGTGGACGCCGCGGTCTACGTGAACGAGAAGATCGTGCCGATCGACTCGAAATTCTCGCTCGACAACTACAATCGCTACGTACACGCGGAAGGCGCTGAGCGCGCGGCGCTCGAGAAGGCATTCGTGACCGACCTCAAGAACCGCATCACGGAAACCGCAAAGTACATCCGTCCGGAGGAGGGGACCATGGACTTCGCGTTCATGTTCATCCCCTCCGAGGGCATCTATTACGACCTCTTAACGAACCAGGTGGGCGCCGGGGAGGATGAGAACCTCATTCAGCGCGCGGCAGGGAAGTACAAGGTCATCATCGTCTCCCCAACGTCCTTCCTCGCGTACCTGCAGACCGTGCTCCAGGGGCTGAAGGCGCTCCAGATCGAGAAGCAGGCCGAGGAGATCCAGAAGCGCGTGGGCGAGCTCGGGAAGCACCTCGGCGCGTACGAGGAGTACTACAAGAAGCTCGGTACGGCGCTTGGTACGGCCGTCTCCCATTACAACAGCGGGTACAAGGAGCTCGGAAAGGTAGAGAAGGACGTCTACCGCATCGCCAAGGAGAAGATCGGGCTCGAGGCCGAGCTCCTCGAGAAGCCGGGAGGCGGCCTGGAATAAGGCGCTCTTGCCTTTTGGGGCCTATTTCGGTACTATCAGGGGACTATGGAACTCGCAGTAATCAAGACCGGCGGCAAGCAGTACGTGGTTTCCCCGGGCGCAACCGTAACCATCGAGAAGATCGGCCGCCGTTCGGCTACCCAGGACCTCAAGAAGGGTGACACCGTCACCTTCGACGAGGTGCTCATGACCGACAACGGCACCCTGACGCTCGGTACCCCGGCAATCGCCGGCAAGACCGTCACGGGCACCGTACAGTCCGTCGGCCGCGCAAAGAAGGTAGAAGTGGTGAAGTACAAGGCCAAGAGCAACTACCTCAAGCGCCGCGGGCATCGCCAGCCGCAGATCAAGGTCAAGATCGACAAGATCGCCTAACGAGAAACCGCCCGGAAGGGCGGTTCTTGCGTTCAGGGGCTCGAGGGCCTAAGGTCTTAGCAGAAGCTCGCAGAAGGGAGGTTACGATGCAGCTCGTGCAGGTCATCCGGTTGCCCGACGGCCGCTCCTATGAGAAGGCCGTGCCGCACGCGGACGGGGAAGCGATTCCCCGGCGCGGACAGACGCACCTGATCAAGGACTTGGGGCAGGGTACCGAGGTCCCGGTCCACGGAGTCTCGGGTCTCGGCACCGACCGGACGGAGCTCATCTTCGTCCGTCATCTGGAGGTTCCGGACATCCATCGGCTCCAGAGCCTCGGATGGAAGCTCCAGAAGCAGTGAACCCCGGGCCCGCCTCCTCGTAGGCGGGCCTTTCTTTGCCCGCGTGCTACCATCAGGTCGATGAGCGAACGATTCATGGGCCGAAGCGCCGCGCCAAAGGAGTCTCTTGCGCAGGCGGATATCGACGATTTCGCGGACAATCCGACGCTCTACCGGCTGCTCCGGATGCTTCCTACGGAGCTGCGCAGGGAGCATATCAACAGGATTGAGCATCTTGAGGATGAGGAGGCGGAAGGCTACCTCTACGCGCTCCATGAGCGTAGGGATGCCGCGCTCCGCGAATCGCAGGTGAGCGACGACACGCTCCGCCCCTATTTCGAATCGAACCAGGAGCGTCTGTGGCAGGCGCTCGAGAACGAGGTGTTCACGAGCGAAGAGAACCATCTCGGCGCCGGCACCACCGCACGCATCAAGCGGCTCGACCTCACGTCTTTCGCTCCGGACGCAGCGCTCCCGGAGTCCCTCGCCGTGAAGTATCTCGTCACGCCGAACAGCAAGACCCTGAGCGCGAGCGGCGAGCATGACATGGTCGCCGAGGTGGAGCAGATGCAGGCTATCGAGCGTGCGGAGCTCGCGGCTATCGGAGTGAACGCGCGCGTACGCGTGCCGCACCCGTATTTCTATTATCAAAAGGGGAAGACCCAGTGCTACGGCATGGAGCGTATCGATGGCGTGAACCTGGATCAGGGCATCTCGGGTTCGGTGAGCCCCACCATGCGCGAAGAGCTCGCGCGCGCCTTCGCCGACGTTGATCGAGAGGCGCTCTTCGAGGAGATCGACATGTTCTTCGACACCATGCACGGCATCTGCATCCACGGCGACATCAAGCCGCGCAATCTCATGGCATCCCGGGACGGGAAGATCTACGTGATCGATTTCGGGCAGGCAGTGCTCGCAACGGCCGTAGACGAGAAGTCTCAGGCGGCGTTCGAGGAACTCAAGGAAGCGGAGAAATCGAGCACCCGGGATGCGGTACGGTTCTTCCTCGACGCCCTTAAGGGCTAGGCCTCTTTGCGGTTCTGGAGCGCGGCCGAGAGCGTCGCGGAGTCCGCGTACTCGAGCTCTGATCCCGTAGCAAGGCCGCGTCCGAGCTCGGAGAGGGTTATGGGGCCGCGCAGCGGCGCGAGGAGCTCGCGCACGCGGTCTGCCGTGTGTTCGCCTTCAGAGGTGGCCGAGAGCGCAAGCACGATCTCCCGAAGGCCGGTGCGGGCACGGGCTTCGACGACGCGTATCAGGTCCCGTTCGCGGATGGCACCCTTGCCGGAGAGGGTTATGACGCCACCGAGCACGAAGTAGCGGCCGCGATACGTGCCTGTGCGCTCGACCGCTACCAGGTCCTGGTCCTTCTCGAGGATCATGAGAAGCGCATCGTCCCGATTCGCATCGGCGCAATAATTGCAGAGGCCATCCGCGTTCGTAGGAGCAAAGCGCATGCAGAGTGCGCACTGGCGCACGTCGGCAGCGAGGTTCTGTATGAGGTCCGCAAGGCGCGCACGGTCGGACTGCGGTACGGAAAGGAGGTAGTACACGAAGCGCTTCGCCTGGCGCGGACCGATGCCGGGAAAGCGGTTGAGTGCGGACGCGAGGTCCTCGATGCGGTCGCGCATAGGCTACTCGAATTCGTTCGCGAACTCGCCGTACCCGGTCTTGTCCATCGGCATGAAGCTCGTGCGCTTCTCGTCGAAGTAGAGCTCGATCTTCCCGGTAGGGCCGTTACGATGCTTCTCGATAAGGATCTCGGCGATGTTCGGGCGGTCGCTGTCCTTGTTCATCTTGTCCTCGCGATGGATGAACATAACCACGTCCGCATCCTGCTCGATGGAACCCGAGTCACGGAGGTCCGAGAGGCGCGGCTTGCCGCCGCGCTGCTCCACGGCGCGCGAGAGCTGCGAAAGGGCGATCACCGGCACCTCGATCTCGCGGGCAAGCTGCTTCAGGGAGCGGGAGATCTCCGTCACCTGCTGCACCATGGAATCGGATGCCTTGGTGTTCGTCGGCGCCATGAGCTGGAGGTAGTCCACGATGATGAGGCCGATGCCGCGCTCGCGCTTCAAGCGCCGTGCGACGGCACGCATGGAAAGGATGTTCTGCGCCGGCTTGTCGTCGATATAGATAGGCGCCTTCGACAAGGTCTCGAGCGCGTCGCGGATCTTGCCGAAGTCCTCCTCTGCGCGGATCGCACCCGTGCGCATCTTCCAGGAGTTGATGAACGACTCCGCCGAGAGCATGCGGTCCACGAGCTGCTCCGAGCTCATCTCAAGAGAGAAGATGCCCACCGGCACGTCGTGCTTCACGGCGGCGTTACGGGCGATATCGAGCGCGAACGACGTCTTACCCATGGACGGGCGCGCGGCGAGGATGATGAGGTCCGACTTGTGAAGGCCCGAGGTGAGGGAATCGAGGTCCGGGAAGCCGGTCGGGACGCCGCGGATGCCGCCCTCGTTCTTCGAGAGCGTCTCGATGCGTTCCCAGGCATCGTCAACCTTGTCCTTGATGGCTATGAACTTATGCGTCGCGGACGCGTTGCCGATGGCGTAGATGGATTTCTCCGCATGGTCGAGCACGGTGGCGGTGTCGCCTCCCTCGTCGTACGCATGCTCGGTGATCTCATGCGCCACATCGATCAAGGAGCGCATGATGTGCTTCTTCGCGACGAGCTCTGCGTAATGCGCGTAGTTGCCGGGCGTAGGCGCTGCGCTCGCGAGCTCTGCGATGTAGGCGCGGCCGCCGGAACGCTCGAGCAGCCCCTTCGCCTGGAGGCGCTCGCCGAGGGAGAGCATGTCGATCGGATCGCCGCGCTCCGTGAGCTCGCGCATGCACTCGAAGATATGGCGGTGCTTCTCCGCATAGAACGAATCCGCACGGATGAGATCCGAGACGTCATGGATGGCGTCGGGTTTGAGTAGCAGGGAACCGAGGAGCGCGCGCTCCGAATCAAGGCTCTGCGGCGGAACGCGTAGGGTGGGGTCGGCTGCCATGACCCCTATTCTATCAACCGCGCGTAGGCGTGACTACCGGTCCGGAAGGGCCGTCCTCAACACGATATCCACTCGCCTCGATGTGGATACGCAGCGCGTCAGCCTTGGCGAAATCCCGGCTTTCGCGGGCAGTCTCGCGCTCAGCCACGAGAGCGAGGATGTGCTCCGGCACGGCGTTCGGAGCGCTCGTAAGGAGGTTGAGGCCAAGTACGCGGTCAGCGGCGCTAATGACGCCGAGCTGCTCCTCGCGCTCCATATCCTCGTCCTTCACGGTCTCCCAGAGGAGCGCGAGCGCGCTCGGGGTCGCAAGGTCGTCCCGCAAGAGCGCCACCATCCTGCGGCTCGCGTCGGACGCTACGGGCGCTCCCTCGGCCTCGGCGCGGATGCTCTGCGCCGCGCGGCGCAGCTTCGCAAGGGCGTTCGCGGCCGCCTCGAGGGAATCCCAGGAGAAGGAGAGGGGAGAGCGGTACTGGGCTTGGAGGAAAAGGTACCGGAGCGCGAGCGGGTCCATGCCGCGTTCGGCGATATCCGAGAGATAGATGTCGTCGCCGAGCGATTTCGAGATCTTGCGGTTCTCGATGGTAAGGAAGGCGCTATGGAGCCAGTAGCGGGCGAGCGCCACGTCGTACGCCGCTTCGGACTGGGCGATCTCATTGGTGTGGTGCACCGGGATGTGGTCCACGCCGCCCGTATGGATATCGAACGGCTGCCCCAGCAGCGCGCGGGACATGGCCGAACACTCGATATGCCAGCCGGGAAAGCCGATGCCCCAGGGGCTGTTCCATTCCTGCTGGCGGCGCGCGCCGCGCGGCGAGAACTTCCAGAGCGCGAAATCCGCCGGATGCCGCTTCTCGGGATTGCCGGCGATCCTTCGGCCGATCTCGGCGAACGCTTCCTCGCGAAGCTTCCCGCCGCCATGGTCGAGCGCGCCGTAGTTGGGGAACCTGCTCGTGTCGAAATAGATGCCGTCCTTGGTGCGGTAGGTGAAGCCCTTCTCCTCAAGGAGCTGTATGAGCGCGATCTGCTCCTCGATGTACTCGGTCGCCTTCGGGAACGAAACGGACTCGGTATCGATGCCGAGCGCGCGGATGTCCTCGAGGAATGCGCGGGTATAGCGGTGCGCGATGTCCTTGGCGGAGACGCCTTCCTCGCGCGCGCCCTTCTCCATCTTGTCTTCGCCGGTATCTGCGTCATCCGTGAGGTGGCCCACGTCCGTGATGTTGATCACGCGGCGCACGTGGTAGCCGGCTTCGCTAAGCGTACGAGCGAGCACGTCAGCGAACACGTAGGCGCGGAGGTTGCCGATGTGCGCGCGGCTGTATACCGTCGGGCCGCACGAGTAGAGCGACGCCACGTTCGCTCGGAGCGGGGAGAAGAGCTCCTTCTTCCCGGAGAGGGAATTGGTAAGGAATAGCGGCGCTTCGCTCGGTGCGGTATCGCGCTTGCCTATAAAGAGAGAAGAAAGCCAGCCCATGCCCGTATTCTACCCTAGAGCCAGCGCCTGAGGCGGAAGTACGCGTAGAGGCCGATGCCTGCGGCAGCCATGAGGCCGAGGATGGCCCAGAAGCCGTTCGGTTCGTTCACGAGCGGCATAGGGTCCGCGTTCATGCCGAAGATGGAGGCGATGAGCGTAAGGGGAAGCGCGGTAAACGCCATGACGGTAAGCGTCTTCGTCACCGCGTTCTGGGAGGCGGTGAGGAGCGAGTCGTTCGTGACCCGGAGCTCCGTCGCGACCGCGCGCAGCGAGGCGACCAGATCGGCTGCGTGCTGGCGGCGCCCCTCGATATGCGCCGCCTGCTCCTCGAAGACGGTGCCGAAGAACGCGGGCGCGTTCAGTACCGCGAGGAAGTCCGCGAGCGGCTCGCGATGCCGCTTGAGCTCGGTCTCGTACCGCAGGAGCGCGCGGGCGGTCTCAGAGATCGTGCGTACCGCCTGCTCCTCCTTGCCGCTGAAGATGTCGCGCTCGATGCGCTCGAGCTTGCGGCCCACCTGCTCGATGTCGCCGCTCGTCGCCGTATAGAGCTGGCCGACGACGCGCTCGAGGAACGCGCCGGTGCTGTAGCGGCGATCCTCCGCGGTGAGGAGCTCTTCTGCCTCAAGGACGCGGTGGAGCGTATGGAGCGCCTCTACGGGCTCGTAGTGCGTGGTGATGAGGAAATGCTTTCCCACGATGAAATCCACTTCCTGCGGGCGGGTGCCGTCCGCGGTATCGGGAGCCGGGAAATGCAGGATGAGGTAGGTGTAGCCGGCGAAGGGAATGGAGAGCGGATACGGCGTCGGGGTGGCGATCTCCTGGTGGATGCGCTCGTCGATATCGAACTCCCGCATCACGGCGGAGAGCTCGTCCTCGGTGGGGCACTCAAGATCGACCCAGACGGTCTTGCCGCGCGCATGCCTCGTTACCATGGTCGTAAGTATACGGCCTCGCGTCCGTCTCCGTGCATATGTTTTTCGCTAGCGGTGGATACGGTGCGTGATAGAATCTTCGTATATGCATCCTACGGAGGATCAGGAGGTTGAGACCCGGAGTGTCGCGACGCCGCTCGGGAAGATGGCGAAGCTCGGTATCGCGTTCGCGCTCGTGCTCGCGATCGGATTCGCGGGCGGCATTACTGTCGGTGCGGCGGGGAAGTCGAGCGTGTTCGCGAACCTTCCGCTCATCGGCGACGGGCTCGATGCGACGCCGGACGCCTCTGCCGACCTCACCGACTTCTGGAAGGCGTGGAATGCGCTTAACGACCGCTTCGTCGAGACGCACGCGACGGGTACGCCGCCAACCGCCAAGGAGAAGCTCTGGGGGGCCATCCAGGGCCTCGCGGCATCCTATGGAGACCCGTATACGGTATTCATGCCGCCTGCCGAGGCCAAGCAGTTCCAGGACGATATCCGCGGCGACTTCGAAGGAGTCGGCATGGAGATCGGCATCAAGGATGGCGTGCTCACCGTAGTGGCGCCCTTGAAGGGAACGCCGGCTGAGCGCGCAGGGCTTCGCGCAGGGGATCTCATCATCACGATCGACGGCAGGTCCACCGACGGCCTCTCGACCGACGAGGCGGTGAAGCTCATCCGCGGCAAGAAGGGCACGACCGTGACCTTCACTATCCTGCGCGACAACGAACCGCAGGAGATTTCCGTCGTCCGCGACACCATCACGGTGCCGACCATCGAGACCGCCACCGAGAACGGCATCTTCGTCATCTCGTTCTATAGCTTCACCGCCAATTCGAGCCAGCTCTTCGCGAAGGCGCTCGCGGAGTTCCGGAACTCAGGATCAGACAAGCTCATCGTCGACCTGCGGAGCAACCCGGGCGGCTACCTCGAGTCCGCGGTTACCATCGGCAGCTTCTTCCTCTCGAAGGGTACGGAGATCGTGACGGAAGATTACAAAGGCAAGCAGGAGAACGTCGTGCACCGGAGTCGCGGCATCGGCGGCGTGCCGGAGGGTACGAAGGTGGTGGTGCTCATCGACCAGGGCTCGGCGTCGGCGTCTGAGATCCTTGCGGGCGCGCTCCAGGACGCGAAGAAGGCGACGCTTATCGGCATGCCGTCCTTCGGCAAGGGCTCGGTGCAGGAGCTCGTGGAGATCAACGGCGGCGCGCTCAAGGTTACGATCGCGCGCTGGCTCACGCCGAACGGCAAGTCCATCTCCGAGGGCGGCCTTACCCCGGACATCACGGTTGAATACACCAAGGAGGACAGGGAAGCCGCGCGTGATCCGCAGAAGGCGCGGGCGATCGAGTTTCTTACCTCAGGAAGATAAAGGAACAGCCGCCCGGTACGAGCCGGGCGGCTTTTTCAGTTGATCGCGCGCATGACGTAGCGACCGAGCTTCTCGGGATCGCTGCAGTCGACGAGGATCTGGAAGAGGATTTCCTCAGCCATAGCTTCGCGAAGCGCGACCTCGAGGTGCCCGCGCTCCTCGTCTTCGGCGTCCAGCTCGCGAAGCGGAGACGGGCCGTGCGGGTGGTAGAGGTCTTCGAGCTTCCTGGTGAGCAGGAGCTCGTCGGTTACTTGGGCGTTGAGCGCGATGCGGAACGAATCCGCGGGGTCGAACTCGGCACGGCCGAGAATGCTCTCGTTGCTGCCCCACTCAATCCCATAAACCCTCGCTTCAAGCAGGACCCCGGAGTCGGTGAGGTAGAGTTCGCTGTCTTCGAACGACTCCTCCCGCGCGTAGAGGACCAGGCGCTTCCGGAGCGCAAGGAGCTCAGCGAACTCGCTGGCCGCCACGAGCCCGAGGAGCGCTTGCGCCCCCTGGACCGCCCTGCGCATGCGGGTCTCACGCGCGCGCAGGCTGTGCTTGCGTCGGGCGAGTTCGCGCTGGCGCTCGAGCTGCCGGTGCTGCCTGGCTCGGACAGTGGATTCACGAGCATCCTCGAGCATCCGTGTCCTCGTCTCTGTCGCAGCTCTCGCTGCCTCTTGAAGAAGTTCCATCACGATCTCCCCTAGATGGTTCAGTCTGGGCCAACTAAACACTGATATAGATTGGATGTCAATTTGCCCCTAATGCAGGAGACCGGTACGATGCCTATATATGAAAGTCGTACTTCTCAAAGACGTTAAGAACACCGGACGCGCAGGCGCCGTAATCAACTGCGCGGACGGTCACGCTATCAATTTCCTTATCCCGCGCGGACTTGCGGCTCCCGCTACCGCTGCGAACCTCAAGCAGGCAGAGCTTCGCGCTGGCCAGGAGAAGGCGAAGAGGGAGCTTGATCAGAAGCTTATCGAGAGCCGCCTCGCATCGCTTGCCGAGGAGCGCATCGTTATCAAGAAGAAGGCGAACGAGAAGGGACACCTCTATGACGCGGTAGACGCGGCAGAGATCGCGAAGGCCGCGGACCTTCCTGAGGAGGCGATCAAGCTCGAGAAGCCGCACAAGGAGCTCGGCACCTACGAGGTTCCGGTCTCGATGGGAGAGGGCTTCGGCAAGATCACTATCGTTGTCGAGGCAGAGTAAGCAAGGGTATGCAAATGGGAAAGGCCGCTGGGGAAGCGGCCTTTTTCATTTCAGTATCGCAAGACTGTCTTGCTGCGCTCCGCGCAGCTTCTCTTCCTCGTTGCCTCGGAAAGAACGTGCGCAAGCACGTGACGCGTTTCAGCGGCTGTCCCTCTCCCATTGTCTGGGGAGGCGGCGAAGCTTGCGGTGAGCGTTATAGCTAGCGCTCGCTAGGTATTCGTTCAGTTCCGGGTGACGACGCCGTCGCCTTCGGGCTCCTCGGAGCGGGTCCGGGGGTGCTTGAAGCGATAGTCGTTGTACTCACTCGACAGGCGCCGGTTGGCGCGGACGAGCAGCACGGTCGCGACCAGGAACGCGACCATCAGGACGGTCACGAGCCAGGACAGCCAGCCGAAGCCGCCGCCCTGCGCCGCCTGCTTCCAGGTGTTGTCCTGGTTGCGGTCGGCGGCGGGATCGATGTAGGCCAGGGGCACGAGCGTGTCACGTTCGGCCGTGATCGCCTCGAGCTGCTCCTGCAAGGTCCTGAGGGCCTCGTTGGCCTCGGCGAGCTGGCGCTGGGACGCGGCCAGACGTTCGTGGATCGAGGGCCCCGAGCACAGGCTCCAGTAGCTCTGGCCGGCGGCCAGACGCTGCTTGGCGCCGTTGATCGTGACTTCGGCGCCCACCGGGAGGCGGCGCGCCTGGGCCTGCGTGCGGTTGTCGGCGGTGAGGCCGGCGGTCACGC
>Ga0247718_1000184_pt1 | contig 15816 bp, 17 predicted proteins | sample 21E_DmetaG_FD_189045 | JGI IMG/M metagenome (GOLD analysis project Ga0247718, IMG submission 189045) | Soil microbial communities from hillslope of Landscape Evolution Observatory, University of Arizona, Oracle, AZ, United States - 2-1-E_D | ecosystem: Engineered > Artificial ecosystem >...
GTACTCGAAGCCATCACGAACGTGTGGGAGGCCAGCACCGGGAGCGCGCCCCTGCCGCCGGAAGGGAAGGCCATCGGTGCCCTGTACCGCCAATCGATTCCGCTCGTGGAGAGCCAGCTCGCGGACACGGGGGCTGTGCTCGCCGCGAACGACACAGACATCCAGACGTTCAACCGCGACAACTACAGTTACGTGTGGCCGCGGGACGGCGCCTTCGTGGCCCACGCCCTCGCGCGCATCGGGCGCATGGACCTCGCGGCCCGCTACTACCGCTTCATCTTGGGCTGCGTCGAGCCCGAGGGGTACCTCCTCCACAAGTACAACGTGAACGGCACCCTCGCCTCCACCTGGCACTCCTGGCTTCTCGACGGGAAGCCCGTGCTCCCCGTGCAGGAGGACGAGACCGCTCTCACGATCTGGGGCCTCCACGACCTCGTGGAGCGGAGCGGGGACGACGCCCTCGCGCGGCACGGGTGGCCCGCCGTGAAGCGCATGGCGGACTGGCTCGTGGCCTTCCGCGACGAACGCACCGGCCTCCCGCTCCCCTCCTGGGATCCCTGGGAGGAGCGCCGCGGCATCCTCACCTACACGGCCTGCACGGTAGTGGCAGGCCTCCGCTCAGCCTCCGCCCTCGCCGCGCGCCTCGGGAAGCGCGAGAACGGGTGGGCCGCCATCGCGGAGGAGGTGCAGGAAGCCATCGAGGAACACCTCTACAGCGAGGAGGAGGGCCGATTCTGCCGCCTCCGCCCCCTCGAAGAGGACGGGCTCGGCGAGATGGACATGACGCCCGACGCGAGCCAGGCCGCCCTCTTCTGGTTCGACCTGCTCCCCGTCACGGACGGGCGCGTGGAGCGCACCATGGCCGCCATCGAGGACTGCCTCTGGGTGCGCGCGGGCGCGGGCGGCATCAGCCGTTACGAGCGCGACTACTACCACCAGCAGCTTCCCCACAAGAAGTGTCCCGGCAACCCGTGGGTGGTAACGACGCTGTGGCTCGCGGACTACTTCAGCGCGCGAGGAAACGTCAGGAAGGCCCGCGCCCTCCTCGAATGGGTGACGGAACGCGCGACCCCCGCAGGGCTCCTGGCCGAGCAGTTCCACCCCGTGACGGGCGCGCCCCTCAGCGTGTCGCCGCTCACGTGGAGCCACGCGGCGTTCCTGACAAGTTGTCTCCGCCACGTGGAGTGCTCGACGGGTCGTCGGGGGGCGGTCCCTCCAGTTCGGCAAGCATCCCGCGAAGCGCCTGCAAGTAGTCGCGGAACGCGGCGTCCCCCTCGGGCGTGATGCGGTACACCACCTCGAAGGAGAGGTTCACGAGAACGCGGCCCGAGGCCACGTACCCCTCCTGCTCCAAACGCGCGACGTGGCTTGCGAGGTTCCCGTCCGTGAGGCCGAGCCCGTCCCGGAGCGTCTTGTAGTTGAGACGGCGGTTACGGTAGAGCGCCCCCATGATCTTCAGCCGCGTGGGCTGATGGATGACGGGATTGAGCTCTCCCTCCATGCGCTTACCCCTTGACCGTCTCCAGGAGCCCGCCCACAAACCAGGGGAGGCCGCCCGCGAGGGCGCACAGGGCCGTCACAATGGGGTAGCCCACATCGAGCAGGGCAAACGTGGCCGCCGAGGCGGCCATCGTGGCCCCTCCCCACAGGGCGACCTTGCGGCCCACCGGCGTGTACCGCAGGATGTTCGTGAGGCCCAGGAAGACGCCCAGGGACCCCAGAATGAAGAGGGCGCGCACGGGCACGCGGATGCCGCCCGGGAGGTAGAAGGCGGCCGTGGTGAGGAGGGCGGTGAACCCCGCCCACACGAGCACGTGCATCCACCAGCGGTCCTCCCCTTCCCGGATGGGCTGGGGCGCGCTGAGGGCCGCCGAGCGCCACAGGGCCGCCGTCAGGAGGCTCGCGGCCGCAATCCAGGGCACCCACAGCTGGGTGGCCCACCAGGGGAGGCTGCCGCCCCAGGCGTGGCCCACGAAACCGTAGGTGAGGAAGATTCCCACCGTGGTGAGGCCCCAGAGGGCCCAGCAGATGCCCTCGGTGCGTTGCCGCAGGCCCGCCTCGAAGGAGGAGAGGGCATCCAGGTCCTTCACGGCCTGCTGGTAGCTGTACCCAGTCTCGGAGGAGGGAGTCTCGGTCATGGGTGTCCGGGGGCATTATCGCGCCCCCGGCCCATTAAACCCCCCGGGCCTTTGTGGCCCAAAGGGGGGTCTTACTCCGCGAAGGGGGCGCCGTTGGGGTCCTGGAGGCGGAGCACGTACACGCCGGAGAACAGGTCGGCGCCGAAGGCGACGCCGTTCTTGACCTCGACGTCGAAGAACACGGGCATGGCGCCGATGTCGAAGCCGAAGCAGCAGTCCTCGGGGATCACGTACCCGTTGTCCATGCTCGCCGCGTAGTAGCCGAGCACCTTGGGGTCCGTCTGGTTCTCGGGGGTGCTGATGTCGAGGACCCAGATGCCGCCGTGGTAGTGGCTGAGGTAGACGCGACCGTTCTCGATGCGCATGTCGTGGGCGCTGAACAGGAGGCCGTCGGCCCCCGCCTGGCCGGGGTTCACCCAGGTGCTGAGAAGTTGGGGCTTCGTGGGGTCCGTGACGTCGAGGAACCACACGGGCGAGGGGGCCTCGGTGTGGCGGTTCTCGAAGACCTCGCTCCCGACGGCGGCGATGATGCGGTCGCCAATCTGGCTCACGTCCACGGTGTGCACGTAGTAGGGCGAGTACTGGTCCTGGGGCACCCACTTGCTGATCTCGCGGGGGATGCGGGGGTCCGTGATGTCGACGATCTTGAAGCCGTCGTACGCGAAGGCCACGTACATGAGCACCCGGCCCGTGCCGTTGTCCACCGTCACGTACAGGTCGTGCCCGTAGAGGTCGCGGACGATGTAGCTCGCCTCGCCGCCCTGGTCCGTCTCCGTGAACTGGGCGATCTGGGTGGGGTCGGCGGTGGCGTAGCGGCTCACGAGGGTGAAGCCCTTGCCGCCGAGAAGCTGGTCCTCGAGGCGGAGGATGTGGACGCCGAAGCTGAGGGCGTACACGTAGTACTGGCCGTTCACCATCTTCGCGTAGAGGGTGTGGGCGCCGTACTGGGGGATCTCGTAGTAGGCCACGTCCACGGGGTTCGCCATGTCCGTGATGTCCACGGCGTAGATGCCGCCCTTCTCGGACTCGTCGGCGGCGAGGAACACGTACTTGCCGTCCTCGCTCACCATGATGCAGCGGTCGCCCGAGTTCGTGTCGGGGTTCGTGTAGCGGCCCACCTCGATGGGGTTGGCGGGGTCGCTCACGTCGAGAATGACGAAGCCGATGTGGTCGCCGCCCGTCTGCACGAACAGGTAGTTCTCCCACATGTCCACGGCGTGCGCCTTCGGCCACTGGCCCTTCTCCACGAGGGGCGCCCACGCGAGGAGCTCCATGTTGTGGATGGCATCCGCGTGCTCGGAGGCGTTGCGGTGGTCGTGGGTGAGCAGGATGGGGTCCACGGGACCGACCTTGACGCTGGAGCTGTTCGTGGCGGGAGCCGGCTCGGGGGGCGTGATGCAGCCCGCCACGAGGGCGGCAACGAGAAGGATAGCAATCGGGAGTGGGCGCATGGGCTCACCTGAGGATGGGCGGCGAGCGGCCTTGCGTGCTATAAGCATTCCTTCGCCGCGCTTACCCAGTCGAGGCCGTGGGACCCGCCAGGGCCGCAGCGGCCGCCGGGGGCGCCCCCACGTCGGAGGCGGGTGGCTGGACGGTGGAGCGGGCAAACTCCTCGAGGAAGAGGCCCATGTTCTCCTTGATGGCGCGGGCGGCGGCGTACTCCACCATGCTGCCCACGAGGGGGAGCTTGATCTTCAGGTCGCCCTCGCACTCCACGTGAACCCCATCCCCTTGAGGGCGGAATCGGAGCACGCTCTGGCAGTGCAGCACGTCCGAACCGGGGCGGGTGACCACGGTGCGGGCCTCCAGGGACCCGTCGTCCCACCGCGTCTCCTCCACCCAGTGGAGGTCCGAGGGCTTCACGAAGGCCTTCACGGCGGCGGGAACGTCGCCCTTGGCGCGCCAGTGGATGCGCCGGGCCGCAGGGGACGCGTCAAGCATCTCCGCGCTGTGGATGGCGGGCATGCTCTTCAGGTACTCGAGGGACTGGTCGCGGAAGGCCCTGTAGAGGGCAAGCGCGTCCACCGCCGAGACTCTGTGTTCCACCTTGAAGCGCATTGGTAACACCCCTGTGCCCGCCTGGGCCCTCCCCTGGTTACCTGGAACCCCTATATGAGGTCATGGGCGGGGCGCCCGGGCCCAGGGGTCCCGGGTCCCTCCTTGAGCCCTCCCTGGCTTACCAGAATGCGGCGAGAAGCGCTTTCGGGTCCGGTGAGAGCCGATACCTGGTCAACATGGTCTCCCGAGACAAGATCGAAGGCTATCTCGAAGAGCTGAAGTTCCCCATCAAGAAGGAGGACGTCGTCGCCGTCCTCCGGTCGCAGCCCGACCTGGACCCCGTCACGAACCGGCTCCTGCCGCGCCTCCCCGACATCACCTACCGCAAGCCCGCGGACGTTGCCCACGGCCTCGACTTCGCGCGCACGAAGGCGCCCCTCACGCGCCCCCGTTCCATGGCGGGAATGGGCCACCTCGGCGGCATCGCGCACACCGAGGAGCAGGTTCAGACGGGCACCGAGTCCGCCGGCCAAGACGAAGCCACGTGATACCCCGTGGGCTTCTGAAGCTTCAGCGCCTCCAGCAGCTCCTTCACCTTGCCGTCCGCCTCCACGAGGCGCGCCCGGTTCACGGGCGCGGCAGGCCCCGCCGCCTCGGGCGGGAGGAGGCTCCACCCCACGAGCACGGTCCGCGGGGCTTCCTCCACCGTGTGAACGGCAAAGCCGAGGCCGCGGAACACGTCGAGCGGCAGCATCCCCGGGTCGATGGGATTTCCCGCCTTCACGGCGGCCTCTTCCAGGTGAACGCGGTGGCGCGCCACCTCCTCCATGGTGAGGCGGAACCCGAACACGAGGTCGTAGCCGCGGCCGGTCACGGCGGCACCTCCCTGAGGCCCCGGGGGTCAAGGATCACGTAGGCGTTCCCCGGCGCGGCCTTGAGGCCCGCCTGACGGAAGGCCTGCGACGTTCCGGGGTCCCGGATGACGGCCTCCTTCGGAAGCTCGCGCACCGAGCGGTTCTGCGGCAGGTCCCCCGTGGGGACACCGACATAGCGGGGGCCCTTGCCCTCCCCCGAAGCCACGAGCAGGATCCGGTTTTCGCGCACAGCCTCCTGGAACTTCGCGCGGTCCTCCACGACAACCTCATCGAGGGGCGCGCCCCACAGGACGAGCACCCGGGCGGGACCGCGAGGCGCAGGCGGCTCCTGGGAGGGCCGCGGCGGCGCCTCCAGCCCGAAGGCCGCAGGCGACGGCACGCCCCCCGTCCGCATCATGCGCAAGAGTTCCTCCATGGAGGCCTGGGAGCGGAAGGCCTGCCACAGGAGGAGCGCCCCGAAAAGGCCCATGATCACGGACCCGAAGTCGAGGGGGACGAAAAAGGGGAACGTGAGCAGCATGAGCCCCATGGGCCACGCCGACAGCAGGTACAGGAAGGCGGCCACCAGGAAGCCGCGGGTGCCGGGCCGGAAGAGCGCGAGGCCCCCCGCGGCCGCGCCGCGGAACACGAAGGCGCCCGAAACCGCCATCCCGAGCCAGAGGGGCGCCACGGGCGGGTCCGCGAGGGTGCCCGCCGCGAAGTAGAGACCGAACACGATCCAGAACACGCACTGGATGGCGTTCATGACTCGCAGGCCGGAGGCGGGGTTCACAGGGCGGAGAGGGCGGATCCCCTCTTAAGGGCCGCGGCGGCCCTCCCGTGGCGTTTCCTTGCGGCGGGGGAACGACCACCCGTGTGGGTGGATGCTTTGCCCCGCAGGGCAACGGCTATCTCCACCGAAGTGGCTGCCCCAGGAGCCGGAGGTTTCTCCATGACTCCGAACACGAAATCGATTGCCGCCATGCTCGGGTGCGTCCTGCTCGCAACCGTTGCCTTGTCCAGCCTATCCATGAGCGCCCCGGGGGACGCGGCGCGGCCGCACACCCCCACCCAAAGGGTCCAGGTCCACATCGAGGGCCTTCCCGCAACAACATTCCTCGCGGTGAACGGGCTCGAAGCAGAAACGGAGGTCATCCAGTACGTTGATGGCGCCGACGGCACCGTCCGGATGCTCCCGGGAAAGACAAGCTACGCTCCCATCACCCTCTCGCGGCCTTTCACCGGCAACACGGACCTCTGGAACTGGTTCGCAAGCGCCGCCGAGGGCCAGGTGGAGCGCCGCGACGTCGCCATCGTGATCGTGGACGGACAAGGGCAACCCCTGGGGAGCTACCGGCTCGAAAACGCCTGGCCGGTCAAGTACTCGAACCCCCACCTCAAAGCGAGCGGAAACGAGGTGGCGGTGGAAACCGTGGAACTCGTTTACGAGGATCTCACCCTCTCAAGCGGGGACGAGGACGACAACTAAGGGTCCATGAGCCCGTGAGGGCGCCCGGGGAACCCCGGGCGCGGTGGTCGGCTTACCCGATGGACCCGACCATCTCCATCTCGATGAGGCGGTTCAGCTCGACCGCGTACTCGAGGGGGAGCTCCTTGGTGATGGGCTCGATACGGACGACCTGCGGGTCGTCCTATCTCGCCCATCATCAGGAATATGCGTCGGTTTTAGCCGATGCTGCCCACCATCTCCATCTCGATGAGCCGGTTGAGTTCCACGGCATATTCGAGGGGGAGCTCCTTGGTGATGGGCTCGATGAAGCCGTTCACGATCATGACCGTGGCCTCCTCCTCGCTGAGCCCACGGCTCATGAGGTAGAAAATCTGGTCCGCGCTGACCTTGCCCACGGTGGCCTCGTGGCCGATGTTCACGCGGTCGTTCATGATCTGCATGTCGGGGATCGTGAAGTTCTTGCTCTTGTCGTCGAGCAGGAGCGCGTCGCAGTTCACGTTCACCGTGACGTCCTTCGCGTTGGGCGCCACCTTCACGAGGCCGCGGTAGGTGGTGATGCCGCCGTCCACGGCGATGCTCTTGCTCTGGATGTTGCTCGAGGTGCGGGGGGCGAGGTGGATGACCTTGGCGCCCGTGTCCTGGTTCTGGCCCTTGCCCGCGAAGGCGATGCCGATGTGGTCGGCGCGAGCGCCCTCCCCCTTCAGGATGGAGGCAGGGTAGAGCATGGTGACGCCGCTGCCGAGGTTGCCGCCCACCCACTCCATGAAGCCGTTCTTCTCGATGATGGCGCGCTTCGTGTTGAGGTTGTAGGTGTTGCGGCTCCAGTTCTCGACGGAGCTGTAGCGGGCGCGGGCGCCCTCGCCCACGAAGACCTCGACGCAGCCCGCGTGGAGGTTGTTGATGCCGTACTGGGGAGCGCTGCAGCCCTCGATGTAGTGCACCTGGGCGTTCTTCTCGACGATGATGAGGGTGTGCTCGAACTGGCCGAAGCCGCCCGCGTTCATGCGGAAGTAGGCCTGCATGGCCTGGGGGACCTTGACGCCCTCGGGGACGTACAGGAAGGTGCCGCCCGAGAAGACGGCGCCGTGGAGGGCCGCGAACTTGTGGTCGCTCGGGGGGACGCACTTGTTCATGAAGTACTTCTTCACGATCTCGGGGTGCTTCTGCACGGCCACGTCGAAGTTCTCGAAGATGATGCCCATCTTCTTCCACTCTTCGGCGAGGTTGTGGTACACCATCTCGGACTCGTACTGGGCGCCCACGCCCGCGAGGTGCTTCTCGGCGTCGGGGATGCCGAGGGCCTCGAAGGTCTTGCGGATGTCCTCGGGCACGTTGGACCAGGCGTTGGTCTCCTTCGTGTCGGGAGCTCCGTAGTACGTGATCTTGGAGAGGTCGAGGTTGCTGATGTCGGGGCCCCAGTTGGGGAGGGGCTTCTGGTGGAAGATCTCGAGGGCCTTGAGGCGCTTCTCGAGCATCCAGCGGGGCTCGCCCTTGAGCTCCGAGATCTTCTCGACGACCTCGCGGGTGAGGCCTTCGCGGGCCTTGTAAGCAAACCGCTCCTCGTTCTTGTGATCGAACATCTCGCGGTTGATGCTGCGAATCTGTACCTGCTCGGTCGCCATGAAGAATTCCTCCGGCGGCATCTGGCCTCTTGGGCGGAAGCCTGGCTATAACGCCGTTATCCGATGTTGGCGCATTCGCCGTGACCGTATATGAAGTTACTGCTGGATGGCTGGTGGTCGGGTTTAAATGGGGCCCTTCCAGGAAAGGAAGCGTCACACCTGTTGGCAGGGCCAAATCCTTTTGAGCGGCCGTCCCCATGGCCGCACCATGGCGGGGCCCCGGCTCAGCATTCTTCTCGGCAAGGGCGGCGTGGGACGCACCACTGTGGCCACCGCGCTCGCCGCCGGCCTGGCCTCCCAGGGGAAGCGCGTGCTCCTGCTCGGCGCCGTCTCCAACGCCGACGTGGAGGCCCGCCTCCGCAACGAGGCGCGCGGCATCCAGCTCCAGGGCCGCCTCGAGTTCCGCGAAGTGAACTCCCGGGCCCTCGTGGACGAGCTCGCGCGCACCATCCTCGCCATGGGCCCCATGACGGACTTCATCCTCAAGCACCCCGCCTACGACTCCATGGTGGGAATCATGCCGGGGGTGCACGAGCTTGCGCTCCTGAACCTTCTCTACAACCTCCAGAAGGGCAACGAGTTCGACCACATCATCCTCGACGGGCCCGCCACGGGCCACGGCCTCCACTTCCTCGAAGCCCCCGAAAAGAGCAGCCCCATCATGGCCGGAAAGCTCCGCGAGCGCGCCGAGGCCATCCGCGCCATGCTGCAGGACCCGGCGGCCACCGAAATGATCGTGGTGACCACGGCCGAGGAGATGCCCGTCCGGGAGACGCTGGAGCTTGCCGCCGCGATCCGCCGCGGCGGCTTCCACCTGGAGCACGTGGTCGTGAACCGGTGGCTTCCCGCCGTCCTCGACCACCCCGGCGCCGCCCGCGTGCTGCGTTCCCTCGCCGAGGACGAGGCGCAGCGCGCGAAGCTCAGCCGCTCCATCGCCCACAAGTCCCGCATCAACGTGGACCAGCTCGTGACGGCCCTCACGCTCGTGAAGGGGCAGCGCGACGAAGCGCTCGAGCACCGCGGCACCCTGGAGAGCCTGCAGGTGCCCCTCAGCATCGTCCCCCTTATCCCTGACCCCGAGGGCCGCCTCATGAAAGTGTGGGACGCCCTGGCCCTCAAGCCCCGGGAGGTGGGGGCGTGAAGCTCGAGGACCAGTTGGCCATGAAGCAGCTCGTGGTGTTCCTCGGCACGGGCGGCGTGGGGAAGACGACGGTGGCAGCAGCGGCGGCCTACCATGCCTCCCAGGGCCGCAAGACCCTCGTTCTCACGATCGACCCCGCGCGGCGCCTTGCCGACGCGTTGGGCGTGAAGCTCGGGAGCGAGCCCGTGGAGGTGACGCCGAACTTCCACGCGCAGATGCTCGACACGAAGGCGGCGCTCGACAAGCTCATCACGCGCTACGCGCCCTCGCCAGAGGTTCTCCGCCGCATCTTCGCCTCGAAGTTCTACCAGCAGCTCTCCGACGCCTTCGCGGGCTCGGAGGAGTTCGTGGCCATGGGCACCCTCCACGACATCCTCCAGGACGGGAAGTACGACCTCGTGGTCGTGGACACGCCCCCGAGCAAGCATGCGGTGGATTTCCTCGCCACGAACGCGAAGCTCATCCGCGTCTTCGAATCGGGCCTCGTGAAGTACCTGTTCAAACCCACGAAGTTCCTCCGCCTCGGCTCCGGCTACCTCGCGAACGTGCTCGCGCGCTGGACAAGCCAGGAGTACCTGAAGGAGGTGGCGGACTTCATGGGCACCTTCGACCAGATGTTCCTCGACATGGAGAAGCGCGTACGCGCCATGCAGGCCATCCTCGTGGACCGGCAGCGCACGAGCCTCAACATCGTGACCAGCGCCGAGTACGAGTCCATCCCCATGACGCAGGGCCTCTACAACGAGGTCACGAAGGAGCTGAAGCTCCGCGTGGACGCCTGCATCGTGAACCGGTACCTCCCGCGCCTGAAGGGCATGGAGGCCGTGGTGGACCTGAGGGAGGACAAGGCCTTCCGGCAAGGCGCGGTGCGGCGCGTCACGGAAGCGACGGGCGCCAACGCGGAAGACGCCGAGGCGTTCATCCTGGATGCGGTGCGCGCGGCCCAGTTCTACGAGGTGCTCGCAACCCAGCACGAGACGAACGTGCGCGCGCTCCAGGCGAGCGTGAGCGCCGAGTTCCACTTCATCCCCGCGCTTCCGCACAGCGTCCACACCCTTGAGGGCCTCCGCGCCATCAGCGAGCACCTCCTGGGTCGCCCCGGTGCCCGCTCGGGCAGCGTGCCCGCAAGCGCGAACCCTTAAGCGTGCGACCAGCCCCGAGAGGGGCCGATGAAGCCTGTTCTTCTTGTTGCGCTCGCCCTCGCGGCCACTGCGCTTGCCGGATGCACCTCCCCCGAAACGGAGGCGCACAACAGCTTCGTGGACCTCGGGGCGGCGCCTTCCGCGGCGCCCCGATAGGACGAACCGCAGTTCGTCCGTGAGTACAACCCCCTCGTGGACCGCCTCGCCGCCACCGGCCAGACGGAGAGCAAGGCCTGGAACGACTGGGTGAACGGCACCATCACCCAGGACCAGCTTGTCCAGACCCTCAACGCGTCCTTGAACGAGACGCGCGACATCACGGCCGACCTGCGCGCCCTCACCCCGCCCGAGAACTGGAAGGAGGCCCATGCCGCGGCCGTGGTGGCCTTCGAGGCCTGGGTGGACGCGGGCGAGCTCGCCGTCACGTGCGCTCAAACCGGGGACCTCGACTCCGAGGATTGTCTCGCCCACGACCAAGCCATCGAGAAGGCGGAGGCCGCCCAAGCCGCGGCCAACGCGAAGGTGGACGAGGCCAACCGCGAAGCGGGCGCTGAGTAGGCCTCAGACCTTCCGCGCCACGGCGCCGTCCGCGAGCTCTTCGAGGGCGCGGCGGTACTCGCTCGGGGGAAGCACGGCGAGGTGGGCCTTGGCGCGCTTCACGTAGTTCTGCGCGACGGCCTCGGCGCGGGCGAGGGCGCCCGTGGTCTCGAGGAACTCGCGGCGCTCGTCGCGGCCCTGGGGGAGGCTCCCCTCGGAGGCGGCGCGCGCGAAGATCGCGGGAAGGGTCATCACGGTGTTCTGCGCGTCGAGGCCCACGGGCTTCCCCGTCTCCTCGGGCTTGCCCCACACGTCCAGGAGGTCGTCCTGGATCTGGAAGGCGATGCCGAGGTCGAGGCCGTAGTTGCCGAGGGCGCGCACCACGGGCTCGGGGGCGCCCGCGAGCACCGCGCCCACCATGGCGCAGGCTTTGATGGGGTAGGCCGTCTTTTTCGCGATGATCTTGAGGTACTCCTGCATGGGGAGGTCCTCACCGCCCGCAAGGCGGCCCTCGAGGACCTGGCCCTCAGCGAGCCGGGTGCACGCCTCGGTCGTGATCTGGATGCAGCGGTAGCCGAGGCGACCGCTGAGGCCGAAGCCGCGCGTGAACAGGAAGTCGCCGGCCACGATGGCCTGCCCGATGCCGTACTGCACGTGCAGGGTGGGCTTACCGCGGCGCAGATCCGACTGGTCCATGATGTCGTCGTGGACGAGGGTGGCCGTGTGGATGAGCTCGAAGGCGGCGGCAGCCTCGACGACGCGGCGGTAGGGTGTGTCCTGGTGCAGCGACGCCTCGCGACCGCCACAAGCGCCGAAGGCAAGAATGGCCACGCGGGGGCGCAGGCGCTTGCCGCCCGCAAACGTCACCTCGTGCGCCATGGCTGCCAGGCGCGGGTCCTCGCACTGGGTCTCGTGCGCCATCACGGATTCGACGGCGGCAAGAGCGCGGGGGAGGTGGACGAGGGCAGCATCTGCGGCGTGGTCCTGCCGCAGCGCAACCTCGGAGGGCGGGGGAGTGGTGGTCACGCGTGCACCGCACCTGGGGAGCCAGCGGGATATTAAAAGGCTTATCCTCCGACAACAACCTGAAAAGGGTTGATAGCCTGAACCAGGCAAGGCGTGCAAACGCTTATGCAGGACAGGCGGCCAACCTGGGGGGCATGCGCCGCCTCGGTCGCGGGTACCACGGGGGTGGTCCGCCCCAGCGTCCCCACATCCAGCTCCGGGATGCCGCCCTCCTCGCGGCTGGCCTATGGCTCCCCTTCTCGGGGCTCCTTGCCGCCGTGGCCTCCCTGGAGGCTGCAGCGCTCACGGCGCTCCTCGGCGTCGGGGCCAACGGCCTGCTCGCCGCCTACTGGAACCGCATCCCCACGGCAGTAGGGCCAAGCTTCCGCCACCGCGCCACCGCCTGGTCGGCCTTTTCCCTCTGGCAGGCGGGGGGCCTCATGCTGCTGCTTGCAAGCACCTCCACCTCGGAGGCCCACGTCGGGGCCGTGGGAGGCTACCTGCTGCTCCTTGCCGCTCTCCTCGCGGTGGAGCACTTCGGGACCGCGCTCTACCTCACGCGCGCCACCTGGATGCCCCGCGTCCGGTGGGCGGCGGGCCTCCTCGCGGTAGCCGCCATCCCCCTGCTTCTCGCGGTGTTCTTCGTGGCCCTTTCCTTCCGCGGCGAGGAGCTCCACCACTACCGCGAGCTCGGGCTCCAGCTCCTTGGTGCGGGCTTCCTGCTGCCAGGGCTCCTCGCTGCCGGTTTCCTGGGCGCTCCCGCGCAGCGCTACGCCGCCTAGGGCTTGCGCGCGACGTGCATCATGACGGCGCCGCGCATGAGGGGGACGTGCCGCACGTCCTCGAAGCCCGCGCGCTGCAGTCGGCCCGCGATCTGCGCGGGCGTCTCCACCATCTGCACCGTCTCCGACAGGTAGGTGTAGGCCTGGCGGTCCTTCGAGAGCCACGCGCCCACCTTCGGCATCACGCGGAAGAAGTAGAACCGGTAGAGGGGGCCCATGACCTTCCCGGGGGGCCGGGAAATCTCGAGGCTCACGAACCGTCCGCCCGGGCGGAGCACGCGGTGGGCCTCCCGGAAGAACAGGTCGAGGTCCTTCACGTTCCGCAGCACGAAGGCCGTGACGGCGCCCCCCGCGCTCCCCGATTTCACCGGGAGGGCAAGGGCGGACCCGTGGGTGGGCTCCACGGGGAGGTTGCCGCGCTTGGCGGGAATGAACGTCAGCATCGCGCGCGCAAGGTCGAGCGCAACCACGCGAGCGCCGCGGTGAGCCCGCGCCACTTCGAGGCTGAGGTCGCCCGTGCCCGCGCCGAGGTCCACCACGACGTCGCCCTCCCGGAGGTCGAGCTCGCGCGCGGCGCGGCGGCGCCACCGCTGATCCATCTTCATGGACATCACGCGGTTGAGAAGATCGTACCGCGGGGCGATGCGGTTGAACATGCCCTCCACGTACTGCTCCTTCTCGTCGCCCTTCAGGGTCGCGGGGCGCTCCGGGCTTGCCGCCATCACCTGGGGCGAGGCGGGCGGGCGGGATAAGGTTTGTCCTGCGGGTGGGACGAGCGGTCCCAGGGAGGATGTCGGCCAGAGGCAATGCGTGAGCGCTCGATACCCCGCCAGTTACAAACGGCTATGGCATGCGATAGCACTCGGGGCATCATGCGCGGCCGCGTTCTGGTGTTGCTCATTCCGATCCTTCTCTCGCCCGTGGCGGCAGCCTCGGACACCATGGAGCGACCACGGTGGCAGGTTGGGGATGAATGGGACTTCTGGGTCACGGGGCAACACCAGGGCCCCAACGGCCCCGAAGCCTTCGCGTACATTGGAAAAATGGGCATCGTGGGAAGAGAGACCCTGACCGTGGAGGGCGAACTGGTTCCCGCGCTCCGGTTCGTCGAGGTGAGCCAAGGCGTTCCCCCAACGGACTCGCCCTCAGACTGGGCTGGAAAACAGGTGGACTTCCGTGACGGCGCGCGCTTCACCTGGGTTCGGGAGTCCGACGGCTTCACCCTTCGAAGGGCCGGCTATCACATGAATCAGGACGGGCAGCCGGTGAAGAATACCGACGTGACCTACCCTGGAGGCTGCAACGACTACCAGTGGCCCTATTTCGTGGGTAAGAGCGTCACGCTCGCTTGCACCCAGAATGGGCTCATGCATGGTGAGTCCCGCCAGGCCGACTCCTTCAGTTTCCCCGTGAAGGTCGTCGGCCATGAGAACGTCTCCGTCCCCGCGGGGACGTTCCACACTTTCGTCCTGGAGAACGGCGGCGAGCGACAGTACTACGCGGCCGAAGCCTGCTGGCGCGTCAAGGCAGAGGGCCTCCACGGCAACCCCATCCACATGGAACTGCTCGGTTTCCGATGCGGCACCGTCACGCGTGGCCTACTGTCCACGACGGCGGCAGGTTTTGATCTCAGGGCGCTCCAGGTGCCTGGGGAGGGCGTGGATCCACCCACGAACCCGACGCCAGGCGTCCCCATCGTCGCCCTCCTCATCGCCTTCGTGGTGCTCGCCACAGTCGTCCGCGTCGCGGGCCAGCGAAAGTGAGCCCACGTTCGGGGGACCCCGGGGGCCGACACCTTCAAATCGCACCATGGGCCTCGCCCCGCCATGCAGAGCCCCCTGGCGGCCCAAACGGGCAGCGGCGGAGCAACAACCCCCATCCTCTCCGTCGGTCACAGCCCCGACCCGGATGACGCGTTCATGGTATACGGCCTCGCGAAGGGCAAGACCGTCATCCCGGGCACCACGATCCGCCTCGTTCCCCAGGACATCGAGACGCTCAACCGGTGGGCCTTCGAGGAGCACCTGGACGTGACGGCGATGTCCGCCCACGCCTACGCGCGGCTCAGCGACAAGTACGCGCTCCTCGCGCAGGGCTCCAGCTTCGGCGACGGCTATGGTCCCCTCGTGGTGGCGCGCCCCGGCACGACGCTGCGGGACCTCGGCCGCAACGCGCGCATCGCCATCCCCGGCGAGCTCACGAGCGCCTACCTCGCGGCGCGCCTCGCCCTCTCCGACTTCACCCCCATCTCCTTGCCCTTCGACCGCATCCTCGCCGCCGTTGCACGCCGCGACGTCCAGGCGGGCCTCATCATCCACGAGGGACAGCTCACCTACGCGAAGCACGGTGTCGAGAAGCTCCTCGACCTCGGCGCCTGGTGGAAGCGCGAAACCGGCCTCCTCCTTCCCTTGGGCGTGAACGCTATCCGCAAGCGGCTCGACCCCTACGCGCGCGCCGCCCTCGCCCGCGCCGTCCGCGAGAGCCTCGAGTACGGCCTCACCAACCGCAAGGAAGCCATCCAGTACGCCCAACAGTTTGGTCGCGGCATCGACGCCGCCACCGCCGACCGCTTCGTCGACATGTACGTCAACGCCCACACCCGCGACCTGCGCGAGCCCGAGCTGCGGAGCCTCCAGGTCTTCTTCCAGCGCGCCTACGACGGCGGCTACCTCCCGCGGCCCGTGGCCCTGGAGGTTGTCCGCGGGTGACCGACCTCTTCCTGCGCGACTCTCCCATCCTCACACCCCAGGCGGGCCTCGCCACGCGCGCGGAGCACCCTGGCCGCCAGTCCGAGCAGGCGAGCCCCCTCGCCGTGTTCGCCCTCGCCGAAAACCTGGTGGCCCCCCTCGCGAAAGCCCTCGGCGCGGAACCCACGCCTCTCCGCGTCGCGCAGTCCCCCCTGTGGCGCGCCCCCGGCATCGACCTCCTCACGCCCGGCATCGGAGCCCCCGCCACCGCCATCTGCGTGGAGAAACTCGTCGCCTCCGGCGCCCGCGCCCTCCTCTTCCTAGGGTACGCAGGCGGCCTCCACCCCCACATGAACGCCGGCGACCACCTGCTGGTCACGGGCGCCTACATCGACGAAGGCACCTCCCGCCACTACGCCCGCGCGCCCTACGAGCCCCC
>Ga0247718_1000185_pt1 | contig 15809 bp, 13 predicted proteins | sample 21E_DmetaG_FD_189045 | JGI IMG/M metagenome (GOLD analysis project Ga0247718, IMG submission 189045) | Soil microbial communities from hillslope of Landscape Evolution Observatory, University of Arizona, Oracle, AZ, United States - 2-1-E_D | ecosystem: Engineered > Artificial ecosystem >...
GGCTTATGGATGCCTGCTGTCTTCGGTCCGTACCCCGGTACTCTACAAGATTACGCCGTCCCGGTCAATTTAAGACCGAAGAGCGCCACCGCAACGATAACCGCAAACCCACCGGCGAATTTGAGAAAGTGCATGAGGTATTCACTCATATGCGTAAGTATAGCAAGATCCTAGCGGACCTTTTCCCATGAGGTAACCTTCCGTCCAACTACTGTATCGACAACCGCAAGGAAGGAGGCAAGATTAACTGCGATGAAATAGTACGGGATAGAAAATAACTTGAATGAAGAAAAAATGCCGATAAACGCAAATACGTAGAATAGAACCTGTAACAGGAGGAGCGTGAGGAAAAAGAAATTACCAACGAGAAACAGGTTCGCAATGAACGCAACTATAAGAAACAGGAAGGCGTACCAGCGAAGCATCTTATGCGACCAGAGCGCAAGACTATACCAACCATATCTGAACGGATTTAGGAATTTCTTAATTAGATAAATGCTCTGGAGAGAGTTCGTAATGATGCGCTGCTTTCGGTTAAATTCCTCTGCATTGTCGCCTGGCACCTCAGTACAAAAGGCTGTAGCTTCATATACAACACGGTAGCCAGCATCATATGCATAGAAAGGTTCTACAAAATCACTGCACGCCTCAGGGGGTAATGGATGAAAGAGCTCCTTCCGCACAGCATATATGGCGCCGTTGGCGCCAAGGCACGATCCAAGGACACTCTCTGCTTCCTTAAGAAATCTCTCGAGCTTCCAGTAAAGACCTTCGTCACTCTTATTATTCTTCTTATATCGCAGCTCGCCGCATACCACGCCGACTTTTTCATCATGAAAATTCTGCATGAGATTCCGCAACGCGGCGGTATCGTACATACTGTTTGCATCTGAGAAAACAAGCACATCGCCTGAGGCGATTGCGGCACCCTGGTTCTGACACTCAGGCTTACCCCTCCTCCCTTCTACGCGATGAAGTATGACCTTGCCGTCATATGAGCGAACGATTTCGTCAGTACTATCAGTTGAACCGTCAGAACAAATAATTATCTCGAGTTTCTCCGACGGGTAATCAAGAGCAAAAGTGTTCTCAATCTTCTTCCCTATCACGGCCTCTTCATTGTAGGCAGACACTATGAGTGTAACTCGAGGCTCACAGTACCCCTTTCGGACTGGTCTACTGAAAAGCTGTACTGCGATACGCAGTACAAGCGGATAGCCAATGTAGACATACACTACGAGAAACGCCGCGATAAGAAAGGTGGCAAGCATGTGAGTCTAGATTCAAATAAAGCTTACCATCCGTACTTCTTTAGCACATACCAGACGCATCTCGGCCTACAGGTTGCTCCGGCTTTTTCGTAAAGACTCTGTATAATGCCCATAAGCCTAACCCCTTGCGCATGTTAACTGTTGCTTGTGTACTAAATACACCGAGTCCGACATATAACGCTGAATGGGTGCGTCGTTTGCAAGCAGGCGTAAGCAAACATCTATCGGTACCTCATCGCTTCGTCTGCCTAACCAACAATCCAGAGATTGACGGGATACAGACGAAGCCGCTCACAGATAATCTCCCCGCCTGGTGGGCTAAGATCGAACTCTTTAAGCCGGGCCAGTTTGAGGGGCCTGTTCTCTACCTCGATCTCGACACAATGATATGTGGGTCTATTGATGAGCTTGCAGGCCCGTGGAATGGATTGGTTATGTTAAAGGATTCTCCGCTATATCAACACGTCTATGGCAGCGGAATTATGTGGTTTGATCCAACCCAGAATCCTGAGCTTGAGAACATCTATAACAGGTTCATGTCTAATCCTGAGGGCACCATGGAAGAGTATTCAGGCAAGAACGGTGCAGAAATGAATGGTGATCAAGGTGTCATTTACCAGACCATGAAGCAATCTGGCCAGGAAGTCTTGCGGTGGCAAGAGATTCTGCCGTCGCAGTGGTTCTTGGAATTCTCGTATAATCGAAACTTAAATCCCGTCGTTGCCGACGACACCTATGATCGAGACGCACGGGTTTGTTACCCTTTTGGCTATCCAAAGTTCAGCAACATGCCCTGGGTTCCTATCGTACAGCGCCACTGGAAGGCGGTGTAGGCGCCGGTCACGCGTCCTGATACAATGCTTTCAATCATGGAAGATCCGAAATATCGCATTGACGAATCGCGCATTATTAGTGAAATGCTCGACGGCGAGACAATAATTATCGACTTCAAAAACGGCTCCTATTACAGCCTTAATAACACTGGCTCAGTGCTCTGGGAAAAGGTTCGGGAAGGTTACACAAAGGATCAGCTCTTGCAGTATCTCAAGGGAAGATTCGATGCGTCTCCAGATCTAGTTGAGAAGTCAGCTCTCACACTCCTTGCGCAGCTCGTTGAGCTTTCCCTTCTAGTAGAAGAGACCGCCTCTTCAGATCTTCCTAGTGTAGAGGTGTATAGTGGCACCAAGCAAGAATTTTACGCTTTTGCGCTCCAGCAATTCCAGGATATGCAGGAGATGTTGCTTGCAGATCCAATTCATGACGTTGACGAAACCGGATGGCCAGCACTCAAGAGATAACGAAACGCAGCATGCGTTAGTCTCAGTCATAATTCCTGTCTATAACAGAGAAGAGTATATTGGTGCAGCCATCAATTCTGTACTAAATCAAGATTACCCTAGCATTGAGATTATTGTTGTGGATGATGGATCAACTGATTCCACTCCAGAAATACTCAAGTCCTTTGAATCAAAAATAACGGTGCTTAACCAACCAAACAAGGGTCCTTCAGCAGCGCGCAACTTTGGAATAAGACACGCTAGCGGATCGGTTATTGGTCTTTTAGATTCCGACGACCTTTGGCCTGAAGGACGGTTAACCGCCCTAATACCCTATATAAAGGAAGGTCATTCAATTGTGCGCGGCCTAACACGCTATATAAGGGACGAAGGCACTGAGAAGCAAAGTGTGAGCGAATACCATGTTGTCGCCATAAATGTTGGCGCCTGCTTGTATGACGCAACAGTATTTACGAATGTCGGTCCATTCGATGAGACAATGGTATACGCAGAAGATCTTGATTGGGATATTCGCTCGAGGGAGTGCGGCTATACAGAACTTCAGGTTCCTGTTCCGGCTCTACAGCATCGTCGCCACGACACTAATCTGACTAACATCTACGAGAAAGTTCACCAAGGTAAAATTCGAGCATTTGAAAAGAAGGTGCTTCGCGCGCAGCAACGCAATCAATGAACCCACGCATTCAAACTGCAAACTATACACGCATAACGAGAGCCTATCTTGCAGAGGTTGTTGAGCCAGCTATTCAGAGACTTAGTGTTACTCACACGCCAGCCAATCATGCCTATATGGTTGCCGATCTGGCCATTGCTATTACATCCTTTAGCCCTTTGATGTCTGAGCATTTCGTTCGCGCGCTTGCTCACCTACCAAAGCCTGCCACTAGCGATCCGGATCTTATCGTATATATATGGGACTCTGCTGGAACCGGAGTGAAGATGGCGCCTCCGTGGAGCGTTCCCGCACATCACTCACTTGAGACAAATGCACACCGAGTCTCCGAAGATAGTTTCATCGGTATTTACATGCACTTTGATGACACCATCACATTGTATGATCCTGTAAACAAGCGGGCATACTTCTGGATGTATGACGCTACACATATACCAGTATGGATACGTGCTGCCCCATTCCGCACATTGTTTCAGTGGGCACTTGGAGAAAGGGATATTCATTTAGTTCACGGCGCCGTAGTCAGCGAGTCAGATAAGGCAATCCTATTAACGGCAAAAGGCGGGTCGGGCAAATCAACAACCGCACTCGCTTGTCTTAAGGTTGGTATGCAGTACTTGGCAGATGATTATGTCGCAGTATCGCGGGGTTCAGAGCCACATGCATACAGTCTCTATAACTCGGTCAAGGTTGCGCCATATCAAGGGAATGATTTTGATCCCATGCATGTGACGGAAACCGAAGGTGAAAAGTCGGTGGTATATCTTTCTTCGATCTTTCCTCAGCAAATGGCGTATTCCTCGCCACTTAAAGCTGTCATGATTCCTCAAATTATGAACGCCGAGAAGACAGCTATCCTGCCAGCAACGAAAGCACAAGCAATGCTCGCTCTTATCCCTACAACTCTCTTTCAGCTTCCATTAGCAGAGAGTAATAAAGTGCAGTTATTGTCTTCGATAATCGCAGCTCTCCCCTGTTACACTGTCGCGTTAGGAAGAGATAGCATCGAGGCGGCGCAGACTATCAGAGGATTTATTAGGGAAAATCTCTAGTTCTGCTTTTATCGTACAATGTTCTTATGAGATCAGACCGGCTCGTTAGCGTCATAATGCCTGTCTTTAATACCGAAAGGTATGTTGCTGAGGCAGTTTGGAGCGTACTCAATCAAACCTATACAAACGTAGAGACTATTTGTTTGGACGATGGCTCAGAAGACAACTCTTTAGATATCCTGCATTCATTTGGTGAGCGGGTTCGTGTCATAGAAAGTAAAGAAAACGCAGGAATCGGCAAGGCGCGCAATAAGGGCCTCATGGAAGCTAAAGGGGACTTTATTGCATTTATAGATGCCGATGACATATGGGAGAAAGACAAACTTGAAAAGCAGCTGACCGCCTTCGATCAGGATCCGGATCTCAAGATGTGTTTTACGTATATGCAGTGTTTTCTGAGTCCTGAGCTCCCTGAAGAGGTAAAGCGTATTCGGTACTGCCCTACTGAACCTATTCCTGGGCACGTGGCAGGGACTTGTTTACTTAAGAAAGAAGTAGTTGATCGTGTTGGCACTTTCGATGAGACACTGCGCATTGGAGAATTCATTGATTGGAACACTAGAGCACAAGACGCAGGAATGCGAAGTACGATGCTTCAGGACATCCTCTATCGTAGACGAGTGCACGATTCAAATACAGGAATCCAGGAACGTCCCTCACGAACGGACTATCTAAAGGTTGTGCGGAATGCCCTTGAGCGTCGAAACAACAAAGACTAATGCGACACGCACTTCCATATCCAAAGAGTTTTCCAACATGTGATGAGGCCACGTTTCTTAAGATGGCTGTTGCTGACGATGCCACATTTCCTGATCTCTGGCGTGCGTGGAAGACTTCTATTGTGTGGGATGAGATTGATTACGCAACGGCAAGACTCCTCACGTATATATATCCAAGACTTCACTCATTAGGAATAAAGGACGAGCTCACGGAACGCGTAAAGGGCGTACACAAGGCAACATGGGTAAAAAATCAATTGTACTTGCAGGCAGCTAAGGAGATTGCTGAGATCTGTCAGGAAGAACAAATCCCGGTATTAGTGCTGAAAGGAATTCCCTTAATATTTGAAGTATACAAAGATAAGGGTGCAAGACCGCTTGGGGACGCGGATATTTTGGTACGGCCGGAAGACGGGAGACGATTAACGCAGCTCCTCATAGGTCGTGGGTGGCGTTTTGCTAAGGAGTGGGCACCGGAGCGTCATAATCCTGTTTCAAGTGTATACAAAATCATTAAAGCTACCGAGCTTGGAAACAGCAGAGGTATTGATGTTGATGTGCACTACAACATCTTCGCTGCAGATCATGGGATGACACTTCTGGACGTTCTCCTGCTCAAAGACCTCCCTTCCCTTTCGTTTCCTGAGCGCTTCTGGAAAAATTCTGTGCCCATGAATCTTGATGGTGTCCCCTGTCTGCGTTTATCCAATGAGGACACGCTAATCCATCTGATAGTTCACGGGACCGAAGGTAATACATACCGGACATTCCGCTGGGTGCTCGACTCTTATCTTTTGATAAAGCACCTTCCAGTAGACTGGAATAAGGTAATAGCGCATGCGCGTGAATTTGGCTACACGCTGGATGTTCGCCTTGCGCTTTCCTATCTTAAAGAGGAACTTGGTGCTCCAATACCGGATTCTGTTATCGAAGAGATTTGTACAGTCACACTTACTAACAAGGAGATTGGGAGATACTACGCAGTAGCGAATATTGAGCACTCTAAGAGGTTCCGTATGCTCGGCAACATTCCTCTCCTTTGGTATGCGTATTGGAAATTTGAACCCCGTTCAGCGATAAAGCCACTACTCTTCCATCGCTATCTATTGAGATCATGGGGTCTTTCAAGTCTGCTACAAACTCCAAGCTTTGTACTTACCCACTACAAGAGGAAGTTGCGAGACAAGAATCCAGGATTACTAAAAGGTATTCAGAAGGTCGGCAGAGATGGACTTTACATAGTAGGTGGCAAAGCAGTCTCCTTCTTCGCCTCTTTCGCTGTCATTACTGTTATGGCACGATACGTTCCTCGTGAGGTTATTGGTTCCTACAACTTAATAATCGCAGTACTCGCCATCGTAAGCATAACGACGCTGCCTGGAATGAACGATGCACTAATGCGCGCGATAGCGCGCGGCCATGAAGGGACCATCCATAGCATGATGAGACGTCGATTCATGTGGGGGTTAGTTGGTTCGTTCTTGGCGCTAATAATTGGTGCACTTACTTGGCTGAGCGGCAATAAGGAACTCGGAATGGCGTTTCTTATCGCTGCACCATTCGTTCCGCTTACTGATACTTTCAGCAATCTCGCTGTTGCATTCTGGCAAGGTAAGAAACAGTTCGGACGCAGTGCACTCACCGGCGCTGCATACTATCTGCTGCTAGCAGTGTTTAGTATTCCTATACTTATACTCTCGGATAATCTGCTTGTTATCGTTGTATGTATCTTTGCAGCCCAGGCACTAATTGGATACGTCCTGTATCGAAGTCTCAAGGTGGAAGGTAAAGAAGTAGATACAGAATCAGTGCGGCTAGGCACCCATCTCTCTATCATGCAGGCTTTTGCCATAGTCGCTGCTAATGCCGATAAGATCCTACTCTGGATACTCTTTGGTCCAGTAATGCTTGCGATTTACGCAATTGCTGCGACCCCTGTTTCAAAAGCCTATCAAATGCTTCCGATTAGTATTCTTGCGATTCCGCACTTGAGCGCGCAAACTTTTACTGAAGCTACACGCATAACCGTACTCAAAAGCACTGCATTGCTGTTCTTACTCAGCATTCCGGGCACGGCATTTGTCATATGGCTTGCGCCTTCGTTCTATCAACTGTTCTTCCCGCTTTATCCAGAGTCAATACCCTATTTCCAGCTACTGTTCCTAGGCCTTGCACTATCGCCAATCATGCTTCTTCGTTCCGCTCTTGTGGCGTTTAAGAAGACCCGAGCGCTATACCTCCTTGAGGCAGGCATGCCATTTGTTCGCATCCTACTTATGTTTGCTTTTGCACTCTTCTTTGGAATGTATGGACTGGTAATTGGAGTACTACTTGCCACCCTTGTTGGCTCAGTGCTCACACTCGTACTTTTTATGCGCTCTAAGCCTGTTTCTTAAAGATTGCTGATGATGAGGAATGAGTGCTGCGGTGCCTGTCGCTCCTGCTTCTGAAGCCATGTCTCAATATCTTTCGTAAGAGTTATATCTGGAGATATAGCTTTAAGACTATTAAGTGCTTGATTCGCGCCTAAGAAATCACCCTGGTATGCGAGTGCCATCACCTCAAGTGCGTGAGTGATGGGATTTCGAGGCGATAGATCGTATGACGACTCCACGATACGAAGTGCATCCTTTGCACGGTCCCCACCCCATTGGGTATCAAGTAATAGGAGATACGCGTAGTGCATACGGGCACGATAGTGATCAGGCTCCTTATCTAGATATCGCTCGTATGCTCCGAGATACTGTGCAAGATATCCACGCGCCTGACTCACAACTTCAGTAGGGTTTTCAGTATCCTTCAATTCAGCAAAAACACTCTCCACAAAGAGGTTGGCCGTACGATGGAGACCTTCGAAATCTGATGCGCGTGAAAGCGCTGTATTGATAACATCAATACGCAACTCTGCCCTACTTTCACTGAGCGAACCAGAAAGACTTGCTTGACGAGGCAGGTCGTAGAAGATGTGGTAGGCAAGACTTGCCATTGCAATAGTTCCTATGACCACGGCTCCTGTCTGCAATTGTTTTTTCGTATAGCTTGCCTTATCGCCTCCATTAAGGGATATAACGTATCCGCCAGTCAGAGCCAGGAGCGCATATGTGGGCACGACATCGAACGCTGTTTGAAGCTGTGCGAAGTGTGCAACAGGTAGCAGCAACAGGAGTAACTGCTCCCCTTCTCCAATAGATCCACGCTTTCGAGCATGCATGACGACGAACACATAAGCACCGGTGAGTATCAAAAACGATAGAAGTCCTACGTATCCAGAAGTTGTAAGCGTATCAAGGACGACATTGTGCGCCTTATCGAACCATACCTCTATACGTCCTTCCTTCTCGTACAGTCGCTTGTCGAAGTGAGCTTCAAATGCACGATCGAAATTCTCAGGTCCCCAGCCAAGCAACGGACGCTCCTCAATTGCGCTATAGCTCGACTCCCAGAGCATATATCTAGCGACAGTAGTTTTATCACTAAGCGCTTGCTGCACAACGCTTCCTGGCATCATATGAAGCGCACTTCCTACAAGCACTCCCGCAACGGCAACAGTCGACGCAACAACCTTGAGAACTCTCCGTACCTCCACAGCAGGTATCTTTGAAATTATCCACCAACCCACAACAAAAGCTGCAAATGCGTAGAACACGATACTTGAAGCGCGGGTCAGGCCAAGCAAAAGCTGAGGGCTTTGAAACACCTCCGCTAAGCTGGTCCTGCCCAGAATAATTCCGGTGTTAAAGATAATCGGAGATAGCGCGATGGCTGCAATGGACGTACCAATGATCCACCTCCAACGCACATTCTTAGTGCGAACAAATTCTATTGCGCCTAGTATTGCGGCCAGCACGAAGTACATGCCTGCAAATGACTCATTACCAAGTGTGAGCCCACGCGAGCTGAAATCAAACCAAAGTACCGTCCCTTTGAATCCAAGCCCTTCCGCACTGAGCAATGTTAGGAATGCGAGCAATCCTGCTGATGCTATTACAGCACGCCGTACATTGCTCCAGTCTGCTGGATGGAGCATGTGCGCTAGAACAACTGCACCGATTGCTATATGGAGAAGGAAGAACACGCCTGTAGATCTCGCAATATCTCCCCAGAAAGAATGCTCAAAGTAGATGCCCGTAAGTGCGGCAATGAACTGCACAAGCAGCACGAGTGCGAGAGACATTATCAGTGGATTGCGCATCTGCAGAGACGGCACCCCTCTCTTATAGAGGGAGATTGCCCAGGCAATGACAACAAGATCTATAAGAGCGAGAAGGAATAGAGCCTTCACGCTCACCGCACCGTAAAGAAATCCGAACCGAGGCAAGAACGGAAATGTAAATATTGCTATCGAGAGCAGTGTTCCGATTAACGTCTTTCGCATGAATATATAGTAATCCATAAACGCAAAAACCACCCTTTCGGGTGGTTTTTGCTAAGACTTGCGTCTATTCAATCACGAGCTAACTAAATCAGTTAGGCGTCGTAGTTGAGGTAGATCTGCGGAGTCTTGTAGTCGCTCATGTTGAATGTGTACTCGAGAGTACCATCAACGTCGGTGAGCGCGTAGAGAACGCCCTCAAGATCTACAACGTAGAAGCCATCAGCTGCAGGTGTTACGTTAACCGTAACAGTGAAGCGCTCGGTCTCGTCTTCCTCAACGAGGAATCCGTTTGAACCTGCGGTTGCACCTGTTGTCGTGTCAACAACACCTGAGATGGTTGGGCTACCAGTAACATCAACGTCCTGTTCTGAGAGTGAGTTTCCATCCTCAACGGTGATTGCAGATGAGTCAACGTATACGTCGGTGTCAAATGCAGTTACATCGAAGGTGATGGTGAACGTACCACGATCATGATCGTTGGTGTTTGCAACGTCACCAGTGTAGGTAACATCTGCGTCAGCTGAGACGAACTCAACCATGATGCCTGCCTCGAAGATGCCGTGTGCGTCACCGTTTGCAGAACCGCTGATGTCGCCAGCTGCGAGCTCCTCACCAGACTCATCCTCAGTGTCAGCAGCTTCAAGCTGTGCCTCTGCAATGGTTACCTGGATAGTGTCGCCGTTGTCAACGTTGGTGTCAGCGTCAGACATGAGGTCAGCCTCAATGGTGAACTCATGCTCGCCTTCATCAAGCGTTACGTCGAGGTCATCGAAGACAACCTGGGTCGTCGTAGTTGCTGATGAAGAGAAGCTCTCTGAGCCAACCTCTTCGCCGTCCAACATGAGACGTACCTCTGACATAAGCTCTTCAGCATCAGCACCAACAGTTACGAAGGTTACTGGAAGCTCATCGATCGTGATCTCTGAATCACCTTCAACCTCGATGGTGAAAGCAAGGAGCTCTACGTTGTCGGTGTCATCTGAATCATCGATGTCGATAACACGAGCATCGTTGATTGCGTCTGCATCGTCACCGCTCGTGAGCGAAAGCTCAAGAGCTGCGTCTGCTGCATCAGCAAACGTAGTGAAGTTGAATGCGCGAGCATCCTCAGTCACAGTCTCGCTGATAGTTGCACCATCAGCGTCCTCGAAGCGAACCTGAGTGAAGTCAACTGACCAACCTGAGTCTACGTCGCTAGAATCGATGTTTGAAACACCTGAGATTCCAACTACGAGCTCGCCAGTCTCACCTGCGCGGATGATTGCACCGCCATCAAGAGAAACGGTCTTGGTGAAGTCGTTGTCGTCGTTGAACTCATCACCGTCAAGACGAGCTACCTCCTCGCCGTCGAGCCAGAGAGATACCTCTGAAACTACGTCTTCGAAGTCCTCGCTTGCGCCACCTGAGTTGGTGTCAGTCTGAGTGAACACAAGGCGAACTGCCGTGAGCTCAATGTCAGAACCGTCATCAACCTCGATCTCGAGACCAGCAACTTCTACATCCTCCTCGTCCTCACCTACGTCCTCGTTGTTGAGGCCAGAGATAAGGTCGGTTGAGTCAATAGAACCTGCGCCACCCTCAAGGTCACCTGAGGTGTTGCCGCCGGTTGAGCCGCCGTTGCCGCCGGTTGAACCGCCGAGAGATGCGTTTACCTTAGCGCGAGTCATCGGGCCAAAGTAACCTGCAGCTGGGGTGATGCCGTTAGCAGTCTGGTAAGCGGCAACTGCTGCTGCAGTCTGTGCGCCGAAGTAACCGGTTGCACCAGCAGGGATCGCATGACCCTTGCTGATGAGCCAGTTCTGAAGACGAGTAACCTCTGCGCCTGAAGCGCCGATGGTCATGTCAGTGGTGAAAGCTGCACCAGTTGAGGTTGAAGAACCACCCTGGAGAGCCTGAATCTGTGCGAGGAGCGCAGCTACCTGAGCCTCAAGCTCGGCTGTCGTCGCTGCCTGTGCAGGAACTGCATAAGCAAATGACGAGAACACGAGACCAAGACCAGCTACTACTGCTGCTGCCTTCGCAATAACATTGCTGTTTGCAATAGACATAAACTGATTTTGTTTTAAGTAATTTCAAACGCCCGACACACAATTACTAAAGGTGCATCGAACGCCCGTTTTCATTTTTGTAATCGTAGGGAACTCCCTACTGAATTCCAACCAGTTTCACACTATCCGACGGGGCGAAGTATCGACCGACGCCCCATCGGCTAGTTGGCAAATTTACATTTCCGTACTGAATCCATCCGTAACTATCCTGTGCTTCCGTACTGCTGAGTCCCTGCTATAGGGACGGACAAGCGAGCGGTTTCTGTACCGCTCTTTCACGAAACCCTCACGGGTCCTATGTTGCTTGTCAAAGTACTTGCGCTCCAAATCGAGCGCTATCCCTATCGCACATAGCTAAGTATACAGAGCTACTCAGCAATTACAGGGCTTTTTGAATGTGGATAAACATGTACGAGGCATGAATGCAGAAAGAGACCGATCTCCGGCCTATACCTACCTCCCGCTCTTTACTTGCCTACCACGGAGTGAATAGTAGAGCTTAAATGAAGAAAAGTCAATTTGGAGCAGGCTCTCTTTCCTACCCCACGAGGAGGCTATACGTGGTCCAGCGGCGCTCTCCGGAACGTGCTACGACCCCCTCCTGGACGAGTACCTGGAGCTCCCGTTGGATAGTTTTCTCGCTCACATCACGTATGACGGTGGAGATATCTTTTATATAGGAAGGACCCTTTGCTCGAAGTACGGAAAGTATAGCTTCTCGACGGTCTGCCTTACGCGGTTCAGCCACGCTTTCGGCATTGTCCGATATATGTCCTTTATCATGTCCTTTATAAACAGGGGCTGCGTCACGGACACGAGCAGGAGTTGGACGAGCACCTTGCGGTGCTGCTGCGGCACGCGCACTTGTGAACGATGGCGCTGCGTCCCGGGCAAGCTCAGCGAGGGTCTGCGTCTCTGGGAGCGACATGCGCGGTTCTTCGTAGTCTGCGATCTCCTCAAGCAAAAGATGAGCTTCCCTGCCGATAAGTTCCGCGTTCATGGACGAAAGGATGCCGCTTGTGCGAGCGATCGAAAGCGCGCTTGAGAGGGCGAGCAGTTCACGCGAGAGCGCCTCACGAGCAGTGGCTGGCGGAAGAATCGCTGCATCGACTAGTGCGACCGATATGCGCTGCACGCGGTCGTAAAGAGGGGCCGTGTGGCGGAATGCTGGGGCGATAAGATGGATAGCCTTTGCAAGCCGTTCAGCCTTTTTGTAGATGTAAATTCTCTTTATGTCTTTTTCGAACACGTTAGAGAATATGGACTTTTCTAGGACGAAAGTGTCGAATCCTCCAGCAGCTGTCTGCGTCTTGAGCGTCTTTGTCTCTTTATTTTGTCCTTTATCGCTCATGGATTTTCTCTGTCCTTTTGTCCTTTTACTTAAGGACAATTATACGCGTCTACTCAAGTTTGGGAAGTCTTCATAAAGGATTACCGAAGGCGGCCGCTGCGTCGCTTCGGACACGCGATGCAGCTCGCAAATAACCACCAAAGTAAGGGCTCTTTGCGGGGTAGTAGTGATAGAATGTAGGTAAATGACAAAGCGTAGGAAGCGTCGAGAGGAAGACGGATACAAGGCTGTGGTTCGCTGGACCATAGCTATCTTCCTTATCGCCTTTGGACTCATCCTTGGCCTCGGCGCGTTTGGCATGGCAGGACTTATTGGTACCGCTATCTTTAGCACGACCTTTGGCCTCATCGGCATCGGCGCCCTCCTGCTTCCCTTCCTGGTAGTGGGCGTTGGGGTTTCCATCATGCTGAAGCGTGTGCTCATCTCTCCGCTCACCGGCCTTGGCATCATCCTTATATTGTCTGCAACGCTCACCTTCCTCGGCATCATTACTGAGACCCTGGGAGGCGCAACTGGCGCATTCGTCGGCCAAGCTGCGACCGAGTTCTTCGGACTCGGCGGCGCTATCATTCTTCTTCTTGCGCTCATCGCAATCGGCCTCGTCATCGCAACCGACATAGTCGCGCTGCTTGAGACGGTCAGCTCGTATGCCGGCAAGGCAGGTGAAGCGATCGGCTCTGTAAAGATCCCTTCCCTTCCAGACCGCAAGCGCGATGAAGAAACAGAGGACGAAGAGACGGAAGAAGCTCCAGAGGAGGAGGCAGAAGTAAGCGAGGAGCGCGAGCCGGTCGTCACTATGTTTAACCAGACAAAGGCGCCAGCAGGAGATGTTGCTATTCCGACATTCGATGCTGAGTACAAAGCTCCTCCGATCTCCCTGCTCGGCGAAGACAAGGGTAAGCCAGGCGTAGGCGACATCAAGGCAAACGCAAACATCATCAAGCGCACCTTCCTCAACTTCGGTATCTCTGTTGAGATGGATGAAGTTTCAGTCGGTCCGACCGTCACCCGCTATGCGATGAAGCCAGCTGAAGGCGTTCGCCTTTCAAAGATCCTCTCCCTCCAGAACAACCTTGAGCTCGCGCTTGCAGCACACCCGGTCCGTATCGAGGCCCCTATCCCAGGTAAGTCACTAGTTGGAATTGAAGTTCCGAACGCAGCAAAGGCAACGGTTGGCCTAGGCGGCGTCATGAATGCTCCTGAATGGACCGCAAGCCAGAAGCCGCTTCTCTCAGGCCTTGGCCGCGATATCACCGGTACCCCGCACTACGTAAACATTGCCAAGATGCCGCACGGCCTTATCGCAGGTGCTACGGGTTCTGGTAAGTCAGTTGCCATCCACGCAGTCATCACCTCCCTCCTGTATAGGAACGGCCCTAACCAGATGCGCTTCATCATGATCGATCCGAAGCGTGTCGAGCTCACGCTTTATAACGGCATCCCGCATCTCCTTACCCCAGTCATCACCGACCCTAAGAAGGCCATCATGTCGCTCAAGTGGGCAGCCAAGGAGATGGATCGCCGCTACAACATTCTTGAAGCTGAGCAGGTTCGCGATATCGAGTCGTATCACAAGACCGTGCTCGAGCCAGCCAAAAAGAAGAATTCCGGCGAGATGCCTGAGGCAATGCCCTACATCGTCATTGTCATCGACGAGCTTGCCGATATCATGCAGACCTATCCGCGCGAGCTTGAGGCCGCTATCGTGCGCCTTGCCCAGATGTCACGCGCTGTCGGTATCCACCTCATTCTCTCAACCCAGCGCCCTTCGGTGAACGTAATCACGGGCCTTATCAAGGCGAACGTCCCTACCCGCATGGCGCTTCAGGTAGCCAGCCAGATCGACTCCCGCACTATTCTTGATACCGGAGGCGCTGAATCCCTACTTGGCGCCGGCGACATGCTCTACATGTCAGCAGACATGCAGAAGCCCGTCCGTATCCAAACTGCCTACATCGCCGAAGCTGAGGTAAAGAAGGTGGTCGCCTACATTAAGCAGCACAACGCAGGCACCCTCGGTTCTCTTGATCTTGGTGGTGGCAATACCGTGCAGGTAGAAGCGAACGACGCCATCATGATGTCGGGAGACGATGATGACTCGGACGATGACCTCTATATGGATGCAAAGGCTGCGGTTGAGGAAGCGGGCCGCGCCTCTACCTCCTACCTCCAGCGCAAGCTGCGCATCGGCTACTCCCGCGCTGCCCGCCTCATGGATATTCTTGAAGAAAAGGGCGTGATCGGCCCTGCAGATGGTTCCCGTCCGCGCGACGTACTCTCGCGCAGTGGCGCCGCTCCTGCTGAGGAAGAAGAGGACGAGCGTCCGTTTTAGCCTATGTTTCGTACCCTAGCCGCCATCACCCTCACCCTTCTCGTCGGCTACGGCCTTATAAAGGCCACGCCGCTCTTCCTTGGCCCAGATATCCAGATAGATGCGCCGCTTGATGGCGCAGCAATCGAAGACGGGTTCATGACTATCTCAGGAACAGCAACCCATACTAGGACTCTGACGCTCAACGGAGCGCCGTTCCTTATTGACGAAAACGGGCGTTTCGAGACTACCCTCCTGCTTCCTAAGGGAGGCGCTATACTGTCCCTAACGGCTACCGACCGCTTCGGGAGACAGACCAGCGTCGAGCGCACCGTATTCATTCCGTAACTACCAATTTTATGCCTGCAAAGAAAGCTGCGAAAAAGACCACTAAGAAAGCTGCTCCAGCGGAAGCCATTGAAGGGACCGAAGGAGAGGTTAAATCAAAGTCCATAGAACTCGCTATCAAGGAAATCAAGAGCAAGTTCGGCGACGAAGCGATCATGACCTTCGGTGCTGGCAAGCCAGCGGCCATCCCTTCTATCTCAACCGGGTCTATTGGTCTTGATGCGGCACTTGGCGTCGGCGGCCTTCCCCGCGGCCGCATCATCGAGATCTTCGGTCCGGAATCATCTGGTAAAACTACCCTTGCCCTACACGCCATTGCTGAGGCGCAGAAGAAAGGCGGTGTCTGCGCATTCGTTGACGCAG
>Ga0247718_1000187_pt1 | contig 15663 bp, 14 predicted proteins | sample 21E_DmetaG_FD_189045 | JGI IMG/M metagenome (GOLD analysis project Ga0247718, IMG submission 189045) | Soil microbial communities from hillslope of Landscape Evolution Observatory, University of Arizona, Oracle, AZ, United States - 2-1-E_D | ecosystem: Engineered > Artificial ecosystem >...
CCGTTCTACCAGCAGTTGGAAGAGCGGGTGCGCAACATCGCCGGCGTCCGGAATGTCGGCGCCATCAACATGCTGCCACTGAGCAGCAACTACGACAGCCGCGGCATTCAGATCGAAGACGATCCGAAGCCGGACGGCCAGGGCCGCAGCCCGCAGTGGCGATCGGTGACGCCCGGCTACTTCGGCGCGATGGGCATTCCACTCATTGCCGGCAGGAACTTCGACGCGCACGACACCGATGGCCGGCAGAACGTGGTGATTGTCAGCGAGACAATGGCACGCAGCTACTGGCCTGGCGCCTCAGATGTTGTCGGCAAGCGAATCACCTACAACGCCGGCGTGCCTGAGGATCAACAGCAGGTGGTCGGCGGTCCAGGATCACGCGTCGTCATTGGCGTTGTCGGAGACGTCAAGCATCTGTCACTCGATGAAGAGCCAGTGCCGATGTTCTACACGCCCAACACGCAGCAGCCGTCGTTCCACACCATGAATCTCGCGGTGCGATCGGAAGTGCCGGCGGCGTCCCTGACGGGCCAGGTGCGAGCCGCGCTGAGCGAGATGGACAGCCAGGTGCCGTTGTCGCAGGTGGCAACGATGGCAACGACGCTCAGCAAGACGGTGGCGCAGCCGCGGATGCGGGCCACGTTGGTTGGACTGTTCGCGGCGCTGGCCATGGTCCTTGCCGCGATCGGTGTCTACGGCGTCGTGGCGTATCTTGTAGGCCAGCGCACGCAGGAGATCGGCGTGCGCCGCGCCCTGGGAGCGAAGGCTGCTGATGTTGTCACCATGCTGCTGCGAGAAGCGATGCGGCCAGTGGCGCTCGGGATCGCCGTCGGCGTCGCCGGCGCCTACGCGATGACGAGGGTGCTGACGACGATGCTCTTTGGTGTGAGCGCTACCGACGCGACGTCGTACCTCGTGGCATGCGCCGTGCTAGCCGCGTCCGCGTTGATCGCGTCGATCGTGCCTGCGAGGCGCGCACTCAAGGTCGATCCGATCACGGCGGTGCGGAACAATTAGCGTCCGCGGATTACGCGGATTGCACGGATCAAACGCTGCAAGGCGTCGGTCGCGTCAATCCGCGTCATCCGTGCAATCCGTGGACCTGTTTCCCGTCGATGTAGTCCCGTAATGCTTCGTGGGTGCTGCGGAAGGCGAGGTCGTCCCACGGGATGTCGTCGAGGTCGAATTCGCGAATCTCGAGGCCCTCGTCATCCGTCTCGAGCCGCCCTGAGATCATCGTCGCCGCATACACGATGATGACCGGCGCCCGGCCGGCATACGAGTAGATGTTGATCAGGTGATCGAGCCGGACATCCAGCCCGGCTTCTTCGCGTGCCTCGCGGGTGGCGGCGAGCGTGACCTCCTCCCCGCGATCGACGTAGCCGCCCGGGAAGACCCATTTCCCGTAGCCGGGCTCGATGGCGCGCTTGACCAGCACGATCTTCCCGCTCGGCATCTTGATGATGGTGCCGACGGCGATCTTGGGATCCAGGTAAAACACGAAGCCGCAGGCGGTGTTGGTGCACACCAGCCGCTTGGGCTCCGTGATCTTCAGCACGCGAGGCTCGAGCGGGCTGCCGCAGACGGGGCAGAACTTATACGGCGGTGTCTCGTCGTGCGAATGCATTCGTGACCCTGCTTTCCGGCGCCTCAAGACCTCAAGACCTCAAGACCTTAAGACCTCAAGACCTTGAGTATAGAATTCCCTCATGTCGATCCTGAAAGTTGCCCGCATGGGGCATCCCGTTCTTCGCGCCAAGGCGCGGACCGTGGACAAGAGCGAGCTCAAGAATTCAACCGTCCAGCAATTCATCGACAGCATGATCGACACGATGTACGAGTACTCCGGCGTCGGCCTCGCTGCTCCGCAGGTGCACGAGAGCCTGCGCGTCTTCGTGGCGATGCTCGATCCGGACGGCCGGGGCGAAGGTGACGCCATCACGTTCGTCAATCCTGAGATCACCGTCGTCGGCGACCAGGTGGTCGAGGGGTGGGAAGGCTGCTTGAGCATTCCCGAGATTCGCGGCCGCGTGCCGCGGGCGCAGCACATCAAGGTGTCCGCGCTCGATCGGCACGGTAAGCGCTTCGAGCTCGAGCTTAAGGACTTCCCGGCCCGCGTCGTGCAGCACGAGACCGATCACCTTGAAGGCGTCCTGTTCTTCGACCGGATGAAGTCGTTCGAGACGCTGACCTACCTCGAAGAGTACTCGCGCTACCACACGCGGCAGGGAGACGAGGACGACGACGATGAGTAGGACGATCGTCGTGACCGGCGGCGGCCGCGGCATCGGCCGCGCGATCGCACTGGCGTTCGCCGGGCCGGGCGCGAAGATCGTCATCACCTCCAGGACCGCGTCCCAGCTCGAACAGACCGCCGTTGACATCCGCGCGACTGGCGCGGAGGCGTTTCCCGTGCAGATGGATGTCAGCGACGAAGCGAGCGTCGCTCACGGTTTTGGCACGCTGCACGGCCAGGTCACGAAGGTCGATGTCCTCGTGAACAATGCCGGCGTCGGCGGCGGGGAAGTGGTGCAGGGAGCGGACGTGCAGCGCTGGCGCCAGACCATCGACACCAACCTGACCGGCATGTTCCTCGTGACGCGCCAGGTCCTGCCGTTGATGGCGGACCACGGCCGCATCATCAACATGTCGTCGGTGCTCGGGCGATTCGGCGCGCCCGGGTACACCGCCTACTGCGCATCGAAACACGGCGTGATCGGCTTCACGCGGGCGCTCGCGCTTGAACTGGCGAAGCGCAAGATCACCGTGAACGCGCTGGCGCCAGGGTGGGTCGATACGGACATGGCGATGCTGGGTATGACGCAGGGCGCCAGCCACGCGAAGATCACCTTCGATGAATTCAAGGACCGCCAGCTCTCAGCGGTGCCGATCAAGCGCCTCATCGACCCTGCGGAGGTCGCTGCGCTTACGACGTTTCTCTGCAGCGCGGATGCGAGCGCGATTACCGGGCAGACCTACAACATCTGCGGCGGGCAAACGATGGACTAGGGTGCGCGCTTCAGGATCTCGGCGCTGGCGTCGAAGGCAACGCGCTGCGCGATTCCCCTGACATCTTCACGCTGGCCGCGATAATCCGCGACCCACACCTTCCGATCGGTCTCCGCGTCCACGATGCGCACCACCACCAGGATCTCGCTGGCTTCGTCCTCGACCGAACCTTCGATCACGTAGGTTGACCGCAAGGCGTCGGCGATCTCCCTCATCGCGGGGCGGCGGCCTTCAAACTGCATCGCGCTGGTGAATGACGCGACGCCGATCGTTCCCAGACGCGCCAGCTCGCTCGTGACCGCCTCGGTGATCTGCTCGGAGTAGTTGTTGTCGCCGCCGATCATGTTGGCCGAGAACGGCAGCACCGCCGCCGTCGGGCGATCGTCCAGGCGAGGAGTGCGATCGCGGTTCACGAGCCACCACACCATCAGGCCAACGGCCACGGCCAGAACAGCCGCCAGCGCGAAGAGGGCCGATGGCCGGCGGCGCGACGGAGCGTCGACTGCCGGCGGTGCCTCGACAGTCGGTGTCGTGTCGAACCTGGCGATGTAGCCGCCGCGCGGCAGGCTGATTCGAATCGGCGACGCGGCGCCTTCGCCGCTGTAGTACTCGTCGAGGCGCGTGCGAAGCCGGCCGGCTTCAACGCGGACGATCGAGTCCAGTCGCGGGTCGTACTTGTCGTCGCGCTCGAACACCTCGACGCCGACCGCGTATTCCTTGAGCTGGTCGGTCTCGCCAGCGAGCGTCTTGTCCACGACGTAGCGGAGGAGCTTGCTGAGGCGGCCCGCGCCTGAAAACCCCTTGGACGAAAGAATGCGATCGAGCTCTGCGCGAACGTCCTGCCCCGGAATCGGCGTCACAACTGCAGTATCCCGCGAAAATCGCAGCCTGCCGCTCGGTAGCCGTAGCGGAGGCGGGTTTGTAACCGTTACAGCAACCGTAACTTACTTCAAATCTGCGACTTACGGCCGCACGATCGCCGTCATGCCCACGTCTGATTCGGGCAGGAGGTTAGTGCACATGAACATGTCCATCCGATCGATCGCCGCCGCCGCTCTCGTCTTGATGTTGGCCACCCCCGCCCTGGCGGGGCCGCCGCTGATCTGTCATCCGTTCCAGACCGAGGGGGGAAGGCTGCTCACGTGGGGTACCGGGTCTGGTTGGAACACTCCGGATCGCAGCTACAACCTGTCCCGCCTCGTCGCTGACACCACGGCGGTGCTGACCGCCGATGCGCCGATCCTGACGCGCATGGAGAACATCCGCCGCGCCACCATCTACGCGACCCGCGATCCGCAGGTGGCCAACGAACTGCTGAAGGCGGTCATCGGCCGGGCACTCGCGACCTCCACCAACAGTGCGGCGTGGTTCGATGCCGGCTACCTGATCGAAAGCTACAAGCAGGCGGTCCACATCCGCGAAACGCGCAATCCCGACCTGCGCGCGTGGGCAGCCGTTGATGAAACGATCAAGGTCGATGGCTACAACTGGGTCAGGAAGGCGATGGCCATGACGACTGCCAGCGCGGAGATGGAATTTGCCGCATCGCTGATGACGCGCGGTTCGATCGCCTCAGCCCATCGCGCGAAGGCGCTTGCCGCCACGAACAAGGGCTCGGCGCTGGCGAAGAACCTGGCGACGTCCGCGGAGTTCTTCTAGAAAAACAACAGGCCGGCGCTCACTGCGCCGGCCCTCACCATTTCCCAACAACTTGATTATTTCTTCGTGCCGGTCCCGTTCATCGTAAACATCCCGGAATTGATGTCGAACGTGACCTTGCATTTGTCAGTACCGTCCGGCACGAGCGTGACGACCGCGTCAAACGGGTTGCCCTGGAAGTTGCCGGCAAACTTCAACACGAGGTCGTTGCCATTCTTCGTGACGTCGGTGACCTTCTGCACTTCGGGCTGCATCTGGTTCGACATCTCGGCGACGACCTTGCCGCCTTCATCCTTGAGCATCAGGCTCTGCTCGAAGGCGCCTTGCGGCGAATCGAGATTCAGCGTCCACGAGCCCATGAAGGCACCGGCGTCGGCGGGTGCAAGCTGGGCCTCAGCGGCAGTGGCAAACGACAGCAATACAAACACCAGCGCGAGCGTCTTGATCGAACGGGTCATGATGAGCTTTCCTTTGCTGTTCGAGAGAATGTGGCCGTTTCGAGCGGTTGGATGGTAGCACTGATCCCCCCGCAAACGCATCGCCGGGGCGTATAATTGCGTGCACTCATGCCCGCGCTCGCGCTTTCCACCGCGCCCCCCAAGGTCACGTTGTTGTCGTCGCCCGCCGTCCCGTACGACGGCGCCATCGCCGCCGCGCGCACGTGTTATTCGCCGCGCGTCATCGAGCGCAGCGAGATCACCGACAAGCAGCGCGATTCGATCGGACCGCTGACATTCGAGGGCGGGCACCACACGGTCTTCCAGCACGCGCACTTCGAGTTCGGGCTCGAAAACATTTCGCGCCAGCTGGTATGGAGCGTCCTGCACTCGTATCCGTTCTACAACTCGGAGCAGTCCAGCCAGCGCTACGTCAAGCTGAACGAGCCGCGCGCCTTCGTGCCGCCGATCACCGGCGAAGCGCTCGACGTCTACGAACAGGCGGTGCTGAAGGCGTGGGATGCCTACGCGCAACTGTCCGCGCTCCTCAAAGACGATGCCTGGGCGATCCTGAAGGAGCTGCGCTACGTCCGGCCGACCAACACGCCCGCGCGGCTGAAGACGGTCGAGCGAGAGGCTGAAAAGAAGGCGATCGAAACCGCGCGTTATGTGATCCCGATCGGCGCGTTCACGTCGATGGTGCACACGGTGTCCGGCATCGTGCTCCACCGCCTGAACCGCATGCTCAACGCCGGCGACGTGCCGTACGAAGCGGCGATGGTCATTGGCGCGATGGTTGACCTCGTGAAAGAGGTCGACCCGATGTTCTTCGAGAAGATCGGCTTCAGCACCTTCGAGCGAGACACGCTGCCCGAGATGTCTTTTCCGGCCGCGCGCTCGAATGGCGATGCGTTCGTCGAGGAATTCGATCGCCGCCTGGGCAACCGGGTCTCGCGTTTGAAGGACTGGTCCGCGGGCGCCGAGCGCGTCGTCGCCGACGCGGTGCGGGCAACGTTCGGCCTGACCACCGCTGAGTTGAACGACGAGGAAGCCATCGATCGGGTGATGAATCCCGCGCGCAACCCGTATCGCGTCGACATGCTCGATGTGGCGTATCACTCGCCGATGATGCGGGCGCTCAATCACGCCAGCTACGTGTTCGAGAAGCGCCTCAGCCACACGGCCGATTCGCAGGACCAGCGCCACCGCATGGTGCCCGCCTCGCGACCCATGATGACGCTGGCCGACACCAGCTCGCCGGACTACGTGACGCCGCGGCTGATCAGGCAGAATCCCGCCGCGCTTGCCGTCTACGAGCAGGCGATGAAGGACGCGTGGGCGGCGAAGAACAAGCTGCTCGCGCTCGGCGTGCCGCTCGAATACGCGCTCTACGTCGTGCCCAACTCCAAGGCGCTGCGCCTCGTCGAGTCAGGGTCGTTCATCGCGCTGCAGCACAAGTGGACGCTGCGCACCTGCTTCAACGCGCAGGAAGAGATTTACCTCGCGTCGATGGACGAGATCACCCAGGTGCGTGAGATTCATCCCAAGCTGGGACGTCACCTGGGTCCGCCGTGCGTGCTCCGCAACAAGATCGTGTCGCCGCGCTGCACCGAAGGTTCACACTTCTGCGGCGTGCCGGTCTGGAATACGTTCCCCAACGCCGAACGCCGCCTCTAGCTGAATGCCGATCCTCGCCTGGATCGCGCACCTCTACACCGCAACCGGCATCGTCCTTGCGCTGCTCGCGACCGCGCTGACGTTCGCGCACAACTTCCGCGGCGCGTTCATCTACCTGGTGCTGGCTACGATCGTCGATGCCACGGACGGCTGGCTGGCGCGGGCGGCGCGCGTCAAGGAACGCCTGCCGGGGTTTGACGGCGCGTTGATGGACAACATCATCGACTATCAAACCTACGTATTCATCCCCGCGCTGATCGTCTGGCAGGCGAACCTCGTTCCGGCGGCATTTCCCGTGTGCGCGGCGATGTTGATATCGAGCCTCTATGGCTTTTGCCGCACCGACGCCAAGGTCGAGGCCGGCGATTACTACTTCACCGGCTTTCCGTCCTACTGGAACATCGTCGTCGTCTACCTGTATGTCGGTGGGCTGCCGCCGTCGGTCAACGCCGCGATCCTGGTCGCGCTGGCGGTGCTGGTGTTCGTTCCCATTCGCTACATCTACCCATCCCGCACGCGCGCGCTGCAGGTGCCGACGCTCGCGCTGGGTACAATGTGGAGCATCCTCTTCGCCTGGATGATCTGGCGGCTGCCGGACACGGATGGTCCGTGGACGATGCTCTCGTTGATCTACCCGGTGTATTACACCGCGCTGTCGCTGTGGCTTCAATTTCGCCGTTAGTCGTCATCTTCGTCACGGTCTTCATCGACCTGCTCGGCTTCGGCATCATCATTCCGCTGCTGCCGTTCTATGCCGAGTCATTCGGCGCGTCCGCATTCACCATCGGGCTGCTCGGCACCAGCTTCTCGCTGATGCAGTTCCTGTTCTCGCCGATCTGGGGCCGCTGGTCCGACAAGATTGGCCGCAAGCCGATCATCCTCGTCGGGCTGATGGGATCGTGCCTGTCGTATCTCGCGCTCGCGCTGTCAACGTCGCTGGCGCTCGTGTTCGTGGCGCGCATTGTTGGAGGCATCGCGGGTGCCAACATCCCAACGGCGCAGGCCTACATCGCCGACGTCACGACGCCGGAGAATCGCGCGCGCGGCATGGGTATGGTCGGCGCGGCGTTCGGTCTGGGATTCATCTTTGGCCCGGCCATCGGTGGGCTGTTGAGCCGCTTTGGTCCGGAAACGCCGATGTGGTTTGCATCCGCGCTGTGCCTCGCCAACTTCATTGCCGCGTGGTTCCTGCTGCCGGAGTCGCGCTCGGCGGATGCCACGACCAGGAACCTTGGCCGCATGGACGCGTTTCGTCACGCGATGACCAAGCCGGGCCTGCTGTTGGTGTTCGGGCTCTTCTTCCTCGTGACGCTTGCATTCTCCGGCTTCGAGGCGACCTTTGCGATCTTCAGCGAGGCGAAGTTCGGCTACACCACATCGACGATCGGGTTCGTGTTCGCATTCATCGGTGTCGTGCTCGCGCTGGTGCAAGGCGTCCTGGTCGGCAGGGTCGTGAAAGTCGTTGGTGAGCGGCGGCTGATCCCGATGGCCATCGCTGCGATCGCGATCGGAATCGGCCTGGTGCCACTCGCGTGGAGCGTGCCCACCTTGCTCGGCGCCCTTGGCATTCTTGCCGTCGGCATGGGGTTCAACGGTCCGTCGCTGACGGCGATGGTGTCGAAGCTGTCGGATCCGGACGATCAGGGCGGCAACCTCGGGCTGGCGTCGTCACTGGCGAGTCTCGGCCGCGTTGTCGGTCCCGCCTGGGGCGGGTACCTCTACGACGCGTATGGCATGACGACGCCGTATATGAGCGCGGCGATATTGATGTCGATCGCCTGCGCGATTGCCGTCGCCGGCCTTCGGGAAGTGGCGGCCGATCCGCCGGCGGCATGAAACCGGTCTTTCTGCACGCAGCCAATCCAGGTCCGATGACCGGTGAGGGGAACTGGACCTACTTGATCGGCAGCGAGCATCCGCTGCTGATTGATGCCGGCGTGGGTCAGCCGTCGCACCTGGACGCGATCGCGGCGGCCGCGCCGCGCGGGCCGGCGCACCTGCTCGTGACCCATGCGCATAGCGATCACATCACCGGCGCTCCGGCGATCCAGCAGCGGTGGCCGGCGGCGAAGCTGTCCAAGTATCCATGGGAGATTCGCGATCCAAAGCTGCCGTGGGAGTGGCTCGCCGACGGTGCGGTGGTGCCGACCGACGAAGGTGATCTGACGGTCCTGCATACGCCGGGGCACTCTCCCGATCACCTGACGCTGTGGCACGCCGATTCGCGCACGTTGTTCGTCGGGGACATGCTGGTGCTGGGCAGCACCGTGGTGATTCCCGCCTCGCACGGCGGCAGCCTTTCGGACTACCTGAAGTCGCTCGAGCGGATGTTGCAGCTCAATCCCGCGCGGGCGTTGCCCGCGCACGGTCCCGTCATCGAGGATCCTGCGGCGCTGATCGATCGTTACGTTGCGCATCGGGCACAGCGTGAAGAGCAGGTGCTGTCATTTGTAGCGGAGCGCCCGTCGACAGTTGAAGACCTGGCGGCGCTGATTTATCCGTCGCTCACCCCGGAGTTAATCGGCATGGCTCGCGAGAGCGTGCTCGCGCATCTTCACAAGCTGCAGTCCGAGGGACGGGTGACGCTCGATGGTGGACTCTGGACCTGGGCGGGAAAAGCCGGAGGGTATACTTAGCTGGGCATGGCGCGCACGGTTGGTTTCGCGGGAGGAGCGTTTCTGCTCGTCTACGCCGTGCTCTCGGTGGCGACGGGCCAGAACGTCGTGGCGCTTGGCGACATCGCGCAGCTGATCCCGCCACTTGCCTACGCCGGCTTCACGTTGTGGCTGGCGCGCCAGTGCCGCGGCCAGGTCCGCATGTTCTGGAACCTCAACGCGGTCCACGCGCTGATGTGGGCGGCGGGCCAGGTGGTCTGGACCTATCTCGATCTGTTCGCCGGCGGCGTGCCGGTCATCTCGCCGACCGATCCGCTGTTCTTCATCTCCAGCATCCCGCTCGCGGCGGCGCTCTATGGGCGGCCCGAGCGCGACCGCCCTCGGTGGCTGTTCGACATCATCCTGCTCGATCTCGTCCTGATCGCGCTGTTCTCGGCCTTCGTCTACATCTACTTCGTCGTCACTATCGCGGTGACCGATGGCCGCGAGGACCTGTACCACGACAACCTGACGCAACTGCTGAACGCGCGCAACCTGCTGCTGGCGCTCTGGGCGGCCTGGGTGTGGCGCACGGCCAGCTCGCCGGCCTGGCGGCGGATGCTGGGCGTCTATGCCCTCGGCCTCTCGGTCACATTCGTCGGCGGCGTCGTTTACGACGCGGTCGATCGAAGCGGCGTCTACGTGCCTGGCGCGCTGTGGGACATCTCGTTCATGGCGCCCTACGTGGTGCTGCTGGCCGCGGCCGCGATCGCCTACGACAGCAAGCTGTTCGAGCCGGAGGAAGAAGCGGCGCAGCTGTCGCGACTTCCGGTCGTGTCGCTGATCGCGATCACGCTGCTGATCGCCATTCCGGCGATCGACGAGATTGCGCGACGGCTGCTGGTGGTGTCGCCCGCCACCGAACAACTGCGGACGCGCGTCGCGCTGGCGATGATGATCCCGTTCGGCATCGTCGTCGTGGTGCGCGAATTCCTGTCACGACGGGCGCTCCTGAGAGCGGCGCAGGAGTTGTCGGCGACGCGCCATCAGCTGGTGCAGCGCGAGAAACTCGCGGCGGTCGGCCAGCTCGTATCCGGTGTCGCTCACGAGTTGAACAACCCCCTGCAGGGCGTGCTCGGCTACGCGGAGTTGATGCTCGCCACCAAGCCTGCGGCGCAGGATACCGAGGAGCTGCGCGCGATTCGCGACAACGCCAATCGCGCCGCCGGCATCGTCCGCAACCTGCTGACCTTTGCGGGCCGCACCACGTCTGCCCGCGGCTGGCAGCAGATCAACCGCGTGGTGCGAGACGCCATTGCCGCGCGCGAGAACGAGCTCATCGCCAACGGCATTGACCTGACACTCGATGCGGCCGAGCGGCTGCCCCTGGTCTACATCGACGCCACTCGTCTCGAGGACGTCATCACCAAGCTGATTCAGAACGCCGAAGCGGCAATTGCGGCGAGGCGTGAGGGCAAGGTGCTCAGTCGCGGCATCGTTGCCGAGAAGGCGATTGGCCGCATCAGGATCTCCACCGACCTGCAGCCGGAGCCCGATCGCATCCTGGTGCGCGTGGCAGACAACGGCAGCGGGCTGAGGGAAGAAGATCTGATCCGCGTGTTCGACCCATTCTTCACGACCAGGGAAGTGGGGCAGGGCACTGGATTGGGACTGTCAGTCTGCTATGGCATCGTGCGAGAGCACGGCGGCCAGATCACCGCCATGAATGGTGATGACGGCGGGGCGGTATTCACGATCGAGCTTCCCGTGATGACCGAATCGCTGGTGGCCGCAACAGCCGCCGTTGGCGCCGCGCCGAGTCCGGCGGTGGAGCGCGTGGTGCCGCCTGCCCCGGCCTACGCGCTGGTGCCGCCCCCGGACGCGGAGATTGATCGCGCGCCCAGGCGGCGCAAGGCCCTGGTCGTGGACGACGAAGAGTCGAACGCGGCGCTGGTGCGTCGAGTGCTGGCGGCCGCCGGATACGACGTGGAGAGCACGACGCTGTCTCGCCGGGCCCTGGTCATGATCGAGCGCACGGCCTACGACGCGGTCATTGCCGACGTGAAGATGCCGGAACTCAGCGGCCAGGAACTCTATGGCCGCGCCTGCCAGATCCGCCCGGAGATGGCTCGCCGTTTTGTCTTCATCACCGGCGACATCGACGGCGAAGACACGCGCGAGTTCCTCGATCAAACCCGCTGCAGCTACTTCATGAAGCCGTTCAACCTCGAGCGTTTGACGGCGGCGGTCGATATGCTGACGGGTTCGAAATCTCCAGATACCATAGGCTGAAGGGCCAATAGGCCAATAGGCCAATAGGCCGATAGGAAACCATGGATAAAGTTGTCGACTTCATCAACGTCAACCGCGACCGCTACATCGAGGAGATGAAGCGCTACCTCGCCATCCCCAGCATCAGCGCGCTGCCCGAGCACAAAGGCGACGTGCGCGCGTGCGCGGAGTGGACGCGCGACGAGATGCAGCGCATCGGGCTGCAGAACTGCCGCCTCGAAGAGACGCCTGGACACCCGGTCGTCTATGGCGAGTGGCTTGGCGCGGCCGGTGCGCCGACCATCCTCTTCTACGGTCACTACGACGTCCAGCCGGTCGATCCCGTTCACCTGTGGACCTCGCCGCCGTTCGAGGCGACGATCCGCGACGGTGAGATCTACGCGCGCGGCGCCGCCGATGACAAGGGCCAGGTGTTCATGCACTTCAAGGCGGTCGAGGCCCACCTGAAGCAGCACGGCAACCTGCCGGTCAACATGAAGTTCCTGATCGAGGGCGAAGAGGAAGTCGGCAGCGCCAACCTCGATAACTTCATCAAGGCCCACAAGGATCTGCTGAAAGCCGACGTCGTCGTGATCTCGGATTCGCCGATGTTCGATCGCGGCATTCCGTCGATCTGCTACGGCCTCCGAGGGCTGGCCTACTTCCAGATCGACATGCGCGGCAGCAAGTCGGACCTGCACTCCGGCTCGTTCGGCGGCGCCGTTGCCAATCCCGCGATGGTGCTGGCGCAGGTGTTGTCGCAGATGAAGGACAAGAGCGGCCGCGTCAAGATCGACGGCTTCTATGATGACGTCGTCGAACTGCGTCCTGAAGAACGCGCGGAGTGGGAGAAGCTGCCGTTCAACGAGAAGAAATACAAGGCGGATCTCGGAGCGCCGAAATTGTTCGGCGAGACCGGTTACACCACGCTCGAGCGCGTATGGGCGAGGCCGACCTTCGAAGTGAACGGCTTGCTGTCAGGTTTCACCGGCGAAGGCGCCAAGACCGTGCTGCCGGCCGTGTCGATGGCGAAGGTCAGCATGCGCCTGGTGCCGAACCAGGATCCGCAGAAGATCGGCGACTTGTTCGAGGAGTACGTGCAGAAGGTCACGCCGAAGACGGTGGAGCTGAAGGTCACCCGCATGCATGGCGGCAAGCCATGGATGACCGCGTTCGACAACCCGTTCGTGCAGGCTGCGGGCCGCGCCATCGAGCAGGGGTTCGGACAGCGCCCGGTGTTCAACCGCGAAGGCGGATCGATCCCGGTTGTTTCGACGTTCCAGGAAGAGCTCGGCGTGCCGTGCGTGCTGTTCGGTATCGGCTTGCCGGACGAGAACGCGCACGCCCCCGACGAGAAGCTCGATCTCGGAAACTTCCACGGCGGCGTCATTGCCTCGGCGTATCTCTACAAGGAAATCGGCGCGCTCAAGCCGTAAGCCTTCGAGGCGGGCTTTCGGGCCCGCCTACTTCAGCAGCTTCGCGATCGCTTCCACGTCAATGTTCTCGAGCAGCTTGCGCGCCGTCGCTTCGTCGGCCGCGAGCGTGGCCGTGCGCGACTGCGCGCTGACGCTGATGACGGCGGTGCGAGCTTCCGTCTGCATCACCGAGTTGTCCTTCACCCTGGGATTCTTGAAACCCTCGGGCCCGATCACGATCGCCAGGCGGACGCCGGCGGGAGTGGGATGGTAAGACGGGTCGTTGAAGGCGAATCGAGTGACGGGATAGCTGCCGACCGTGCCTGCACGAGTCGGCGCTCCCTCAACACCCCTGCGGATTGCCCCTTCCCCGTTTACCAGGATATCGATAGTGAAGCGGCGCACGGACTTCCGCAGCGTCTCTTCTTCGAGTTCCAGAGCTTCCTGCGCGGCTTGGAGCTTCTGATCGGAAGGGTTGGAGACGATTCGCGTCGCGTTCGCGAGTGCCTTCGCGGCCACGGCGTCAGCGCGCGTCCCGAGCTCAGGTTCGTAAACCACGTACTTTCGCTGCACCTCCACCTGGGTGAGCTGCGTGCAGCCACCGACGGGGCATCCCCAGCCCGGTGGTTCGTTGAACTCGTAGTCCCACGGCGCAAACGGCGCCAATCCCTCGAGCGGCTCCGGCAGCGCGGCCATCAGTTTCTCGGCGAGCGGCTCGGCCCACGCGGCAAGGCGTGCCTGGTGTTCCTCGGCTGTGCGCGCCTGCTCGGCAGCCGGCGCGCACAACAACACGAGAATGGCGGCGATGCGAATCATGTTTACTTGGCGGCGACTCCAGCCTTGAGGAACGCCACCATCGGCGGAATCGTCTTGGCGGCGTCTTCCAGGTGCGGTACATGACCGAGGCCGGGGATCAGGTGCAGCTTGCCGTTGCCGTTCGGCACTGAGTCGGCGATCACCTTCATGCGGTCCTGGAAGAGTTTCGCCGTTCCGGGCAGCACGTCCTCCGCGCCGCCGAAGGCCAGCGTCGGCGACTTGATGTGCGCCCAGTCATAGACGACCGGATCGCTGGAGATGACGGCGCCGGTCAGTGTCTGCACCATCGCCAGGCGCGGCCAATCGGCGCCGAGCGTCCACGAGTATCGAATGCGCGCATACTTCTCGAACTCGTCGTTCCATGCCGCGGGGTTGTGCGCGACGTAGCGCATCAGGCCGGCCTTCACGCTCGCGTAGGTCGCGCCCAGCGCGTTCTTGTACTGCTCGTCAACACTGCCGGGCGCCCGCCCATGACGCGTGTCGACCAGGCCGATCGGGTTGTAGATAATCACGCGCTCGGTGACCGCGGGGTAGAGCGCCGCGAAGCGCGCCGCCTGCATGCCGCCAAACGAGTGGCCGATGATCATCGCCTTGTCGATCTTCAGGCTGGCCAGGACGGCCCGTGAGTTTCGCGCCTTGTCATTCAGGCTGTACGGAATGATCGGCTTCGATGACCTGCCGTAGCCAATGTCATCGATGACGAGGACGCGGAAACCCTCCGCGCGCAGCGCGTCGATGATGTTGCCGAAGTAAAAGCCGGCGAAGTTGTGGCCGTGGAAGATCATCACGGTGTGGCCGTTCGGCGTGCCCTGCGGCGCCACGTCCATGAACGCCATTCGCACATCCTGGCCGTACAGCGTCATCGGCAGGTAGGACGATGGGTATGGATACGGGCATTCTTCGCAGGTGATGCTGCCGGGTTTGACGTCCGGCGGCGGAGCGGTGGCGGCAGGCTTGGTCTGGGCGAAGGCGCTCGACGACGTGAGCGCCGCGGCCACGATCAGGGCGTAGGCGATTTTCATCGCCACGAATTCTAATTCAGTTGGGCAACCCGGCGGCGGAGCGTCTTGACGTGTTCCCAGACCTGCTCGGTCTCTTTCTTCTGATCGTCGTCCTGTTCGGAGAGCCGGGCTACCTTGAGGTATTCCTCGAGGTCGCGCAGCGCCCGCGAGAAATCATTCATGTGGTACGCGAGCAGCCCGCGGTCGCGCAGGTCCGCCAGCGACGAGGGCTGCAAGGCCAGCAGCGCATCCGTGGTCGCGCGCGCCTGTGGAAACGAGTGCATCTTCACGTACAGCTTCTTGAGGTTCAGCAGCATCCGGACGAGGATCTGCCTCCTGGAGGCGCGCGCCAGCAACGACGGCTCAAACGCAGCATCGCTCATGTGCGGCTGTAGCAGGCGGCGGCACTCGACTTCATCCAGGATCGCGCCGCCGTGGAACGGATCGACGATCAACCCATCGTTCGAATCGTCGGTGTGCAGGTCCTGCAGGCAGCGGACCAGGAAGTGCCCCGGGAAGTTCACGCCTTCAGCGCGCACCCCGGCCCGGCGCGCGACCTCGATGTAGATCAGCGCCATCGTGATCGGAATGCCTTTCTTCCGATCCATCACCTCGTTGAGGCAGCTATTGCGCGGATCGTCGAACTGCTCGCGGTTGCCGGCAAAGCCCAATTCGCCAAACAGGAAGCGATTGATGGCGTCGATGCGGGCAGCCAGCGGCGCGTCGTGGCCGGGATCCTTCGCGACGAAGTGAAACGCGGCGTCGCCCATCTGGTCGAGGC